>Ga0233383_1000202_pt1 | contig 24953 bp, 24 predicted proteins | sample ElkDunMinimDraft_14_FD_191542 | JGI IMG/M metagenome (GOLD analysis project Ga0233383, IMG submission 191542) | Fecal eukaryotic communites from dung pellets of Tule Elk in California, USA - Elk Dung G16 | ecosystem: Host-associated > Mammals > Digestive system > Large intestine > Fecal | place...
CACGGCACCGATGAGCAGGACCGCGAGCAGCCCGAAGACGAGCGCGCCGAGCGCGAAGGGCGCGCCCACGACGTACGCGAGCACGACGCCGGGCAGCACGGCGTGAGAGACGGCGTCGCCCATGAGCGACCATCCGACGAGCACGAGCCAGCACGACAGCACGCCGCACACGATCCCGGCGGTCACGGTGACGGCGAGCGCAATGCGCAGGAACTCGAACGACAGCGGTTCGAGGAGGGGCGCGAGGACGTCCGTCACGGGGCCACCTCCACGCCGAACGCGAGGGCGAGGTTCTCCGGTCGCAGCACCTCGGCGGGCGTCGAGTGCAGCAGGACGCGCTGCTGGAGCAGCACCGCCTCGTCCGCGAGCTCGGGCAGCGCGTGCAGGTCGTGCGTCGAGACGAGCACCGTCGCGCCGTCGGTCGCCAGCTCGCGGAGCAGCGCCGTGATCGTCGCCTCCGTGCGCTTGTCGACGCCCCCGAACGGCTCGTCGAGCAGGAGGATCGTCGCGCCCTGCGCGAGCCCGCGGGCGACGAACGCGCGCTTGCGCTGGCCGCCCGAGAGCGCGCCGATCTGCCGGTCGGCGAGGTCGGCGAGCTCGACGCGGTCGAGCGCGTGCGCGACGGCGTCCCGGTCGGCCGGCCGGGTGCGCCGGGTGAACCCCTGGTAGCCGTAGCGGCCGGTCATGACCACGTCGCGCACGCTGAGCGGGAACGCCCAGTCGACGTCCTCGCTCTGCGGCACGTACCCCACGGCCTGGGCCCGCCGGGCCTGCGCGGGGGGAGCGCCGTCGACCAGCACGGTGCCCCGGTCGGGGCGGACCATGCCCATGACCGCCTTGAACAGCGTCGACTTGCCGGAGCCGTTCATCCCCACGAGCCCGCACACCGTCCCCCGTCCCACGGAGACCGTCGCGGCGTCGAGCGCGAGGACGTCGCCGTAGTGCACGGTGAGGTCGCGCACCTCGATCGCCGGGGTGCCCGACGGCGCACGGCCGCCCGCGCTCACGCGTCGCCCTCGGCGGCCGTCCCGGTCAGGCCCGCGACGATCGTGTCGGTGTCGTGGCGCAGGAGGTCGAGGTAGGTCGGGACGGGACCGTCGGGCTCGGACAGGGAGTCGACGTAGAGCGTCCCGCCGAACGCCGCACCGGACTCTCGCGCCACCTGGCGCATCGACTCGTCGGAGACGGTGGACTCGCAGAACACCGCCGGCACGTCGTTCTCCTCGACGAACTCGATGGCGGCGACGACGGACCCTGGCGTCGCCTGCTGCTCCGCGTTCACGGCCCACAGGTACTTCTCGGTCAGTCCGGCGTCGCGCGCGAGGTAGGGGAACGCGCCCTCGCACGTCACGAGCGCGCGGTGGCTCTCCGGGAGCGCGTCGAGCGCACCGGTGAGCTCGACGTGCACGGCGTCGATCTCGGCCGAGTACGCCGCCGCGTTCGCGGCGTAGTCGTCGGCGTGCGCCGGGTCGAGCTCGGCGAACGCGTCGGCCATGTTCCGCACGTAGAGCTGGGCGTTCCGGGGCGACATCCACGCGTGCGGGTTCGCCTTGCCCTGGTACTCCTCGGCCGTGTCGTCGCCCAGGGGGATCGGGTCCACGCCCTCGCTCACGACGACGTGGGGCACGTCGAGCCCGTCGACGAACCGCCCGAACCACGCCTCGAGCCCCATGCCGTTGTCCAGGATCAGGTCGGCGTCCGCCGCCTTGCGGACGTCGCCGGGGGTCGGCTCGTACCCGTGGATCTCCGCACCGACCTTCGTGATCGACTCGACCCGCAGGTGCTCGCCCGCCACGTTCTCGGCCATGTCCGCGAGCACGGTGAACGTCGTGAGCACGACGGGCCGGCCGTCGTCGGCCGGGGCGTCCGCACTCCCAGCGTCCGTCCCCGCCGAGCAGCCGGCGAGCAGCACGAGCGCTCCGGTCGCCAGCGTGGCGATCGCGCGACGGGGTGATCCGTGGCCCCGGAGCAAAAAGTTCGACACACCGAAAACATAACTCCGGTTTGCCGGTCTCGCAACGGCCGCGGCGCACCCGAGCACGGGAGCGACCCGGGTCCCGCCGAAGGGGACCACGGCTCTGCCTCGCGCAACCGGGGCTCTCTTCTCTCGGCCGCCCACGGTTCTACCTCCCGCGACCAGGGTTCTCTCTCGGCGGGCCAGGGCGCTCTCTCGCGCCGAGGCGACGGCTGACCTCGGCCGCGGCGCGCCCGACGGCGGCGGCGAGCTCGGCGCGGCGGGCGGGAGCGGCGTCGTCGGACCAGAAGGTCAACGCGATGCCCGCCACGGGGAGGCCGGTGTGGTCGACCGCCGCGTGGGCGACGGACGCGAGGCCGGGCGTGACCTCGCCGTCCTCCTCGGCCCATCCGCGGCGCCGGACGCCGCGCAGCACGTCGCGCAGCGCGCCGAGGGACTGCGGCCCGACGCCGGTCCGGTCGGCGAACGTCGCGGCGTTCGGGAAGAGCGCACGCACCTGGGCGGCGGGCAGGCCCGCGAGGACGGCCCGCCCGCTCGCGGTGAGGTGCGCGGGGAGCCGGACGTCGACGTCGGTCACGAGCGTGGGGCGGCGCGGCGCCCGCTGCTCCACGAGGTACAGCACCTCGCGGCCGTTGAGCACGGCCAGGTGGGCGCTCTCGCCGGTCGTCTCGACCAGGCGCGCGACGACCGGCCGCGCGAGCCGGGCGAGGGGTGCCTGGCGGGCGTACGCGGAGCCGAGCGCGAGCGACGCCGTCCCGAGCCCGTACCGGTGCTCCTCGGGCAGGTGGGTCACGAAGCCCTCGTCCACGAGGACGGACAGCAGGTGGTAGACGGTCGAACGGGGAAGGCCGAGGCCCTGTGCGACGGCGGCCGCGGGCGACGGTCCCGCCTGCGCCGCGAGGTACGTGAGCACGCGGACGGCCTGGCGCGCGGCGGGGACCTCGCTCGGCATGGGCACCACGGTAGGCCCGTGGCACGATCGACGTGTGACGAACCTGCCCGACGAGCAACGCCTGCGCGACCTCGCGCGGCTGCGGCGCGTCCGGGACCGGATCGACCGCGAGTACGCGCAGCCGCTCGACGTCGCGGCCCTCGCCCGGGGCGTGCACGTGTCGGCGGGCCACCTGAGCCGCGAGTTCCGGGCCGCGTACGGCGAGACGGTGTACGCCTACCTCATGACGCGCCGCATCGAGCGCGCGAAGGCGCTGCTGCGCCGCGGCGACCTGAGCGTCACGGAGGTGTGCTTCGCGGTCGGGTCGTCGTCGCTGGGGACGTTCAGCACCCGGTTCACCGAGCTGGTCGGCGTGCCGCCGAGCGTGTACCGGCGGCGCGCGGCGGCGTCGGCGGTCGAGCGTTGGGACGGGGTGCCGGCGTGCGTCGTGCGGCGGGTCACGCGACCGGTCAGGAATCGAGAAGCGCAAGCCGGGCTGCCGACCTAGCGTCGAGCTCATGAACCTCACCATCAGCTCCAGCTTCCTGCCCCAGACCGACCCCGACGCCTCGCTGGCGTTCTACCGCGACGTCCTCGGCTTCGAGATCCGCAACGACGTCGGGCGCGGCGAGATGCGGTGGATCACCGTCGGCCCGCCCGACCAGCCGGACACGGCGATCGTGCTGCACCCTCCGACCGTGACGCCCGGGCTCTCCGACGACGACAAGCGCGTGCTGCTCGAGATCGTCGCCAAGGGCGCCTACTTCGGGGTCAACCTCGCGACGACGGACGTCGACGAGACGTTCGCCCGGATCGAGGCCGCGGGCGCCGAGGTCGTGCAGGAGCCGATCGACCAGGACTACGGCGTGCGGGACTGCGCGTTCCGCGACCCCGCCGGCAACGAGATCCGCATCCAGCAGCGCTCCTGACCGGCGCGCGTCAGACCCGACCGGTCGAGCCCACCGCCTCGAGGTCGAGCGTGAGCGCGAGCGGACCGAGCTCCGCCGCGACCTGGGAGAACTCCGCGACGAGCGGGTGGACCGGACCCGAGCGGCGGACCAGTCCCCAGCGCAGGACCGGCTGCTCGTCGATCGGGACGTACGCGACGTCGGAGCGCTCGAGGTAGCGGATGCCCTGGGCGCACGCGACCGCGACGCCGTCGCCGGACGTCACGCGCCAGAGCACCTCCTCGCGCGTGGGCATGGTGCCGCCGCGGTCCGCGTCGTTGCGGGGGACGGGGCTCACCGCGTCCTCCCAGTAGTCGGGGACGGGCAGGCCCGACGGGAGCACGTTCTCGTGGGCCAGCTCGTCGAGCGACACGGAGGAGCGCGTGGCGAGGGGGTGCGTGCGGCCGACCGCGAGCACGATCGGCTCGGTGAAGGTCACCGGGCCGACCGTGAGGTCCTTCTCCTCGACGGGCAGCCAGAGGAGCGCGACGTCGACCTCGCCGTCGCGCAGGAGGCGGAAGGGCTCGTCGAGGCGGACCTCGCGCATGCGCAGGTCGACGGCGGGGTGCCGCTCGCGGAAGAGCGCCGTGACGGGCGCGATCTCCTGCCACAGCGGTCCCATGACGCCGAACGTCAGGGTGTCGCGCGTGCCGCGCGCGGCGCTCGTCGCCGACGCGACGCCCTCGAGGATGCGCCGGTACCCGGACTCCAGGTCGTCGCGGAGCCGAGCGCCGAGCGGGGTCAGCGTGACGCGCCGGCTCGTCCGCTCGAACAGCGGGGCACCGATCCGGCGTTCCTGCTGGGCGATCGACTGGCTCACGCGTGGCGTGGACACGTGCAGGCGCTCGGCCGTCCGGCCGAAGTGCAGCTCCTCGGCGAGCGTCAGGAAGATCTCGATGTCACGGAGGTCCACCCGACGATCGTCGCGTTCGTTAACCCTCGGCGCAACCAGCGTTACCGGATCGGCCGTTGTTCGCGTCCGCGCCCTGCACGAGCCTGGAAGGGCACGGCGACGGGCGTCGTGCCGCACACGAGAGGAGACGGCCATGGCAGTCGTCAGGACGCACCGGTACACGGTGGAGACGGGCCGGCTGGCCCAGATGCTCGAGCAGCGCAGCACGCTGATCCAGGGGCTGCGCGCGGCGAACCCCGCGTTCACCGCCGCCACGCTCGTGCGGCTGGAGGACGGCTCGTTCCTCGACGTCTGGCGCTGGGAGACGGCCGCGGCGATGCAGGCCGCCGCGCAGGCGGCGCGCGACGTCCCGCTCGTCGGCTCGACGCTCGGTCTCACGACCGACCACGAGGCGCTCGACGGCGAGGTGCTCGACGAGCGGTGAGGACCGCCGTCGTCCCCGGCCACCCGGGTGGGGGCGACGGCGCGGACGGGCGGGTCGCGACGGACGCGGCCGCGCAGGGGCACTCTGGACCGACACAGGAGGAGCAGGACGATGAGCACCGAACGACGGACGACGAAGGACGCGGGGCGGGCCCCGGGCACGCCAGGACGGTTCTCGCGCTGGATGCAGCGCCGCTCGAACGAGCGCCTCGTGCGTAAGGTCCGCGGTGGCACGGCCACCTTCATGGGGATGGACGTCCTCGTGCTGCACACGGTCGGCCGCCGCAGCGGCGCGCCGCGCGAGACGCCGCTCATGTGGCTGCCGGACGAGGGCGACGCCGTCCTCGTCGTCGCGTCCGGGGGCGGCAGCCGCAACCCGGACTGGCACGCCAACCTCACGGCGCACCCCGACGACGTCGCGGTCGAGCTGCCCGGCAGGGCGCCCGTCCCCGTGACGCCCCGGGTGCTCGACGGCGCCGACCGGGAGCGCGCGTGGCGGCGCGTCGCGACGGCGCAGCCGCGCATCGCGAAGTACCAGAGCAAGGCCGAGCGGCAGTACCCGCTCGTGCAGCTCGTCCCGCGATGAGTTCCGCCCGTGCGGCCGGTCCTGTGACCTGGGGTCGCGCGGCCCAGCAGAAACCCTGCGCCGGACCACCCGGCTCTCGGGCAGACTTTCACCGGGCTGCCGAGGCCGACGGTCGGTGCCGTCGACGGCCCGGCGGTGGCCGCGCGACGAGGCTCGACGACGAGGAGACACGATGAGCACGGCAACGACGACGGACCCGCAGACCTCGGTGCCGAGGGACGCGGACGGGCACGACGTCATCCGCGTCCAGGGGGCGCGGTCGAACAACCTGAAGGACGTGAGCGTCGAGATCCCCAAGCGACGCCTGACGGTGTTCACCGGGGTCTCGGGCTCGGGCAAGAGCTCGCTCGTGTTCGACACGATCGCCGCCGAGTCGCAGCGCCTCATCAACGAGACGTACAGCGCGTTCCTGCAGGGCTTCATGCCGACGCTCGACCGCCCGGACGTCGACGTCCTGGAGGGTCTGACGACGGCGATCGTCGTGGACCAGGAGCGCCTCGGCGCGAACCCGCGCTCCACGGTCGGCACGGTGACGGACGCGAACGCGATCCTGCGGGTCCTGTTCAGCCGCTTCGGCGAGCCGCAGATCGGCCCGCCGACGGCGTTCTCGTTCAACGTCCCCGCGCGCAAGGCGAGCGGCATCATGACCTCGGCGACGGGTGAGAAGACGATCGTGCGCAACGCGATCTACCACGGCGGCATGTGCCCGACGTGCGAGGGCCGCGGCTCGGTCTCCGACCTCGACCTCACCGAGATCTTCGACGACTCGAAGTCCCTGCTCGACGGCGCGATCAAGGTGCCCGGGTACACGGCCGACGGCTGGATGGTGCGCGGGTTCGCCGAGTCGGGCTTCTTCCCGGGCGACAAGCCGATCCGTGAGTTCACGGACGCGCAGATGAAGGACTTCCTCTACAAGGAGCCCACCAAGATCAAGGCGATGGGGATCAACGTCACCTACGAGGGCCTCATCCCCAAGATCCAGAAGTCGATGTTCTCCAAGGACGTCGACTCGCTGCAGCCTCATGTCCGCGCGTTCGTCGAGCGCGCCGCGACGTTCGCCCGGTGCCCCGACTGCGGCGGGACGCGCCTCTCGGAGTCGGCGCGCTCGTCGAAGATCCGCGGCGTCAACATCGCCGACCTGTGTGCGATGCAGATCACCGACCTCGCCGCCTGGATCCGCGACCTCGACGACCCGGCGATGGCGCCCGTGGTGAACGCGCTCGGCGACAACCTCGCGTCGTTCGTCGAGCTCGGCCTGGGGTACCTCAGCCTCGACCGGCCGTCCGGCACGCTGTCCGGGGGCGAGTCCCAGCGCATCAAGATGCTGCGCCACCTCGGGTCGTCGCTCACCGACGTCACCTACGTGTTCGACGAGCCGACGGTCGGGCTCCACCCGCACGACATCGACCGCATGAACGACCTCCTCCTGCGCCTGCGGGACAAGGGCAACACGGTCCTCGTCGTCGAGCACAAGCCGGAGACGATCCGGATCGCGGACCACGTCGTCGACCTCGGACCGGGCGCAGGCACGGACGGTGGGCGCGTGATGTTCGAGGGCACGGTCGACGGGCTGCGGGCCAGCGACACCGTGACGGGCCGCCACCTCGACGACCGGGCGTCGGTCAAGGACGAGGTGCGCACGCCGTCGGGCGCGCTGGAGGTCCGCGGCGCGGACGCGCACAACCTCCAGGACGTGGACGTCGACGTCCCGCTCGGCGTGCTCGTCGTCCTCACCGGCGTCGCCGGGTCGGGCAAGAGCTCGCTCGTCGAGGGCTCGGTGTCGCGCCGCGAGGGCGTCGTGACGATCGACCAGAGCGCGGTGCGCGGGTCGCGGCGGAGCAACCCCGCGACGTACACCGGGCTCCTGGAGCCGATCCGCAAGGCCTTCGCCAAGGCCAACGGGGTCAAGCCGGCCCTGTTCAGCGCGAACTCGGAGGGCGCGTGCCCCGAGTGCAAGGGCGCGGGCGTCATCTACACCGAGCTCGGCTTCATGGAGACCGTCGCGAGCCCGTGCGAGGACTGCGGCGGCCGACGCTTCCAGGCTGCGGTGCTCGACTACACGCTCGGCGGCCTGAACATCGCCGACGTGCTCGACCTCCCGGTCGCCAAGGCCCGTGAGTTCTTCTCCGCGGGCGACGGGAAGGTCCCCGCCGCGGCGGCGATCCTCGAGCGGCTCGACGACGTCGGCCTCGGCTACGTGAGCCTCGGTCAGCCGCTCACCACCCTGTCCGGCGGCGAGCGCCAGCGCCTCAAGCTCGCCACCCACCTCGGTGACAAGGGGGGCGTCATCGTCCTCGACGAGCCGACGACGGGCCTGCACCTCGCGGACGTCGAGAACCTCCTCGGCCTGCTCGACCGGATCGTCGACTCGGGCAAGTCCGTGATCGTCATCGAGCACCACCAGGCGGTCATGGCGCACGCGGACTGGATCATCGACCTGGGCCCGGGAGCGGGGCACGACGGCGGTCGCGTCGTCTTCGAGGGCACGCCCGCCGACCTCGTGGCCGCCCGGTCCACGCTCACGGGCGAGCACCTCGCGGCCTACGTGGGCGCCTGACACCCGCTGACGAGCACGGGGTTGCGGACTTCATGTGCCCCGGAACGACTGGAACCCCGTGCTCGACGAGCGGCCCGTAGGGAATGTCGGCCCGCTGATGTAGGTTGTCATCAACACGGCCAGCCCCTCTGCCCGACTTCGTCGGTCACGGGCTGGTTTTCATTGCGTCAGGGGGGCGCGTGGTCACCTACTCCAAGCCATATCTGACGCTCGAGCAGCAGGTCGACCTGCTTGAGCAACGTGGCCTTCTAGTGGACCGAGCACGAGCACTGCACGCGGTGGAGCAGTCGGGTACTACCGGCTCAGCGGGTACTGGTATCCCTATCGCCGCATCGACTCCGCAGAGAGCGCAGCTCGGGGACGACCGGTTCGAGCCAGCGAGGTGGTCCCGGGAACCCGGTTGGACCAGGTCGTCGCGCTCTACGACTTCGACAGGCGCCTCAAGCTCCTGGTCATGGATGCGATCGAACGGATCGAGATCGCCCTACGGGTGGAGCTCGCCTACACGCTCGGAGCGCGCGACCCCTACGTCCACAAGGATCCGGGGGCGTTCGACCGGCGTTTCAGCAGGCTTCGTTCTGGGAGGAAGCAGCAGGAGTCTGCGCACGACGAGTGGCTGCGCAAGCTCGCACAGCTCCAAGCGCGGTCGAAGGAGTTCCCCGCCGACGACGTCGTGTCTCTGAGCGACATGGGGCTCCCGGATGACTGGCGTGCGCGACTGAGCTGAGCGGCGTCTGACGCGGGAGGGCACGCTCCGGTATCCCGGAGTACCTCTCGATGAGCTCCCGTGCTCGCCGCAGTCTGGGATCCCAGACGGAACCGATCGCCTCGGGCTCCCGGCGCGTTGGGGCGCGGTGTGTCCTGGGGGCATGGCAGCGACGACGCACTCCCCGGCCGTTCCCGACCGCCCCGGCGCGGGTGCACCCGACCCTGCGCGCCCTGACCCGACGGCAGACCCCGGCCCGACGGCGGCCCGCGCCGCGCGCGTGGTCGTCGTGGGTGACGGCCCGCTGACGATCGACGACGTCGTCGACGTCGCGCGGCACGGCGCGCGCGTGCGGCTCGCCGACGCGGCGCTCGACGCGATGGCCACGAGTCGCGCGGTCGTCGAGGGGCTCGCGGACGACGACCGCCCGCACTACGGCGTCTCGACGGGCTTCGGTGCGCTCGCCCGGCGGCACATCCCCGTCGAGCGACGCGCGCAGCTCCAGCTCAGCCTCGTGCGCTCGCACGCCGCGGGGTCCGGGGCGGAGGTCGAGCGTGAGGTCGTGCGGGCGCTGCAGCTCCTGCGGCTCGCGACCCTGGCGACCGGTCGGACCGGGGCGCGCCCCGTCGTCGCGCAGACGTACGCGGCGATGCTGGACGCGGGCGTCACCCCGGTCGTGCGCGAGTTCGGGTCGCTCGGCTGCTCGGGCGACCTCGCGCCGCTCGCGCACGTGGCGCTCGCGGCACTCGGCGAGGGTGAGGTGCGGGACGCCTCGGGCACCCTGCGGCCCGCGGCGGACGCGCTCGCGGAGGCCGGGATCGAGCCGCTCACGCTCCGCGAGAAGGAGGGCCTCGCGCTCATCAACGGCACGGACGGCATGCTCGGCATGCTGTGCCTGGCGCTGCACGACCTGCGGTCCCTGCTCACGACGGCCGACGTCGCGGCCGCCGCGAGCGTCGAGGCGCTGCTCGGCTCGGACGCGCCGTTCGCGGCGGACCTCGTCGCGCTGCGCCCGCACCCCGGCCAGGCGGCGTCGGCCGCGAACCTGAGGGCGCTGCTCGACGGCTCGCCCGTCGTCGCGAGCCACCGCACGATCGACGCCGAGGGCCGACCGGAGTGCACGCGAGTGCAGGACGCCTACTCGCTGCGGTGCGCGCCGCAGGTGCACGGTGCGGCGCGCGACACGCTCGACCACGCGGCGCTCGTCGCAGGTCGCGAGCTCGCGGCGGCGATCGACAACCCCGTGGTGACCCTCGACGGTCGCGTCGAGTCGAACGGGAACTTCCACGGCGCCCCGGTCGCGTACGTGCTCGACTTCCTCGCGATCGCCGCGGCCGACGTCGCGAGCATGAGCGAGCGCCGCACGGACCGGTTCCTGGACACGGCCCGCAACGAGGGCCTGCCGCCGTTCCTCGCCGACGACCCGGGCGTCGACTCCGGCCTGATGATCGCGCAGTACACGGCCGCGGGGATCGTCTCGGAGCTCAAGCGGCTCGCGGTGCCGTCGAGCGTCGACTCGATCCCGTCGTCGGCGATGCAGGAGGACCACGTGTCCATGGGCTGGGCCGGCGCGCGCACGCTCCGCCGCGCGGTCGACGGCCTCGCGAGCGTCCTCGCGATCGAGCTGCTCACCGCGACGCGTGCGCTCGACCTGCGCTGCGGCCCGCGCGGGTCCTTGCGGCCGGCGCGGGGGACGGGGGCCGTGCGCGACCTCGTGCGCACGGTCGTCGACGGTCCGGGCCCGGACCGCTACGTCTCGCCCGAGATCGAGGCCGTGACCCGGCTCGTCGCGGGCGGCGACGTCGTCCGGGCGGCGAGCACCGCCGTCGGGCACCTGGCCTGAGACCCCACCCGAGAAGGAGCGAGACATGGTCCACGAGCTGGGCGTCCCCGTCCCCGTCCGCGCGCCGCGCGGCACGACCCTCACCGCGCGGTCGTGGCAGACCGAGGCGCCGCTGCGGATGCTCATGAACAACCTCGATCCCGAGGTCGCGGAGCGCCCCGACGACCTCGTCGTCTACGGCGGTACCGGCCGCGCGGCGCGGGACTGGCCGAGCTACCACGCGATCGTCCGCACGCTCACGACGCTCGACGACGACGAGACGCTCCTCGTGCAGTCCGGCAAGCCCGTCGGGGTCCTGCGGACGCACGAGTGGGCGCCGCGCGTGCTGCTCGCGAACTCGAACCTCGTGGGGGACTGGGCGACGTGGCCCGAGTTCCGGCGGCTCGAGGCCATGGGCCTGACGATGTACGGGCAGATGACGGCCGGGTCGTGGATCTACATCGGCGCGCAGGGGATCCTCCAGGGCACGTACGAGACGCTCGCCGCCGTCGCCGCGAAGCTCGCCGCCCGCCAGGGCGGGCAGGGGCTCGGTGGCGGAACCCTCGCCGGGACGCTCACCCTGACGGGCGGGTGCGGCGGCATGGGTGGCGCGCAGCCGCTCGCGGTGACGCTCAACGGGGGTGCGTGCCTCGTGGTCGACGTCGACCGGTCGCGCCTCGAGCGGCGGGTCCGCGAGCGGTACCTCGACGTCGTCGCGGGGTCGCTCGACGAGGCCGTCCGGCTCGTCGAGGACGCACGCCGCGAGCGCCGGGCGCTGTCGGTGGGGGTCGAGGGCAACAGCGCGACGGTCGTGCCGGAGCTGCTGCGGCGGGGCGTCGAGATCGATGTCGTGACGGACCAGACGTCCGCGCACGACCCGCTGTCGTACCTGCCGGTCGGGGTGCCTGTCGAGGAGTGGGCCGACTACGCGGCCGCGAAGCCCGACGAGTTCACCGACCGCGCGCGCGAGTCGATGGCGCGCCACGTCGAGGGCATGGTCGGCTTCCTCGACGCGGGCGCGGAGGTGTTCGACTACGGCAACTCGATCCGCGACGAGGCGCGCCGCGGCGGCTACGACCGCGCGTTCGACTTCCCGGGGTTCGTCCCGGCGTACATCCGGCCGCTGTTCGCGCAGGGCAAGGGCCCGTTCCGGTGGGCGGCCCTGTCCGGTGACCCGCGCGACATCGCCGCGACCGACGCCGCCGTCCTCGACCTGTTCGACGACGACCACCTCCACCGCTGGATCCGCGCCGCCCAGGAGCGGGTCGCGTTCCAGGGCCTGCCCGCCCGGATCTGCTGGCTCGGGCACGGCGAGCGCGACCGTGCGGGGCTGCGGTTCAACGACCTCGTCGCGTCGGGGGAGGTGCGCGCGCCGGTCGTCATCGGTCGCGACCACCTCGACTCCGGGTCCGTCGCGTCCCCGTACCGCGAGACGGAGGCCATGGCCGACGGCTCCGACGCGATCGCCGACTGGCCGCTGCTCAACGCGCTCACGGCCGCGTCGTCGGGCGCGACGTGGGTGTCGATCCACCACGGCGGCGGGGTCGGCATGGGCCGGTCGATCCACGCGGGCCAGGTGTCCGTCGCGGACGGCACGCCGCTCGCCGCGGCCAAGCTCGCGCGCGTGCTGTCCAACGACCCGGGGCTCGGCGTGCTGCGCCACGTCGACGCCGGGTACGACGACGCGGTCGCCGCGGCCGAGCGCGGCGGACTCCGCGTCCCGACCCGGGAGTCGTGATGGGCGACCGTCGGCCCGACCGCCCGCCGTCGGATCACCGTCCGGTGCCGAACCCGGGTCTACGGGGCACGTCGGCCTCCGGCTGGCCTGAAACCCCGGGTTCGGCAGCCCTCGGGTGGCCCGCAACCCCGGGTTCGCCGGGCGGGTCGACGCTCGTCACCGGGATCGGCGAGCTGACGACCAACGCCCCCGGCGGCCCGGGGACGCGCGACGGCGATCCGACCGGCCTGGTGAGCGACGCCGTCGTGCTGCTCGACGGCGGCCGGGTCGCCTGGGCGGGACCGGCCCGGGAGGCGCGCGACGCCGTCGGGCAGGCGCTGGCCGGGCGCGCGCCGGACGTGACCGTGGACGCGGGCGGGCGCGCCATGATCCCGGGGTTCGTCGACTCGCACACCCACCTCGTCTTCGCGGGCGACCGCGCCGCCGAGTTCGAGGCGCGCATGGCCGGGCGCCCGTACGAGGCGGGCGGCATCCGGTCCACCGTCGCCGCGACGCGCGCGGCGCCCGACGACGTCCTGCGGGCCGGGCTCGCGCGGCACCTCGACGAGGCGGTGCGGCAGGGCACGACGACCGTCGAGGTGAAGAGCGGGTACGGGCTCACCGTCGCGGACGAGGAGCGGTCAGTCCGGGTCGCGTGCGAGGCGACCCCGGAGGTGACGTTCCTCGGTGCGCACGTCGTGCCCCCGGAGTACGCCGGGCGCGCCGACGAGTACGTCGACCTCGTGCGTGGGGACATGCTCGCCGCGTGCGCACCGCACGCGCGCTGGGTCGACGTCTTCTGCGAGACGGGCGCGTTCACGCCCGAGCAGTCGCGCCGCGTCCTGGAGGCAGGGGCCGCCGCAGGGCTCGGCGTGCGCGCGCACGCGAACCAGCTCGGCCCAGGGGAGGGCGTGCGGCTCGCGGTCGAGCTCGACGCCGCCGCCGTCGACCACTGCACGTACCTGTCCGACGACGACGTCGCGGCGCTCGCGGGCTCGTGGACGGACGGCGGGGCGGGGCCGGGCTCGGCGCGGACGGGCGGGGCGCGACCGGACGGGACGGGTACGGGCGGGATGCCGCTGGACGGGACGACGGCGGCCGCCCCGGGAACGGTCGCGACCCTGCTGCCCGGCGTCGAGTTCTCCACGCGCCAGCCCTACCCCGACGCGCGCCGCCTGCTCGATGCGGGCGCCGTCGTCGCGCTCGCGAGCGACTGCAACCCCGGCTCGAGCTACACGTCGTCGATGCCGCTGTGCATCGGGCTCGCCGTGCGCGAGATGCGGATGACCGTCGCCGAGGCCGTCTGGTCCGCGACCGCGGGCGGTGCGCTCGCGCTGCGTCGGTCGGACGTCGGGCGCATCGCCCCCGGCGCACGGGCCGACGTCGTGCTGCTCGACGCCCCGAGCCGCGTCCACCTCGCGTACCGCCCGGGCGTCCCGCTCGTCGCGGCGACCTGGAAGGACGGTGCCCGCCGCCACCTCGCGTGACCAGGGCTCCACGTCGACGGACCAGGGTCTTGCTCGTGCGGGCGCGGAGGCCTACGTCCTGACGGGCGCCGGGCGCGCCGGGCGCAGCGCGAGACCCGCGGCGAGCTCCAGGACGCACAGCGCGGCGAGGCGGACGGTGCGGCCGTCGGGCGCGTCGGCGGTCGCGTCGACCTCGACCACGTCGGCGGAGCGGAGCCGCTCGTCGCGGGCCGCGGCACGGACGAGGGCGCGCAGCTCCCACGCCGCGATGCCGCCGGGCACGCTCGCGGGGCAGCCGGGGGCGACGGACCGGTCGCACACGTCGACGTCGACGTCGAGGTGCACCGGGCCGCCCGCCGACCCCGCGATCGCGAGCGCCGCACCCATCACGTCCTCGGGCCCGCGGCGGCGCAGCTCGTCGACGTGCACGACCGTGATGCCCAGCTCTACGGCCCGCCGCGCGTACTCGGCCGAGTTGGCGAAGTCGGCGATGCCGACCTGCACGACCCGCGCGGGGTCGAGCCCGGCCTCGATCAGCCGCCGCACGGGCGACCCGTTGGAGACGCCGTCCCGCAGGTCGTGGTGGGCGTCGAGCGTGACGAGGCCCGCGGTGGCGAGGTCGTCGCCCCACGCGCCGAGCGCCGTCGCGACGGTCACGGAGTTGTCGCCGCCGAGCGCGACGAGCAGCCGCGCACGCTCGAGCGCCGCGCGGACCGCCTCGCGCGTCCGGGCCTCGCCCTGCTCGCCGTCCGGGTCCGGGAGGTCGCCGTGGTCGACGAGCGTGAGCGTGGTGAGGTCGACCGGGCCACCGCGGTCCGACGGCGCCCCGCCCGACCTGGCCCCGGCGCCGCCGGGAGCAGCGGCGGGTTGGACGCGTGCGGACGGGCCGGCGTCGTGCAACGGACGGTCCGGGACGAGGGCCGGGCTGTACCGCTGCAGGGCGTCGCGGACGGCGGTGGGCGTCGCGTGCGCACCGGTGGGCGAGAGCGACGTGCGCCAGGCCGGGACCCCGAGGAGGGCGAGGTCGGCTCTGGCGTCACCGGGCGCCGGCCAGTCGCCCGCCCGGGGCCAGGACGGGTCGTGGGACAGGGGCTGCGCGGCGCTGCTCACGTCCTGACCGTAGCAACGCGGCGCGCGGCGTCGCCCGGTGGCCGGTCAGGACGCGAGCGTCGCCGCGAGGGTCGCCACCCCGAGACCGGTCTGGCCCAGGGTCCCGGTCCACAGCCGGTGGTCGGAGACCCACAGGACGACGCCCCCCAGCGCCATGAAGGCCGCGGTGTACAGCACGAGGGTCCGGCCCTCGTCGACCAGGCCGCGCGCGGCCAGCACGACGCCGAGCACGGCTCCCGCGCCGAGGAACATGTTGTAGAAGGCGACGTTGAACGCCCACAGCGTGACCTCGCGCGGCGAGGAGCGCGTGCGCAGCAGGAACTGCTGGGCCCAGGGCCGGTGGAAGAAGAAGGCCTCGACGACCCCGACGCCGACGTGCAGGACGCCGGCGGCGACGGCGAGGACCTGGGCGAGCGTGCTCATGGGGGCTCCTCACGGTGGTGCGGCGCGAACGAGCGGGCGAGCCGGCCGACGCCGAGCCCGTCCAGGCGGGCGAGGGCCGCGGGTCGCCCGGTGAGCAAGAGGAGCAGCACGGTCATGGAACCGGTCACCTGCGGGCCGCCGCCACGCTGCCAGGGCACGTCCGAGGCGACGAGCCGGAACCCGCCGAGCCGCGAGCGGGCGCGGAACGGGAAGGACACGGCCCACACGCGTTCAGCCGCCTCGCGGGCGGCGACGGGCGGGGCGGGCACGTCGAGCCCGAGCGCGACGGCGACGTCCTGGGTGTGGACGAGCGCGTCGACGAGCGCGACGCGCGACGTCGTGCCCGGCGCGAGCCGGTGGGACCCGACGGCCGCGCGGAGGTCGGCGAGGATCTGCTCCCGCGGGCGTGTGGCGGCCTGTCGCGTGAGGAGGTCCATCATCCGGTCGAAGCGGCCGTGCGCCCGGGCGAGCCCGCGGACGAGCGCGGCACGGCCGGCGGTGGGCGCGAGCGTGAGGTGCGCTGCGACCTCGTGAACGCGCCACCCCGCGCACAGGCTGGGGAGCTCCCAGTCGGCGGGGTCGAGCTCCGCGACGAGGTCCACGAAGGAGGCCCGGGCGAGCGCGAGCGCCGCCCACACGTCGTCCTCCGTCATCCAGTAGTCGGGTGCACTCATCGGAGCGCCTCCAGAACTGATACGATGATCTGACTACAGTAGTCATACTGGCTGACGATCGTCAAGCCGTGGACGGAGGCGTACGTGCGCGAGGAGGACGAGCCCAACACCGGGCTGCTCCTGTTCATCCCCTACCGCGCTCTCGAGCTGCGCGTCTACGCCGCGGTCCAGGAGGCCGGCTTCGACGACGCCACGCCCGCGCAGCTGCGGGTCTTCCAGCGGATCGGGCCCGAGGGCACGCGCCTCACCGAGCTCGCCGAGGCGGCCGAGATCACCAAGCAGACCGCGGGCTTCCTCGTCGACCAGCTCGAGACCGCCGGGTACGTCGAGCGGGTCCGCGACCCCGCGGACGGCAGGGCGAGGCTCGTGCGGGTCACGCCCCGGGGCGAGGCGGCCTCCCGGGTCGCGGCGGCGGAGGTCGCCCGCGTCGAGGCGGAGTGGACCGCCCACCTCGGGGCGCGTGGCATGGCCTCGCTGCGCCGTCAGCTCGCGCGTCTGCGGGAGATCACCGACCCCTGGGCGTGACCGATCGGCCTCGGCCGGGGCTCAGTCCTTCTCGGCGTGCACGACGGCGACCGGGTGCGTCGCGTGGTGCAGGACCTGCTGGCTCACGGAACCGAGGAACATCCCGCGCAGGTCGCCGCGGCCGCGCGACCCCACGACGGTCAGCGCGGCTCCCGCCGCAGCCTCGCGCAGCGCGACGGACGGCTCGCGGTCGACGACGAACGTCTCGACCAGGACGCCCTCGTGCTCGGGAGCCCGGACCCGGGCGAGCGCGGCCTCGACCGTGCGCGACGCCTCTGCCCGCGCGTCGCGCTCGACGGCCGCGTAGAACGCCGGGTTCTCCTCCCACAGCGGTCCGACCGGCATGCGCCACGCGCACAGCGCGACGACCCGGGAACCGGCACGTGCGGCCTCGTCGAGCGCGAACCGCAGCGCGGCGTCGCCGTGCACGGAACCGTCGACGCCGACCACGACGTCCGTGGTCCGCTCGCCGTACTCGACGACGGGCGGCACGACGACCACCGGTGCGACCGAGCGGGCCGCGAGCCGCGTCCCGACGGAGCCGAAGAACATCGAGCCGACCGAGCCGAGCCCGCGCGACCCGACCACGACCAGGTCCGCCTCCTTCGCCTCGTCGAGCAGCGCCTCCGCGGGCGGTCCCGACCGCAGCACGGTCTTCACCGGCACCGACGGGTCCAGCTGCGCGGCGCGCTCCGCGGCGGCCGAGAGGATCGGCCCCGCGATCTCGCCGAGCTCCTCGACGCTCGGGTAGTACGCGCCGCCGACGAACGGCGTCGCGACCACGGGCACGTACGCGACGTGGAGCACGCGCAGCAGCGCACCCCTCCTCGCGGCCTCGTGGACCGCCCAGTCGAGCGCCTTCCCGCTCGTCGTGCTGCCGTCCACACCTACCAGCACCACCTGCTGCGTGTCGCCCACCGTTCCCACCTCGGTCCCTCGTCCTGCGACGGGCCGCTCCCGTCGTCCCTGCTACCTCCTGGATACACCTGCGGCCGGCACCGGCGCGCCGCGCGAGCGGCCCTCTGGCCGGGGACCCACGTCTCCAGGTCACGGGACGAAGGTCCCGCGGCCGGGCGCGACGTCCCGCGGCGCGCGAGAATCCCTCTCCGGCGGGATACCTTGAGCGCATGGGCTCTCCCCACCCGATCCGTGTGTTCCTGCTCGACGACCACGAAGTGGTCCGACGCGGCGTCGCAGCGCTGCTCGAGGCCGCCGGCGACATCACCGTCGTCGGCGAGGCCGGCACCGCCGCCTCGGCGCTCGCGCGCATCAAGGCGACGCGACCCGACGTCGCGATCCTCGACGTGCGCCTGCCCGACGGCTCCGGCGTCGAGGTCTGCCGCGAGGTGCGCTCCGAGCTGCCCGAGGTGGGCTGTCTCATGCTCACGTCGTTCGCCGACGACGAGGCGCTCTTCCAGGCCGTGCTCGCCGGGGCGTCGGGGTACGTGCTCAAGCAGATCCACGGGTCCGACCTCGTGGGTGCGGTCCGCACGGTCGCCGCGGGCGGGTCGCTGCTCGACCCGGCCAGCACCGCGCGCGTGCTCGAGCGCCTGCGCCACGCGGCGGACGAGACGCCCGACCGGCTCGAGGGCCTGTCCCAGCAGGAGCGGCAGATCGTCGCGCTCATCGGCGAGGGGCTGACGAACCGCGAGATCGGCAAGCGCCTCTACCTCGCGGAGAAGACCGTCAAGAACTACGTGTCGCACGTGCTCGCGACGCTCGGCCTGCAGCGCCGCACGCAGGTCGCCGTCCTCGCGACGGAGATGCGCCAGGAGGAGGCGAGCCGCCAGGGCCCCGGTGGCGCTCCCCGCCCCGGTGGCCCGGCAGGCGAACGGCATCCCGGTGGGCAGCAGCACCGACCCTGAGCGCACGCCGCCCGACGGCGGCGTGTCGCGCGCGAGCGGTGCGGCGTCGTCGCGCGCGAGCGGCCCGACGGCCGGGGACGCGACACGTGCCGACGGACCGGGGACCGGTCGGCACGGACCGGGTGACCGCGCGGCGTCGGGACCTTCGGCACTCGCCGATCTGACACCACGGCGCAACGATGGCGGCATGGACACAGTCGAGCGGACCGGGACGGGCGCACCGGCGACGCACGCGGGAGCCGCGACGGCCGAACGCCCCCGTGCGTCGACCGGGCTCTCGGAGCTCACGCCCGAGGAGAGCTACGCGCTGCTCGCGAGCGTGCCGGTGGGCCGCATCGTCTACACCGACCACGCGCTGCCCGCGATCCAGCCCGTGAACTTCGTCCTCGACGGGCCGGACGTCGTCTTCCGCACCGCCGAGGGCTCGAAGCTCGCGGTCGCGGCGAGCCGCGCCGTCGTCGCGTTCGAGGTCGACTCGTTCGACGAGGACGCCCGCTCCGGCTGGTCCGTGGTGCTCGTCGGCCGCACCTTCGAGGTCACCGAGCCCGTGGAACGTCAGCGCCTGCTCGACCTCCCGCTCGTGACGTTCGTCCCCGGCGTCCGCGACCGCGTCATCAAGGTCGTCCCGCGCATCGTCACCGGCCGACGCATCGCGCGCTGAGCGCCGCCGTCGCGTGGGCGGTGCGACTCTCAGGAGAGCGGCACCCACCACTCGAGGCGCGTGCCGCCCTCGGGGAGCGCGGACGCGGTGCTCGAGCCACCCAGCGCGGCGGCCCGGGCCTGCATGTTCCGCAGACCCGAGCGGCGACCGCCGGGCTGGATCCCCAGGCCGTCGTCGGTCACGGTGAGGCGCGCCTCGTGCGCCGTGACGGCCAGGCGCACGACGACGGCGCTCGCCTGCGCGTGCCGGGCCACGTTGGTCAGGGCCTCCCCCAGCACGACGACGAGCTGGTCCGCGACCTCGGCCGGCAGGCTCGGGCCCTCGTCGCTCACCCCCGCGCCCGACCCCTCGGCCGCGACCTCGACGTCGACCTCGGGCGCGAAGCCGAGGACCGTCGTCGCGGCCTCTGCCTGCGCGCGGAACCGGTCCTCGATCGACGGTGCGTCCGGGTCCGTGGCGGTGTGCAGCGCGAAGATCGTCGAGCGGATCTGGCGGATCGTCTCGTCGAGGTCGGAGACGGTCTCCTCGATGCGCGTGCGGGCGTTCGGGTCGTTGACGAGGGGCTGCACGCTCATGAGCGTCATGGCCGACGCGAACAGGCGCTGGATGACGACGTCGTGCAGGTCGCGCGCGATCCGGTCGCGGTCCTCGAGCACGCCCACCTGCTTGGCCCGGCCGTAGAGCCGTGCGTTCTCGATCGCGACGCCGGCCGCCGCGGCGAGCGCGATCACGGCCGACTCGTCCTCGGCGGTGAACTCCACGCTCCCGCCGTCCGCCGCCTGCTTGTCCGTGAGGTAGAGGTTGCCGAACACCGTCTCGCGCACCCGGACCGGGACGCCGAGGAACGTGTGCATCAGCGGGTGCCCCTCGGGGAACCCGGCCGAGCGGACGTCGTCGGCGATCTCGTGGACGCGGATGGGCTCCGGGTGGTCGATGATCTCGCCCAGGAGACCCTCGCCGTGCGGCCAGTGGTCGATCGCGGCCACCTCGTCGTCGGAGAGGCCCAACGGGATGAACTGCGTGAGGCGCTCGCGGCCGGAGGGGTCGAGCACGCCGAGGGCGCCGTAGCGCGCGCCCGTGAGGTCCATGGCGGCCTCGACGATGCGCCGCAGCACCTGCGGGAGGTCGAGGTCGCTCGTGACCGCCACGACGGCGTCGAGCACGCGCTGGCCGGCGGTAGCGGGCAGGTCGGGGGTTCCGCTCATCGGCACCAGTCTCCCAGACGACGACGGCGGGTCCGCACCGGCCCGCGGACGTCCGGACCGACCGTCGTCCCGCGGCGACGGAGTGCGCTATCGTGCGTCCACATCTCGGGACGCCCGTCGTCGTCGTGTCGCCCGTACGGGGCCGGACGCCGGCCGTGGGAACGCTCCCGAGCCGTCCACGCGGGGGGCCGGAAGGACGCACATCCGCATGTCCATCACCGACCAGAGCAGGGGCACCGGCCGGGGCGTCGCGGGGGCCGTCGACGACCCCGCGGAGGACCCGGCCGACGACGCGAGAGCCGGGGCGCTCGCCGACCTGCGCACCGCCGTCGGACACCTGAACCCCGACGACCCCGCCGAGCTCGTCGCCATCGGCGACGACCTGTGCACCCTGGGCTGCCCCACCGCGGCGATCCCGTTCTACGAGGCCGCCGCGGAGCTCGAGGTCCCCGGTGCCGTGTACGGCCTCGGCGTCGCCCATCTCGGCGCGGGGGACCCGGCGCTCGCCGTCCGGTACTTCGAGCTCGCCGGGCTCGCGGGGGACGCGCTCGGCGCGTTCCTGGCCGGTCGGGTGGCGTACGAGCGCGGCGACCTGCAGGCCGCCCGGCGTTGGTTCGAGCAGTCCCTGGAGGTCGACGGGGCCGCCGACCGGCTCGCCCTGGTCCGCGGCGAGATCGAGGCGGCGCAGGCCGCGGAGTCGGCTCGGGCGGCCGCCGAGACGGCTCGTGCGGCCGCGGAGGCGGCGGAGGCCGAGGCGGCCCGCGCGGCGGAGGAGGAGGCGGCCCGCGCGGCGGAGGAGGAAGCTCGTGCGGCCGCGGAGGCGGCCGAGGCGGCCCGTGCCGCAGCGCTGGAGGCCGGCTGGGCCGACGACGTCGCGCGCGTGCGAGGGGGGCAGGTCGGCTCGACGGACGCGATCGCGCTCCTCGAGCGCTGGGCGGGCCGCGGTGAGGTGCGGGTCGCCTCGGCGCTCGCGGACCTCTACGTCCGCGCCGGCCGCGCGCTCGAGGCCGAGGACGTGCTCGAGCGGGCCGCACGCGCGGGCGACGCCGCGGCGTGCACGAGCCTCGGCGTCCTGCGGCTGCGGGCCGGCAAGATCACCGAGGCGATGGAGCTCTGGCAGGACGCCGCCGCGCAGGGTGACGCCGAGGCGGCACAGCTGCTGGCGCGGTTCGGCTGAGCCACCGGCTCCGGGAACGCAGAATGCGCCCGGCGGGTGCGATCGTCGTCGCGACCCGCCGGGCGCGGGGCGGGACGTGGGGGTGGTCTCCCCACCACCCGCACGTCCCTCTTCCCCCTGGGGGATGACTCCCTGCTGCGACGGCCTCAGAATCGTCGCGCGGTTCCGGTCACCCCGTGGCCCGCCGCACACGGCGGGCGGTTCGTGCCGTCAGATCAACCAGCGGTTGTTCTCGACGAACGGCAGCTTCTTCCAGGCCTTGCCGAGACCGAGCACGCTCCCCGCACCGAGGAGGGTGAGGGCGATGATCGTCAGGGCCATCGTGATGTGGTCGTCGATGATCGGGTTCGTCACCAGCGGGAGCTCCGCCAGGTACATGAGCACCAGAAGGATCGTGGCGCTCACCGCGGCGATCCGCATGCCGATCCCGAGGATCAGCGCGAGGCCGATGCCGAGGAGGCCGACCATGAACAGCACGTCGATGAACCCGTTGCCGGCGAGGCCGGCGAAGAAGTCCGAGAACGTGCCCTCGAGGTTCGACAGGAACCCGGTGGTCGGGCTGCCTCCGTTGATCCAGGCGCGCTCCGCGGGGGTCGCGAACCCGAGACCGAAGGTCTTGTCCAGGAATGCCCACAGGAAGTAGAACCCGGTCACGATGCGCAGGACCCCGAGGACGACCTGCGTGGGACGCGTGGCGCGCTCCGCGAGGTCGAGCGACTCGGTCCTGGCGCCTTCGACCGTGGGGAGCGGCGCCTCGGCGTTCCGCTCGATCGTGCCCTTCATCTCTGTCCCCTCTCGTCGACCCGGCACCTTGGTGGTCCGGGCTCCTGAGACAAGCAAACGCTGTGGAGGAAGCGTGGACGTCGGGCAAAGGTCGCCGGCCCCGGGGACCTAGGTCCCCGGGGCCGGCGTCGTCGGGCGCCGGGTCAGGAACCGGTCGACTCCCGCAGGTCCGTGCGCAGCTCGTCGAGCCGGGTGCTCAGCTCCTCGATCGCGTCGCGGACGGCGGCGTCGCCGCCGGTGAGCGACTCGGCGACCGCGTCGAGCTCCGTCGAGGCCTCCTCGAGCGCGGTCTCCGCGTCGGCGAGGTGCTGCTCGGCGTCGGCACGGGTCTCGTCCGTCGCGGCGGCGGCCTCGTCCGCGGCGGCCCGTGCGTCGTCGGCGGCCTCCTGCGCGGCGGCGACCGCGTCCTGCGCGCGGGTGCGCGTGTCGCCGGAGAGCGAGCCCAGGTCGTCGGTGAGCGAGCGCACGTCCTCCCCGATGGTCTCGGCCTGGGAGCGGGCGTCGTCGAGGAACTGCTGGACCTGGTCGCCGGTGAGGGTGAACTCCGGGACGCTCACGGACCCGTCCTCGGCGCACCCGCCGAGCGCGGCGGCCGCGACGACGGTCGCGCCGACCACGAGCGTGCGGAACGTTGACCTGCGGTGACGCGGCGATGAACTCATGCCACCAGTCTGCTCCGAGAACATGAGACGGGGGTGAGAGCCGCCGGACGCCGGTGTACGGTAGGCGAAGGAGGGCACTGTGGCGTGCGGCACACCGGAGCCGTGACGATTCGTGGCGTCAGGGACGACGACGCGACACGGGGCCCGTAGGACGGAGCACGGGAGCGGCCTTGACCACGACGGCGGACCACGACGGCACGGCCGACGGCGCTGTCATGCCGCCCGCCCGCGCCGGCCGACGGGTGCGCCTCGTCTCCCAGGCCCTCATCTCCTCGGCGCTCGCCGTCACCCTCGCGGCGGCTCTCGCGGGGAGCACCCAGCCGCGGCCAGGGGCCTCGTTCTTCGCCGAGGACGTCTCCGTCGCGACGCAGGTGTCGGCGGTCTCGAGCAGGCTCGGGGCAGGCCTCGACGAGGACCAGCAGCTCGACGGCGCGATCGAGGTGCTCGCGACCGCGAACGCGCTGGAGTCGGACCGGGTGCCCGCCCCCGTCGAGCAGGCACGCGCCGAGCTCGGCATGCTCCTCGCCACGTATCTCGCCCAGCAGGACGCCGCCCGGCGCATCCCCGTGCAGGTCGTCCCCGACGGCGACGTGGAGCTCGACGAGTCGCTCGACGGCACGGAGGTCCCCGAGCTCCCGGAGCCCGTCGACCCCGGCGCGTCCGAGGCGCCCAAGACGACGAGCACGGACGACCCGGCCGGGGGCGACGACACCGCACCCGTGGACGCGGCGGGCAGCGCCACCACCGACGACACCGGCCTCCTGGGAGCGGCGCGGACGTCGGCCACGCCGAGCCCGGGCAGCAGCCCGAGCCCGTCGGGCTCCCCCAGCCCGTCGTCGAGCCCGTCGTCCAGCCCGTCGTCCACGGGCGCGGACCCGACGCTTCCCACGGACGAGGCGACGCCGTCGGACCCGGACGAGACCGCCCCCGGGGGCCGCACGCTGCCCGAGGACGCCGTGCCGGCGCCCGACGGGGTCGCTCCGGGCGAGCTCGACGGCACCGCCGAGGCACCCGCGGACGCCGACGAGGACGCACACCTCGAGGACGACGGCCACGCGCACGGGGAGGTCACGCTCGGGCACGTCGTCGGCGCGGCGACCCACCTCGCGGACCTCCTCGGGACAGAGCTCGTCCCCGTCGGCGTCGTGCCCGCGGCCGGTGTGGCACCCGACGGCACGTCGCTCGAGGGCCGCACCCTCGCCGAGCGCCTCGCCGAGGTCGTCGCCCGGTACGCCGACTCGACCGCACAGTACGAGAACGGGCGGATCCCGCCCGAGGCGCTGTGCGCCCTCGACTTCGCCCCGGGCAAGACCCTGCGCTGCGACGCCGCCGAGCAGCTCGAGGCGCTCGCGGCGCAGTTCGAGAAGGAGTTCGGGTACGCGCTGAAGATCACCGACGCGTACCGCCCCTACGACGACCAGGTGCGCCTCAAGGCGATCAAGCCCTACCTCGCCGCCGTCCCGGGGACGTCGCAGCACGGCTGGGGTCTCGCGATCGACATCGGCGGCAACGTCCCGTCCGGCACGTCGCGCGAGTACGTGTGGCTGCGCACGCACGGTCCGGACTACGGCTGGGACAACCCGGGCTGGGCCCGGCCGAACGGCTCGAAGCCGGAGCCCTGGCACTTCGAGTTCTTCGGCGCTGGCAAGATGCCGGACCGGTACACCCCGGGTCAGCCCACGACGCCGTCGGCTCCCACGACGCCGTCGACTCCCACGAAGCCTGCGACCCCGGCCCCGCCGGCCCCTTCGACGCCCCCGCCGTCCCCGACGCCCACGCCTGCGCCGACGCCGAACCCGACGCCGACGCCGACGGACCCGCCGCC
>Ga0233383_1000206_pt1 | contig 24713 bp, 24 predicted proteins | sample ElkDunMinimDraft_14_FD_191542 | JGI IMG/M metagenome (GOLD analysis project Ga0233383, IMG submission 191542) | Fecal eukaryotic communites from dung pellets of Tule Elk in California, USA - Elk Dung G16 | ecosystem: Host-associated > Mammals > Digestive system > Large intestine > Fecal | place...
CCAGGGTGTCATCGTCGCCGACGACGGCGAGTACGCGGGCGCGACGACGATCGCCGAGCTCGAGGGAGCCAAGGTCGGCGTCACCGCCTCCCAGACCTCGCTCGACGCCGCCGAGTCCGCGTGGGGCGACGCGGTCGAGGTCGTCCCGTTCAACGCGGCGGGTGACGGCATGACGGCGCTGTCGTCGGGCACGGTCGACGCCATGGTCATGGACGTCGACCAGGGCGTGGCCGCGTCCACGGTCTACTTCCCGGGCACCCAGGTGATCGGCACCCTGCCCATGGTCGGGGAGCCCGAGCAGCTCGGGCTCGTGCTCGACAAGGACTCGGCGCTCACCGCGTGCGTCTCGCAGGCGGTCGACACGCTCGAGGAGGACGGCACGCTCGACCAGCTGCGCACCCAGTGGCTCAAGTCGGACGACGTCCCCGAGCTGTCCTGACCCCGGTCCGAGGCGTGGGTCGGATGGCCGGCAGCACCTGGGCTCCCTCCGAGCGCGCGGTGGCGCGCGCCGCGTTCCTGCGCGCGCAGCGGCGGCGCGCGCTGCTCGTGGCGGCGGTGGCGACCGCGATCGTGGTCGCGGCCGTGCTGGTCGTCGTCACGACCGCGCCCGGGTGGGACCGTGCCCGCGAGGCGTTCTTCTCGCCCGAGCGCGCCTGGGAGGTGCTGCCCGAGGTCGCGGCGGGCCTGTGGCTGAACCTGCGGGTGTGGCTGGTCGCGAGCGTCGTCGGGCTGGTGGTCGGGCTGCTGCTCGCCGTCGTCCGCACCTCACGGCTGCCGGCCCTGTTCCCGCTGCGGATGTTCGCGGTGGCGTACGTGGACGTGTTCCGCGGCGTGCCGCTGCTGCTCGTGCTGCTGCTCGTCGGGTTCGGCCTGCCCGCCCTGCGGCTCCCGTGGCTTCCCGTGAGCGCGGCCTTCCTGGGCGGACTCGCCATCGTCCTGACCTACACCGCGTACCTGGCCGAGGTGTTCCGCGCGGGCATCGAGTCGGTGCACCCCTCCCAGGTGGCGGCCGCCCGGTCGCTCGGGCTGACGCGCGGCCAGGCCGTGCGCCAGGTCGTGCTGCCCCAGGCGGTGCGCAACGTGACGGCTCCCGTGGCGAGCACGCTCGTGTCGTTGCAGAAGGACTCCGGGCTCGTGTCGATCCTCGGTGCGGTCGACGCCATCCGGGCCGCGCAGATCGCGACCACGGGCGACTACAACTTCACGCCCTACGTCGTCGCCGGCCTGCTGTTCCTGCTCGTGTCGATCCCGCTCACCCGGCTGGTCGACGCCTGGTCGGCCCGCCAGGGCTGGCGGGGCCAGCTTCGCGGCGTGAGCGGCGGGGGGATGATCCGGTGAGCGCGTCGGCAGGCTCCCCGGACGGCACGCTGCTGTCGCTGCGCGGCGTCCGCAAGGCGTTCGGCGACCGCGTCGTGCTCGACGGCATCGACCTCGACCTGACCGAGCACCAGTGCGTCGTCGTCGTGGGCGCGTCAGGCTCCGGCAAGTCCACGCTGCTGCGCGTGGTCGACCTGCTCGACGACGTCGACGACGGGCAGGTCCTGCTCGACGGGCAGGACGTCGCCGATCCGTGGGTGAACGCCGACGCGGTCCGCGCGCGGCTCGCGATGGTGTTCCAGCAGTACAACCTGTTCCCGCACCTGCGGGTGCTCGACAACGTGACGCTCGCGCTGCGCGTCGTGCACCGCCGGCCGCGACGCGAGGCCGAGGAGGCGGGCACCGCGATGCTCGAGAAGGTGGGCCTCGCGCACAAGGCGCGCGCGTACCCGGACCAGCTCTCGGGCGGCGAGCAGCAGCGCGTGGCGATCGCGCGGGCGCTCGTGGGCGACCCCGAGCTGCTGCTGCTCGACGAGGTGACCTCGGCCCTCGACCCCGAGCTCGTGGGCGAGGTCCTCGACCTGCTCGTCGCGCTGCGCGACGAGGGCACCACGATGCTCGTGGCCACGCACGAGATCGGGTTCGCGCGCGAGGTGGCCGACGAGGTCGTGTTCCTGCACGACGGCCGGGTGCACGAGCGCGGCACGCCCGCGCAGGTCCTGGGTGACCCGCGACGCGACCGCACGCGCGAGTTCCTGCGCCGGCTGTCCTGACGGACTTCACCCCACCGGGGCGGTATCCGGCCGTGAGCACGGCCCTCCCTCACGGTGGAGGTGTGCGATGAAGCGTCTCGTCCTGTGCTGCGACGGCACCTGGAACCACTCGGTCAACACCGAGGTGTCCAACATCGAGAAGCTCGCCCGGTCCGTGCGCGTCGGCGTGCAGGACGACGGCGTGGTCCAGGTCGTCGGTTACGTCGGGGGCGTCGGGGCTCGCGGGTACCTGGTCGACCGGCTGCTCGGCGGGGCCTTCGGCTTCGGGTTCACCCGGAACGTGATCGAGGGCTACCGGTTCCTCGCCATGAACTACGAGCCGGGCGACCAGATCGTGGTGCTCGGCTACTCCCGCGGCGCCTACACCGCGCGCAGCGTGGTCGGCATGATCTCCCAGGTCGGCCTCCTGCGGCCCGAGTCGATCGACGCCGGCATGTTCTGCAAGGCGGAGGCCACCTACCGGCTGCGCCAGCCGTCCGCGACGGCGCTCGCCCGCGCGCAGGAGGTCGTCCTCGACCAGACGGCCGGTCCGCGCGCCCGCCGCAAGGCCGCGAAGGTCGTCGCCCAGGCGCGGGAGGTGCGCTCGGAGAAGCTGCGGTTCCGCACCCTGTACAGCCACAAGAACGTCCGGATCGCGCTGCTGGGCGTGTTCGACACCGTCGGCGCGCTGGGCGTGCCCGGACCGTCGCGGCGCCGGAGCAGGTTCCACGACGTCTCGCTCGCGTCGATCGTCGACCGGGCCCGGCAGGCGCTCGCGATCGACGAACGCCGGCTCACGTTCGCTCCCTGCCTGTGGCAGGTCCCCGACGGCGACCCGCCCGGCCGCGTCGAGCAGGTCTGGTTCCCCGGCACGCACGGTGACGTCGGGGGAGGCGGAGCCCGGTGCGGCCTGTCGGACCTCGCCCTGCACTGGATGGCCGACGAGGTCGGCGACGTCGGGGTCCGGCTCGACGCCGACCGGCTGCCGCGGTGCGACGGCGAGACCCCCGAGCTCCTGCTCAACCAGGCGCCTCCGTGGCCGTTCCGCATCATCAACGTGGTCAAGCGGCTGCGTCCCCGGTACGCCGTCGTCGACGGGCGTCAGACGTTCCGGCAAGGACTTCGGCTCCTGGCGCAGCCCCAGGAAGGCGGCGGCGCGTGGCGCGACGGCGTGCTGCTCGCCGGGAGCGCGGTCCGGTACGTGTCGGACGCGGGGTACGACCGTGTGGCCCCGAACCTGCGGTGGTGGCTCGAGGCGGCCGGTGGCGTGGACGCACTGCCGATCGAGCCGGTCCGGGCCGCGGCCGGGGACAGCCGCCCGTTCGTGCTCGTGTGATCAGGCGGGTGCCTCGGCGTCGAGCCAGGGCCGGCGGCCCGGCCCGGTCGGGTGGGTCCCCGTGACCGCCATGACGACCGAGTAGAGGCTGGTCTCGGCGGTGATGAAGAGCCGGTTGCGCTGGGGTCCGCCCCACGCGATGTTGGCGACGTCCTCGGGCACGTGCAGCTTGCCGAGGAGCGTGCCGTCGGGGTCGTAGCAGTGCACGCCGTCGCTCATCGCGGCCACCCAGAGCCGGCCGTCGTCGTCGAGGCGGAGGTTGTCGAAGTGCGCGCCCTCGCGCCCTTCGGTACTCGCGAAGACCTCCCCGTCGGAGAGCGTGCCGTCGTCGCGCACGTCGAAGACGCGGACGTAGCCCGCTCCCGTGTCGGAGACGAAGAGCCGGCGCTCGTCGTGCGAGAACACCAGACCGTTCGGGGCCCTGAAGCCGTCGGCGACCAGCCGCACCTCGCCGCTGTCGGGATCGATGCGATAGACGTTGTTGGCGCCGATCTCGGGCTGCGCGCGGTACCCCTCGTAGTCGCTCGTGATCCCGAAGTCCGGGTCCGAGAACCAGATCGAGCCGTCGGACTTCACGGCCGCGTCGTTGGGGCTGTTCAGGCGCTTGCCCTGCCAACGGTCCGCCAGCACCGTGACCGTACCGTCGTGCTCGGTCCGGGAGACGCGACGGCGGCCCTGCTCGCACGTCACGAGGCGGCCCTGGAGGTCGAGCGTGTTGCCGTTGGTGTGCCCGGCCCCGCGGCGGAAGACGCTGACGGCACCGGTCTCCTCGTCCCAGCGCAGCATGCGGTCGTTGGGGATGTCGCTCCAGACCACCTGCCGCCAGGCCGGCACGTAGATCGGGCCCTCCGCCCAGCGGCAGCCGGTGTACAGGGTCTCGAGGTCGCGGTCGCCGTTCATGCAGCGACCGGTGCGGAACCGGTCGTCGAACATCTCGTACAGGGCAGGGCTCTCGGTGGTCACGTGGTTCCCTCCTTGGAACGTACGTCGAATCATCTCCGAGGAGGGTGCCGGGCAGTCGTACGCGGCGCTCGGGCGCGCCGTCGGCCCCTCCGCCGGGGCGGGCCTGAGCTCGAGCCGAGGCGTCGGAGGTCAGGCGAAGAGCGCGGAGCCGTACTTCATCAGGATCGCGGCGGCGAGCAGGACCAGCCATGCGAGCGTCAGGATGCTCAGCGCGCCCGACCGGGCGAACGACAACGCCCACGCCTGCAGGCGCCTCGGCCACATCAGGTTGTCCTCGAGGATGTTCAGGTGCAGCATCGAGGCGAACACGAGCGTGGTCGCGACGGTCACGGTGAGGCACCACGGGCACAGTGCGCCGATGACGAACATCGACTGCCAGAACAGCCAGTACGCGAAGATCACGCCCAGCAGGTAGACGGTCTGCGCCGCGATCATGAACCAGCGGGGGAACCGCACGCCCGCGAGGCCGGCCACGGCCACGGTGATGACCACCGGCTCGGCGATCAGGCCGAGGAACGAGTTGGGAAAGCCGAACACGCTCGACTGCCATGCGACGCCCACCGTGCCGCAGCTCACGACCGAGTTGATGTCGCACGACAGGGCCGAGCCGGGATCGGCCGCGAGCAGGACGGCGTCGACCGACAGCACGAAGGCCGCGACGAGCGAGATGAGAGCGCCCACGAGCATCTCGCCGTACAGGAAGCGGCGAGACGTGAAGAAGCCGGACTCTGGCGGGTTCTCGACGGCGTCGACGGTGTCGGGCGGCAACGGTTCGTCGACGGTCGTGGCGGTCATGATCCCCTCGGAGCGTGGCGGAACGCGCTTGTGAAGAATTGTACAAGCCGGGCTCCGCCGCCGACTACCCTCGTGGCGCGTGACGCACGGCACGTGGCGCAGCGGGTGCCGACAGGCCGCTCAGTGGTCGTAGACGTCCTTGACCACGAGCACGGGCACGGGCGAGTCGAGCAGCACCCGCTGCGTCGTCGAACCCATCAGGAAGCTGCCCAGGCTCGACCGCTTGCGCGAGCCGAGCACGACGAGCGTCGCGCCCGAGGTCTCGGTGGCGTCGAGGATCGCATCGGCCGGCCCGCGCCCTTCGGGACGGACCATGACCGGCGCGACCTCGATCGTGGGCCCGGCGGCCTCGAGCAGCGTGGACAGCTCCGACGGCGCGTCGTCCACGTGCCGGGGGTCGAGGTCGAGCACGGCGAGGGGAAGGTTGCGTCGCACAGCCTCGGCGACCGCGGTCCGCACGGCTGCCTCGCCGTGCGGTGACGCGTTGTAGGCAACGAGGACCGTCATGGCGCCCACTCTGACACAACCGCCCGGCGCTCGGCCTCCCGGACGGCTTCCATCCCACGTGCGGCCGTGCTCGAACGTGGTGACCATGGGTGAGCACGCCCCGAGGCCGGGGGAGCGGCCCGGCCGGACCGAAGGAGACGACGATGTTCCGCAGGCTCGCATCGCGCAGGACGCTGGCCGGGGCGGTCGGCACCGCTCTCCTGGTGGCGGGCGTGTCGGTCGGTGCCGCAGGCGACGGCTCGGGCCGCGGCGGTCACGACGCGGGCGGCGGGCGCGTCTGGGTCACGACCTGGGCGTCGAGCCCGACCGGAGTGCCCGAGTCCGAGCCCGTGACGCTCGAGGACCAGACGGTCCGCCAGGTCGTGCACACCAGCGCGGGAGGAACCGGCCTGCGCATCCGGCTGACGAACGAGCTCGGGCAGGACGTGCTGGAGGTCGGCGAGGTGCGCGTCGCCGTGCGCGCGGGCACCGACGGCGCTGACGGCACCGACATCGTCCCGAGCACCGACCGGCAGGTCACGTTCGGCGGCGAGGAGTCCGCGGACGTCCCGGCCGGCGCGCCGCTCCTGAGCGACCCCGTGCGGCTGCGTGTGCGGCCCGACTCCGACCTCGTGGTCAGCATCTACCTCCCCGAGGAGACGCACGTCCGCACCGTCCACTTCTCCGCGTACCAGGCGAACGCGGTGGCGGACGGCAACGTCACCGCCGACGAGTCGCTCACCGCGACGGCCGAGCCCGCGAGCTGGTACATGCTCTCGGGCGTGAGCGTCCAGGCGTCGCGCGGCGCGTCGACGGTCGTCGCGCTCGGAGACTCGATCACCGACGGCGCGATCACCCAGCCCGGCGCCAACCATCGCTGGCCCGACCTGCTCTCGGACCGCCTCCGGCGTGCTCCGGGCGTAGGTGACGTCGGCGTCGCCAACGCCGGCATCGGTGGCAACCGGCTGCTCTGGGACGGCAGCGCCGCCCCCGGTTCGCCGTTCGGCGACTTCGTCGTGTACTTCGGGCAGTCGGGACTGCGGCGCTTCGACCGTGACGTGCTGGCACAGCCCGGCGTCGAGCACGTGATCACCCTGCTCGGCGTCAACGACATCGGGCAGCCGGACTTCGGCGCGCCCGCCGAGCAGAGGGTGACCGCCGCCGACCTCGTCGCCGGGCACCGCCAGCTGATCGCCCGGGCGCACGCCGCCGGCCTGAAGATCTACGGTGGGACGATCACCCCGTTCCGCGGTTTCGAGGGCTACGACACCCCGGAGAACCAGGCGGTCCGCAGCGCGGTCAACCGGTGGATCCGCACGAGCGGGGAGTACGACGCCGTGATCGACTTCGACGCCGCCGTCCGCGACCCGCAGGACCCGCTGCGCCTCCTGGCCGCGTACGACAGCGGCGACCACCTGCACCCCAACGACGACGGGATGGCGGCGATGGCCCGGGCGGTGCCCGTGCACCTCTTCCGCTGACGCCTTCTCCCGCGCCGCCGCCGGAACCCTGGACCGGCGACACCCGTTGTGATCGTGACCGACGAAGGAGGACCACGATGCAGTGTCCCAACGACCAGTCCGTGCTCGTCATGTCCGAGCGCAAAGGGGTAGAGATCGACTACTGCCCTACCTGCCGCGGAGTCTGGCTCGACCGAGGGGAGCTCGACAAGATCATCGACCGGTCTGTCGACGCTGAGATCGCCGCCGAGGCCGCGGCTTCTCCGGACGGACCGACGAGTCCGGAGGGACCGACGAGCCCCGGCCCGTCGTCGTCGTACTACGGGTCCATGGAGGGTGACGAAGGTGCCCCGACGAGCCCTGGCGCGCCGGCGACCGGATATCCGGCGTCGGGGCGGGAGTACGACGAGCGCGGGTATGGCGACCGTCGCGATGGCGACCGTCGCGACGACGACCGGCGCTACGACGACCGGCGCTACGACGACCGGCGCTACGACGACCGTCGGTACGACGAGCGCCGGTCCGGCGACCGCCGGAACGACGAGGCGTACCGCAGGCGCAAGAAGAAGGAGTCGTGGATAGGCGAGCTGTTCGACTTCTGACCCTGCCTAGACTGGCGGCCACGACGACGGTGTCGGAGGGGACATGGCCGATCGCGGAGCGCGCGCAGTGCCGGTGCGGCACGATCCCCGGACCGTCCGTGCCGCCTACGAGGCGTTCCTCACCGGCGGTGCGCTGCCCACCGTGATCGACCCCGTCGTCGCCGCGTCGTGGCGCCGTTCGGTGCGCAGCGGGGTCGACCCGGACGACCCGCGCGCCGACATCGGGATCGGCAGCGACGAGCTCGACGCCTACCGCGAGTCGCACCCGCTGGCCGCGGCCATGCCGATGGTCCGCGAGCTGCTCGTCGGCGCCGCGCGTGCCGAGGGCATGGTGGTCGCGGTGTCGGACGACGCCGGCCGGCTGCTGTGGGTCGAGGGCAGCCGGCACCTCCTGACGACGGTGGACCGCGTGGGGTTCGTCGAGGGCGCGCTGTGGTCGGAGGACCGGGTGGGCACCAACGCGCCCGGGACGGCGCTCGCGACCCGCCGGCCGGTCCAGGTCACCGCTGCCGAGCACTTCTCCCGCCCGGTCCAGGCGCTGAGCTGTACGGCTGCCCCCGTCCGGGACCTGCGCACCGGGGCGGTGCTGGGCGCCATCGACGTGACGGGCGGCCAGGGTGCGGCGTCGCCGATGGTGCTCTCGCTCGTGCGCGCGGTCGCGCAAGGAGTCGAGCGCGAGCTGTCCCGGCCGACCGTCGTCGGGCGTGACCTGGGCGTGGGCCTCGACCTCGCCGTCCTCGGACCGCCCTGGATCGGGCCCGGCACCGACGGCGGACGGCCGCTGTCGCTGCGGCACGCCGAGATCCTGCTGCTCCTCGCCGAGCACGCCCAAGGGCTGACGGCCGACGAGCTGGCGGTGCTCCTGCACCCCGGCGACCTCTCCGGCATCACCGTGCGGGCCGAGGTCTCGCGCCTTCGGCGCGTCGTCGGGCGCCTGGTCGCGGGCTCGCGGCCGTACCGGCTCGCGCGGCGGCTGCGGACCGACGTCGACGCAGTCCGTGCGGCGCTCGCGGCGGGCGACCTGCGTGCCGCGCTGGCCCGGTACGCGGCCCCGGTCCTGCCCAGGTCCGTCGCGCCCGGCGTCGAGCGGCTGCGCGCCGAGCTGTCCGCCGAGGTGCGCTTCGCCGTGCTGACGAGCCGGGACGCCGAGGTCGTGGACGCGTGGGTGCGCCGCCCGGACGGCACGGACGACCACGAGGCCTGGACCCGGCTGCTCGCGCTCGCCGAGCCGGGCAGCCCGCGGGCCGCTCGCGCCCGCGCCCATGTGGCGCTGCTCGACACCACGCTGCGCTGACCGTGGGCCGTGGCCCCGCCACCCGCATGCAACGGTGCTGCAACGCGGCCCGCCTAGCGTCGGTCGTAGCCGGCGCGACGAGGCGCCGGCGACGACCGACGCACTGCCACGTGCGAGGAGGCCAGCATGACCGTCTACGCGCCCCCGGGGCAGCCCGGGTCCATCGCGGAGTACCGCTCGCGTTACGACCACTGGATCGGGGGCGAGTACGTGCCGCCGTCGAGCGGCGAGTACTTCGAGAACCCCAGCCCGGTCACCGGGAACCCCTTCACCGAGGTGGCTCGCGGCAACGCCGACGACATCGAGCGGGCGCTCGACGCCGCGCACGGGGCGGCCCCCGCCTGGGGCCGGACCACGGCCAGCGAGCGCGCCAACATCCTCAACAAGATCGCGGACCGGATGGAGGCTCACCTCGAGGAGCTCGCCGTCATCGAGACGTGGGAGAACGGCAAGCCCGTCCGCGAGACGCTCGCCGCCGACATCCCGCTCGCGATCGACCATTTCCGCTACTTCGCGGGTGCGATCCGCGCGCAGGAGGGCTCGATCTCCGAGATCGACGCCGACACGATCGCCTACCACTTCCACGAGCCGCTCGGGGTCGTCGGCCAGATCATCCCGTGGAACTTCCCGATCCTCATGGCCACCTGGAAGCTGGCCCCCGCGCTCGCCGCGGGCAACGCCGTCGTGCTCAAGCCGGCCGAGCAGACGCCTGCGTCGATCCTGTACCTGATGGATCTCATCGGTGACCTGCTGCCCGCCGGCGTGATCAACGTGGTCAACGGGTTCGGCGTCGAGGCGGGCAAGCCGCTCGCGTCGTCGTCGCGCATCCGCAAGATCGCGTTCACGGGCGAGACGACCACGGGCCGCCTGATCATGCAGTACGCGAGCCAGAACATCATCCCGGTGACGCTCGAGCTGGGTGGCAAGAGCCCGAACATCTTCTTCTCCGACGTCGCCGACGTGCGCGACGACTTCTACGACAAGGCGCTCGAGGGCTTCACGATGTTCGCGCTCAACCAGGGCGAGGTGTGCACCTGCCCGTCGCGCGCGCTCATCCAGTCCGACATCTACGACCAGTTCCTCGGCGACGCGATCGAGCGCACCAAGGCGGTCAAGCAGGGCAACCCGCTCGACACCGAGACGATGATCGGCGCCCAGGCGAGCAACGACCAGCTCGAGAAGATCCTGTCGTACATCGACATCGGCACCGCCGAGGGCGCGAAGGTCCTCACGGGCGGGCACCGTGCCGAGCTCGACGGCGACCTGGCCGGCGGGTACTACGTCACCCCGACCATCTTCGAGGGGAAGAACTCGATGCGGATCTTCCAGGAGGAGATCTTCGGCCCGGTCGTGGCCGTCACCGACTTCTCCGACTTCGACGACGCCATCAAGGTCGCGAACGACACGCTCTACGGGCTCGGAGCCGGCGTCTGGACCCGGCAGGGGCAGATCGCCTACCGCGCCGGCCGTTCGATCGAGGCCGGGCGGGTGTGGACCAACTGCTACCACGCGTACCCGGCGGCCGCCGCGTTCGGCGGGTACAAGGGGTCCGGCGTCGGGCGCGAGAACCACAAGATGATGCTCGACCACTACCAGCAGACCAAGAACCTGCTCGTGAGCTACTCACCCCAGAAGCTCGGCTTCTTCTGATGGCCGAGCGGGTCGCTCTGACGGACGCCGCGGCCGGGCTTCTCGCCCGGCTGCGGCGCCGCCACGGCGAGCTCATGTTCCACCAGTCCGGCGGCTGCTGCGACGGCTCCAGCCCCATGTGCTTCCCGCAGGGCGAGTTCCTCACCGGCGACGCCGACGTGCACCTGGGTGATCTCGTGGTGTCGGGGGAGGGGCCGGGCGAAGAGCCGGCCGACGGCGCCGAGTTCACCGTGCCGGTGTGGATGAGCCGGGCACAGTTCGAGTACTGGAAGCACACGCACCTGACGATCGACGTCGTGCCCGGCCGTGGCGCGGGATTCAGCGTCGAAGCGCCCGAAGGCGTGCGGTTCCTCATCCGGTCGCGGCTGCTGACCGACGACGAGTGGGCGGCGCTGACCTGACGCTGCCGGGGGCGTCCCGGCGCAGGGTTGGTGAGGGCAGGGTTGGTGAGAGGGCCGGTCAGGACCAGCCGGCGAACCGGCCGACGGCGACGAACGCCGACAGCAGCAGGAGCACCACGTTGATCCCGAGCTGCGAGGTCTCCCCGCGCCGGACGTGCACCGTGATCGCGAGCAGCTGGAGCACCGTGAGGCCCACCGCGGCCCAGGGCGTGAGCATCGGCACGGTGTCCGTGGCCCAGGGCAGGATCAGGCCGGCCGCACCGGCGATCTCGGCGAGGCCGATGAACCGGACCATCGGGTCGGGGAAGTCCTCGACCCACGGCATCCGCTGCCTCAGGGCGTGGCCCCGGGCCAGCTTCACGAACCCGACGGCCAGGTAGAGCGCGGCCAGGAGGCCCGAGGCGACCCACAGCGCGATGTCCATCCGGCTCCCTCCTCGACCACGACGGCGACGGCGAGCGGCGCGCGGCCCCGAAGTGCCGACGTGCCTGGTGGGGAACCTAGCGTGCGCGGCGAGGCGAGGGAACGACCCACGCCCGCGCGCGTCGGTCGCGGTCCGGCGTCGATGTCCGTCCGGCCTGTCGGCGACCGGCGTCGAACCGATATGTTCTGCCCGTGACCCAGGAACCCGAGGCCCTCCCGTCCGTGTCGTCCCTCCCCGCGTGGCTGGTCCCGTCGGTCTACCTGCACTGGTCGACCGACTGGCTGCGCGAGTCGGTGGCGATCGCCACGCGTTCGCGCGAGCACTCGCTGCCCGGCGGGCCGGACGGGCCCCAGCGTGGCGACGTCGTCGTGACGGTCCTGGGCGACGCCGGAGTCGTCGCCGCGGTCGAGCTCATGGGCTCGACCGACGGTGAGAGCTGGGTGACCGACGAGCTCTTCGGCCCCGAGCGGCCCATCGTCTGGGCCGACCTGTTCGACGGTGCCGACGCCTACACCGGTTCCTCGGGCTGGCTGCCGGCCGAGCACGCGCGCCGCGTCCTGGACGGCGTCGCGAACCAGTTCCGTGAGGGGCCCGTGCACACCCTCGACCCGGGCGACTGCGGGTCGGGCAGCACGGCCCCGGACGTCCACGTGCTGCGCATCCTCGGGCACCGTGCGATCACCGGCTGGGCGATGCGCCGCGAGGAGCGGTGCGCCACGTGCGAGCGGTTCGAGGACGTCCGCAAGATGCACGCGCACGACGACGGCGCCGTGCGCCTCGGTACCACCTCCGCGGGAGGGCGCACGCTCGAGCAGGTGGTCCGCGACGTCCACCTGCTGTGCGAGCCCTGCCACGACCTCATGCACGCGCACTCCGTCGCCGCGCAGCGGGCGCGGCTGCGTCCGCAGTGCCCCGGGTGCGGCGCTCGCGGCAAGACGAAGCGCATCGTGTGGGGCATGACGTTCCAGGAGGACGTCGTCGGTGCGGAGCCGGACGTCGTCTACGGGGGCTTCGAGGTGCCCGTGCCGGCGCCCGAGTGGTACTGCACCGAGTGCCACGCGAACTTCGCGAGCGCGGTCATCGCCTCGCGTGCGCTGACCAGCACGGGCGGCGCTGCGGGTCCGGCAGCGCTCAACGACCCGGTCCAGTCGCCGGTGTCGGGGCCTGGTGACGACGTCGACCTCTGGCAGCCGGACGCGAGCTGACGGGGCGTCGCCCTAGCGCGTCTGTTCGGCAGTACGTGTTCCGTTCGGCAGTCCGGACTGCCGAACAGAACCCGAACTGCCGAACGGATCGGCCGACGGGTCCGGCCCGGCCGCAGCGCTCCTAGGCGGCGACGGCGATGCGCGACCGCCGGCGGATCAGCCCGTGCTCGGCAGGCGGCACGTGCGGCAGGACCAGCAGCGGCATGCCCGCCTCGAGCGGCGTCCGGTCGGCCTTGCGGTGGTTGCACGGTTCGCACGCGGCGACGAGATTGAGCCAGCTCGAGTCGCCGCCGCGCGAGCGGGGGACCACGTGGTCCACGGTCTGCGCGGGCCCGCCGCAGTACACGCACGCGCCGTCGCGCCGTTTGATGCCGTCCTTGGTGACCGGCGGATGGCCCGTGGCGCGGTAGTGCCGGCGCACGGTCTCGTGATGCAGGAGCCGCAGGACGCGGGGGAGCGGGTACGGGCCGAAGGTGCGGTCGTCGACGGCTTCCTCGACGACGGCGACCTGGCGCACGAGCATGGTGATCGCGTGCTTGACGGATACGCGGTGCAACGGCTCGTAGCCGGCGTTGAGGACCAGCACGTCGGCCACGGTCCTGCTCCTTCCTGGCATGCGGTGCGCGCAAGGTCGGGCAGTGCGCGCGGGGCGGCTCCTCGTCGATGGTCGCGGTCGGTACGCAGGTGGCCGGCGTTCCCGCCTGCCGAGGCGAAAATATGCCCGCGACGTGCGGAAGTCCAGCACTTTGGCCGTTCTTGGCCGGTCGTGGGCTGATCGGCTCGCCGTGCGCTCGTCTCGGTTCGGCAGTTCGTGTTCTGTTCGGCAGTCCGGACTGCCGAACAGAACACGAGCTGCCGAAGGGATCAGCCCGGCGGTTCGGACCCGTGTCGCGCCCGACCGCAGGCGCCCTCTCGGACGTCGCCCTACGCTTCGGCTCATGGTCGACAACGACGTCGTGGAGTGGCTTCTCGATGCGGACCCGGCCCTGCGCTGGCAGGTGGAGCGGGACCTCGCGCACGCGCCCTCAGCGGTGTGGGAGGCCACTCGCGAGCGGATCGCGACCGAGGGCTTCGGCGCGCGCCTGCTCGCGCTGCAGGACCCGGACGGTCAGTGGGCGGGGGGCGCCTACTTTCCGGGCGGCTTCGACTTCGACGGCCCCGAGGCCCAGGGCGAAGGGCAGCCGTGGACCGCGACCACCTGGACGCTCAACTCCCTGCGCGAATGGGGGCTCGACGCGGCGGTCCTGCGCCGACGCCGGACGGCCGAGCTGTTGGCCGCCAACAGCAGGTGGGAGTACGACGACTCGCCGTACTGGGGCGGCGAGGTCGACTGCTGCATCAACGCCTACACGCTCGCGAACGGGGCGTGGCTCGGCGCGGACGTGTCCGGGCTGCTCGCGGAGATCCTTCGCCTTCGCATGCCCGACGGCGGCTGGAACTGCGAGTGGGTCTCAGGGGCCACCGTCTCGTCGTTCCATTCGACCCTCAACACCGTCAAGGGCTTGCTCTACCACGACACCGTCACCGGCGGTACGGACGAGACCCGCGAGGCCCGGCGCGCGGGCGAGGAGTACCTCCTGCAGCGCCACCTCTATCGCCGGAGAAGCACCGGCGAGCCGGTCGCGCCGTGGGCGCTCGACCTTGCCTACCCGTTCCGGTGGCGCTACAGCGTGCTCAATGCCGCCGAGCACTTCCGTCAGGCGTCGCTGCTCGACGGGACGCCGCCGGACCCGAGGATGCGCGACGCGATGGAGCTGATCCGCGACGCGCGACAGCCCAACGGGACGTGGCTGCAGGGCGGGCGCATCCCCGGGCGTGTGTGGTTCGAGGTCGACGTTCCCGCCGGCGAGCCGTCGAAGTGGCTCACGCTGTACGCGACCCGGGTGCTCGAGTGGTGGGACGCATCCGGGCCGGCCACGGGCTAGGGAGGCGCCGACACGCCGCCGAGGCTGGTCACCGAGCCGCGGTGTCGGAGTCCTGGCCTCGCCGGGACAGGAGCGACGCCGTGTCCGCGTGCCCGAAGTGCTCCGCCCAGACGGCGGGTGTCGCGCCGAAGTTCGCCTCGACCGCGTCCGGGTCGGCACCGTGCTCCATCAGGAACCGGACGTCGTCGACGGACCCTGCCGCGGCCGCGTAGTGCAGCGCGGTGGGGCCCGCTGTCCGGTCGGCCGACGTCGCAGGGAAGCCGCGGCGAACCAGGGTGCGGACGACCGACCAACGACCGAGCCCTGCGGCCTCCGCGAGCAGACCGGGCCGCCGCGCCGGGAGGTCGCCGACGCCGCCGCCGTGATCCAGCAGCTGCTCGAGCTCCCCGTCCCGCCCTGCGAGCGCGGCCGCGACGACGGGATCCTCGGCGATCCGCTGGGCCCGGTACAGGTCCCGCAGCAGGCACATCTCCGCGCCGTGCGCCATGGTCTCGCGGTTGAGGTGCATGACGAGCGCGGCCATCGAGTCCTCCGCGAAGGGGCCGCCGCGCGGGCCGAGCGGGCGCTGCAGCGCGTCGTCGTCGAGCCGTTCCAGGTTGGTCTTCCAGAGCGTGTAGCCCTGCTCCAGGAGGGCTAGGCCACCGTCGGCCGTGAGCGGCAACGGCTCGGGCCAGTGCCGGTCGTCGTACATGTCGGCATCGGCGGGTGCCGACGTCGGGCCGAAGAACGCGTGTGCCCGCTTGGCGAGGACGTCGCGGCCGACGTGCGCCATGCGCCACGCGATGGTCGTCACCGGAGGCGTGGGCGGCTCGGGCTGCAGCCCTTCGATGCGGACCACTCCGCCGGCGTCCGCCCGCAGGCTCCAGGCGCCGTCGGCCGGCTCCCACAGGTACTCCTCGTCCGTGAGGCCCTGCAGCCGTGGCCAGAGGTGTGCCTCCCAGTAGAAGGAGATCTGGTCGAGCAGGAGCGCGCGCAACGTCGTCGTCGTCATGCCCCGATCCTGGCCCTGGCCACCGACAGCGACGCGCTCAACCCCCGAGCGCGTCGTCGAGCGTCACGGGCCGCACCGAACCGCCCGCGGCCACGAACACCCCGCGCACGCGCACGCCGTGCTCGCGCGCCTGGTCGCGGATCGCGGCGTTCCACGCCCGGTCCGTCGCGCCGATGGCGTCGTCGCCGGGCCGTTGCAGCACCGCGACGACACTGCCGCCCGGTGCCGACTGCCGGATCGCGCTCGCCAGGAGCGTGCCGAGGCCGGCGACCGGCGGCCCGGGAAGTGCCGGCAGGTCGTCGACCGGCACGAGCCGCGCGAGCAGCCGTTCGTCGGCGTCGAGCCACGTGAGGCGCAGCGAGCGACCTCGGGGTGCGGCGTCGGCCAGGAACGTGGCCAGGGCCAGGAGCTGGACGTCGTCGGCGACGCGGTCGCCGGGCCGGGGGATCGCGGTGAAGGGGCGCATGGCCGCAGAGCCTGCCCGACGACGGCGCGCACCCATGGTGGTCATCCACAGCCCTCGCACCTGCCTCACAACGCCTTCCAGGTCGTGATCCGTGCCGGGAACCGCGAAGGTTCCGGCACGGATCACGACCTGGAAGGGAACTGCAGGCGTCAGGCCCCGAGGAAGCGGGCGTAGGCGCTCGTCGTCAGGAACGGCGGGAACTCGTCGCCCAGCGCGACCTCACGGAACACTGCCGCGGCCTCGTCGTACCGGTCGCCGGGGAAGCGAGGCAGATCGGCCAGGACCTCGTTGACCAGCGACTCGCACAGCCGGCGCGTGATCAGCACGCCGTCGTCGGTCCGGGTGCCGGCAGCGATCCACTGCCACACCTGCGACCGGGAGATCTCGGCGGTCGCCGCGTCCTCCATGAGGTTGTCGATCGCCGCGGCACCGGTCCCGCGCAGCCACGACTCGATGTAGCGCACGCCCACCGAGACGTTGGTGCGCAGCCCGGCCGCCGTGACCGTGCCGCCCTGGCGGCGGGCGGACGCGACGTCGAGCAGGTCGTGCTGGCTCACGTCGACGTCCTCGCGCAGCTTGTCCACCTGGTGCGGCCGGTCGCCCAGGACCTCGTCGAACGCACCGCGCGCGACGTCGATCAGGTCCGGGTGGGCCACCCAGGTGCCGTCGAACCCGTCGCCGGCCTCGCGCGTCTTGTCGGCCCACACCTGGGCCACGGCGCGCTCGGTGACGTCGGGCTGCCGGCGGTCGGGGATGAACGCGCTCATCCCGCCGATGGCGTGCGCGCCGCGCTTGTGGCACGTCGACACGAGCAGCTCGGTGTAGGCGCGCATGAAGGGTGCCGTCATGGTCACCTGGCCGCGGTCTGGCAGGACGTAGCTGTCACCGCGCGTGCGGAAGCACTTGATGACCGAGAACAGGTAGTCCCAGCGTCCGGCGTTGAGGCCCGCGCAGTGCTCGCGCAGCTCGTAGAGGATCTCGTCCATCGCGAACGCGGCCGGGAGCGTCTCGATGAGCACGGTGGCCCGGATGGTCCCGCGCGGGATGCCGAGCGCGTCCTGCGCGACCTCGAACACCTGGTTCCACAGCCGCGCCTCGCGGTAGCCCTCGAGCTTGGGCAGGTAGAAGTACGGTCCGCGCCCGCGCTCGATGAGCTCGCGCGCGTTGTGGAAGAAGTACAGCCCGAAGTCGACGAGCGAGCCCGACGCCGGCTGGGTCGAGCCGTCGACGGCGGTGTAGGCCAGGTGCGACTCGAACAGGTGCCAGCCGCGCGGCCGGAAGATGATCGTCGGCAGGTCGGCGATGTTCGACGAGCGCAGGGTGTAGTGCTTGCCCGCGTCGCTGGTGTGCTCGAGCGTGCCGCGGATCGCGTCGTGCAGGGCGAGCTGGCCCTCGACGACGTTGCTCCACGTGGGGCTCGAGGCGTCCTCGGCGTCGGCGAGCCAGCACCGGGCACCCGAGTTGAGCGCGTTGATCGTCATCTTCGGGTCGGTCGGGCCCGTGATCTCGACCCGGCGGTCATCGAGCCCGGGTGCCCCGGCCGATCCGGCGACGCGCCATTCCGGGTCGTCGCGGACGGGACGCGTGGTCGGGCTGAAGTCCGGGTCGGCGCCGTCGGCGATCTCCTGGCGGCGCCGCTGACGCTCGAACAGCAGGTCGCAGCGCGCGTCCGCGAACCGCTCGTGCAGCAGCGCGAGGAAGTCGAGCGCGGCCGGCGTCAGGATCTCGTCGTAGCGCGGGCCGAGAGAGCCGGTGACGTCGACGGTCCCGCCGGCCTGCCGCGGGCGGCCGGGGTGCCAGGTCGTGGTCGGGGTGGGGGTCGAGGTCGGGCGTTGCGCGGTGGTGGTCATGGCTGCCTCCAGCTTTTCTGCCGCGAAGTGGGTCAGAACTGCGCGGTCTCGGTGGAGCCGGCGAGGGCGAGGGTCGCGGCGTCGGGGTTGAGCGCCGTGGACACGCGGTCGAAGTAGCCGGTGCCGACCTCTCGCTGGTGCTTGGTCGCGGTGTAGCCGCGGGTCTCCGAGGCGAACTCCGCCTCCTGGAGCCTCACGTATGCCGACATCTGCTCGCGGGCGTACCCGTGGGCCAGGTCGAACATCGAGTAGTTGAGCGCGTGGAAGCCCGCGAGGGTGATGAACTGGAACTTGTAGCCCATGGCGCCGAGCTCACGCTGGAAGCGCGCGATGGTGTCGTCGTCGAGGTGCTTCTTCCAGTTGAACGACGGCGAGCAGTTGTACGAGAGCATCTGGTCCGGGAACTCCGCCTTGACGGCCTCGGCGAACGTGCGCGCCAGCTCGAGGTCCGGCGTGCCGGTCTCCATCCAGATGAGGTCGGAGTACGGGGCGTACGCCTTGGCGCGGGCGATGCACGGCTCGATGCCGTTGCGGACCTTGTAGAAGCCCTCGGCGGTGCGCTCGCCGGTGATGAACGGGAGGTCCCGCTCGTCGACGTCGGAGGTGATGAGCGTCGCCGCCTCGGCGTCGGTACGGGCGATCACGATCGACGGGACGTCCGAGACGTCGGCCGCGAGCCGGGCCGCGTTGAGCGTGCGCACGTGCTGCTGCGTGGGCACGAGCACCTTGCCGCCCAGGTGGCCGCACTTCTTCTCCGAGGCGAGCTGGTCCTCCCAGTGCACGCCGGCAGCACCGGCCGCGATCATGCCCTTCATGAGCTCGAAGGCGTTGAGCGGGCCGCCGAAGCCGGCCTCCGCGTCGGCCACGATCGGGGCGAGCCAGTTCCGCGACGCGGTCCCGTTCTCCTGGACGTCGATCTGGTCCGTGCGGAGCAGGGCGTTGTTGATGCGCCGGACGACGGCGGGCACCGAGTTGGCCGGGTACAGGGACTGGTCGGGGTACGTCTGGCCCGAGAGGTTGGCGTCGCCCGCGACCTGCCATCCCGACAGGTAGATCGCCTTGAGGCCGGCCTTGACCTGCTGCACCGCCTGGTTGCCGGTGAGCGCGCCGAGCGCGTTGACGAAGTCCTCCGAGTGCAGCAGGTCCCAGAGCACCTCCGACCCCCGCTTGGCGAGCGTGTGCTCCTCGCGGACGGACCCGCGCAGCGCCACGACGTCCTCGGCCGAGTAGTCGCGGCTGATGCCCGCCCAGCGCGGGTCGGTCGACCACTGCTCGGCCAGGTCGGCGGCCGTCTGCGTCTGGTCGCCCGGACGTGCGGTGGTGGGCGTGGGCTGCGTCGTGGGCTCGAGGGTCGTGGTCATCGGGAACCTCCGGTGTGTCGTCCGAGGACGAATCGCTTGTCGTGAGTACGACCCTGGCCGGTCCGGAGGCCGAATGCCCACCTCAACCGGGGAGAACTTTCGCTGTTTTTCTCCTGGACGGAAGTGGTGAGGTGTGTCACCCTCAGTCATGGTCATCTCGACGCCGCGCCCCTCGGATACCCGGGACGCGCCCCGCCTCCCGGCCTCGAAGGCCGCGTCCGGGCGTGCCGCCATCCCGCTCGACGAAGAGGCGGACGCCCTCACGATCGGCCGCAGGATCCGGCATCTGCGCACGCAGCGGGGCATGACGCTGGAAGAGCTGGGCGCCGCGATCGGGCGTGCGCCATCCCAGGTGTCGATGCTCGAGAACGGCAAGCGGGAGCCGACCATCGCCCGCCTGCAGGCGGTCGCCCGCGCCCTGGGCGCGAGCGTCGAGGACCTGCTCTCACCCCATGCGCCGTCGCACCGCGACGCGCTTGAGATCGAGCTGGAGCGGGTGCAAAGAGGCCCGCTCTTCTCCGTGCTCGGGGTGGCTCCCGTGCGGGTCGGCAAGTCGCTGCCCACCGACGCGCTCGAGGCGATCGTCGCCCTGCAGCACGAGCTCGAACGCCTGCACAGCGAGCGCGCCGCCACGCCCGAGGAGGCGCGGCGCGCCAACACCGAGCTGCGGGCGGACATGCGCGCCCAGGACAACTACTTCGCCGAGCTCGAGATCGTCGCCCGCCGGCTGCTCGACGGCGTCGGCCATCAGCGCGGCCCGCTGCCTCAGCGCGCCGCCGGCGAGCTCGCCGCCCACCTCGGCTTCTCGATCCACTACGTGCCCGACGTGCCGCACTCCACGCGTGCCGTCATCGACCAGCGGCACCGGCGCGTCTACCTGCCGAGCAACGGCATCCGCGGGCGGTCCGACGCGCGGTCGGCCCTGCTGCAGGCCCTCGCCTCGCACGTGCTCGAGCACGCGGAACCGCGCGACTACCGCGAGTTCCTGCGGCAGCGCGTCGAGGCCAACTACCTGTGCGCGGCCCTGCTCGTCCCGGAGCGCGACGCCGTCAAGCACCTGCGCGAGGCCAAGGAGTCCCGCTCGATCTCGCTCGAGGACCTGCGCGACGCGTTCGCCGTCTCGTACGAGACCGCCGCGCACCGCTTCACCAACCTGGCCACGCGCCACCTCGGCATCGGCGTGCACTTCATGAAGGTCCACGAGTCGGGCACGATCCACAAGGCGTACGAGAACGACGGCGTCCGGTTCCCGGCGGACGCCCTCGGCACGGTCGAGGGGCAGCACGTGTGCCGGCACTGGACCGCCCGGGTCGTGTTCGACATCGAGGACCGGCTGAGCCCGTACTACCAGTACACCGACACGCCGACGGGGACGTACTGGTGCACGTCACGCGTGACGGACACCGCCGACGGGCTCTTCTCGGTGAGCGTGGGGGTGCCGTTCGCCCAGGTGAAGTGGTTCATGGGCCGGGAGACGACGGCGCGCGCGTCCTCGCGCTGCCCGGACGGGTCGTGCTGCCGGCAGCCCGCCGAGCCGCTCGCGCGCCGGTGGGCCGGCCACGCGTTCCCGAGCGCGCGCCCGCACGCGTCGATGCTCGCGGCCATGCCGTCGGGCGCCTTCCCGGGCGTCGACACGACCGAGGTCTACGAGTTCCTCGAGCGCCACGCCCCGGCCGAATGAGCCGTCAGCCGCACGACCGCCCTGCGACGGCCGTGCGGCTGACGGGAGCTCAGGCCTCCAGGAGCAGCGCCTCGCCCTGGCCGCCACCGCCGCACAGCCCGACGGCGACCCGACCGCCCCCGCGCCGTGCGAGCTCGTGCGCCGCGTGCACCGCGATGCGGGCCCCCGACGCGCCGATGGGGTGGCCCAGCGAGATGCCGCCGCCGTGCACGTTGACGATCTCGGGGTCGAGGCCTAGGGCGCGCGTCGACACGGCGACCACGGCCGCGAACGCCTCGTTGATCTCGACCAGGTCGAGGTCCGACGTCGCCCAGCCCTGGCGCGCCAGCGCCGACTCGATCGCGCGGGCCGGCTGCGAGTGCAGCGACGTGTCGGGTCCGGCGACCTGGCCGTGCGCGCGCACGGTGGCCAGCACCGGTGCGCCGGCCGCCTCGGCCCGGGCCCGCGTGGTCAGCACGAGCGCGGCCGCGCCGTCCGAGATCTGCGAGGCGTTGCCGGCCGTGATCGTCCCGTCGCCCGCGAACGCGGGCCGGAGCCGCGCGAGGCTCTCGGCGGACGTGTCGGGCCGCACGCCCTCGTCCTTGGTCACGACGACGGGCTCGCCGCGCCGCTGGGGCACGCTCACGGGAGCGAGCTCGGCCTCGAACACACCGTCCTTGGCGGCCGTGGCGGCCCGCTGGTGCGACGCCGCCGCCACCGCGTCCTGGTCCTCGCGCGAGACGAACACCTCGCCCGTGTTGGCCTCCTCGGTGGTCACGCCCATCGCGCGACCGTCGAACGCGTCGGTCAGCCCGTCGCGCGCGACGGCGTCGAGCAGGGTGGCCTCGCCGTAGCCGAAGCCCGCACGTGCTCCGGGCAGGAGGTGCGGTGCGTTGGTCATGGACTCCTGGCCGCCGACGAGCACGACCGACGCCTCGCCCGTGCGCAGCAGCCGTGCGCCGTCGATCACGGCGGTGAGCCCGGACAGGCAGACCTTGTTCACGGTCACCGCGGGGACGTCCAGGCCGATGCCGGCCGCGACGGCGGTCTGCCGTGCCGGGTTCTGGCCGGCGCCCGCCAGGAGCACCTGGCCGAAGATCACGGCGTCGACGTCCTGCGCGGTGATCCCGCCGGCCCGCTCGAGCGCTGCGCGCGCAGCGACCGCTCCGAGCTTGACGGCGGTCAGCGCGGCGAGCGAGCCGCGCAGCCGCCCTTGTGGGGTGCGCGCGGCGGAGACGACGACGACGTCGTCGGGGGTGGTGGTCATGCGAGTGCCTCCTTGGGTTGCACCTCGGGTTCGGGCACCGTGTGGACCTGTGGGTCCACGTCGAGCGGTGCTCCTGTCGCGGCCACGACGTCGTCCGCGGAGACGCCCGGCGCGAGCTCGCGCAGGACGAGCCCGCCGGGCGTGACGTCGATGACCGCGAGGTCGGTGATGATCCGGTCCACGACGCCGCGGCCCGTGAGCGGCAGCGTGCACTCGGTCAGGATCTTGGGCGACCCGTCGCGGGCCATGTGCTCCATGAGCACGATCACGAGCCCGGCACCGTGCACGAGGTCCATCGCACCACCCGGGCCCTTGACCATCTTGCCCGGGATCATCCAGTTCGCGAGGTCGCCCGCGACCGAGACCTGCATGCCCCCGAGGATCGCCGCGTCGATCTTGCCGCCACGGATCATCCCGAAGCTCAGCGCCGAGTCGAACACGGCCGACCCGGGCAGCAGGGTCACCGTCTCCTTGCCGGCGTTGATCAGGTCGGGGTCGACCTCGTCCTCGGTCGGGTACGGGCCGACGCCCAGCAGCCCGTTCTCGGACTGCAGCACCAGGTGCCTGTCGGACGGGACGAAGTTCGGTACGAGCGTGGGCAGGCCGATGCCGAGGTTGACGTACCAGCCGTCCTGCAGCTCGCGCGCTGCGCGCGCCGCCATCTCGTCGCGGGTCAGGGCCACGGCTCAGGCCTCCGTTCCGGGGGTCGGGCGCACGGTGCGCCGTTCGATGCGCTTCTCGACGTCCGGGCCGACGTGCACCATCCGGTGCACGTAGACGCCGGGCAGGTGGACGTGGTCGGGGTCGATCTCGCCCGGTTCGACGAGCTCCTCGACCTGCGCGATGCACACCCGCCCGGCCATCGCGGCGAGCGGCGAGAAGTTGCGGGCCGAGCGGTGGAACACGAGGTTGCCGTGCCGGTCGCCGATCTCGGCGTGGACGAGCGCGAAGTCGGTCGTGATCGCATCCTCGAGCACGTACTCGGCGCTCGCGCCGTCCGGCGTCGCGAACGAGCGCACGTCCTTGCGCGGCGAGGCGAGCGCGACGCCGCCCGCGCCGTCGTACCGCTGCGGCAGGCCGCCCTCGGCGACCTGCGTTCCGACCCCCGTGCGGGTGTAGAAGGCCGCGATGCCCGAGCCGCCGGCCCGCAGCTTCTCGGCCAGCGTGCCCTGCGGGGTGAGCTCGAGCTCCAGCTCGCCCGCGAGGAACTGCCGCTCGAACTCCTTGTTCTCGCCGACGTAGGAGCTGGTCATCTTGCGGATCCGCCGGGCCGCGAGCAGGACGCCCAGGCCCCAGTCGTCCACGCCGCAGTTGTTGCTCACGACCGACAGGCCGCTCGTGCCCTGCGCCAGGAGCGCCTCGATCAGGGCGATCGGGTTGCCGCACAGGCCGAACCCACCGACGGCGAGCGACGCGCCGTCGGGGATGTCGGCGACGGCGTCGGCGGCCGAGTCGACGACCTTGTCGAGCCCCGGCGGGGCTGGGTGGGTGGTCATGCGGATGGTCATCTCGTACCTTCCTTACACTCTAGGGCGCGGACGGGCACCGACGCGTCGGGAGCAGTGGTTGCGCTTCGTCGCGCGGGTACGTTGGTGCTGATCATGCCCGAGCCGGTCACCTCGCGCTCCACCCGCCGTCCATCGTCCATGACGCACCGGTGACCATGGCGGCGTCGGGGCCGGTGAGCCAGCCGACGAGCGACGCGACCTCGGCCGGCTCGACCAGGCGTTTGACGGCCGACTCGGCGAGCAGCACCGTCTCGACGACCTCGGACTCCGGGATGCCGTGCACGCGGGCCTGGTCGGCGATCTGCTTCTCGACCAGCGGCGTGCGCACGTAGCCCGGGTTGATGCACACGCTCGTGACACCGCGCGGGCCGCCCTCGAGCGCGACCGTCTTGGAGAGGCCTTCGAGCCCGTGCTTGGCCGAGACGTAGGCCGACTTGAACGGCGAGGCCACGAGGCCGTGCACCGAGGACACGTTGACGATGCGACCCCAGCCCTGCGCGTACATGTGGGGCAGCGCCGCGCGGATCAGCAGGAACGGCGCCTCGAGCATCAGGCGGTGGATGAGCCGGAACGCGGCGGGGTCGAAGTCCTCGACCGGGGCGACCCGCTGGATGCCGGCGTTGTTCACCAGCACGTCCACCTCGAGGGCGAGGCCCTCGAGCGCGCGCGTGTCGGCGAGGTCCGCGACCCACGCCTCGCCGCCCAGCTCGTCCGCGAGCCGCTTCGCGCCGTCGGGGTCGACGTCGGCGACCACGACGTGCGCGCCGCGGGCCGCGAGCTCGCGCGCGCAGGCCGCACCGATGCCCGACGCGCCGCCGGTCACGAGTGCGCGCCGTCCGGCGAGCGAGAGGGCGGGCGCGGGACCGGTGGGTACAGGGCCGGTGAGCGCAGGATCGTTGAGCGCAGGATCGGTCATGAGAGTCTCCATGTCTCCGTCGACACGGTGGCTCGTGCCACCTGACCGCACGATCCTGCCCGGACCCGGATGTGCAAGCAACGG
>Ga0233383_1000209_pt1 | contig 24452 bp, 18 predicted proteins | sample ElkDunMinimDraft_14_FD_191542 | JGI IMG/M metagenome (GOLD analysis project Ga0233383, IMG submission 191542) | Fecal eukaryotic communites from dung pellets of Tule Elk in California, USA - Elk Dung G16 | ecosystem: Host-associated > Mammals > Digestive system > Large intestine > Fecal | place...
TGGATGGAGGACGGCGAGGGCCGCAGGATCGACTTCCGCAACACCCTGATCCTGCTCACCACCAACGCCGGCACCGACATGATCGCCAGCCTCTGCGCCGACCCCGAGCTGATGCCCGAGCCCGAAGGCATGGCCAAGGCCCTGCGCGAGCCGCTGCTGAAGATCTTCCCGCCGGCGCTGCTCGGCCGCCTGGTGACGATTCCCTACTACCCGCTGAGCGACGACATGCTCGGCCAGATCGTCAAGCTGCAGCTCGATCGCATCAAGAAGCGCGTGGAAGCGCGCTACAGGATCCCGTTCGAGTACGACGACGAAGTGGTGAAGCTGGTGGTGTCGCGCTGCACGGAGAGCGAGTCGGGCGGGCGGATGATCGACGCGATCCTGACCAACACGATGCTGCCGGAGATCAGTCGGGAGTTCCTGGGGCGGATGATCGGGGGGAAGGACGTGTCGGGGGTGCGCGTGACCGCTGCGGACGCTGGCTTTGGGTATGGATTCGACTGACGGATTGACAAACCCAGAATCGGCGGCACGCAGAGAGAAATGAACCTGGCCCCGTTCTCATCTGTGATGTACCGGGCGGCACGTCGCCCGGCGCAAGTGGAAACGACTCTTCCGTTCATAAATAGAAGTGATCTCCAGAGTCGTACCGCATTCGGCCCAGACGTCCTCTACATGGTTCACGCATGCGAACGCCAGGGCTTCAGAAGGTCAGCCACGGATGGATCTCGCATGCAGGGGAAAGCGAAAGGGTCATGGCGTGCAACTGGAATCATGCTCACATCGAATCCTCCACTCTGCCCGCGCCAGAAACCACTCGAGATCGAATTCGCCCGTCCTACCCCATTGGCATCCCCATGAATGAACTGAACCCGATCCGCGACTGAATTCCCGCTTCTTCCCGGCATGAGTGACATCGCCATCATGCCCCTGCGATTCTGCTTAGTGCCTAGAGAATCGAAATCACAGGAGAACCGGGTCCGCCCACATCTTCCAGCACCCGACCTGACGAGAGACATGCCATGCCATTGGATATGGAAAAATTCTACCGGGCCTACCTGAAGAACCTTGTTTTCAGGCAGCACCAGGGAGCGCTTCAGGGCGACGAGGGTGTTGGAGACGGGGTCTGCTCGGCGCTTACTTACGAGTGGGTGAAGCAGAACATGACGGGAACGTATAGCGTACAGAACTGGACGAGGGAGAATCCGCTGTTCAGAAAGTTCGCCGTTCCGGAGGACACTCCGATCGGAAGGAGATTCCCAGCCACCACCAACGTCAGAGTCGGCATGACGAAGGTGCCGCCAGGAATGGCGCTGAAGCAGAAGATCGCGCAGCTCTCACTCAACAATCTTGGCATCGAGCGAAACTTCGAACTACTAGCCCAGCGGGACGGGCGCCGTGTCGCGCTGGTCAGCAAGTACATGGGCTTCAGCGGCGGCGGTGGCGATGTTGGCGAGCAGATAGAGAAGCATCACGTGAGATTTCGACAGGGATATGGATTGATCGGAATCACTGAACCGAAAGGACACGCCGTGGCATGCCAGATCGCGGGTTCCATCAATAGATACTACGACCCCAATCTAGGAGAGTTCTGCTTCTCGAGCATGCATGAGTTCTTGGATGCATTCGCCTTGATGTGGGAGATCGCTGAGTACAAGTATAGAAACCTTCACATATGGACGATGTACTAGCGAACCTTCTCCGCAATGAGCACAACCGAAACTATTCCAACGACGACAGAATTACAAGCCCATAAATACAAAACCACCAATTCAAAAAAAACGGACGCCATAAAGTAAATCACAACCGATCAAAGTCACGCTCACTCCAGATCGCAACCATATAAGTTACCAGTCCGCGCGAGGGCCGATTATGTCAATTTCCAAACGTTTCAGGAGCCTGGCGGCCATCAATGGCGGACACCTGTTCGCATTCTCGCAGCGCTCCGGGCTCAAACAGATAGGGGCGGAAGGGTCAAAGGGAGTATGCCAAGCATTCTCCTTCTTTGACGGGCTTTTCGCGCTGGCTAGATTTGAACGTGAGCGCACGAAGAAGAAGGATGTCATCGAGTACGCATTGCATTTCCAGAAAGATTTTGAGGGCATGGGTCAGGCCGGGATGTGGGACACCGGAACAATCAGGGCAAAGTACATGGAGTGCATCAACTACTTGGAGCTACAGAAGTCGGTGCGGGTAGGTTACGTGCTCGCGGCCTCCAGCACTGATGAGCTGATCGGATTCTTGTATCCCAAGAGTGGGCATTTCAGTCTGCTTCTCCCGAACCATGTAACCGGCTTCTTCTCTACAGGAGCGTCATCTCGCTACTTCGATCCGAATGCAGGAACAGTGAGCTTCTCTAACAAGACGAGCGCTTTCAACTTCATCTCCGACTATCACGGAAGCAGTGATTTCTCGACAGCTTACAACTCAGCCGTTGGCGATGTCATCGTGGTGCAGATGGTGAAGTTCTAGGTGATCCAAGGTGCGCTTGCCGCCAGCGGCAGCGCATGAGTTCTCTCGCCGGCGCTGGCGTGCTTGACGGCGGAATTCCGATGTTTCCGCTGCTGGACGTCAAAGATCTACGCATATGGCCTTCAAGGTGAATGGTGTCCTGGACATCCGGCTCCAAGGACTCAATCTCAATTGCGGCCGTTACTGCATGGATACGCTGATGCGCTGGACGCACGGCACGAAGTGCGGCGCACCTCTCGCCGCCGTGCCAGCCACCGATGCCTTCGGTATCCAGTGCGCCCCCTATGGTGCGGGCAGTAACGGGGTCAGGTTCACTTATCCGGCAATAACGGGGGTCAGGTTCACTTATCAGAGGCATGAATTCGCGGCTGGCACTTAAGCACCCGCGTCACGCGCGATCACTTTGGGTGCCTTGCCGCGAACGCAGTAGCGGGTGTGGATTCACTTGCCAACCCCACGAGGCTGCGAACGCCAGTTCAAACGACCAGCACCAGTTGCGATCGTTCTGGGGATGCGCGACCAGAAGAATCCGCATTCGATTGGTTGGGGGGCTGCGCGGACTTGAGCCGTTAGTCGAAAGCACCTGGGCCGACCGATCTGCTGCCGGTCGCTGGTGAGGCGGTCTGCGGCGAAGACGAGTTCGCGCCGGTCCATCTGCCACGCAAGAGCATCAGGTGGGGATGAGCGACGTGATAACACCCGCTCCGCCGGGGCGATCGATGAGGAAGAGGCGATGATCTATCTGTGCGAGCGGGAAATGGGCTTCGACGCGGCCGCCGTGGGATTCCCGTCGGTCGAGGGCTGTCGCGCGGTGGTGGTGGTGACTGCGGGCGGCCTGTTCGGGTTCCATCTCAACGGCACGCTCAGCGCTGCCAAGCGGGCCGCGTTCGTCGCCTTCGTGACGCAGCACGTGCATGGCGTGGTGATCAGGCGGATCTACGCGGCTTCGGCCGGGGTCGGGCAGGAAATGGCGCACGCGCAACAGGAACTGCGGGTTCTCGCCGGCGATCTGAACTATGCCGGGTCCATCTACTGGGCAACGCTGCCGCCGGGCGGGTCGTCGTACGTCGACTACCTGGATATCAATCACACCAGTTGCGTGATCACCGCTCGCCCCTGGAGCGAGGCGAACGACGCCGTCGCCGGCAATCGCGGTCCTTACGTTGGCGGCGCGAATCGCGCGATGGCCAACGGCGCGCCGCCTTCCACGATGTACACCGGCGTGGACCAGGCCGGCCTGGTCGCACGTTACCCGGTCGCGATCTAGCGCGCTGGTCGAGCGGGCCACTGAGACGAAAGGTCGCGTCCGGGCCCGGCGCTTCGCGTAGCTTGCCGGCCGGTGCCGATGGCCGAGCCACGGACGATCGCCGTGCTATGCCCGTGCATGCGGCGGCGGTCGGCCGGCCCGGGAGGGATCCATCGTGCCGCAGGCCGGAGGCGGAAGGCGGAGGCCGCCGCGCCCACCGGCCAGGCAGGCTGTGGCGGAGCGAGGGGCCATCCGGGCGTGGCCCGCGAACCACGCTTGCCGAGCGGGCGTGACAAAGACGCAATGAACAAGCCAAGGCGATAGGAGAAGACATGTTTTTCGGTTCCAGAAGCGCGCAGACGTCGAACGAGTCGGCCCAGAACTCAAACGCAGGCGGTGGCGGCATCGACGACGGCATTGGGGCCTCGATCACCGCGCTCATCCACTCGAACACGCCCTGCAACCTCCACCACATGTGGCGGAAGCTTGGCCGTGACGCGGGCATTCTGTCGCCGCATCACAGTCAGCTGTTCGTCACGGACCGGCGCAACGGCTTCATCCTTTTCAACTTCGGCCTCTGGTGCAACGACAGAGGGCAGGTCGAGTTCGCCATGGACGAGAGGATCCAGCACTACACGCAGAGCAAGACCTACAGCCCCAACCCGGTCCCGGTGACGCCGCAGCAGTTGATGAACGCCTTCGTCGCGACCCGGCAGCAGTGCGGGCCCGAGTACAAGCTCCTGCACAACAACTGCCAGAAGTTCGGGCGGCTGTTCATGACCAACCTCGGCGCAAAGCACACGCGCAGCCTGTTCCATCCCTGAGCGACCACCGCGGCTTCGTGCGCGCCGGCAGGCGGGCGGTGCCTTCGCCGCGTCGCGGGCCGCGTGACCGGCCGCATCGGATGGCTTTGTCCACCAGGAATACAACCGGATTCGACGCATGCCCTCGCAGGCGCAGGTCAACCACTTCCTCAATCATCCGGAGCAGTTCCTCAGGCGTCATTCGCTGCGCTGGCGCGGCCCGGCGCCGGACGACCAGTCGGTCATCGACGTGGCGATGGTCGATCGTGCGGGCACGGCGCGCATCCGGACGGGGGCCAGGTTCCTCGGCATGGGCAACGCCAAGGCCGATGCGCCCATGTTCGAGCTGCGTCGGGCGGGGAACGGGGGCAGCCAGGTCCCGCCGGGTACGCCGACGTTCCAGGTGCAATGGAGCGGCTACAAGGCCGGGCAGGGGCGGACGGCGAGGCTGCCGGCGGCCGGTGGGCCGGGCATCATGCTGACGCCGGAGTTCACGGGCTGCACGGCGGTCTGCCGGACCAACCGCGACGGCAGTGCCGAGTTCAGTCACTACAACCTGATGAACGGCACGGCGACCCTGGACGACGCGGACATGCGCGCAATCGCGCAGGCCGAGTACGGCGGCGGCCAGGCCACGATGACGAAAGGCGATGTGCGGGCCCGCGGCAAGGGGAGCGGGGCGGTGGTGGCGACGGTCGTGGGCGTCAGGCGCGTGGGCGGCTGGGAGTTCTGGGCGCAGATCCGGGAAACCAAGTCGAGCGGCGAGCAGATCCGCGCCGTCGAGCGGCTCTAGGGCGGGCGGCGCCGGTGCGGCTGCGGGCGGCGCAGCAGGTGCCGGGTGCTGCCAGCAGTCGCGGCCAGCGCTCCGGCCCGCGCCGGCAACGAGGGGTCGGACCCGGGCCGGCGGTCCGCTCGGCAGCAATCGCAGCGGCATGCGCATAGAATTGCCGATCGCCGCCGCTGCGCTCGCGCCGCGGACAGGCGGGCGGCGTCGCGGTTTCCGGGGCGTCGCCGGGTCGTAGGGCGATGGGCCTGATCCGGGTGCCTTCGCCGCCTGGGGAAGGCGATACAGGGGACGCTGCGTGAACGCTCGACACGCCTGCTATCTGCGGGCAAAAAGCATCGTGGGGCTGGCCGACGAGCTTCCCCAGGAGGAGCGCGCGGACTTCATCGCGCGCGAATGCGCGGGCGACGCCGAGCTCCTGGCCGAAGTCGCGTGGATGCGCCAGGCAGTCGCCTCGGAGACCACGCTGCATGCGGTCCGGTGGGAGCCGGAAGAGCCGCTGGAACTGGTCGGCGAGCAACTGTCGGGCGCCGCCGAACGCGATTACCGCGTGCTGCACAAGCTGGGCCACGGCGGGATGGGCGTGGTCTACCTGGCCGAGCGCCGCCAGGACGGTTTCGTGCAGCGGGTGGCGCTGAAACTGCTGCGCCGCGCCCTCGGCGACACGGGCGTGATGGTCGAGCGCTTCCAGCGCGAACGGGCGCTGCTGGCCCGGCTCGAGCACCCGGGCATCGCGCGGCTGGTGGACGGCGGACTGCTGGCGGACGGGCAGCCGTTCCTGGCCATCGAGTACGTCGAGGGCGAGCACATCGACAGGTGGTGCCGCGAACACTCGCCTGGCCTGCGCCAGCGCCTGGAACTGTTCCTGCAGGTCTGCTCCGCGGTCGACTACGCGCACCGCCATCTGGTGATCCACCGCGACCTCAAGCCCGGCAACATCCTGGTGACCGCCGAGGGCCAGAGCAAGCTGCTGGATTTCGGCATCGCGCGCCTGCTGGAGGCGGCCGACAGCGGCGCCGAGCCGACCGAGTTCGGCCAGCAGGCGCTCACCGTGGCCTACGCCAGCCCCGAACAGATCACCCAGAAGCCGCTGTCGGTCGCCACGGACATCTATTCGCTGGGCGTGGTGCTCTACCAGCTGCTGTGCGGCCGCCAGCCTTTCGGCCACCATGGGTCCTCGTTCGACGTCTCGCGCGCCATCGTCGCCGGCGAGGTGATCGCGCCCGGGCAGCAGCCCGTCGGCAACGGCGGCCTGGACCGCATTCCCGCTGACCTCGATGCCATCGTGCTCAAGTCCATGCGGCGCGAGGCCGACAGCCGCTACGTGTCGGTGGCGGCCATGGCCGAGGACATCAGGCGCTTCCTGCAGCGTCGGCCGGTGGACGCCAGGCGCGGCCATGCCGGCTATCGGCTGCGCCGCTTCGCCTCGCGCAACCGCTGGCCCCTGGCGGCCGGCACCGCGATCGCGCTCACGCTCACCGCCGGGATCGGCTTTTCGCTGGCGTCGCTGGCCGAGGCGCGCCACCAGCAGCGCCTGGCCGAGCAGCGCCAGCGACAGCTCGAACGCATCACCACGTTCCAGCAGGAGGTGCTCGAGAGCGTCGACATCGACGCGATGGGCCACGCGGTGTCCCAGGCGCAGCGCGACGCGGTGCGCGCGGCGCTGGGGGACGCTGGTCCCGGCTTGCAGGAAGACGCATGGCTGGACGCCGCGTTCGCGCGCGTGCCTGCCACCGATATCGCGCGCGATGCGCTGGACACCTACGTGGTGTCGCATGCCCTTGACCGCGTGCAGGACGACTTCGCCGATGCGCCGTCGCTGGCGGCGGACATGCGCCATTCGATGGCGCGGGTGCTGATGGGGATCGGGCAGTACGGCTCGGCCGTGAAAGAACTGCAGCAGGTCCTGCGCAAGCGCATGGAGGCCCTGCCGGCCGGCGACGCGCGCATCGTGGCGGTGCTGGTGGACCTGGGTTACGCGCAGCTGCGCACGGGCGATGCCGCCGCCGCCCGGCGCAGCTACGAGACCGCGATGGGCATGCGGGAGGGGCTGCCCGCCCACGATCCGCTGCGGTTGTCGGCGCAGGCGGGCGCGGCGCGTGCGCTGGCCGCGCTGGGCGGACTGAACGAGGCGCTGGCGCAGCAGGCGCGGCTGATCAAGGTCTGGTCGGCGCGCCTGGACCCGTTCGACCCGGCGCTGCTGGAGCTGCGCCGCGACGAGGTGCAGACGCTCTCCCGGCTCGGCCGCCGCGGTGAGGCACGGGCCCGCATGGCCGGCCTGCTGCCCCTGTACGAACGCAGCCTCGGCCCGAAGGCGCCGACGACGCTGGCCGCGCGCCTCACCTTCGCCGAGCTCACCAACACGCTCAACGAATACGAGGAATCGCAGCGCCAGGCGCAGGCGGTGGCGCTCGAGCGCGAACGCCGGCTCGGGCGCGACCATCCCGACACCCTGATGGCGCTGGCGCTGGAAGGCGCGAACCGGGTGCGCCTGGCCCGCGAGGAACCGGCCTTCGCCGAGGCCGAGGCCTTCATCCGCGACGTGCTTGCGCGCCAGTCCCGCGTGCTGGGCCACACGCACCCGCAGACGCTGGCCACGCAGGCCGAACTGGTGCGGCTGCTCGGCAAGCAGGACCAGCCCGACAAGACCCGGCAGGCGCTCGCCCTGCATGCCGAGGTCTGGCGTGCGCGCCAGCAGGCACTGGGGCCCGACCACCTGGACACGATCTTCGCCCTGGGCGGAGTCGCCAACCTGCAGCGCAAGCTCGGCCTCAACGACCAGGCGGTCTCCACGGCCCAGGAGGCGTTGCGGCGCTATGCGCGCACGCTGCCCGGACACCGCCTGGTGTCGGCGACCTGGGAGCTGATCGGCAGCGCGCACTATGCGGCCGGGCGCATGGAGGCCGCGCGCGATGCCTATGCCACCGCGCTCGCGCAGCGTGCCGAGATGAACGGGCCGCTCGACGCGCACACGATCGAGAGTGCATCCGGCCTTTACACCGCGCTGTTCGCGCTCGGCGACGAGGCCGGGATGGCGGAGGTCAGGGCCCGGCACCTCGATCCGGTGCTGGCGCTGGATCCGGCCACGCTCAATGCCAGCATGAGCGGCATCCGCGAGACCGCGCGTCTGGCCCTGCAGGGCCACAACACCAACTGAGGCGGCGGGGTGAAGCAGGCGAACGAGCAGGTTCCGGGCGAGGACGTCACGACATGGCTGCAGGAGGCGATCGCCGGCGATGCCACGGCGATGGATCGCGTCATGCGCCAGATGTACGCCGCGCTGCGGCAGGTCGCGCGCCAGCAGCTGGGGGCCGAGTTCCAGCCGCGCACGCTGTGCGCGACCGAGCTGGTCAACGAGAGCTTCCTGCGCCTGTTCGGCAGCGACGCCATGCCCCGGATCGAGGACCGGCGGCATCTGCTGGGCATGGCGGCCCGTGCGATGCGGCAGGTACTGATCGATGCCGCGCGGCGGCGCAACGCGGCCAAGCGTCCGGCGGCGGAGGACCGGATCGCGCTGACCGAGATCGTCGATTCGCTGGCCGGGGACGCCGAGCCCGAAGCCCTGGGCCAGGCCATCGATGACCTGGAAGCGATCGATCCGCGGCAGGCGCGGATCGTGGAGATGCGCTTCTTCATCGGCCTGACCGAGGAGGAGATCGCCTCGCTGCTGGGCCTGTCGGTGTCCACGGTGCAGCGCGAATGGCGCATCGCGCGCGCCTGGCTGCGCCGCGAACTGGCCTGACCCGGCGCCTGAGACGAATCGTCGGGCGATCGCGGGCCGGCGGAGCGAGGATCCGGGCAGACACCCGGAGTCCGCACATGAGGCCTGCCGCCCGACTGACCGACATGCATGCCTGCCCGATGGTGACCGGCGTGGTGCCGCACGTGGGCGGGCCGATCAGCGCACCCGGCGCACCGACGGTGCTGATCTGCAACCTGCCCGCCGCGCGGTTGGGCGACATGGCCGTGTGCGTGGGGCCACCGGACACCATCGTCACCGGCGCGCCGACCGTGCTGATCAAGGGCCAGCCGGCCGCGCGCATCGGCGACAGCAGCGCCCACGGTGGCGCCATCGTGCTGGGCGCGTTCACGGTACTGATCGCCTGATGGACGCGGCGCAGGGCAGCCCGGCCGAGGCAGCGCCCGCCAGCGGCATCGCCGCGCTGCTGGAGCGCGCGCTGTCCAGCCATGACGCCGGCGACCTGGCCACGGCGCAGGCGCTCTACGAGCGGGTGCTCGCGCAGGATCCGGAACAGCCCGATGCCCTGCATTTCCTCGGCGTGCTGCGCCACCAGCAGGGCGACAGCGACGCCGCGCTCGCGCTTGTCGGGCGCGCACTCGAACGGCTGCCCGCGCATGCGGGCATCCACAACAACCTCGGCAACATCCACAAGGAGCGCGGCGATCCGGTCGCCGCCGAGGCCTGCTACCGCCGCGCGATCGCGCTCATGCCCGCGAACATCGACGCGATCGGCAACCTGGCCGTGGTCCTGGAGGTCCAGGGGCGGCTGGACGATGCCTTCAACGCCTACGGCCTGCTGCTGCACGCGGCGCCCGGCTACGCGCGCGGCTACTACCTGCTGGGGCTGTTCCTGTGCAACCACGCCGCAGGGCACGAGCACATGCGCCAGTCGGTGGCCTGCCTGCGCAAGGCCTGGGAGCTCGATCCCGGCAACCTGCGCGCCCTGCGGCTGCTGGGCGTGGTGCTGTACGCGCTGGGCGAGGCCGACGCCGCGCTGCAGGTGTACCGCGACTGGCTGCAGCGTGCGCCGGACGATCCGCTGGCCCTGCACATGCTGGCCGCCTGCGGCGGCGCGCAGGCGCCGGTCCGTGCCGGCGACCGCTATGTCCGCGAGCTGTTCGACGGTTTCGCGTCGAGCTTCGACGAGCAGCTGCTGCACAACCTCGACTATCGCGCGCCGCAGCTGCTGGCCGACGCGCTGGCGCCGGTGCTGTCCGGCCGCGACCGGCTCGACATCCTCGACGCCGGCTGCGGCACCGGCCTGTGCGCGCCGCTGCTGCGGCGCTGGGCGGGGCGCCTGGAAGGCGTGGACCTGTCGCCGGAGATGCTGGTGCGGGCCCGCGCACGCGGCGGATACGACCTGCTGGTGGAAGGGGAGCTGACCGCGCACATGCGCGCCAGGCCCTCGTCGTTCGACGTGGTGGCCTCGGCCGACACGCTCGTGTACTTCGGCGACCTGCACGAGGTGGTGGCGGCGGCCGCGCTGGCGCTGCGCCCGGGCGGCTGGCTGGTGTTCTCGGTCGAGGCCCTCGACGGTGCCGGCAGCGGTAACGGTGTCGAGCTGGGGCCGAGCGGACGCTACCGGCATGCGCGCGCGCACGTGGAGGCCGCGCTGCATGCCGCCGGCTTCCGGGACCTGGTCGTGGAGGCGCAGGAACTGCGCAAGGAAGTCGGCGCGCCCGTGCTTGGATGGGTGGCGATGGGGCGTCGCGCCGCAGCGCCATGAGCGCGCGCGACGCCGCCGCGCCGGCGCCGTGAGACGAATTGTCGCGCCGCTGCGCGGCCTGCATGTGAGCATCGCCTGCGAACCGGACGCCAGCCGGGCCGGAGCCGCGTCCCCCGCGCTTCCCCGCCGCGTCCCGATTGACGCAACGGGAGCCCCATGTCGCGCAACCAGCGCAGCTTCACCCTGCGATCCGACCTCGGCGACGCCCTGCGTTTCGCCGCGATGGACGGCAGCGAGCGCCTGGGCGGACTGTTCGAGTTCCGCCTGCGTGCACTGTCGCAGGACCCGAAGCTGGACCTGGTGGCGATGCTCGGCAAGCCGATGGCCGTGCACATGCACATGCCCGATGGCTTCGAACGCTGGTTCCACGGCATCGCCATCGAGGCCGCGCAGACCGGCTTCCAGGTGGTCGACGACCTGCGCCACGCCGCCTACGCCATCACCCTGGCGCCGACGCCCTGGCTGTTGAGCCAGCGCCGCCACTGCCGCGTGTTCGCCAACCGCGACGTGCCCTCGATCGTGCGCGAGGTGCTGGCGGGCATCGGCTACACCGACGTGCGGCTGCAGCTGTCGACGAGCTATCCGGTGCGCGAGACCTGCGTGCAGTACCGGGAGGACGACCTGAGCTTCATCGCCCGCCTGATGGAGCAGGAGGGGATCTACTACTACTTCACCCATGACGATCGCCGCCACGTGATGGTGCTGGCCGACGGCATCGGTGCCCACGACGCCGCGCCGGGCGCGGCCCGCCTGCCGTGGCTGCCCGAAGGCAGCCATCGCGCGCGCGCGATGGTCGGCGTCGACGGGTGGCGGCCGTCGAGCCGGGTGCATCCCACCAGCGCGCGGCTCACCGATTACGATCCGCTCAGCCCGCGCGCTTCGCTCGAGGGCAGGGGCGATGCCGGACAGGGTCCGCCGCTGCATGCCGTGGAAGGCCTTGAGGCCTTCGACTTTCCCGGGGGCGACACGCGCGCCGAGGAGCATCGCCGCCGCGCGCAGGTCGCCGTCGAAGCGCACAACGCAGGGCGCGCCCGCTTCAGCGGCGACACCGGCGCCTACGGCCTGGCCGCCGGCGCGCTGTTCGCCCTGGAAGGCTCGCCGGGCGGACAGTGGGATCGCGAATACCTGGTCACCGCCTGCGTGATCGCGCTGCGCGAAGCGGAGCTGGCGTCCGCCGGCCCGGATGCGGGCGCCGAACCGCCCTGGCAATGCAGCTTCGAGGCCATCGACAGCCGCCTGCCCTACCGCAGTCCCCTGGCGACCCCGCGCCCGCTGGTGGCGGGGCTGCAGACCGCGACGGTCTGCGACGCCAGCGGCGGCGGCGAGGACGAGGAGATCGCGGTCGACCAGCACGGCCGCGTGCACGTGCTGTTCCACTGGTCGGCCAGTGCCGCCGGCCGCGACCAGGCGCATTCGTGCCCGGTCCGCGTGGCCACGCCGTGGGCCGGCAAGCAGTGGGGCATGGTGCACATCCCGCGGGTCGGGCAGGAAGTGGTGGTCAGCTTCCTGGAAGGCGATCCGGACCGGCCGCTGATCGTGGGCAGCGTCTACAATGGCAGCCATGCACCGCCGTACGCGCTGCCTGCGGGCAAGACCCGCAGCGGTATCCGCAGCCGCAGCGAGGGCGGCGGCGCGGAGGACTGCAACGAGATCAGCTTCGAGGACAAGAAGGGCAGCGAAGAGCTGTTCGTGCATGCCCAGAAGGACCTGCGCGAGGAGGTGGAGAACGATCGCCACCTGCTGGTCGGCAACGACGAGCGCTTCGAGGTCAAGCGCGACCGGGCCGGCACGATCGGCAACGACCGCAGCGTCGAGGTCGGCAACGACGACGCGCTGCAGGTCAAGGCGAACGGCACGACCACGATCGGCCGCAAGTTCAAGCTCGACGCGGGCAGCGAGATCGAACTGGTCACCGGACAGTCGAGCATCGTGATGAAGAGCTCCGGCGAGATCCAGATCACCGGGATCGACATCACCATCAAGGGGCAGCAGTCGGTCAAGGTCGAGGGCGGCGTGCAGGTGGGCGTCAAGGCCGGCGCCACCATGGACGTCAAGGCCGGCGCGACGATGACGGTCAAGTCCGACGCCATGCTCACCGTCGAAGGCGGGGCGATGGCGACGGTGAAGGCGCCGATGCTGACGCTGCAGGGGCAGGCGCTGGCGAAGCTGTCGGCCCCCTTGATCCTGATCGGGTGAGGTGGCGATGACCGGTGTGGTCCTGGACGCATGTGCGCAGATGGGCATCGAGGCGGAGGCGCGCGCGCTGCTGGCGCCTGGCGTCGAACCGCAGGAGGCCGTGCGCCGCCTGCTCGACAACGGCCGCATGCAGGCGGCCCTGCAACTGCTGTCCGCGCTGCTGCCCAAGCGCTACGTGGTGGCATGGCTGTGCCAGTGCGCGCGCGGCGAGGCGCTGGGCGACGACGACCGCGCCGGCGCGGCGCTGGCCGAGCAATGGGTGCGCGACCCGTCCGAGCACCATCGCCGTACCGCCTACGAATTCGCGACCGCGGACGGCTACCAGACGCTGGGCGGCTGGATCGCGGCCGCCGCCGGCTGGTCGGGCGGCAGCCTGGCGCCTGCCAGCCAGGAGACGCCGGTGCCGCCGCCTGCGCTGTTGACCGCGCGTGCCGCGACCGCCGCCATCAACCTGCTCGCGGCGCTCGAACCGGACCGTTTCGACCAGCGCCGCAGCAATTTCGCCATCCGCGCCCTGCCGCTGCTGGCCGAGGCGCCGCGCGCTGCCGGCGCCACCGACCCCTCCAGGAGAACCTCGCCGTGAGCGCACCAACCCTCGCCCTGGCCCTGGTCGGCACGCGGGTGCCGCCGGGGCTGCGCACCAGCTTCGAATTCCGCCAGTGCGGCGGCAGCATCGGCCGCGCCGACGACAGCGACTGGATGCTCGCCGCGCCGGGCATTTCGCGCACGCATGCGGTGGTCCGCTACGTGCACGGGCTGTACTTCCTCGAGGACCGCAGCACCAACGGCATGCTGCGCAACGGCGCGCCGCTGGTGCGCGGCGAGCCGGTGACGCTCGACGACGGCGACCGCCTGCAGATGGACACCTTCGAAGTGGCCGTGGCGCTGCTGCCGTCGGCGCAGGCGCCGGCGCCCGCGGTGCCGGCGGGGCCCTGGGACGGCGACGCGACGATTGCGGTGCCGGCCCGGCCGCAGTTCCCGCAGCCACCGGCGCAGGCAGCGCCGCCGCCGGCGATGGCGCCTGCCGGACCGGTCGCGGCCGACCCCTGGGACCTGCTGCTGTCGCCGGCACCGGCCACGGGCCAGCCGATCGCGCAGCCTCCGGTCGACGACCTGCTGGCCGGCCTCGGCGGCGCCAGCGAGCTCGATCCCCTGCGCCTGTTCGATCCGCCGCCCGCCGCCGCGCCTGCTGCCGGCGGTGGCTGGAACCACACCGGGGCCAGCGCCGACCATTTCCGCCCGCCGCCGGCGGCGGGCGCGGCGTTGCTGCCGGAGGAATGGGACCTCACCGGCTTCGCCGCCCCCGCCCCCGCCCCCGCCCCCGCGCCGGCTGCCGCGCCGCCCGCGGCGATGGCGGCGATGGCGGCGCCTGCACCCTCCGCGCCGCCGGCCATGGCCGCCACGCCCCTGGCCGCATCCGCGCTTCCGCCGGACGCCGAGGCGATCCTGCGCATCGTCGTGGACGGGGTGATGGAGGTGCTGCGCGCGCGCGCCGAGATCAAGAACACGTTCCGCCTGCCGGTCACGATCATCCAGCGCAGCGAGAACAACCCGCTCAAGTTCGCGGCCACGCCGGACGAGGCGATGCGCCGCCTGCTGCAGCCCGATGGCGCCTTCCTCAGCGGGACCGCGGCCTTCGAGGACGCCTTCGACGACATCCGCTGCCACCAGATGGCGATGCTGGCGGGCATGCGTGCGGCGTTCGAGTCGATGCTGGCGTATTTCAACCCGGACCGGTTCGAACGCGATGTCGACAGCGGCGGGCGCCGTGCGTTCGCCGGCAAGGGGCGCTACTGGGAACGCTACCGCGAGGAATTCGCGCGCAACGCGCGCGATCCGGACGAATGCTTCCGGATGCTGTTCGGCGACGAGTTCGCCAAGGCCTACGAAGCGCAGCTGGCGCGGCTGAAGTCGGCGCGGCGCCGGTCGCCGCGCTGAGACGAATTGTCGGGCCGCGTCCGGGCCGGGCCGCGAGAATCCCGGCGGCAAGGCGCGCCGCGCACGGCGCGCCACGACTTCACCGCTTAGGTCCGCCCTGGGACAGTCACGTCCGGCATGTGCGCGGCCGAGGCGATCGGCGGGCGGCGAGCGGATGACGCAGAACAACAAGATCGTCTGGAGCGAAGGGCTGTTCCTGCGGCCGCAGCACCTGCAGCAGCAGGAGCGCTATCTGGAACGCCGCATCGAACTGCGCGCAGGCAGCCTGCGCGGGCAGTCCTGGGGCCTGACCGAACTCGAGCTGGAGCCGGACCTGCTCGCCGTGGGCCGGATCGGCCTGCGCCGCGCGCGCGGCGTGTTCCCCGACGGCACGCCGTTCTCGATGCCCGATGACGATCCGTTGCCGATGGCGCTGGAAGTCGAACCGGGCTGCCGCGACGAAATCGTGTACCTGACCCTGCCGCTGCGCTCGCCGTCGCAGCCCGACAGCGCCTGGCCCGACGCGCCGGCCGACCGGCTGGTCCGCTACCGCGTGCGCGAAACCGAGGCGGTGGACGCCTCCGGCAGCGTCGAGGGCAACGTGCTGCTGGAAGTGGGCGGATTGGCCACGCGGCTGCTGCCCGGCTCGCGGTCGCCCGACGGCCTGGCCAGGATCCCCCTGGCGCGGGTGGTGGAGTGCCGCGCCGACAACCGCGTACTGCTCGACGAGGCCTTCATCCCCACGGCGCTCGATTGCCGCGCCGCGCCGCGCCTGGCGACCTTCCTGTCCGAGCTGCTGGGTCTGCTGCACCAGCGCGGCGAAGCGCTGGCCGGACGGGTCGCGCTCACCGATCGCGGTGGCGCGGCCGAGATCGCCGACTTCCTGCTGCTGCAGGCGGTCAACCGCTGGCAGCCCCTGGTGCGGCACTGGGCCGATGCAGCGGCCCCGCATCCGGAAACGCTGTACAGCGCGCTGGTGGCGATGGCCGGGGAACTGGCCACCTTCACCGCCCCGGGCAAGCGGCCGGCGGCGCTGCCGCCGTATCGCCACGATGCCCAGCAGGCCAGCTTCGAGCCGGTGATCGCGGCCCTGCGCGGCAGCCTCAGCACGGTGCTGGAGCAGAACGCGCTGGCCATCCCGGTGCAGGCGCGCAAGTACGGCGTCTGGGTGGCGGTGGCGGGCGATCCATCGCTGTTCGACAGCGCCGCGTTCGTGCTGGCCGCGCGCGCCGACCAGCCGGCCGAAGAGCTGCGCAGGCAGCTGCCGGCGCTGGCCAAGATCGGCCCGGTGGAGAAGATCCGCGACCTGGTCAACCTGCAGTTGCCCGGCGTGGGCCTGGTGCCGATGCCGGTCGCGCCGCGGCAGATTCCCTACCACGCCGGCTTCGTCTACTTCGAACTGGACCGTCAGGCGGCGATGTGGCGCGAGCTGAAGACCGCCGGCGGCATCGCCCTGCATTTCGGCAACGACCACCCCGGGCTGGATCTCCAGCTGTGGGCGATCAGGGGTTGAGCGCATGAGCACGCACGGACACGGTCCGCTGGACGACGCGACCATCGTCAGCCCGCGCCGCGGCGCGGCCGCCGCGCCCGCCGCGGCACCTTCCGCAGCGCATCCGGCGCCCGCCTCGGCCGAAGAGATCAGCGCCTTCCTCGGCCGCGGCCTCAATGCGCTGGTGCAGGCGGCCAGCCCGCTGCTGCTGCTGGCGGTGCAGCTGCGCCACAGCAGCGCCGGCGGCGATCCCGACGCGCTGCGCGCACAGGTGCAGGCGCAGGTGCGCAGGCTGGAAGGCAGGCTGGCCGAGCTTGGCGTCGGCACGCAGGCGGCGACGGCGGCGCGCTACGTGATCTGCGCGATGGTCGACGAGGCGGTGCTGAACTCGCCCTGGGGCGAGCACAGCGGATGGTCGAGCCGCACCCTGCTGGTGTCCTTCCATGGGGAATCCTACGGCGGCGCCAAGTTCTTCCAGTTGCTCGAGCGCCTGCTGCAGGACGTGCCGCGCCACATCGAGCTGCTGGAGCTGATGTACGTGTGCCTGGCGCTGGGCTTCTCCGGCCGCTACCAGATCGAGGCCGGCGGCCGCGCGCGGCTGGCCGACATCCAGGACGACCTGTACCGCCGCATCCGCGCCCATCGCGGGCAGCCGGGCGAGGCCCTGTCGCCGCACTGGAAGGGCATCGAGGGCCATCGCGGGCGGCTGTTGCACCGTCTGGTGCCCTGGGTGGCCGCCGGCGCCACGGCCTGCGTGGTCCTGGTGGCCTTCGTCTGGTTCCACTCCCGGCTCAACGAGCAGGCCGCGCCGATCGGCGCGGAGGCCGCCCTGATCGGCCTGGAGACGGCGCCGCCGCCGGGCGACGCGCCACGCGTCGCCGCGCGCCCGCGCCTGGCCCAGCTGCTGTCGAGCGAATCCCAGGCCGGTCTGCTCGAGGTCGAGGAGCGCCCCGACGGCCAGGCCCGCGTGCGGCTCGCGGCCGGCACGATGTTCGCCTCGGGGGGCGACGCGCTCGGCGAGGAGGCTCCGGAGCTGGTGCGGCGCGTCGCCGCGGCACTGGCGCAACTGCCCGGGCGGATCCTCGTCGTCGGCCACACCGACGACCAGCCGCTGCGCTCGCTGCGGTTCAAGGACAACTACGAACTCTCGACCGCGCGGGCACGCGCCGTGGCCGATGTGCTGGCCGCGTCGCTCGGCGACGCCAGCCGCATCGACGTGGTGGGCGCGGGTGCCTCGCAGCCCCTGGCCACGCCGGTGACGCTGGCCGAGAACCGCGCGCGCAATCGCCGCGTCGAGATCCTGTACCAGCCGGGGGAATGAGGCGATGCGCAAGGCGTTGGATGTACTGAGGTCGGGCTGGTGCCTGTCGTTGCTGGCGGTGCTGGTGCTGTGCGTCCTGGTGTGGGTGGCCGGGCCATGGGTGGCGGTGGCCGGCCGCGTGCCGCTCGAGACCGCCGCGGCGCGGGTGGCGACGATGCTCGGCCTGCTGCTGGCCTGGGCCGCGCTGGTGCTGGCCTGGGTGCTGCGCCAGCGGGCGCGCGCGCACCGCATGGGCCAGGCGCTGGACGCCACCGCGGGCGTCGCGGCCGGCGAGGACCGCGAGGCGGCCACCGCCGCCGAGCGCGCGCAGCTGGAGTCGCGCTTCCGCGAGGCGGTGAAGGTGCTGCGCCGGCGCGGTGGCCGCCGCAGCCTGTATGCGCTGCCGTGGTACGTGGTGATCGGCCCGCCGGGTTCGGGCAAGAGCACCCTGGTGCGCAACTCGGGGCTGGAATTCCCGCTCGCCGGCCAGTTCGGCAAGGAGGCCGTGCGCGGCGTGGGCGGTACCCGCAACTGCGACTGGTGGTTCACCGGCGAGGCGGTGTTCCTGGATACGGCCGGGCGCTACACCACGCAGGATTCGGACGCGCGCGCCGATGCCGAGGGCTGGGGCGGCTTCCTGCGCCTGCTGCGCAGGTTCCGGCGCGAACGTCCCATCGATGGCGTGCTGGTCACGATGAGCATGTCCGACCTGCTGCTGCTGGACGAGCGCGAGCGCGATGCGCACGTGCAGGCGGTGCGGCGCCGGCTCGACGAGGTGTCCGAGCAGCTCGGCGTGCAGGTGCCGGTGTACCTGGTGTTCACCAAATGCGACCTGGTGGCCGGCTTCGGCGAGTTCTTCGACGACCTCAACCCCGCGCAGCGGGCCCAGGTCTGGGGCGTCACGTTCCCGGCCGCGCGCACCGTCGATGGCAGCGCCGCGCGCGGCTTCGCCACCGGCTTCAACGAACTGCTCGATCGCCTCAACGCGCGCCTGGTCGACCGGCTGCACCATGAGCGCGACCGCAGCCGGCGGGCCGCGATCCTGTCGTTCCCGCAGCAGTTCGCCTCCTTCGGCGAGACCGCGCGCGAGTTCGTCGAAGGCGTGTTCGCGGGCAATGCCTACTCGCCGGCGCCGCTGCTGCGCGGGGTGTACATGACCTCGGGCACCCAGGAGGGCACACCGATCGACCGCATGATGAGCGCGGTCGCGCGTACCTTCGGCGTCGATGCCGCGCGCGTGCAGGCGCCGGGCGCGCAGAAGCGCACGTTCTTCGTCGAACGGCTGCTGCGCGAGGTGGTGTTCGCCGAGGCCGGATTCGTGGGCAGGAACCCGGCCGCGGACCGGCGCCGCCGCCTGGCGATGGCGGCCGTGCTGGCCTGCATCGCCGCAGGCGGCATCGCGATGCTCGCCGCGATGGCCACCAGCTACGGGCGCAACGTGCGCTACCTGGCCGATGTGCGCGCCGCGCTCGATGCGCGGCCGCAGGTCGATGCGCTGGAGTCGGCGGCCACGCCCGCGCAGTACGCCGCGCTGAGCCTGCAGCGGCTGGAGGCGTTGCAGCCGGTGGTCGCCGTCGCCGACCGCCATCGCGGCGACGTGCCCTGGACCATGCGCGCCGGCCTGTACCAGGGTGCCGCCGCCGGCGGCCAGGTGCGCGATGCCTACCTGCGCGAGCTCAACGCGACCCTCGTGCCGGCGCTGGGCGCGCAGTTCCGGCGCGGCCTGGGCGGCCAGGCCGGCGACCTGCAGGCCCTGTACTACTACCTCAAGGGCTACCTGATGCTGGGGCAGCCGCGCCACGTCGATGCCGGCGAGCTGTCCGCCCTGGCCGCGATCGAATGGCGCCGCCTGTTCCCGCGCGACCCGGTGCTGCAGACCGCGCTGGCCAGCCACCTGCAGGCGCTGCTGGACGAGCCTGGCGCGCTGCGCGCCCTGCCCATCGACCAGGCGCGCGTCGAGCAGGCGCGCATTACCCTGCGCTCGGCCGACCTGTCCTCGCTCGTCTACAGCAGCCTGCGACTGTCGCTGCAGGACCGCGCGGCCGAGGAGGCGCGGCTGGACAAGGCCCTGGGCCTGCTGGGCGACGTGTTCCTGCGCAGCAGCGGCAAGCCGCTGTCCGAACCATGGCCGGCGCTGTACACGCAGCCGGTGTTCGCCGCGCAGGTCAACGGCGGCATCGAGGAGGAGGTCGAGCGCTTCCTGGCCGACGACTGGGTGCTGGGCGCCGCCAGCCGCGATGCGCTGGGCCGTGCCCGCGCCGTGCAGCAGGTGCAGGCGCTGTACGAACAGGACTACATCCGCGCCTGGGACGAACTGCTGGCGGACCTGCGCCTGCAGCCGGCCGACGACCTGGGCCAGGCCAGCCTGCTGGCGGCCAAGGTGTCGGGTCCCGGCTCGCCGCTGCGGCTGCTGCTGGAGCTGGTGCGCGCGCAGACCACGCAGATGGCGCGGTCGCCCGACACCGGAGCCGCGGCGGGCCTGGTCGCGGAGGCCGCCGGCGCCGTCGCCAGCGAGGTCGCGGCACGTCGCAACGACGCCCTGCGCGCCGTGCTGGACGGGGAGCAGGCGGCGCCGACGCCGCCCGGGCAGTCGATCGAGACGCATTTCGCCACGATCAACCAGCTCACCGAAGGCGCCGCCGGCGCGACCCCGCTGGACCGCACCCTGGTCGCCGTCGATGCGCTGGGCAGGGCGTTGCTGACCATGAACAGCTTCGACGCCGGCCAGCCCAACCCGCAGTTGCTGGCCGCGCGCCAGCTGGTGGCGCAACTGCCCCAGCCGGTGGCCGGATGGCTGTCGTCGCTCAGCGGCGACAGCGAGTCGCTGGTGGCCAGCGGGGCGCGCGATGCGCTCGCCGACCAGGCCCGCGAGGCGATCGGCAGCGATTGCGCGGACTACGTGCGCGGGCGCTATCCCTTCGACGCCGCCGCGACGGCGGAGATTCCGCTGCAGGATTTCGGCGAGCTGTTCGCGCCGGGCGGACGCTTCGACCGGCTCTATCGCGATTCCCTGGCGCGGCTGATCGACAGCAGCCGCGATCCCTGGCGCTGGCGCGAGGGGCCGGGCATGACCCCGGGGCCGGCCGGACTGCCGGCGCGGATGCAGGCGGCCGACCGGATCCGGCGCGCGTACTTCCGCGACGGACCGATGCCGCAGGTGCGCTTCAGCCTGCGTCCGGCCGTGATGGCGGCGCCGGTCGCGCGGGTCGTGGTGGAGATCGACGGGCAGAGTTTCGATTCGGCGCAGGACGGCGATCGCGCCGTGCCGATGCAGTGGCCGGGGCCGCGGCCCGGGCAGGCCTCGATCACCGCCTACGGCGCCGACGGCGCCCAGCTCGGGCGGATCGTCCAGCAGGGCGAGTGGGCGCTGTTCCGGCTGCTGCGCGCGCAGTCGTTCGCGCGCGTGTCCGACGTCGATTTCGTGGCCCGCTACGCGCTAGCAGGCGGCACCGTGGAACTGCCGCTGCAGGCCGGCAGCCTGCGCAATCCCTTCCACGACGGCACGCTGCGGGCCTTCCGCTGCGGAGCGCAGGCATGAGCGCGCCGGGATACTTCGGCAAGCTGCCGGGCGCCGGAGATTTCGTGCAGCGGCGCCTGCCGCCCGACTTCATCGATCCCTGGGACCGCGCGTTCTCGCACGCGATGGCGGGCGCGCGCGACCGCCTCGGCGCGGACTGGAGCGATGCCTACCGCAGCGCGCCGGCGTGGCGCTTCCTGCTGTCTCCCGGCATCGCCGGACGCGACGGCTGGTGCGGCGTGATGCTGCCGGCCAGCGATCGCGTCGGCCGCTGCTTTCCGATGGTGGTGGCCGCGCGCCTGGCGCCCGGCGGCGCCTATCCGGGCGTGCTGGCCGATGGCGGCCAATGGTACGAGACGGCTGCGGCGGTGGCCTGGGCGGCGCAGGCCGATCCGGGCATCGACGCAGCCCGCTTCGACGCCGCGATTGGCGCACTCGCCATGCCCGCGCCCCTGGACGAGCCCACCGTGCCGGCGTTGCCGCCCGCCATCGATCGCGCCAGGCGCGACTACTGGCTGCCCTGGTCGGGCGACGGCAGGCGCCTGCTGGCGGCGCTGTGGGGCCATGTGGCGGAGGACGGCTGCTCGCTGTGGTGGCATCCGGCCGACTTCGGCGGCAACGGCGCGCTGTACCTGGGGCGCGGCCTGCCGGACACGGCGGCCTTCCTGGGCTTCCTGCGCGGCGGCGCGCGGGCGGAGGTGGCCTGATGCGCGCGATGCTGCCCCGATCCTGCGGCCGGACCGACACCGGCCGCGTCCGCCGCTGCAACGAGGACGCGATCCTGGTGCGCGAGGAGGCCGGCCTGTGGGCCGTCGCCGACGGGCTGGGCGGTCACACGGCCGGCGACCTCGCCAGCCGCATGATCGTCGAGCGGCTGGCGGCGGTGCGGCGGCCCGACGACCTGTGCGACTTCATCGACGCGATCGAGGACGCGCTGGAATCGGTCAACGCCGACCTCATCCGCATCGCCGGGGAGCGCGACATCGACCTGATCGGCTCCACGGTGGTGGTGCTGGTGCACGACCGCGATGTGGCCCTGTGCGGCTGGGTCGGCGACAGCCGCGGCTACTGCTTCGACCGGCGACGGCTGCGCCAGATCACGGTCGACCACGTGCACGGGCAGAAGGAGGACGTCACCCGCTTCGGTGGCGCCGCGCCCGTCGACGCGCCGCCGCCGGGCGCGCTCACGCGCGCGGTCGGGGCGCAGCCGGAACTGTTCGTCGACTGGACCATCGCGCCGAGCGGGCGCGACACGACCTTCGTGCTGTGTTCGGACGGGATCAACAAGGAGATCGGCGACGAGGAACTCGACCTCGAATGCGGCCGGGCGCGGGATCCGGAACGGCTGGTGGGCCGCCTGTTCGAGCTCGCGCTCGAGCGCGCGGCGCGCGACAACGTATCGGCGATCGCAGTGTGCTTCGAGGAGGCGACGCAATGAGCAGGAGCGAAGCGGACGTGGTGGAACTGGTGACCGCGCTGTGCCGCGGCGAGATGGATCTGGGCGGCGTGCTGGACGCGCTGTCCGAACGCGGCGTGCTGCCCGAGGCCGAATACAGCGCCGGCGTGGTGACGCTGCAGCGCTTCCGCGCCGAGCTCGACGAGGTCACGCTCACCACCCTGCGTACGCGCATGGAGGCCCTGCGCGCCCCGGGCGGCGACGCCACCGTGGTGATGCCGCTGGCCGCGCGCGCCGCGCCGGCGGCGCCCGCCGTGCCCGACGGCGACGACGTCACCCGCGTGGTGCCGCGCGCGCCGCAGCCGCCGCGGCCCGAGCAGGGCACGGCACCAACCGGCGGCGATACCCGCGCCAGCATGTCGGGCAGCCTGGCGAGCTCGGACTGGGCGCGCATCGCCGATGCCGCCGCCGGCGAGTCGGCCAGCGTCGGCATGCTGCTCAAGGGCCGCTTCCTGCTCGAGCGCGAGCTCGGCCGCGGCGGCATGGGCGTGGTGTTCCTGGCGCGCGACGAGCGCAAGGTCGAGGCCCAGGACCGCGACCCCTACGTCGCGGTGAAGGTGCTCAACGACGAGTTCCGCCGCCACCCCGATTCGCTGGTCGCGTTGCAGCGCGAGTCGCGCCGCTCGCAGAAGCTGGCGCACGACAACATCGTGCGCGTCTACGATTTCGACAAGGCCGGGACCATCGTCTTCATGACGATGGAATACATCGACGGTTCCGACCTGCGCACGGTCATCCGCGAACGCGCCTTCAACGGCCTGCCGCTGGCGCGCGCGCGTCCGCTGATCGAGGGCATGGGACGTGCGCTCGCGCGCGCGCATGCCGCCGGCGTCGTCCATTCCGACTTCAAGCCCGGCAACGTCATGGTGACGGCCGAGGGCGTGGCGAAGGTGTTCGACTTCGGCATCGCCCGCGCCGGCAAGCACGGCGCCGGCGCGAGCGGGGAGGTCACCGTGTTCGATGCCGCCACGCTCGGTGCGTTGACCCCGGCCTATGCCAGCCTGGAGATGATCGAAGGCGGCGATCCCTCGCCCGCCGACGATGTCTACGCGCTCGGCTGCGTGTGCTACGAGCTGCTGACCGGACGCCATCCCTTCGACAAGGCCAGTGCCGAGGTGTCGCTGCGCGAAGGGCGCGTGCCGCCCAGGGTCAAGGGCCTGACGCGACGGCAGGCGCGCGCGTTGCGGCAGGCGGTCGCGTTCCGCGCCAGCGACCGGCTGCCTTCGGTGGAGGCGCTGCTCGAAGGACTGCGCGAGGTGCCTGCGCGCGAGCGTCTGCTGCCGCTCGCCGGCTACGGGACGGCGATGGTGCTGGCGGCCGGGGGCGCGGCCTGGGGCGTGTCGCACTGGGCGCACCAGCGCCAGCTGGCCGCGGTGGTGGCCGGTTTCTCGGTGCAGGGCGAGGGCGGCTTCGCCGACGAGGGCGCCGCGATGGCGGCCCTGGCGGCCTTGCCCGCACACGATCGCGACGCGCTGGTGCTGGCCGAGAACCGGCGCATCGAATCGTTCCTGCTGCGCCGGCTCGACGCTTTGTGGAATCCGCAACAGGGACGTTACGACTACGCGCTGGCCCAGCGCGTGTTCGAACTGCGCAACCACCTGCGACTGTTCTCGCCGACGCTGGACGAGCGCGCGCAGCGCATGGCCGCGGAGAAGTCCGACGTGCTCAACGCGCTCGATACCGAACTGACCGCGCAGATCGAAGCGGGCGCGATCTTCGACGCCGAGCACGACGTCGACGCCTCTTCCACGCTGGCCAGCATCCGCGCGATCGATCCGGGCAGCGTGCTGCTGCGCCACCC
>Ga0233383_1000212_pt1 | contig 24396 bp, 21 predicted proteins | sample ElkDunMinimDraft_14_FD_191542 | JGI IMG/M metagenome (GOLD analysis project Ga0233383, IMG submission 191542) | Fecal eukaryotic communites from dung pellets of Tule Elk in California, USA - Elk Dung G16 | ecosystem: Host-associated > Mammals > Digestive system > Large intestine > Fecal | place...
TGATCCGCTCGCCGATGGTGATCCGCGCCAGCAGGTTCTCGTCGGCCGGGTCGGGGAACCGTTCGACTGTCGCGTTCCAGCCCTCGGCCGTCAGGGCCGTGGTGGCGTGGTGCAGCGCCGTGCCGCAGCTGAGCGTCAGCAGCTGTGCCTGCGGGTCGGTGGCGGGCAGCTGGCGCTCGCGGACGGCGTGCAGCTCCAGCTGCCGCGGCAGCACCCGCCAGCGCCACGGCTGGGTGTTGTGCAGCGATGGGGCGTACCCGGCGGTGGCGGCGGCCTCCACGAGCGCGGTGGCGGCGCCCCGCTCCTGCCCGGAAGTCTCGTGGCTCATCGTCACGACCTTTCGTCTCCTGCCATCGTGCCGCACTGTGCAGCCGTGGTCGGGTCTTCGCCCCGTTCCGCATGATTCCATGCTTTCCCGGCAGCGGCCGCGCACCATGGTGGAAACGGGCGGTCCACGATCGGCGGGGCGATGGCGGCGGGAAAGCAGCACGACCGGGCGCGGCGGGGCGAGTCGGTGCGCCGGTGGGCCCCGCTGACCGCGCTCGTGCTGGCGGCGCTCGCCGGTGGGGCCGCCGCGCTGCTGGGGCAGGCCCGTGCCGCCGACGCGATCTGGGCGGCGGCGACCGTGGCGACGCTGTTGCCGCAGCTCTGGTCGATGCTGCGGTCGCTGTGGCGGCGGCACTTCGGGGTGGACATCATCGCCGTGCTGGCGCTGATCAGCGCCCTGATCGCCGGGGAGTACCTGGCCGGTGCGGTGGTGGCCGTGATGCTCGCCACCGGCGGGGCGCTCGAGGCGTACGCCCAGGGGCGCGCCACCCGTGATCTGCGGGAGCTGCTGGAGCGGGCGCCGCGCTCGGCGCGGCGCCGTACCGCCGACGGCGGGATCGAGGTCGTTGCGCTGGATGCCGTCGCCGTCGGTGACCAGCTGCTGGTCGGTCCGGGTGACGTCGTCGCGGTCGACGGCCGTCTCCTCGACGCGGCGATGCTCGACGAGTCGGTGATCACCGGCGAGGCGGCGCTGGTGGACCGGGCCGCCGGTGAGCAGGTCGCCAGCGGTGTGGTCAACGCGGGCACCGGTTTCGCCATGCGGGCCACCACCACGGCGGCGCAGAGCACCTACGCCGGGATCGTGCGCCTGGCGGCCGAGGCCACCTCGCGCAAGGCCCCGGTGGTCCGGCTCGCCGACCGGTACGCCGTGGCGTTCGTGCCCTTCACCCTGCTGATCGCCGGGCTGGCGTGGGCGCTGACCGGCGAGTTCGTCCGGGCGGTGGCGGTGCTGGTGGTCGCCACCCCGTGCCCGCTGCTGCTGGCCACACCGATCGCGATCGTCGCCGGGCTCTCCCGGGTGGCCCGTCGGGGGGTGCTCGTGCGCGACGGCGGGTCGCTGGAGCTGCTCGGTCAGGCCCGGGTGCTGCTCTTCGACAAGACCGGCACGCTGACCACCGGGCGCCCGCGGGTCATGGGGACGGTAACCGCGCCGGGCTGGGCCGGCGAGGAACTGCTGCGCCTGGCAGCCTCGGTGGAGCAGCTCTCCCAGCACGTGCTGGCCGCGCCGCTGGTCGCCGCCGCCCGGGGACGCCACCTGGCGCTGAGCACGCCGACGGAGGTCACCGAGGAGGCCGGCCGCGGCGTGAGCGGCCGGGTCGACGGGCGGATGGTCCGGGTCGGGCAGCTGGCCGGGGACTGGCCGCAGTGGGCCCAGCGCGAGCAGCGCCGAGCCGAGCTGGAGGGTGCCTCGATCGTCTGGGTCAGCGTCGACGGGGCCCCGGCCGGCGGACTGCTGATGGCCGATCCGGTGCGCCCCGACGCCCGCCGGACGCTGCGGCGCTTGCGCCAGGCCGGCTTCACCCGGCTGGTGATGATCACCGGCGACCGGCAGCGGGTCGCCGACCAGGTGGCCCAGGTCGTCGGGGTGGACGACGTGGTGGCGCACTGCACCCCGGCGGAGAAGGTGCAGCGGGTACGCGCCGAGTCCGCGCACGCGGTGACGGTGATGGTCGGCGACGGGGTCAACGATGCTCCGGCACTCGCCGCGGCGGGTGTCGGTATGGCGATGGGGGCCACCGGGGCCACCGCCGCGGCCGACGTGGCCGACGGGGTGCTCACCGTCGACCGGCTGGACCGCCTGGCCGACACTGTCGAGATCGCCCGGTACGCCCGGCGGATCGCCGTGCAGAGCGCCTCGGTCGGGATGGGGCTGGCGCTGCTCGGGATGCTCGCCGCCGCGTTCGGCCTGCTGCCGCCGGTCGCCGGCGCGTTCGCCCAGGAGGGTATCGACGTGCTCGTGATCGGGAACGCGCTGCGGGCGCTGAGCGGCGGGCTGGGCCGGCCGCTGCCCGCGCGGACCCGGCAGGTGCTGGAACGCTACGCCGGCGAGCACGTCGACCTCTGGGACGCCGTCGAGGAGCTGCGGAGCGCCGCCGACCGGGTCGTGGCCGCACCGCGTGACCAGTCGGCCTGGTTGCCGGGCCTGACCCGGGTCTACGACCGGCTGGTGACCGAGGTGCTGCCGCACGAGGAGGGCGAGGAGACGCGCCTGTATCCGATGCTGGCCGGGCCGTTGGGCAGCAGCGAGGCGACGGCGACGATGAGCCGCGCCCATGTGGAGATCCGGCACCTGGTGGAGCGCATCGGCGGCTACCTCGACCAGACGGCCGGGCCGTTGCGCAACGAGCAGATCCCCGACCTGCTCGCCGCCTGCTACGGGCTGGCGGCGATCCTGCGGCTGCACTTCATCCAGGAGGAGGAGGACTTCTTCTCACTCGAGGGCGCCGGCCCCTGACCGGCGCCGGGGCCGGCGTGAAGGCAGCGGCCCGCCCCCGCGCGATGCGGGAGCGGGCCGGTGGTCCCTACAGCTCCTGGTGCAGCTCCGGCACGACAGCCACGGGGCAGTGGCCGTGCTGGATCAGCTGCTGGCTGACCGAGCCGAGCAGCATGCCGCGCAGGCCGCCGCGGCCGCGGGTGCCCACCACGGCGAGCTGCGCCTGCCGGCTCGCCTCGACCAGCACCGCTGCCGGGCTGCCGGTGGCGATCTCGATGTTGATCTCCAGCTCGGGGTGACGCTCGCGCCACGGCGCGACGCTCTCCTCGGCGGCGGCGCGCTCCTGGGCGGCGATCTTCTCCGGGTCCAGCTCCGGCGGGCCCCAGCGCGGGGCCGGCGGCGACCAGATCCGCAGCACGCGCAGCGGAACCGCCCGCTGGGCCGCCTGGGCGGCCGCGAACTCCAGCGCCCGCAGCGAGTGCGCGCTGCCGTCCACCCCGACGACGACGCCGCCGGTGTGGGCGTGGCTGAGCGCCTCCTCGCCGCGGATCACCACGACCGGGCAGTGGGCGTGACCGCTGAGGGCGATGCTGGTGGAGCCCACCAGCAGCCCGGCGAAACCACCCTGTCCCCGGCTGCCGACGACCATCAGGTCGGCGTGGGCCGACCGCTCCTGCAGCACCAGGGGCGCCGGGCCGTCGACCACTTCGCCGTGGACCTGCACGCCGGGGTGGGTCTTGCCGGCGGCGTCGACGGCCGCCTTCACCAGGTCTTCGAGTTCCTGGCGGGCGGTCTCGTCCGGCCAGACCGTCGGCAGCATGCCCGGACCCGCCCAGGCAGCGCCGGACATCCACTCGAAGGCGTAGATCAGCCGCACGCTTCCGCCACTGCGGCTCGCCTCTTCCAGGGCCCAGGTCAGCGCGTTCTGCGAGTCGTCGGACCCGTCGAAGCCGACCAGAAGTTCCCGTACGGACATCTTCGTCCCCTTTCAGGCGTTGGTGGGGGAGGTGGGACGAGCCCAGCGCCATTCCGCCACCTGTGGCGCGTCTTCACCGTATCGCCTGGTGTAGTCCCGGCACTCGTGCCGGGCGTCGACCATCTCCTGTCGCAGATGTGCGCAACGCTCGCCGAGCCCGGGCACGCGATCGATCACGTCGATCACCAGGTGGTACCGGTCCAGGTCGTTGAGCATCACCATGTCGAAGGGCGTGGTGGTGGTGCCCTCCTCCTTGTAGCCGCGCACGTGCAGGTTGCGGTGGTTGGCCCGCCGGTACGTCAGCCGGTGGATCAGCGACGGATACCCGTGGTACGCGAAGACGATCGGCTTGTCGCGGGTGAAGAGGTTGTCGAACTCGCGGTCGGGCATGCCGTGCGGATGCTCGCTCTCCGGCTGCAGGCGCATCAGGTCCACGACGTTGACGACGCGTACCTTGAGCTCCGGCAGGTGCTCGTGGAGCAGGTCGGCGGCGGCGAGCGTCTCCAGGGTGGGGATGTCGCCGGCGCAGCCGAGCACCACGTCGGGCTCCTGCCCGTTGTCACTGCTGGCCCACTGCCAGATGCCCAGGCCGCGGGCGCAGTGCTGCACCGCCTGCTCCATGTCGAGCCAGTTCGGCATGGGTTGCTTGCCGGCGACCACCACGTTGATGTAGTGCCGGCTGCGCAGGCAGTGGTCCATCGTGGAGAGCAGCGTGTTGCCGTCCGGCGGCAGATAGACCCGGACGATTTCGGCCTTCTTGTTGACCACGTGGTCGATGAAGCCGGGATCCTGGTGGGAGAAGCCGTTGTGGTCCTGGCGCCAGGTGTGGCTGGAGAGCAGGTAGTTCAGCGATGCGAGCGGGCGCCGCCACGGGATGGTCCGGGTGACCTTGAGCCACTTGGCGTGCTGGTTGACCATCGAGTCGACGATGTGGATGAACGCCTCGTAGCTGGTGAACAGCCCGTGCCGGCCGGTGAGCAGGTAACCCTCGAGCCAGCCCTGGCACAGGTGCTCCGAGAGCACCTCCATCACCCGGCCCTCGGGGGCGATGTGGTCGTCGGTCACCTCCCGCTGCGCCATGAATGCCCGGTCGGTGACGTCGAAGACGGCGCCGAGCCGGTTGGAGGCGACCTCGTCCGGGCCGAAGAGCCGGAACTGCTCGGGGTTGGCGACGATGACGTCACGCAACCAGGGACCGAGGGCGGCGGTCGCCCCGGCCGCGATCGAACCGGGGGCTTCCACCGGGACCGCGTAGTCGCGGAAGTCCGGCAGCCGCAGGCTGTTGAGGACGGCGCCGCCGTTGGTGCTGGGGTTGGCGCTCATCCGCTTGGTGCTCGACGGCGCGGTCTGCAGCAGCTGTGCCGTCGGCGCCCCGGTGATCTCGAAGAGCTCCTCCGGCCGGTAGCTGCGCATCCACGCCTCCAGCGCGGCCAGCTGCTCCGGGTCGTCGCGGACGTCGCTCAGCGGCACCTGGTGCGCGCGGAAGCTCCCCTCCACCGGGCGGCCGTGGACCTCCGCCGGTCCGCTCCAGCCCTTCGCCGACCGAAGAATGATCATGGGCCAGCGGGGCCGCGAGGTGTCCTTTTCGATGCGCGCCCGCCGCTGGATCTCGGCGATCTCGTCCAGCACGGTGTCCAGGGTGCCCGCCAGCATCTGGTGCACCTGCGCCGGATCGATCCCTTCGGCCCGGCCCTCGGCATCGGCGGCGTCGACGACGTACGGCTCGTAGCCGAAGCCGCGCATCATCGCCTTGAGGTCCTCCAGCGGGATGCGGGCCAGCACCGTCGGGTTGGCGATCTTGTACCCGTTGAGGTGCAGGATCGGCAGGACCGCGCCGTCGCGTACCGGATTGAGGAAGACGTTGGAGAGCCAGCTGCCCGCCAGCGGGCCGGTCTCGGCCTCGCCGTCACCGATCACACAGGCCACGATCTGGTCGGGGTTGTCCAGCGCCGCGCCGTAGGCGTGCATCAGCGAGTAGCCCAGCTCGCCCCCCTCGTGAATGGAGCCGGGCACCTCGGCGGCGACGTGGCTGGGAATTCCGCCGGGGAAGGAGAACTGGCGGAAGAGCTGGCGCATGCCGGGCTCGTCGCGGCTGACCGAGGGGTAGAGCTGGCTGTAGGTCCCCTCCAGCCAGGTGTTCGCCACGATCGCCGGGCCGCCGTGCCCCGGGCCGGTGATGTAGATGATGTTGAGGTCGCGCTGGATGATCTCGCGGTTGAGGTGGGCGTAGATCAGGCTCAGGCCGGGGCTGGTGCCCCAGTGGCCGAGCAGCCGCGGCTTGATGTGCTCCGGCTTCAGCGGCTCCTTCAGCAGCGGGTTGTCGAGCAGGTAGATCTGTCCGACGGTCAGATAGTTCGCCGCCCGCCAGTAGGCGTCGATCAGGCGTACTTCCTCTTCGGTGAGTGGCATCTGCCGCTCGAGTACGGTCTCCATCCGACTGAGCCTCTCCTAGTGGCCGGTCACCCGCATCCCGACCCTCTTGCGGATGGGAGGCAGGTCCGGGTGTCAGGACCGGGTCCTGGTCGTTTCGTTCTGGTATCTGCTGCCCACCGCACTGACCCGCCGGCCCCGCACGATCAGGACCGGCGCGCGGGAGTGGTAGAGGACCGTCTGGCTCACCTCGCCGAGCATTCCCCGGCTGGGCTGGGACCCGCGAGGGCCCACCAGCACCAACTGCGCCTCCTCTGCCGCGGCCAGCAGTTCCGGTCCCGGTTCCCCGGTCAGGATCCGTTGCTCGATCGGCACATCCGGATAATCGGGTTGGAGCCGCTCGACCACCACGCGGAGTTCGTCCAGCCGGATGCCCTCGCGCCGGTCCTGCTCCCACTCCTGGTCGCGCACCTGCACCGCCACGACCGACGCGTGCTGGTACGAGGCCACCTCCACCGCCCAGGCCAGTGCCAGTTCCGACATGTGCGAGCCGTCCACACCGACCAGAAGCGGCGCGTCGGCCGGCGGCGGCTCCGGGCGTACCACCAGCACCGGGCAGGCGGCCCGGGACGCGACCTGGACCGTCAGGGAGTCCCACGGGACCACCTCGGAGATGTCGTTGCGCCGCCCGCCGAGAACCACCGCCGTGGCGTACTCGGCGTTGCGGGTCAGCGCGACAACCGCCGATCCCTGCACGAGTTCGGTCTCCACGTCGATCTCGGGAGCGACCTCGCGAACCGCCTGCACCGCGCGCTCCATGAGCCCGTTCAGGTCGGCAGCGGACCAGGCGACGTCTCCGTCGGCGCCCGGGGTGCCCACCCAGTTGAAGGCGTGCACCAGCCGCATCCGCCGGTGCTGGGCGGTGATCTGGCGGGTGGCGTTGCGGAGGGCGGCGAAGCTGAGTTCGGAATCGTCGATGCCGACGATGACGGGTACCTCGACAGGGGCCACGAGCTCCCGCACGCGGCATCACCTCCACACGTCCGCATCCGGTCGGGCGCGGAGTCTCCGCCCAAATCGTAAACCGGGGCGGGGGTCGTCAAGGCCGCTTCGCAAGGTCCGCTCCCGGCGGGCCGTGCCCGCTTCCCGAGGTCAAACCTGCGCGGGCTGCCAGAAAGCTCACCGTCCGCCGGCTCGCCGCCGGGTGCGTCTTGCTGCACACTGACCGCCGTGGAGCAGCCGTGGGAGAGGCCGGGCCTGCGCTCGGCAGTCGTGATCAATCCGGTGAAGATCATCGATGTGGACGCCTTGCGGCGCATCGTCGACGACACCCTCGGCGCGGTGGGCTGGCCGGAGCCGCTCTGGTTCACCACCACCGCCGAGGACCCGGGCCGCGGCCAGACCCGGCAGGCGGTCGAGGCCGGTGTCGAGGTGGTCTTCGTCTGCGGCGGCGACGGCACCGTCCGCTCCTGCCTGAGTGCCCTCACCGGCACCGACGTGGCGCTCGCCGTACTGCCGACCGGCACCGGCAACCTCCTCGCCGCCAACCTCGGGCTCTCCAACGACCTCGCCGCCGGTATCGAGGTGGCCATCGAGCGGGGCCGTCGCCGCCTCGACGTGGGACGCGTCGGCGACGACGTCTTCGCGGTGATGGCCGGGATGGGCTTCGACGCCCAGATGCTCGGCTCCACCTCCGAGATCACCAAGGCCCGGATCGGCTGGCCGGCGTACGTCGTCGGCGCGCTGCGGCATCTGCGCGGCCGGCCGATGCGGGTCAGCATCCGCATCGACGACGCCCCGCCGCTGCACCGGCGCGCCCGGTCGGTGCTGGTCGCCAACGTCGGCCGGCTACAGGGCGGCGTGCGGCTGCTGGCCGACGCCGAACCCGACGACGGCCACCTCGACGTGGCGGTGCTGACGCCGCGGACCCTGCGGCACTGGCTCGCCCTGGGCTGGGCGGTGCTGCGCCGGCGCCGCCGGGTACCCAACATGGAGGTCTTCCGCGGCCGTCGCGTCGAGATCGTCAGCAACCGGGCGCAGCCCCGCGAGCTCGACGGCGACCTGATCACACCCGGCCGGAAGCTGGTCGCCGAGGTCGTCCCGCAGGCGTTCTGGCTCTGCGTGCCGCGCCCGGCGCACGCACCCGACCTGGCCGCCGACGCCGACGCCGTCGCCGAGCGGGGTGACGAGCTGGTGGACGAGGTCAGCGGTGAGTAGCACCCGGACGGTGCCGGAGACCCGGTGCATGTCCGACGAGGAACTCTCCGCCGACGACGCCTGGCGGGTGCTGCGCCGCCACGGCGGCTGGCGGCTGCTGAGCGACTCCTTCGTACGGTTCCGCTACGGCGACGGATTCAGCCACTCCCGCGCGTTCGCGTTCCAGCTCTGCCTGGCGGTGGTGCCGTTCCTGATCGCCTTCAGCGGCCTGATCACCGACCTCGGCGCCGACGAGGGCGGCAAGGTCCTCGCCGAGACGATGCTGGCCCTCACCCCCGGCGCCAGTGAGCAGATCGTCGCCGACCTGCTCACCGGCAGCGAGCAGGTCGGCGAGCTCGCCCTCTTCTTCGGTCTGCTGACCGGTCTCTGGGCGCTGACCACCACCATGGCGCAGATCGAGCGGGGCGCCAACCGGATCTACGGGGTGGAGCGGGACCGCCCGGCGCTGCGCAAGTACCTGCGCGCCGCGGCGCTGACCGTGGCGGCCGGCCTGCCGGCGCTCGGCGGTTTCGTGATGCTGGTCGGCGGCGGTGCGCTCGGCGACGCGGTGCAGCGCCACTACGCCTGGGGCCGGCTCGTCGAGGAGCCCTGGGACGCCGTGCGCTGGCCGATGAGCGTCGTGCTGACCGTGCTGGCCGTGGCGGTGCTCTTCCGGCACGCGCCCCGCCGGCGGCAGCCGGGGTTGTCCTGGCTGGTCTTCGGCGCGGGTATCGCCACCGCGCTCTGGTGGCTGGCCACCCTGCTGCTCGCCGCGTACGTCAAGGTCAGCGACAGCTTCGGGCAGACCTACGGGGCGCTGACCGGGATCGTGGCGCTGCTGCTCTGGGCCAACCTCACCGGCATCGCGCTCTTCGCCGGGCTCTCCTTCGCCGCTCAGCTCGAGGCGCTGCGCATCGGCCGGCCGGAGCCGGCCCAGCCGGACCTCTGGTCGCCGGCGGGCGCCGGTTCTCTGGAGTCCGACACCGGAGAGATGACCAGCCTCTGAGCCGCCGCCCGGCGCGTCGTGGGGTGCGGACCTCGTATCGGCGTGTGCCGCGGTCCCGCATCGGGTACTGCCTCCCGGCGACGACAAGGGAGGCCGTACGTGGAGAAGGAACCGAGGGCGCCGGGGCGGCCGCTGGGGCGTTTCGCCGAGCGGAGCCTGGCCGGGCTGATCGTGCTGCTCGCCTGCGGTACGGGCGCGGGCACGCTGCTCCTGCTGGTGCGCGGCGAGTGGGGACCCCTGCACGACCTCGACCACGGGGTGGTCGTCGCTCTGAACGCGCTCGTGGCCGACAACGACGTGCTGGTGACGGTCCTCAACTTCATCACCGACCTCGGTGCCCGGCTGGTGCTGACGTGCGTGACCGTGGTCGCCGTCGTCGCGCTGCTGATCCGCCGGCAGGGGCGCCTCGCCGTCTATCTGATCGTCACCGGCCTCGGGTCACTGGCCATCGGCCCCGTGCTCAAGCTGCTGGTGGGGCGGCTGCGCCCGGTGGTCGAGGTGCCGCTGACCGAGTTCAGCGGCAACAGCTTCCCCAGCGGCCACGCGCTCGGCGCGACGGTCACCTACGGTTCGCTGCTGCTGGTCTTCCTCCCGGCGATCGCGCCGCGGTGGCGCAAGCCGGCGATCGCACTGGTGGCGCTGCTGGTCACCGCCATCGGGCTCACCCGCATCCTGCTCGGCGCGCACTTCGTCTCCGACGTCGTCGCCGGCTGGCTGCTCGGCGTGGCCTGGCTGGTGATCACCGCGTACGCGTTCCGGCTCTGGCGGCGGGAGCGGGGCCGGCCGGTGGGGGAACTGACCGACGGGCTTGAACCCGAGGCCGCGCCGGAGGTCAGCCCGGCACCGGACGAGGAGCGGATGCTGGAGCACCCGCGGGCCGCGATCGCCGAGCTGGCCACCGGCTGGGTGCTGATCGCGGGGGTGCTCTTCGGGTTCGGCCTGCTCGTCACCGACTACGCCGATGGCACGTTCCTGGGGCTGCTGGACCGGGAGGTGCCCCTCTGGTTCGCCGCCCACGGCACCCCGTTCTGGGACGAGGTGAGCTGGTGGGCGAGCAAGATCGGCGACACCGAATCGATCATGCTGGTCGGGGTGCTGTTCTGCCCCTTGCTGCTGGCGGTCTGGCGGCGCTGGCGCCCGGTGTTCTTCCTGGTCGCCACGATGCTCGGGGAGCTGAGCCTCTTTCTGCTCAGCACCCGCACCGTGGGGCGGCACCGGCCGCCGGTGGAGAACCTGGACGGGGCGATGCCGACGTCGAGCTTCCCCTCCGGCCACGTAGCCGCCACGCTCTGCCTCTACGTCGCCATCGCGATCCTGGTCTTTCCGCGTACCGATCGCTGGTGGCGGTGGATCAGCGTGCTGGCCGCGGTGCTCCTGCCGCTGGCGGTGGCGGCCTCGCGGCTGTACCGGGGAATGCACCACCCGGCCGACGTCATCGGCTCGATTCTGCTCACGCTGCTCTGGGTCGGGCTGCTCTACTGGGTGGTGCGGCCCAACGCGGACCTCGACCAGGGCAACCGTCCCGCCCTGGAGTCCGAGGAGGTGGGTCGCCTCGACGACGAGCTGATCGAGGCCGGGCGGGCCGGCTGACCGGGAGGTGCGATGCTGCGGGTGATGACCTGGAACATCCGTACCGGTGGCGAGGACCGGGGAGATCCGCAGCGGCTGGAACGTGTCGTCGAGGTGGTCCGGGAACAGCGCCCGGACCTGCTCGCGCTGCAGGAGCTGCGCAACTTCCGCCGGGCCGGCCGGCTGGAACGTTTCGCCGAGGCGGTCGGGCTGCGGCCGTACCTGGCCCGGTCGTCGTTCGGGCAGCCGGTCGCGGTGCTGGTCCGTCCGCCCGGCCGGGCCGTCGTGGCGGCGCCGGTGCGCCGGCCGTTCCATCATGCCGCCCAGCGCGTCGTGGTCCCCACCGACGCGGGCGACCTGACGGTGATCGGCACGCACCTGCACCCGTTCTCGGGTGGGCGGCGCCGCCGCGAGGCGGGCTGGCTGGCCGCGGCGGTCCGGGCGGGCGGGGAGCGGGTGCTGGTGATGGGCGACCTGAACTCCCTGGACCCGTGGACCGATCACGCCGAGCGGGTGGGCAGCCTCCCGCCCCGCTACCGCGGCCGGCACCTCGACGGCGGACGGGTCGACACCCGGGCCGTCGCGCGACTGCACGACGAAGCGGGGTTGCAGGACCTCTACCTGACCGCCGGGCCACCCGGTGAGGGCTGCACGGTCCCCACGTCGCACGGCGGTGCCGAGTTCACCGCGATGCGCCTCGACTACCTCCTCGGCACGCCCGCGGTCGCGGCGTCGACCCGCTTCTGCGGGGTGCTGCGCGGCGGTCGGGCCGAATCGGCTTCGGACCATTACCCGGTCAGCGCCGAACTCGACCTGAACTTCGCCTGAGCCGCCGCCGCACCCCGCAGCTCGCGGTCTCAGAGCAGCAGATTCAGCCCGACGGTCAGCAGCACCGAGGCGAGCAGCGAGAAGAGGATCATCAGCAGGCAGCCGAGGCCGCCGCCGAGCGGACGGACCTCCACATTTCCGAAACGCATCGTCTCACCTGATTCTTGTGGGTTGGAGGAAGGCGCGCACCGCGGCGGCCGTTTCGGCGGCAGCCGAGGTCACCACGTTGTGCGCCACGCCGGGCACGGTCACCACCCGGGCGTCGGGGACGATCCGGCCCAGCTCGGCGCGCCAGGCCGGTGGCACCAGCGGATCCCGCCCGCCGGTGAGGATCAGGGTGGGGCAGTCGAGGCGCCGCAGGTCGGCCTCGATCGGATGGGCGGTGGCCAGCTCCAGGGTCCGGTGGACCCGGGCCGGCCCGGCATCCCACACGTCGCGCAGCAGGATCGGGACCTGCAGCAGCGGTTCCCGGGGCGCGTCCCGCAGGAACCGGCGGAACTGACCCCACGGTGTCCGGGCGCGCGGGTCGGCGATGGCGCCGGCGAGCACCAGCGCGCCCACCGCCCCGGGGTGGCGGGCCGCGAGCGCCGCGGCCACCTCCGCGCCGAAGGAATGCCCCAGCACGCAGACCCCGCCCAGCCCGTACGCCCCCAGCCAGGCCGCCAGATGGTCGGCGTGCCGGTGCGCGTCGTAGACGGTGCCGGGTGCGCCGCTGAGCCCGAAGCCCGGCAGGTCCGGCACGTAGACGTCGTGGTCGACGGCGAGGGCGCTCGCCAGCGGGCTGAGATAGCGGTGCGAGACGGCCAGGCCGTGCACCAGCAGCACCGGCGGCCGCGACGTCCCGGCGTTACTGCCGCGGCGGCAGTGGGTGCTGATGCCGTCGACGAGCCGCCACTCGCTGACCAGGCCGCCGGCGGGGGCGGGGGCGGCCATCGACAGCCGCAGCCCTCGCAGACCGAGGCGTCCCCGGTCGGCGGTGCCGCGCGGGCTCACAGCTCCCGCAGGCGCGGCAGGAGTTCCGCGGCGGCCTCGTCCAGGAACCGGCGCTGACCGTCGCCGCCGATCTGGATCAGCGCGACGTGGGTGAAGCCCGCGTCGGCGAACTTCTTGACCGCCGCCACGTGCGCGTCGAGGTCCGGTCCGCAGGAGATCGCCGAGGCGACGTCGTCGGGCCGGACGAACTGGCTGGCCCCTTCGAACGCGGCCGGGTCGGGCAGGTTGGCGTTGACCGGCCAGCCGAGGCCGAACCAGCGGAACTGGTCGTGGGCGATGCGGGCGCACTCGTCGGCGTCCGGGCCGTAGCAGATCGCCACCTGGCCGTAGCGGGGCTTGCCGCTGCCGCCGGCCGCGTCGTAGCGGCTGACCAGCTCCGGCAGCGGGTCGGTGGCGATCAGCCCGTCGCCGTAGGAGGCGGCCAGCCGCACCGAGGCCGGGCCGGAGGCCGCCAGCGCCATCGGCACCGGACGGTCGGGGCGGTCCCAGAGGTACGCGTCGGGGACGTCGAAGTGGTTGCCGGAGTAGGTCAGCGGATCGCCGTCCAGCAGCGGCCGGATGATCTGCAGCGCCTCCTCGAACATCTCGTGCCGCTGCTCGACGTGCGGCCAGCCGCCGACGACGTGCTCGTTGAGGTTCTCGCCGGCGCCGAGGCCGAGGGTGAACCGGCCGTCGGAGAGGACCCCGATGGTCGCGGCCTTCTGCGCGACAACGGCCGGGTGGTAGCGGCGGATCGGGCAGGTCACGAACGACATCAGCTGCGCCCGCGAGGTGACGTGCGCGATCGCGCCGAGCACCGACCAGGCGTACGGGGAGTGGCCCTGGGATTCCAGCCAGGGGCTGTAGTGGTCGGAGATCACCAGATGGTCGAAGCCGACCTCCTCCGCGCGTGCCGCGTACTCGATGAGTTCCTTCGGCCCGGACTGTTCGCACATCAGGGTGTAGCCGACCGCCACCATCGTCATGTCCTCCCGCAGGCTGATTGTGTCTGCGTGTACCCCGTACGGCACCGGTAAACCGCCGTGTGTCCGGCTTCGCCGCGCCGGGCGAGGGCTTCCGGACTCTCAGTCACTTCCCAGCCATGATCGTTACGATCTGCGCCAGATTCGCACCGTCCTGGTTGGAAGGCGGTGCGCGAGTGCCGCGGGAGTGGTCGATGGTCTTCAAGAAGATGCTGGGTGCCCTCGGCGTGGGCGGTCCGAGTGTGGACACCGTGCTGTCCAACCCGAACACCCGCCCCGGGCTGATGCTCGACGGGCAGGTCAATCTCCGCGGCGGCGAGGTGCCGGCCGACATCGACAGCGTCACCGTCAGCCTGGTGACCCGCGTCGAGGTCGAGCAGGGCGGCAGCGAGTTCGGCGGCGTCTCGGAGTTCCACCGGCTGGTGGTCAGCGGCCCGTTCCACCTCGCCGCGAAGCAGCAGCTCGCCATCCCGTTCCAGTTGCCGATGCCGTGGGAGACCCCCGTCACCCACATGTACGGCCAGAGCCTCTACGGAATGACGATGGGGCTGCGTACGGAGCTGGCGGTGGCCCGGGCGATCGACAAGGGCGACCTGGACCCGGTGGCCGTGCACCCGCTGCCGGTGCAGGAGCGGATCCTGGAGGCCTTCTCGGCGCTGGGCTTCCGGTTCAAGGGCGCGGACCTGGAGCACGGCCGGCTCTACGGCGTGCAGCAGACGCTCCCCTTCTACCAGGAGATCGAGTACTACGCGGCGCCGCAGTACGCGGGGACGGTCAACGAGGTCGAGCTGACCTTCGTGGCGAACCCGGCCGGCGTGGACGTGATTCTGGAGTGTGACAAGCGCGGCGGCTTCTTCACCGGCGGCCAGGACACCATCGGCCGGTTCACCGTCTCGCACGCCGAGGCCGACCGGCAGGACTGGGTCGCGCTGGTGGACAGCTGGGTGCAGGCCACCACCTCCCGCTACGGCGCCCTGCGCGCCCAGCAGCCGGGCTACGGCGCCCCGCACGGTTACGGCGCACCCCAGGGTTACGGTGCCCCGCACGGTTACCAGCAGCGGCGTGGTCCCGGCATGGGCGGCGTCGTCGCGGGCGCGGCGCTGGGTGTCGTCGGCGGCATGGTCGCCGGCGAGATGCTGGAGGACGCCTTCGGCGGCGACGAGGGCTTCTTCGAGGAGTAGGCCCGGCCTGCCCGCGCAGTCGGGGGCAGGTGGCTGCTCCCAGCAGAGCTGACAGCGGCGGTGGTCGCCGGGTGAACCGGCGGCCACCGCCGCGTCGTGCTGCCGGGCGTCCCCTGGGGACGCCGCCGGCGTCATCGCTTGCCCGAGCGTTCCTTACCCGGACGCCAGGCGCTGCCGGCCTTGGACAAGCCCCGGCTGACCAGGTACGCCAGCGTCAGCAGGGTGATGTACAGCCAGGCGGTGTTGGCCCGGAACGGGTCCACCCCGGTGGCGTCGGTGCCCACCAGCTCAGAGGCGAGCAGCACCGCGGCCACGGCGGCCAGGAAGATCCACAACTCGGTGGTCCGGAACGCCGGAGCGGTCTCGGTCCCCGGCGACGGCATCGGATTGTTGCGGCCGTCCGATACCACCTGCATGTGCTGGGTCTCCTGCATCGGCTGGACGTCCCGGACCGAAGGCCGGTCCTGCAGCCGAGTGTTGCTGTTGTTGCTCTCCCGCACCTGCCGGTTCTGGCGTGCGGATGCAGCCTGCGTGCTCATCTGTCCTCCCTCAAGGATTCGATGAGGCCTTCCCGGCCCCCGCTCCCGCGTTCCGGACGCGGCACGGTGTCGGCACTGCGCCGGTGGCACCGCCTGGCTACCCGGTGCCGATGCCCGAAAACCTCACCCGGCCTCCGCCGCACTCCGCCGCCTGGCCGCCCGCCGCCCCATGCCCGTCCGACCCGTTCGGCTGCGATGCGGCCTGCGGCGTTTAGCGTGCGGTGCCCCGGGCAGCCTGCGGCACGGACGAGCAGTGAGGTGGTGCGAGATGGGCGGCAAACAGCCGACACCGGAGCAGTTGCGGCAGGCACGGGAGCGGATCGCCGGCTTCGACTACGGACCCGGGGCGGTCGAGGAGGTCACCCTGCCCGAGGGCGACGAGTGGGGACACAGCGAAGAAATGGGACAGGACGGCCGTACGCCGCAGGTCGGCGCGGAGGTGCTGCGCGACGGTGGCCCGACGAACGGACGCGGCATGGTCACCACCACTGGCGGCGACGCCGAGCCGCCGCAGACCCGCCGTCCCCGCGTGACCGGGGCACACCGGGGCAAGGTCGCGCCGACGACCACCGGCGATGCCACCACCGGCGGGTTCGCCATCCCGGCCGGCGGTGCCACCAGTGACCAGTACACCGAACCGGAGCAGGTCGTCGACCTCAGCGACGCCAGTGAACTGAGCGACCCGGGCGACCTGAGCGAACGCTGACCCGGCCCGGACCGAACGCTGATCCGAATCTTGAGCGAGCCCTGACCGCGGCCCGGACCGAACGCTGGTCCGGGCCTTGAGCGAGCCTGACCGCGACCCGGACCGAACGCTGGTCCGGGCGTTGAGCTGACACGGGCCTGACGGTGGACGCCGGTCCAGCCGTGCGGGTCAGCGCCGGTCGGTGCCGGCGTCCACCCGCAGGATTCCGAGTCGCCGGGTCGCGCGGGTCAGCGCCACGTACAGGTCGTTGAGCCCGCGCGGCGAGTCCGCAACGATCTGCTCCGGGTCCAGCACCACGACCGTGTCGAACTCCAGCCCTTTGGCCTGCGCGACGGTGAGCACCACGAGCTGCCGGCGCAGCTCCGGGTCCGCGCCGAGCGCCGCCTCCGGCAGCCGGCGCTGAACGGCCGTGCCCAGCTCGTCCACCCGGGAGGCCGGCACGATCACGCCGAGCCGGCCGTCGCCGACCGCCGCCGCCTCGGCCGCCACCGCCTCGACCGCCTCGGCGGCGAACCGGGCGGGCGGCACCTGCCGGTCCCAGGGCTGCTCGCCGGTGCTCCGTACCGAGGAGGGAGGCGCAAGGAGCGGGTCGATCTCGGCCAGGACCCGGGCCGCCACGGCCATCACCTCGGCCGGGGTCCGGTAGCTGACGGTCAGCTCCGCGAGCCGCCACCGCTGATCCACGTACGGCTCCAGCACCTCGTGCCAGCCGGCGGTGCCGGCCAGCGCGCCGGTCTGCGCCACGTCCCCGACGAGGGTCATCGAGCGGCTCGGGCAGCGGCGCATCAGCAGCCGCCAGGCCATCGGCGACAGCTCCTGCGCCTCGTCGACGATCACGTGGCCGAAGGCCCAGCCGCGGTCGGCGGCGGCCCGTTCGGCGGCGGTGAGCTGCTCCTTGCGGTCCTGGCGCGCCAGGATGCGCTCGGAGTCGAGCAGGTCCGCCACGCTGAGGATCTCGCCGCCGTCGGCCTCGTCCTCCACGTCGATGGAGCGGGAGCCGACGGCGATGTCCAGGACGCCCTCGGCGTACTCGAGGGACCGGCGGCGCAGGTGTTCCTGCTGGGCGCGGTCGTCGCGCGGGCGTTCGCCGAGCAGTTCGGCCGCCTCGTCCAGCAGCGGCACGTCCGCCGGGCTCCAGCCGTCGCCGGTGCGGTGCAGCAGCGCCTGCTCCTCGCCGGTGAGCAGCCCGTCGGCCGCCGCCGCGATGCGCTGCGGGGAGGCGAAGAGGTCGGCGAGCAGCCGCTGCGGGGTCAGCTCCGGCCAGAGCAGGTCGAGAGCGGCCCGTACGGCCGGCTCGGCGCGCAGCTCCCGCCGGATCTCGGCGAGGTCCGCCTCCTCCAGCAGGTTCTCGCCGCCGAGCGGGTCGGCGCCGATGCGGTCGGCGGCCTGCCGGGCCAGGGCGTGGACGATCTCGATGTCGAAGCGTTCCCGGGCCAGGTTGTGCGGTTTGCCGGTGCGCCGGGCCAGGTCGCGGGCGGCCCGGCAGGTCTCGCGGTCGAGGCGGAGCGTGTCGGAGTCCACCTCGATCTCCAGCGCCTCGTCGGGGACCTCCTGCCGGTCGCGTACCGCGGCGGCCAGCAGCTCGACCATGCGGGCGCGCCCCTTGACCCCGGCCGTCTCGGCCGTCTCGGCCCGGCCTGCGACAACGCCGGGGAAGAGGGTCGCCGGGGTACGCAGCAGCACGCCGGTCTCGGCCAGGGTCGGGAGCACGTCGGAGATGTAGCGCAGGAACGTCTCGTTCGGCCCGACCAGCAGCACACCCCGGGTGGCGAGCTCACGACGGTGGTTGTAGAGCAGGTACGCCGCCCGGTGCAGCGCGACCGCGGTCTTACCGGTGCCCGGTCCGCCCTGCACGACCAGCACTCCGCCGAGTTCGGCGCGGATCACCTCGTCCTGCTCGGCCTGGATGGTCTCGACGATGTCGCTCATCCGGCCGGTCCGGTCGGCGTTCAGGGCCGCCAGCAGCGGGGCCTCGCCGACCAGCCCCGGGTGGGTGGAGGGTTCGGCGGTGCCGAGGTCGAGCACCTCGTCGTTGACGGCGACGACCTGCCGCTCGCGGGTGCGCAGGTGCCGACGGCGCCGTACGTCCTGCGGGTTGGCGGCGGTCGCCAGGTAGAAGGGACGGGCGGCCGGCGCGCGCCAGTCGATCAGCAGCGGCTCGGTCGCGTCGTCGTCGAGCAGACCGATGCGCCCGATGTAGCGGCGGGTGCCGTCGGTGATGTCGAGCCGGCCGAAGCAGAGCCCATTCTCGACGGCGTCGTAGCGCTGCAGTTGTTCGGTGTACATCAGTACCGCGCTCTCGCGCTGCGAACGCTCCTGTGGCGTGCCGCCGCGGGACCGCAGCGCGTCGGCCACCCGCTGCGCCGCCTGCGCGCGCACCCCGTCGAGACGCCCGTAGAGCGCACCGACGTACGCCTGCTCGGCGGCGATCTCGTCGGCCTCGGCGCCGACGTGGGTGTCCGCGACCGCGCCCGCGCCCGACTGCTTTGACAAAGCATCTCCCCATCGGATAGAATGGAATGCAGAACGGCAATTATTGCCGTTCTTTTTGTTTGTCCGAATGCTCGAAGATAGCGCGCGCCGGGCGACCGCACAAACACGAAACAGCGATTTACCGCTCCGGGTGACGTGCGCGTCATTCCCGGTCGGTGCAGACCGGTGTGGCGGCGCCGACCAGGGTCGGCGAGTAGGCCACGGCCACCCGGAAGCAGAAGTCGGCGGCGGGATCGAGGCCGTGCACGACGTACTCACCGGTGCCGGCGGGCAGCTGCTCGAAGGCCCGCAGTGGCTGGCCGCGCAGCCCACCGGAGATGATCACCGGGCTCTGAGCCCCGGCGGGGTAGCTCCAGGTCAGCGCCAGGCTCGCCCCGTCGTCGCGAAGGGTCACATTCGCCGGCGGTGAGCCGGGGGAGGCCGGGGGCGCCGCGGTCGGCGGGGGCGCTGTTGTCGGCGACGCCTCGCCGGTGAGATCCGGCTCCGGCGCGGCCGCGCTCGGTGCGGCCGGCCCGCCGGCCTGGTCGACGTCGCCGAACCCGCTGATCACCGCCGCCACCCCGAGCACGACGATCACGACCCCGGCGAGGATGAACGCCATCCGGTCCGGCCGCCCGGCCGGCGCGCCGCCGGTGACGAGCTGCACCCGGCGCCGGATGGGCGCGGCGAAGCGGCGCTGGGCGGGTGCGGCGAAGGGGCGCGGGCGGTGCGCGTCCGGACCGGACCGCGGCCGAGGCGGAACGCGCCGCCCGGTGGGTGGCGGCTGCGCCGGCGTCGGCGGGACCCCGGGGGTCGCCGCGGGCTCCGGGCCCGACGCCGTCGTGGTCGTCCGTGCCGGCCCGGTCGGCTCCGCCCGGTCCGCTGCGCCGCCGGCGAAGCCCTGGCCCGGTACCGCCGTGCCCCCCGAACGGTTCCGATCCGCTGCCGCGCTGCCCCCGGCTGATGCGGCGCTCGCAGCGCTGTCGGCGGGGGAGTCCTGGCAGTGGTGCTCCGGATCGGCGGCGCCCTCGGCGAGCGCGGCGATCTGCGCGACGAGCGGGTCGTCGGGACGCAGGTGCTGGCGGCACAGCTCCCGGGCCAGGGCGAGATTCTCGCCGGCCTCGACGGGCCGGCCGCAGTCGCGCTGCATCGCACCGAGCCGGGCCAGCATCCGCAGCCCGTTGCGGTGCCCGTCGCCGTAGACCTCGCGATGCAGCTCCCAGGCCTCGGCGAGCCGGCTGCGGGCGGCCGCGCAGTCCCCGGCGGCGTGCTCGACCCGGGCCAGGTCGGCGTGGGCGGCCAGCACCCGCAGCGATTCCGGCCCATCGCCGGCGGTCAGCTCGGTGATGACGTACCGGTAGAGCTCCGCGGCCCGGTCGAGCTCCGTGCCCCGGCCGAGGATCGCCGCGAGCGCCGCCGCCGCCGAAACGGTCCGCGAATCCTGCGGTCCGTGCAGCCGGGACGTCGCCGTGTACGCGAACTCCGCCCAGCCGCGGGCGTTGCCGGTCTCGCCCAGCGCGGCGAGCACCGCGGCGTAGACGGCGCCGGTCTGCGCCAGGTCCGCGTCGGCCTCCTCGGCCGAGGGCAGCGGGGTGTCGGCCAGCGCGGCGGAGAGAAGCTGATGGGCACCGTGCAGGTCGCCGGTGCTCGCCAGCTGCTGCGCGTGGGCGGTGACCTCGCCTAGACCGGATGCCATACCTCATCGTGGTCGCATCGACACGTGCAGTACAACCCCCTGGGTGGTCGTGTCGTACCGGCTGTCGCGACCCTGGTAGAACCGGGGAGTGGATCCGTTGAGTGAATTCCTGGGCCGGCTGGCCGCACGGCAACTCGAGGCGTGGGCGCCGACGGCGCTGCGGCGCTCGCGCCGGGCAACTTTCGTGCAGACGTACGACGGCCCCGACGGTGGGGTGGCCGATATGGCGCTGCGCGGGCTGACGGCCGTCGCGCACACCGTCCGGGGTGGTCAGTTCTCGGTGGTGGTGGTCGCTCCGGCCGGGGATCCCGGGCTGGCCGCGCGGCTCGGCGCGGTCGAGGCCGAACTGCCACGGGAGGTCGCCGTGCACGCGCTGCCCGGTGATGCCGGGCTGCTCCCGGTGGCGCTCAAGGCCGCCAGTGCCGCGGGCGCGCCGACCTTCGCCTTCGTCGTGGCGGCACAGGAGCCGCCGCGCGCGGTGCTCGCCGCCGCTGCCGCGGGCCGCCCCGCCGATCTGCTGCTCTGCTCGGCGGCCGGCGAGCCGGGGCTGCGCGGTGCGCTGGAGTCGGCGGGCTTCACCCTGGTCAACGTGGTGGAGGTGCTGATCGGCGGGCACCCGTACGGGCTGGCGTTCGGCACCGGTTCGGAGCGGAGCCTGACGGCCTTCAAGGAGGCGCTCTGGTCGGTGCCGCACCCGGAAGGGCTGCGATACCGGGAGCCGGCCGAGCGCGGTGGCGGGCTGATCGACGCCCCGGAGGGCGCGCCGGAGGTGCTGCGGCAGGAGGTGCTGACTCAGCTTGGCGCGGCCGGGGGTGCTCTCACCGTCAACGACCTGCGCCGGCACGTGCTGACCCACGGCGGGTACCGTCCGGCCGACCTGCTGGCGGTCGTCGCCGATCTGCACGACGCCGGCGTGGTTACCCACGATCGCGACGACGGGCGGATCGGCGGCGACACGACGATCAGGATCGCCTGACGGCACCCGCGCCGGAGGTCATCGCCGGGACTTGTCCTGCTTCCAGGAGAGCGGGCCGGGCAGGTCGACCCGGTGCGCCCGGGTCCGGGAGTTCCAGGACCACTTGCCGATCCGCAGGCTCCAGGAGGAGAAGCCGTTCTCGGTGAAGTTCAGCACCACGGGCCCGTACTTCTTGCGCTTGCGGAACATGAGACCCATCGGGGTGCTCCCTTCGTCACATTCCCATTTCTCGACGGTCGAAAGATGCCCTCCTGGGGTGTTCGGCAAACGCGACGTACGACGCTTGCCGGGTGACCGGTTCGGGTACGGCAGCGGTCATCGGGTACACAGGTAGGCCGAGAGCGGTTCATCGCGACCGCGAGGCCGGTGGGACGAGTGAAGGGACCCCGATGGTGGCACGGCCCGATCAGCCCGACGCGGCGCAGCAGGACCTGCGCCCGGTTGACGCGGATCTGTTCCGCGCGGTCTTCCGGCGTCAGGCGTCGACGGTCAGTGTCGTCACCGCCGCGGGTGCCGGCGATTCCGACCTGCCGGCGGTCGGTCTGACCGCCACCTCCTTCACCTCGGTCTCCCTGCAGCCGCCGCTGGTCTCCTTCTGCCTGAGCCGCCGCTCCTCCTGCTGGCCGACGATCGAACGCGCCGAGCACCTGGCGGTGCACCTGCTGGGCGAGGGGCAGGAGGAGGTGTCCCGGACCTTCGCCACCCCGGGCGTCGACCGGCTGGCCCGGCACGGCCAGTGGCACACCGGCCCGTACGGGGTGCCGTTGCTCGACCGGGCGCTGGGCCGGCTGGTCTGCCGGACCGTGCAGCACGTCCCGGCCGGCGATCACGTGGTGGTGATCGCCGAGCCGTTGCTGGCGGGTGTCGGCGCCGAGACTCGCCCGCTCGTCTACCACCAGGGCCGGTACACGACCGTGGCTGCGACGCCGGGCACCGAGGCCGAGCTGCGCACAGTGGCCTGACCGGCCGCGCAGGCAGCGACCGGATACGGCAGCGCGGCGTGGGGCCGCAGTGACCGGTGAGGGCTGCACCTGGAGCGGTGTGGGTCAGCCGTGGCGTGGGCGGGGCACCGGGGCGGCGTCGGCCCAGCGCTGGTAGCCGTCGCTGCGGAAGGCGCCCGGGCTCCAGCCGGTCTCACGGGTGAAGAAGCGACCGAAGTTGGTCGGTTCGGTGAATCCGAGCCGACGGCCGACCAGCGTGATCGGATCGTCGGTGGCGGCCAGCAGCCGCATCGCCTCCAGCGCCACCCGGTCGTCGATGACCTGCTTGGCGCTGCGGCCGGTCGCCGCCAGGCAGGCCCGGGTGAGCGTACGCACGGAGCAGCCGATGCGGGCGGCGTAGTCCTCGACCCGCCGGGTGCGCATGTAGCTGCACTCGACCTCCTCCCGCAGCCGGTCGAAGGTGGCCCGCTCCACTTCGGAGCCGGTCGGGTCCGGTCCGGGCTGCAGCGCCAGGCGCAGCAGCAGGACGGCGAGCGCATGCCGCAGCAGTTCCCTTGCCGGACCGTGGTCGTGGCGTCGGGCGGCATCGACGGTGAGCTGGGTGATCTCGGTGACGACGGCGTCCTCGTCGGCGCCGGTGAGTTGCCAGTGGACCCGGTCGCCCGCCTCGGGCAGGCGCGCGTCGAGCAGTCCCGCCGGCCAGCTCACCAGGGTGGCGTCGAGCCGGGCGCCGCGGGCCCGCCACACCTGGCCGGGGCGCAGCCGCAGCACGCTGCCGGGCCGGCCGGGATACCGCCGGAAGTCGACCTCCACGGCGCCGTGCCCGGCGGTGACGAGCAGCAGCAGGTGCGTGCGCAGGCGTACCGGTCTCGGTGTCCGGGTCGCGGCGGTGAGGTCGCGCAGGCGGCCCACATCGACGGCGGTCTCGGCGGAGCCGGAATCCCCGCAGGTGACCGCGGCGAGGGGGTGACCGGTGAGGACCATCGTGCCGACGGTATCGGTGCCGAGCCGGACTCGCAGCCCGGCGGGGGTTGTCCGGCCCTGCCTAGCAGCGCTAGTTTACGGCGGACAGCGGGTTGGGAGGGTTTCCGCCCGCGCGGCTGTGAAGGGGTGCAAATGCCGGATCTGTTCTCCGTGCAGGGCAAGACCGTGCTGGTCACCGGCGGTTCCCGCGGAATCGGCCTGATGATCGCAGAGGCGTTCGTCGAGGCCGGCGCGCGCGTGGTCATCTCGTCGCGGAAGGCCGACGTCTGCCACGAGGTCGCCGAAAGATTGTCGGCGAAAGGGCAGTGTGAGGCGATCCCGGCCGACCTCTCGGACTCCGCCGGCGCCGACACGCTGGCGGCGGCGGTCAACGAACGACTCGGTTCGCTGGACGTGCTCGTCAACAACGCCGGGGCGACCTGGGGCGCACCGCTGGCGGAGTACCCCGAGGCGGCCTTCGACAAGCTCTGGGCGGTGAACGTCAAGGCGATCTTCCGCCTGACCACGCAACTGCTGCCGGCGCTGCGCAAGGCCGCCGACGCCGACGACCCGGCCCGCGTGATCAACATTGGTTCGATCGACGGGATCCGCGTCCCCTCGATGGAGGTCTACGCCTATTCGGCCACCAAGTCCGCGGTGCACATGCTGACCCGGTCGCTGGCCCACCAGCTGGCGCGCGAGCACATCACCGTCAACGCGATCGCCCCCGGCCCCTTCGAGAGCAAGATGATGGCTTTCGCTCTCGACAGCCCCGAGATCCGCGCGGCGATCGAGGACGAGGTGCCGCTCGGGCGCATCGGCCGTCCGGAGGACATGGGCGGTACGGCCATCTACCTGGCCTCCCGTGCCGGGGCGTACCTGACCGGGGCGATCATCCCTGTCGACGGCGGTATGACCACCCACGGCTGACCCCGCGAGCGGCGGTCCGGCCGCGGCGCCAGCCGACCGGCACGGCTCCGGGCCCGACAGCGCTTCCGCCGACAGCGCTCCCGCCGCTCAAAAGACCGCCCGTCCATTTACGCGACGTGCCGCCATGTGGCCCCGGCAGAGGGCACATGGCGGCACGTGTGGCGTTGGTGCGGTCGTTCCGGTCGGTGTCGTGCGTGCGGTGACTCAGCGGTCGGCGAGCAGCCGCGTCACCGCGGTGTCGACGTCGAGGTGCTGGGCCTCGTGCCCGCGCGGCACCACGACGTAGGTGCGCCGCAGGAAGCGCACCAGGACGCTGCGCGGCACCTCGAAC
>Ga0233383_1000221_pt1 | contig 24169 bp, 19 predicted proteins | sample ElkDunMinimDraft_14_FD_191542 | JGI IMG/M metagenome (GOLD analysis project Ga0233383, IMG submission 191542) | Fecal eukaryotic communites from dung pellets of Tule Elk in California, USA - Elk Dung G16 | ecosystem: Host-associated > Mammals > Digestive system > Large intestine > Fecal | place...
CGAACTCGACCGGCGCGACGAGGCCTGGGCGCGCCTGCGTGAGCTGCAGTCCGATGCGACCGCCGACGAAGACCTGCGTCTCAATGCCTACCTGCTCGAGGCCGAACTGCGGCAACAGGGCGATGATGCCGGCGAGCTCGACGTCTACAACCGCGGCCTGGCCGCGCGGCCGGATGACCCGGCGTTGCTGTACGCCCGTGCGCTGATGTGGGAGCGTCGCGACGACATTCCCCGCGCCGAGGCCGATCTGCGCCGCGTGCTGGTGGCCGATCCGGAAAACGTCGCCGCGCTCAACGCACTGGGCTATACGCTCGCAGACCGCACCACGCGCTACACCGAGGCGCTGGAACTGATCGACCGCGCCCGCGTGGCCGAGCCGGACAACGCGGCGATCATCGACAGCTACGGCTGGGTGCTCTACCGGCTCGGGCGCAACGAGGAGGCGCTGGTCGAACTTCGCCGCGCGTTCTCGATGATGAAGGACGCCGAGGTCGCCTCGCATATCGGCGAGGTGCTGTGGGCGCTGGGCCGGCGCGACGAAGCACGTAGGTATTTCGAAGAGGCGCGCGCGATCGATCCGGAAAACCGTTCGCTGCTGCGTGCGCTCGAGAAGACCGGCGCATGAGGCCGCGGATCGCTTGGGTCGCGGTACTCGCGATTACGCTGTCCGCATGCACCAGCGTGCCGGTGCGCGCGCCGCTGCAGACCGTCGAGCTCGACGCGCAGGCGCAGGCGCAGGCGCAGGCCCGCCTGGAGGCGCGCGAGGCTGCGGTCCGCGCGATGTCGGCGTTCGGCTTCACCGGGCGCGTGGCGATGTCCAACGGCCGCGACGGTGGCAGCGGACGCATCGAATGGGTGCAGACCGGCGCTGACTACCACGTCACCCTCAGTGCACCGGTCACCCGGCAGAGCTGGGAACTGAAGGGCGGGCCGGGCGGTGCACGCATCGAGGGGCTCGCAGGCGGCCCGCGCGCGGGCGCCGATGTCGGTGCCTTGCTGTGGCAGGCGACCGGGTTCGAGATTCCCGTGGCAGCGCTCGCCGCCTGGGCCGCCGGCACGCGGGCGCCCGAAGCGATCGCCGGCACGGCGGAGCTGGGGTTCGACGCGGGTGGTCAGCTGGCGCGGCTGCAGCAGGACGGCTGGACCATCGATTACCTCGAGTGGCAGCCCGAGCCCGACAACCCCGAGGTCGCGCTGCCGACCCGGATCAATGCCCAGCGCGGCGACGCGCGAGTGCGCCTGATCGTCGATGTCTGGAGCGCCGACGCGGCGATGCCGGCCCCGTGAGTGGCGTGGATGCGCAAGTGGACGGCTGGTCGAGCTGGCCGGCGCCGGCGAAGCTCAATCTCTTTCTTCTCGTCACGGGGCGCCGCGACGACGGCTACCACGCCCTGCAGACCGTGTTCCGGCTCCTCGATTGGGGCGACACCATCCACCTGCGGCTCCGCGAAGACGGCGCGATCCGCCGAGTGGGGGCATCCGTGCCGGGCCTGCCGGAGCATGAGGATCTGGTGGTGCGCGCCGCCAATCTTCTGCAAAAAGAGGGTAAAAGCGCGCCAGGCGTCGACATCCGCGTCGATAAGCGTATTCCGTCGGGCGCTGGCCTGGGCGGGGGGTCGTCGGATGCGGCGACCGTGCTGCGCGCCCTCGACCGGCTCTGGCAACTCGATCTGGGTGTGGAGCGGCTCGCCGCCCTCGGCCTGGCCCTTGGCGCCGATGTGCCGGTATTCGTGCGCGGCCACAACGCCTGGGCCGAAGGCGTCGGCGAGTCCTTGCGGTCGGTCGCGTTGCCGCCCGCCTGGTACCTGCTTGCGGATCCCGGCGTCCACGTGAATACCGGCGCGCTGTTCCAGTCCGCTGAATTGACGCGAAATGCTGCGCCCGCGACAATGGCCGACTTCGTTTCAGGTGTATCGCTCGGCAACGCGTTCGAGCCGGTCCTGCGGCGCCGGGAGCCCGCCGTCGAGGCGGTGTTCCAGGTGCTCGCCGAGATCGGTACGCCACGCCTGACCGGCACGGGCAGCGGCTGCTTCGTCGAATTCGCGACCCGCGAACTCGCCGAGGCCGCGCAGGCGCGGATCGCATCGCGGGTCTCCACCCGCGTGGTCGGCGGCGCGGCGCGATCGCCATTGCTCGATGCGCTTGAGGCGGAAGGCTGAAAGCGGTGGCTGGTGGATGTCGATTCGGGCGTGGCGCGCCGAGTCGACAGCCACGAATCACCGCTTTCTAGGGGCGTCGCCAAGTGGTTAAGGCACCGGGTTTTGATCCCGGCATTCGCAGGTTCGAATCCTGCCGCCCCTGATACCCGTGTACCGGTCTTCCGGATTCCGCACGGCCCCTTCCCCAATCCGCTCGGTCAGAGCGACGCGGAGCAGCAGACATGAAAGAAGAACGCAACCTCCTGATCTTCACCGGCAACGCCAATCGCCCGCTGGCCAAGGCCGTATGCCGCGAGCTGGGCGTGCGGCCGGGCAAGGCCCTGGTCTCCACGTTCTCCGACGGCGAGGTGCAGGTCGAGATCGAGGAGAACGTCCGCCGCCAGGACGTGTTCGTGCTGCAGCCCACCTGCGCGCCGTCTGCCGAGAACCTGATGGAACTGCTGGTGCTCATCGATGCGCTCAAGCGCGCGTCGGTGACCAATGTCACCGCAGTGATCCCGTACTTCGGCTACTCGCGCCAGGACCGCCGTCTGCGCTCGTCGCGGGTGCCGATCACGGCCAAGGTCGCGGCGAAGATGGTGACCGTCGCCGGCGCCGACCGCGTGCTGACGATCGACCTGCACGCCGACCAGATCCAGGGCTTCTTCGACATTCCGGTCGACAACGTCTATGCCTCTCCGCTGCTGCTGGCCGACATCTGGCGCGCGCATGGCACCGACAACATGGTGGTGGTCTCGCCCGATGTCGGCGGCGTGGTGCGCGCCCGCGCGATCGCTAAGCGGCTCGACGATGCGGACCTGGCGATCATCGACAAGCGCCGTCCGCGCGCCAACGTCTCCACGGTGATGAACATCATCGGCGACGTTCAGGGCAAGACCTGCGTGCTGGTCGACGACATCGTCGATACTGCCGGCACCCTGTGCGCCGCAGCGGCGGCACTGAAGAAGAACGGGGCAGAGAAGGTCGTGGCCTACTGCACCCATGCCGTGCTCTCGGGCGCGGCGATCGACAACATCGAAAAATCGCAGCTCGACGAAATGGTCGTCACCGACACCATTCCGCTGTCGGAGGCCGCCCGCAACTGCGCGCGTATCCGCCAGCTCAGCGTCGCCGAGCTGCTGGCCGAGACGATCCGCCGGATCGCATTCGGAGAATCGGTCAGTTCGCTCTACGTGGACTGACCTGCTGCAACGTCTCGTCTGGTCGCGGACGAGACGCATCACCGCCGCGAGGCGGTTTCAATCCAGAAAAGTGAATATTGCAAATGGCCATCACCCATGAAATCAAGGTGCAGCGCCGGGAAGACGAGGGGAAGGGTGCGAGCCGCCGCCTCCGTCATGCCGGTGAAGTACCTGCCGTCGTCTACGGCGGCGACCTCAAGCCCGTCAGCATCAAGCTGAGCCACAACGACGTGTGGCTCGCGAGCCAGCACGAATGGTTCTACGCCTCGATCCTCGAGCTGAGCCTCAACGGCGAAATCCAGAAGGTCCTGCTGCGTGACATGCAGCGCCACCCGTTCAGGCAGCAGATCATGCACCTGGATTTCCAGCGCGTGAACGAGAACGAAGCCATCCGCACCGCCGTGCCGCTGCACTTCGTCAACGAAGATGCCTCGCCGGCCGGCAAGGCTGCCGACGTCGTGATCACGCACGAGCTCAACGAAGTCACCGTGACCTGCCTGCCGGGCAACCTGCCGGAATTCATCGAGGTCGACCTCGGGTCGCTGGCCCTCGGCGACATCGTCCACCTCTCGCAGATCAAGCTGCCCGAGGGCGTCGAGATCCCCGAGCTGGCGCTGGGCGCGGACCACGATGTGGCCGTCGTCGTCGCCAAGCACGGTCGCGTCGAGGCCGAGCCGGCCGAGGGCGAGGATTCCGCCACCGTTCCGGCCGCCAAGGCCGACGAGTAATCGTCGCGCGGGCGCGCTTTCGGGCGCGCCCGCGTTGCCGTAGCAATGGCAGGACTGCGACTCATCGTCGGGCTGGGCAATCCCGGTCCCGAATACGCAAGGACCCGGCACAACGCCGGGTTCCGCTTTGTCGACGAACTCGCCGCGAAGGCGGGCGCGTCATTCCGGCTCGACAGCAAGCTCTTCGGCGAGACCGCGAAGATCGATATCGCCGGCCGGTCGGTCTGGCTGCTCAAGCCCGCGACCTTCATGAATCTCAGTGGCAAGTCGGTCACCGCCGCGCTGCGGTTCTGGAAGTTCGAACCCGAGCAGGCGCTGCTGGCCCACGACGAGCTGGACCTGCCGCCCGGGACCGCGCGCCTCAAGTTCGACGGCGGGCACGGCGGACAGAACGGGCTGCGCGACACAATGAAACTGCTGGGTCACGGCGGCTTCCACCGCCTGCGCATCGGCATCGGCCATCCGGGCCACAAGGACAAGGTCACGCCCTGGGTGCTCGGACGCCCCAGCGCCGAGGACGACATCCTCATCGGTCGTGCGATCGACGATGCCATCGACGTGCTGCCGCTGGCGATGGACGGCAATTTCATGGATGCGATGACCCGCCTGCACACCGCGAAACCCTGACCGGGACTGGTGACTGGCGATTCGCCCGCCGAGGGCGAGTCGCCAGTCGCGAGTCACGAATGACGGATCGCCAATGGGCATCAAATGCGGCATCGTCGGCCTGCCGAACGTCGGCAAGTCGACCCTTTTCAACGCGTTGACCAAGGCGGGCATTGCCGCGGCCAACTTCCCGTTCTGCACCATCGAGCCGAACGTCGGCATCGTGCCGGTGCCGGACCTGCGCCTGGCCGCGCTGGCGGCGATCGTCAAGCCGCAGAAGGTGCTCCCGACTGCGGTGGAGTTCGTCGACATCGCCGGGCTGGTTGCCGGTGCGGCCAGTGGCGAGGGGCTGGGCAACAAGTTCCTGTCGCACATCCGCGAGGTCGATGCGATCACCCACGTGGTGCGCTGCTTCGAGAACCCCGACGTCATCCACGTCAACAACAAGGTCGACCCGATCGCCGACATCGAGACCATCGATACCGAGCTCGCGCTCGCCGATCTCGACTCGGTTGAGCGTGCGCTGCAGCGGGCCGAGCGTTCGGCCAAGACCGGCGACAAGGACGCCAAGGTGCGCGCCGAGGTGCTGGGTCGCGTGCAGAAGGGTCTGGCAGAGGGCCAGCCGGTACGCGCGCTCAAGCTGTCGGATGACGATCAGGCCGTGATCCGTGACCTGTTCCTGCTGACCGCCAAGCCGGTGCTCTACATCGCCAACGTGCTCGAGGACGGCTTCGAGAACAATCCGCATCTCGATGCCGTGCGCGCCCGCGCGGCGGGCGAGGGCGCCGAGGTCGTGCCGGTATCGGCGGCGATCGAGGAAGAGCTCTCGCAGCTCGACGACGCCGATCGCGACGCGTTTCTGACCGACCTCGGGCTGAGCGAGCCCGGCCTGAACCGCGTGATCCGCGCGGCCTACGGCCTGCTGGCGTTGCAGACCTACTTCACCGCCGGCGTCAAGGAAGTGCGCGCATGGACGGTGAAGATCGGCGCCACCGCGCCCCAGGCGGCCGCGGTCATCCACACCGATTTCGAGAAGGGCTTCATCCGCGCGGAAGTGGTCGGCTATGACGACTTCATCCGCTACAACGGCGAGAGCGGCGCCAAGGAAGCCGGCAAGTGGCGGCTGGAAGGCAAGGACTACATCGTCAAGGATGGCGATGTGATGCACTTCCGCTTCAACGTCTGATCTGTACAGGCGTATCGGAGAGGGCGCCCGAGGGCGCCTTTTTCGTCGCCGCCGCTGCGTTTAACCCCCAAGGCGGCCGCGTTCGGCGATGGAAATGCCGAGGTCGGCATCGTTGTTGGCGCCGACCCATGGCGTTCCCGCTCCGCAGACGTTAAGATGCGCGCCCGTCGTATGCCGTGGTCAGGTTGCGACGGTCCGATGAAAATCGATGTCATGCGGCGTTGACAGAATCGGGAAATGGCCCCAAAATCGCGGGCTGTTTTCACCGGCAAGAAGAAAGCCGGAGGGATACCCAAGCGGCCAACGGGGGCAGACTGTAAATCTGCTGGCTTACGCCTTCGGTGGTTCGAATCCACCTCCCTCCACCATTTCGACTTGGTGGAAACAAATTGCGGTGCGATTAGGTTGTAATGCGGCAAGCGGGTCCCGGTGCGGGAGTAGTTCAACGGTAGAACCTCAGCCTTCCAAGCTGATGGTGCGGGTTCGATTCCCGTCTCCCGCTCCATTGAACATTCCACGCGGCTCCCCGTTCCACATCGTTGCTCACGTAGCTCAGTCGGTAGAGCACCTCCTTGGTAAGGAGGAGGTCGAAGGTTCGATTCCTTTCGTGAGCACCATCCTCCGCGGTCCCGCATGAAGCGGTTCCGACGCGGCACGCAATCACCACTTTCATCAGATTTCGAGACAGGCAGCCATGGCAAAGGGTAAGTTCGAGCGCACCAAGCCCCACGTGAACGTGGGCACGATCGGTCACGTCGACCACGGCAAGACGACGCTGACGGCGGCGCTGACGAAGATCGGCGCCGAGCGTTTCGGCGGCGAGTTCAAGGCCTATGACGCGATCGACGCAGCGCCGGAAGAAAAGGCGCGCGGCATCACGATCTCGACCGCGCACGTCGAATACGAATCCGAGAAGCGCCACTACGCGCACGTCGACTGCCCGGGCCACGCCGACTACGTCAAGAACATGATCACCGGTGCTGCGCAGATGGACGGCGCGATCCTGGTCTGTTCGGCGGCTGACGGCCCGATGCCGCAGACCCGCGAGCACATCCTGCTGTCGCGCCAGGTCGGCGTGCCGTACATCGTCGTGTTCCTGAACAAGGCCGACATGGTCGACGACGCCGAGCTGCTCGAGCTGGTCGAGATGGAAGTGCGCGAGCTGCTGAGCAAGTACGACTTCCCGGGCGATGACACTCCGATCATCCACGGTTCGGCCCGCCTGGCGCTGGAAGGCGACCAGAGCGAGATCGGCGTGCCGGCGATCCTGAAGCTGGTCGAGGCGCTGGACACCTGGATCCCGGAGCCGGAGCGCGACGTCGACAAGGCGTTCCTGATGCCGGTCGAGGACGTGTTCTCGATCTCGGGCCGCGGCACCGTGGTGACCGGCCGCATCGAGCGCGGCGTGATCAAGGTGGGCGAGGAAATCGAAATCGTCGGCATCCGTCCGGTGCAGAAGACCACGGTCACCGGCGTCGAGATGTTCCGCAAGCTGCTCGACCAGGGTCAGGCAGGCGACAACGCCGGTCTGCTGCTGCGCGGCACCAAGCGTGACGACGTCGAGCGTGGCCAGGTGCTGGCCAAGCCGGGTTCGATCAAGCCGCACACCGATTTCGAAGCCGAAGTCTATGTGCTGTCGAAGGACGAAGGCGGCCGTCACACCCCGTTCTTCAAGGGCTACCGTCCGCAGTTCTACTTCCGCACCACCGATATCACCGGTGCGGTCGAGCTGCCGGAAGGCACCGAGATGGTGATGCCGGGCGACAACGTGAAGATGGTGGTCACGCTGATCAACCCGGTCGCCATGGACGAAGGCCTGCGCTTCGCGATCCGCGAAGGCGGTCGTACCGTCGGCGCCGGCGTGGTTGCCAAGATCATCAAGTGATCTGACGGCAGGAGCGCGCGAAAGCGCGCTCTCTGCCATGATGTCACCCCCGCACGACGCGTTTTACGGCCGCAAGGCTGGTTGCGCGGGGCTCCGGCGGCTCCCTGACGATCTCACTCAAACGGGAAGCCGCAAAGAGGCGGGCCGGCAACCCGGTCCGCCTTCGCCGTCTAGGAAATTCCGAAGACGGCAGTCGTTTCAAGCCGTACGCCAGTAGCTCAATTGGCAGAGCAGCGGTCTCCAAAACCGCAGGTTGGGGGTTCGAGTCCCTCCTGGCGTGCCATTCGCGGAATCGTCCGCGCGGGTCCGGGCGCTGCATGGTCTGGCCCGTCAACCGAGCAGTCGAATACCGATGAGTCGCCGCGACTTGAACACCAGAGTGGAACAATCGAAGGGCGCATCCTCGACGGATCTCGCCAAGTACGCCGCAGCTGTCCTGCTGGTCGTCGTGGGCGTCTTTGCCTTCTACTGGTTCCAGGCGACGCTGGCCACGCCAGTGCGCAGCATCATCGTGGCCCTGTGCGTCGTCGGCGCCACCGCGGTCTTCCTGACCACGGGCAAGGGACACAAGACCCGGGATTTCTTCTCGGAAACCCGATTCGAGATGCGCAAGGTCGTCTGGCCGACACGCCAGGAAGCCATGCGGCTGACCTGGATCGTGATCATCGCCGTGGCGATCATCAGCCTGCTGCTGGCTGGTTTCGACCAGATCATCCAGTGGCTGATCCGCCTCGTGCTGAGGCAGTGACGGAGTAACAAACGTAATGGAAACCGAAGGCGTCAAGCGCTGGTACGTCGTGCATGCCTATTCCGGCTTCGAGAAGTCGGTGGCCCAGGCGCTGCGTGACCGCATCGTGCGCATGGACATGCAGGACAAGTTCGGCGACGTCCTGGTGCCAACCGAGGAAGTGGTCGAGATGCGCGCCGGCCAGAAGCGCCGTTCCGAGCGCAAGTTCTTCCCCGGTTATGTCCTGGTGCAGATCCTGACCACGGACGACGGCGGTATCCCGCGCATGGACAACGAAAGCTGGCACCTGGTGAAGGAAACCCCGAAGGTGATGGGTTTCATCGGTGGCACCGCTGACCGGCCCCTGCCGATCCGCGACGAAGAAGCCGCGGTGATCCTGGACCGGGTGCAGGAAGGTGTCGAGAAGCCGCGCCCGAAGGTGCTGTTCGAGGCGGGTCAGATGGTCCGCGTCATCGACGGTCCCTTCAACGACTTCAACGGCGTGGTCGAGGAAGTCAATTACGAGAAGAGCCGCCTGCGCGTCGCAGTGCTGATCTTCGGCCGCTCGACCCCGGTCGAGCTGGAGTTCGGGCAGGTCGAGAAGGCCTGAACCCCGCGCGACCCGTCTGTGACGGGCGCGCGAATCCCTGCTATAGTGCGCGGCTCACTGTCCGGTCGAGCCGGGCATCCGCACAGGCCGCCGTCCAGGCGGCCTTTCGCGCGGATGGACAACGTGAATCCGGGACACGTGATTTTCCCGGAACGATGGGGAGCCTGAGCCCAGGCGCTTGCACCCGGAGAGAAGAAGACAATGGCGAAGAAAGTCGTCGGTTACATCAAGCTGCAGGTCAAGGCCGGTCAGGCCAACCCCTCGCCGCCGGTCGGTCCCGCGCTGGGTCAGCGTGGCCTGAACATCATGGAGTTCTGCAAGGCGTTCAACGCGGCGACCTCCAAGCTCGAGCCGGGTCTGCCGACTCCGGTCATCATCACGGCCTACTCGGACCGTACGTTCACCTTCATCACCAAGAGCACGCCGGCTGCGGTGCTGCTGAAGAAGGCCGCGGGCGTGACCTCGGGCTCGAAGCGTCCCAACACCGAAAAGGTGGGCAAGGTGACGCGTGCACAGATCGAAGAAATCGCCAAGGCGAAGGAAGCCGACCTGACGGCAGCCGAGCTGGAAGCGGCAGTGCGCACCATCACGGGCTCCGCCCGTTCGATGGGCCTGACGGTGGAGGGCTGAGACCATGGCAAAGCTGACCAAGCGACAGAAGACCCAGCAGGCCGCCGTGCAGCCGGGCAAGAGCTACGGCATCGATGATGCCCTGAAGATCGTCAAGGACAACAGCAGCGCGAAGTTCGCCGAAGCCGTGGACGTCGCCGTCCGCCTCGGCGTCGATGCACGCAAGTCCGACCAGCAGGTGCGCGGTTCGACCGTGCTGCCGCAGGGCACGGGCAAGAGCGTCCGCGTCGCGGTGTTCGCGCCGGCCGGTGCCAAGGCCGACGAAGCCCTGGCCGCAGGCGCCGACATCGTCGGCATGGACGACCTGGCCGAGAAGATGCAGGCCGGTGACATCAACTACGACGTCGTCATCGCGACGCCGGATGCGATGCGCGTCGTCGGCAAGCTCGGCACGGTGCTGGGCCCGCGTGGCCTGATGCCGAACCCGAAGGTCGGCACGGTCTCCCCGAATCCGGGCGAGGCGGTGAAGAACGCGAAGGGCGGCCAGGTCCGCTATCGCACCGACAAGGCCGGCATCATCCACTGCACGATCGGCAAGGCCGACTTCGATGCAGAGAAGCTGAAGGAAAACCTGCAGGCGCTGCTCGCCGACCTGGTCAAGGCCAAGCCGGCCACCGCCAAGGGCCAGTATCTGCAGAAGATCTCGCTGAGCTCGACCATGGGTCCCGGCGTGACCGTCGACCAGTCGTCGCTGACCATCGCGCGCTGATCGCAACGTTTCAGACGCATCGCCCGGAAACGGACGATGCGTTTTTGGGGGCTACGTGACGGACTCGAAGTCCGGCGCGGCGCCGTCAAAGACCGCAGGCGCGGTCGACATCGCGGTGGCGACGGGCAGGGAGGCTCGAACTGGCAGGGAATCGCCGCCACCGATGGTCGAGATCGCTTAATCCCGAGGTGCTTGCACCGAAAGGCCTGCGTAGATGGTGATGCCTTTTCGAAGTTTTCTGGTTCGACATCCGTCCAGCCAGGCAGAAAGGCCACCACCGGGATGCTTCACGCATCCCCGGCCTCCAGGATGGAAGCCGCTCAGGACCGCAAGCGGCAGGAGCCGTGAGCGGAGTTCACAATGAGGAGTGATTAATGGCTCTCAATCTGTCCCAGAAGCAGGAAGTTGTCGCCGAGCTGGCAGAAGTCGCCGCGAACGCCCACTCCTTGGTTGCTGTCGAGTATCTGGGCACCACGGTCAGTCAGATGACCGCGATGCGCAAGAAGGCTCGTGAGACCGGTGTGTACTTGCGCGTTGTCAAGAACACCCTGGCCGCGCGCGCAGTGGAAGGTACCAGCTACGAGTGCTCCAAGGACTCGCTGGTCGGACCTCTGCTGTATGCATTCTCGACCGAGGAGCCCGGCGCAGCCGGTCGCCTGATCAAGGAATTCGCCAAGGACAACAGCAAGCTGGTGCCCAAGGTCGTCGTCGTGGAAGGCCAGCTGTTCCCGGCCAGCCATGTCGACGTGCTGGCATCGCTGCCGACGCTCGACCAGGCGCTGTCCATGCTCGCCCGCGTGCTTTCCGAACCCGCTGCGATGTTCGCCCGTGCCGTCAAGGCCGTCGGCGACAAGCAGGGTGGTGGCGAGGAAGCGCCCGCGGAAGCAGAGGCCGAAACGGCGTAAGCCGGGCTTGCCTGTTCAACGAAACCTAACCCAGAAAATTTTCCAAAGGTAATCACAATGTCCCTTACCAACGAGCAGATCGTCGACGCAATCGCCGAGAAGTCCCTGATGGAAGTGATGGAGCTGGTCAAGGCCATCGAAGAGAAGTTCGGCGTCTCCGCCGCTGCTCCGGTCGCCGCCGCCGCTGCCGCGGGCCCGGCTGCCGCTGTCGAAGAGCAGACCGAGTTCACCGTCGTCCTGAAGGCCGCCGGCGAGAAGAAGGTCGAGGCGATCAAGGTCGTCCGCGCCATCACCGGCCTGGGCCTGAAGGAAGCCAAGGACCTGGTCGAAGGCGCTCCGAAGGACGTCAAGGAAGGCGCCACGAAGGAAGAAGCCGAGAAGATCAAGAAGGATCTCGAGGCCGCCGGCGCGACCGTCGAAATCAAGTAAGCGGCACCTTGGCATCGCAGCACATGCTGACGATGCACCGGGGCCGGGGGCGAAAGCTCCCGGCCCTTGGTCGTTCCGAAAGCCGGACGGCCTGAACAGACAACTGACGCAGTTGTCAGTGGGTAGTAGCGGGAGATGGCGTGCTGGTGCCGGCAATACCAGCGACTACCCAGTGACAGCTTTCTGTATCCCGGATCGCAATGCGATCCCATCGATCCATCGAGGCGTACTCCCATGACGACGTCCCAGCTCCAGCCGACCTACTCGTTCACCGAGAAGAAGCGCATCCGCAAGAACTTCGGAAAGCGCCGCCAGATTCTCGAAGTGCCTTTCCTCCTCGCCATCCAGGTCGATTCGTACCGCGAATTCCTGCAGACCGACCGTGACCCCGCCAAGCGCGAGGACCGTGGCCTGCATGCCGCGCTGAAGTCGGTGTTCCCGATCGTCAGCTACAACGGCTACGCAGCCCTGGAGTACGTCGGCTACAAGCTCGGCGAGCCCGGCTTCGACGAGCGCGAGTGCCGCAACCGTGGCCTGAGCTACGGCGCCCCGCTGCGCGTGACCGTGCGCCTGGTGATCTACGACCGCGAGTCGTCGAGCAAGGCGATCAAGTACGTGAAGGAGCAGGAGGTCTACATGGGCGAGATTCCGCTCATGACCGAGAACGGCACCTTCATCATCAACGGCACCGAGCGCGTCATCGTCTCGCAGTTGCACCGTTCGCCCGGCGTGTTCTTCGACCACGACCGCGGCAAGACCCACAGTTCGGGCAAGCTGCTGTATTCGGCCCGCATCATTCCCTACCGCGGCTCGTGGCTGGACTTCGAGTTCGACCCGAAGGACGCGTTGTTCACCCGTATCGACCGCCGCCGCAAGCTGCCGGTCAGCGTGCTGCTGCGCGCGCTCGGCTACAACAACGAAGAAATGCTCAACGAGTTCTTCGACATCAACACCTACCACATCCTCCCCGAGGGTGAGGGCGTGCAGCTGGAGCTGGTGTCGGAGCGTCTGCGCGGCGAAACACTGAACTTCGACCTGCTCGACGGAGAGAAGGTCATCGTCGAGGCGGGCAAGCGCATCACCGCGCGCCACGTCAAGCAGCTCGAGGCTTCGGGCATCACCGCGCTTGCGGTGCCGGACGACTACATGGTCGGCCAGATCCTCTCGCATGACGTGATCGATCCGTCGACCGGCGAACTGGTCGCGACCGCCAATGACGAGATCTCGCTCGAGACGCTCGAGGCGCTGCGCAAGGCGGGCATCGAAACCATCGGCACGATCTGGGTCAACGACCTCGATCGCGGCCCGTACCTGTCCAACACCCTGCGCATCGACTCGACCAAGACGCAGCTAGATGCGCTGGTGGAGATCTACCGCATGATGCGTCCCGGCGAGCCGCCGACCAAGGACGCCGCGCAGAACCTGTTCCACAACCTGTTCTTCACCTTCGAGCGCTACGACATCTCCAGCGTCGGCCGGATGAAGTTCAACCGTCGCCTGGGTCGCAAGGAGACCGAAGGCGCGTCCGTGCTGTACGACGCGAAGTACTTCGCCGAGCGCAAGGACGAGGACTCGGTGCGCCTGCGCAACGAGTACGGCCAGAGTTCCGACATCCTCGATGTCATCCGCGTGCTGACCGAGATCCGCAACGGTCGCGGCGTGGTCGACGACATCGATCACCTCGGCAACCGCCGCGTGCGCAGCGTCGGCGAAATGGCCGAGAACGTGTTCCGCGTGGGCCTGGTCCGCGTCGAGCGCGCCGTGCGTGAGCGCCTGACGATGGCCGAGGCCGATGGCCTGACCCCGCAGGAGCTGATCAACGCCAAGCCGGTCGCGGCCGCGGTCAAGGAATTCTTCGGCTCCTCGCAGCTGTCGCAGTTCATGGACCAGAACAACCCGCTGTCGGAAGTCACGCACAAGCGTCGCGTCTCGGCCCTCGGCCCGGGCGGCCTGACCCGCGAGCGCGCCGGCTTCGAAGTGCGCGACGTGCATCCCACGCACTACGGCCGCGTCTGCACGATCGAGACGCCGGAAGGCCCGAACATCGGCCTGATCAATTCGCTCGCGACGTTTGCCCGCACCAACCGCTACGGCTTCCTCGAGACCCCGTACCGCAAGGTCGTCGACAGCCGCGTCACCGACGAGATCGAGTACCTCTCGGCGATCGAAGAGAACGACTACGTCATCGCGCAGGCCAACGCCGTGCAGGACGAGAACGGCACGATGACGCAGCAGTTCGTCGACTGCCGCTTCCAGGGCGAATCCCTGCTCAAGCCGCCGGCGGAGATCCATTACATGGACGTCTCGCCGATGCAGACCGTGTCGGTCGCGGCCGCGCTGGTTCCGTTCCTGGAGCACGATGACGCGAACCGCGCACTGATGGGCGCCAACATGCAGCGCCAGGCCGTGCCGACGCTGCGTGCGCAGAAGCCGCTGGTCGGTACCGGCATCGAGCGCGCCGTGGCGCGCGACTCCGGTGTGACCGTGAATGCCCGCCGTGGCGGCGTGATCGAGCAGATCGATGCCGGCCGCGTCGTGGTCAAGGTGCATGAAGAAGAGATTTCCGGCGAGCACGATGCCGGCGTCGACATCTACAACCTGATCAAGTACACGCGCTCCAACCAGAACACCTGCATCAACCAGCGTCCGCTGGTGAACGTGGGTGACGTGGTCGCGCGCGGCGACGTGCTGGCTGACGGTCCTTCGACCGACATCGGCGAGCTGGCGCTCGGCCAGAACATGCTCGTCGCGTTCATGCCGTGGAACGGCTACAACTTCGAAGACTCGATCCTCCTGTCGGAGCGCGTCGTCAAGGAAGACCGTTACACGACGATCCACATCGAGGAGCTGACCGCGGTCGCCCGCGACACGAAGCTGGGGCCGGAGGAAATCTCCGCCGACATTCCCAACGTGTCGGAGAACGCGCTGAACCGCCTGGACGAGTCCGGCGTGGTCTACATCGGCGCCGAAGTGCGCGCCGGTGACATCCTGGTCGGCAAGGTCACACCCAAGGGCGAGAGCCAGCTGACCCCGGAAGAGAAGCTGCTGCGCGCGATCTTCGGCGAGAAGGCGTCCGACGTGAAGGACAGCTCGCTGCGCGTGCCCCCGGGCATGGACGGCACCGTCATCGACGTGCAGGTCTTCACCCGTGACGGCATCGAGAAGGACAAGCGCGCCAAGCAGATCGAAGAGTCCGAGATCAAGCGCGTCAAGAAGGACTTCGACGACCAGTTCCGCATCCTCGAGTCGGCGATCTACGCGCGCCTGCGTTCGCAGATCCAAGGCAAGGTCGCCAATGGCGGTCCCGGCCTGAAGAAGGGCGACACGGTCAGCTCGCTGGTGCTCGACAGCCTGAAGAAGTCCGACTGGTTCCAGATCCGCATGAAGGACGAGGACGCGTCGGAGGCGATCGAGCGTGCGCAGAAGCAGATCGACGCGCACCAGAAGGAGTTCGAGAAGCGCTTCGCCGACAAGCGCGGCAAGATCACCCAGGGCGACGACCTCGCGCCGGGCGTGCTGAAGATGGTCAAGGTCTACCTGGCCGTGAAGCGCCGCATCCAGCCGGGCGACAAGATGGCCGGCCGTCACGGCAACAAGGGTGTCGTCTCGACCATCGTGCCCGTGCAGGACATGCCGTACATGGCCAACGGCAACACCGTCGACATCGTGCTCAACCCGCTGGGCGTGCCGTCGCGTATGAACATCGGCCAGATCCTCGAAGTCCACCTCGGCCTCGCGGCCAAGGGACTCGGCGAGAAGATCCAGCGGATGCTCGATGCGCAGGCCAAGGTTGCAGAGCTGCGGACGTTCCTCGACCAGATCTACAACCACGACAGGGCCTCGTTCGCGGAGCGCGTCGACCTCACCCAGTTCAGCGACGAGGAACTGCTGAGGCTCGCCGGCAACCTGACCGACGGCGTGCCGATGGCGACCCCGGTGTTCGACGGCGCGGCCGAATCGGAGATCAAGGCGATGCTTGAACTGGCCGATCTGCCGACCAGCGGCCAGACCCGGCTGTTCGATGGCCGTACCGGCGAGGCGTTCGAGCGTGAAGTGACCGTGGGCTACATGCACATGCTCAAGCTCAACCACCTGGTCGACGACAAGATGCACGCCCGTTCGACCGGTCCGTACTCGCTCGTTACCCAGCAGCCGCTGGGCGGCAAGGCGCAGTTCGGTGGTCAGCGTTTCGGCGAGATGGAAGTCTGGGCGCTGGAAGCCTACGGCGCGGCCTACACCCTGCAGGAAATGCTGACGGTGAAGTCCGACGACGTGCAGGGCCGCAACCAGATGTACAAGAACATCGTCGACGGCGAGCACGAGATGGTCGCGGGCATGCCCGAATCGTTCAACGTGCTGGTGAAGGAAATCCGTTCGCTCGCGATCAACATGGAGCTGGAGGAGCACTGAGGCAGGGAGCAGGCGCGCGGCGCGTGACCGCGCTGCGCGCTGCAGTGACGCATCCCCACCCAGGTTCCCCATTCCCGGAGTAAAGACATGAAAGACCTGCTCAATCTCTTCAACCAGCAGCGCCAGATCCCGGATTTCGACGCGATCAAGATCGCGCTCGCGAGCCCGGACCTGATCCGTTCGTGGTCCTTCGGCGAAGTGAAGAAGCCCGAGACCATCAACTACCGCACGTTCAAGCCCGAGCGTGACGGTCTGTTCTGCGCCGCCATCTTCGGTCCGATCAAGGACTACGAGTGCCTGTGCGGCAAGTACAAGCGCATGAAGCACCGCGGTGTGGTCTGCGAGAAGTGCGGCACCGAAGTCACGCTGGCCAAGGTGCGCCGCGAGCGCATGGGTCACATCGACCTGGCCTCGCCGGTCGCGCACATCTGGTTCCTCAAGTCGCTGCCCTCGCGCATCGGCCTGATGCTGGACATGACCCTGCGCGACATCGAGCGCATCCTGTACTTCGAAGCGTTCGTCGTGACCGAGCCGGGCCTGACCCCGCTCGAGCGCAGCCAGCTGCTCAACGAAGAGCAGTACATGCAGATGCGCCAGGAGCACGGCGACGACTTCGATGCCGCGATGGGCGCCGAGGCGGTCTATGACCTGCTGCGCACGATCGACCTGCAGGCCGAGATGATCCGGCTCAAGGAAGAGATCGCCGCGACCGGTTCGGAAACCAAGCTCAAGCGCCTGACCAAGCGCATCAAGCTCGTCGAGGCCTTCATCGAGTCGGGCAACCGCCCCGAGTGGATGATCATGACCGTGCTGCCGGTGCTGCCGCCGGATCTGCGTCCGCTTGTGCCGCTGGACGGTGGCCGCTTCGCGACCTCGGATCTCAACGATCTGTATCGCCGCGTCATCAACCGCAACAACCGTCTGCGCCGCCTGCTCGAGCTCAACGCGCCCGACATCATCGTGCGCAACGAAAAGCGCATGCTGCAGGAGTCGGTCGATGCCCTGATGGACAACGGCCGCCGTGGCCGTGCCATCACCGGCACCAACAAGCGCCCGCTCAAGTCGCTGGCCGACATGATCAAGGGCAAGCAGGGCCGGTTCCGCCAGAACCTGCTCGGCAAGCGCGTCGACTACTCGGGCCGTTCGGTCATCGTGGTCGGCCCGACCCTGCGCCTGCACGAGTGCGGCCTGCCGAAGAAGATGGCGCTGGAACTGTTCAAGCCCTTCATCTTCGCCAAGCTGCAGCGCCGTGGCCTGGCCACGACGATCAAGGCCGCCAAGAAGCTGGTCGAGCGCGAAGAGGCCGAGGTGTGGGACATCCTCGAAGAGGTGATCCGCGAACACCCGGTCATGCTCAACCGCGCGCCGACGCTGCACCGTCTGGGCATCCAGGCGTTCGAGCCGGTGCTCATCGAAGGCAAGGCGATCCAGCTGCATCCGCTGGTGTGTACCGCGTTCAACGCCGACTTCGACGGTGACCAGATGGCGGTCCACGTGCCGCTGAGCCTGGAAGCCCAGCTCGAAGCGCGTGCGCTGATGATGGCGTCGAACAACATCCTCTCGCCCGCCAACGGCGAGCCGATCATCGTGCCGTCGCAGGACGTCGTGCTCGGCCTGTACTACATGACCCGTGCGCTGGAGAACATCCCGGGCGAGGGCATGATCTTCGCGAACATCGCCGAAGTGCGCCGCGCGTTCGACAACAAGGCCGCCGGCCTGCACGCCAAGATCAAGGTCCGCATCCAGCAGACCGTGATCGGCGAGGACGGCACGCGCGAGAAGGTGACCTCGATCGTCGACACGACCGTGGGTCGCGCCCTGCTGCTCGAGATCATGCCCGAGGGCCTGCCGTTCGAGCTGGCCAACACCGAGCTCAACAAGAAGAACATCTCGCGCCTGATCAACGCCTGCTACCGCCGCCTGGGCCTGAAGGACACCGTGGTGTTCGCCGACAAGCTGATGTACACCGGCTTCGGCAACGCGACGCGCGCAGGCGTTTCGATCGGCATCAACGACATGACCATCCCGACCGAGAAGGCCGGCATCCTGGTCGAGGCCGAGGCCGAGGTGCTGGAGATCCAGCAGCAGTACCAGTCGGGCCTGGTCACCGCGGGCGAGCGCTACAACAAGGTCGTCGACATCTGGTCGCGCACGAACGAGCGCATCGCCAAGGCGATGATGGACACCATCGGCACCGAGAAGGTCGTCAACGCCAAGGGCGAGACGATCGACCAGAAGTCGATGAACTCGCTCTACATCATGGCCGACTCCGGTGCGCGTGGTTCGCAGGCGCAGATCCGTCAGCTGGCCGGTATGCGCGGCCTGATGGCCAAGCCGGACGGCTCGATCATCGAAACGCCGATCATCGCGAACTTCCGCGAAGGCCTGAACGTGCAGGAGTACTTCAACTCCACCCACGGTGCCCGTAAGGGTCTGGCCGATACCGCGCTCAAGACCGCGAACTCCGGTTACCTGACCCGTCGCCTGGTCGACGTGGCGCAGGACGTGGTGATCACCGAGGTCGACTGCGGCACCATGGACGGCCTCACCATGACGCCGATCGTGGAAGGCGGCGACGTCGTCGAGCCGCTGCGTGACCGCGTGCTGGGTCGTGTCGTGGCCGAGGACGTGTTCCTGCCCGGCAACGACGAGGACCCGATCGTCACCCGCAACACGCTGCTCGACGAGCAGTGGGTCCAGCGCCTCGAAGAGGCGGGCGTGCAGTCGATCCAGGTCCGCTCGACGATCACCTGCGAAGCCGGTTTCGGCGTCTGCGCGCATTGCTACGGTCGTGACCTCGGTCGCGGCCACCTGGTCAACCAGGGCGAGGCCGTGGGTGTGGTCGCGGCGCAGTCGATCGGTGAGCCCGGTACACAGCTCACCATGCGTACGTTCCACATCGGTGGCGCGGCGTCGCGTGCCGCCGCCATCGACAACGTGACGGTCAAGACCACCGGCTCGATCAAGTTCAACAACCTCAAGCACGTCAAGCACGAGAGCGGCAACCTGGTCGCGGTGTCGCGCTCGGGCGAACTGTCGGTGCTCGACGGCCACGGCCGCGAACGCGAGCGCTACAAGCTGCCCTACGGCGCGACCATCACCGTCAATGACGGCGACGCGATCAAGGCTGGCCAGACCGTTGCGAACTGGGATCCCCATAACCACCCGATCGTGTCGGAAGTGGCAGGCTTCATCCGCTTCGTGGACTTCGTCGACGGCATCACCGTCATCGAGAAGACCGACGAACTGACCGGCCTGGCGTCGCGCGAGATCACCGATCCCAAGCGTCGTGGTTCGATGGGCAAGGACCTTCGTCCGATCGTCCGCATCGTCGATGCCAAGGGCAACGACCTGTCGATCCCGGGCACCGATCTGCCGGCGCAGTACCTGCTGCCGCCGCGCTCGATCGTCAACCTGCAGGACGGCGATCCCGTCGGCGTGGGTGACGTGGTGACCAAGGTGCCGCAGGAAGCGTCCAAGACCCGCGACATCACCGGTGGTCTGCCGCGCGTGGCCGACCTGTTCGAAGCGCGCAAGCCCAAGGATCAGGCGATCCTCGCCGAGATCTCGGGCATCGTCAGCTTCGGCAAGGACACCAAGGGCAAGCAGCGCCTGATCATCAAGGGTCTTGACGGTGTCGACCACGAAGAGCTGATCCCCAAGTACCGCCAGATCATCGTGTTCGAAGGCGAGCACGTGGAGAAGGGCGAGACCGTGGTGGACGGCGAGCCCGGCCCGCAGGACATCCTGCGCCTGAAGGGCGTGGAGGAACTGGCGTCGTACCTGACGAAGGAAATCCAGGACGTCTATCGCCTGCAGGGCGTGAAGATCAACGACAAGCACATCGAGGTGATCGTTCGCCAGATGCTGCGCAAGGTCGAGATCACCGACGCCGGCGATTCGAAGTTCCTCAACGGCGAGCAGGTCGAGCGCCAGCGCGTGCTCGAGGACAACGTCAAGCTCATTGCGCGCAACGAGCTGCCGGCGAAGTTCGATCCGGTCCTGCTGGGCATCACCAAGGCCTCGCTGGCGACCGAGTCGTTCATCTCGGCGGCCTCGTTCCAGGAGACCACCCGCGTGCTCACCGAGGCGGCCGTCCGCGGTACGCGCGACAGCCTGCGCGGTCTCAAGGAGAACGTGATCGTCGGTCGTCTGATTCCGGCCGGTACCGGTCTGGCGTACCACGCCCGTCGTCGTCGCGCCGCCTCCGGCCTGACGGAGTCGGAAATGGACGCGCTGGCAGGGGGTACCGTGACCGAGCTCGAAGCCGAGGTCGCGGCTGCTCCGGCCTCGCCGGAGCAGGTCATGCTTGAAGACGCGCCGGTGACGCCGGCCGCTGACAGCGACGGCGAAGCGCGCTAAGATTGCACCCCTTCGGCGGCCCCTCGCGGGCCGCCCAGACTCCGAAAAGAGGCGCAGGACGCGGCTCGTATTCGGTCCAGGATGGACGGGAGAGGTTGTATGCCGGGCTGCATTCCCACGGGAGCGGCCGGCGGCGGTGTGACCCGCGTTGACGGTATCCGTCGGCGCGGGCTATACTTTTTCGTCTGACAGGCGGCAACTCTCCGTCTGTCTTCGTTTTTCACCGGGCCCCGGCCCGAACAAAAGACCCGAGACCTGATGGCAACGATCAACCAGCTGGTGCGGAAGCCGCGCAGCCCAGAAACCTACAAGAGCACTTCGCCTGCATTGGCGAACTGCCCGCAGCGCCGCGGCGTCTGCACCCGCGTGTACACCACGACCCCGAAGAAGCCGAACTCGGCGCTTCGCAAGGTCGCCAAGGTGCGCCTGACCAACGGCTACGAGGTCATCTCGTACATCGGTGGTGAAGGCCACAACCTGCAGGAGCACAGCGTGGTGCTGATCCGCGGCGGTCGCGTCAAGGACCTCCCGGGTGTGCGTTACCACACCGTGCGCGGTTCGCTCGACGCTGCGGGTGTCACGAAGCGCCGCCAGGCGCGCTCGAAGTACGGCGCCAAGCGTCCGAAGGGCTGAGGATTAAACAATGTCGCGTAAAGGAAACACCCCGCAGCGTTCGGTGCTGCCCGACCCGAAGCACAACAGCGATACGATCGCGCGCTTCATCAACATGGTCATGAAGAGTGGCAAGAAGTCGATCGCTGAAAAGATCGTCTACGGCGCCATGGATGTGATCAGCGAGAAGAACGGCAACCCGCTCGAGCTGGTCGAGAAGGCGCTGAGCAACATCTCGCCGGCCGTCGAGGTGAAGTCCCGCCGTGTCGGCGGCGCCACGTACCAGGTGCCGGTCGAAGTGCGCGCCTCGCGCCGCATGGCGCTGGCAATGCGCTGGCTGATCGAGTCGGCGCGCAAGCGCGGCGAGAACACCATGCCGCGCAAGCTTGCTGCCGAACTGATCGACGCGTCCGAGAATCGTGGCGGCGCGATCAAGAAGCGTGAAGAGACCCACCGCATGGCCGACGCCAACAAGGCGTTCGCGCACTACCGCTGGTAAGCGGATCTGCGGGCTCCGGTTGATTCCGGAGCCCGCCGGCACCATCCAGGTGCCTTCAAGCGGTCGCAGGCCGCACGCAGGATCCGAAGGCCGCCGCAAGGCGGCATTCGTCCATTCAAGCGATTCCATCGCGAAGGCTCCGTGTTTCCGTCGGGGCTTCGCCATTCAATACGAGAAACCGACGTGGCTCGCACGACTCCCATCGAACGCTACCGCAATTTCGGCATCATGGCCCACATCGATGCCGGCAAGACCACGACCTCCGAGCGCATCCTGTTCTACACCGGCAAGAGCCACAAGATCGGTGAAGTGCACGACGGCGCTGCCACCATGGACTGGATGGAGCAGGAGCAGGAACGTGGCATCACGATCCAGTCCGCAGCCACCACCGCGTTCTGGAAGGGCATGGACAAGTCGTTGCCCGAGTACCGCTTCAACATCATCGATACCCCCGGCCACGTCGACTTCACCATCGAAGTGGAGCGCAGCCTGCGCGTGCTCGACGGCGCGGTGTTCGTGCTGTGTGCGGTCGGTGGCGTGCAGCCGCAGTCCGAGACGGTGTGGCGCCAGGCGAACAAGTATCACGTGCCCCGCATCGCGTTCGTCAACAAGATGGACCGTACCGGCGCCAACTTCGCCAAGGTCCGCGACCAGCTGAAGTCGCGCCTGGGCGCGGCTCCGGTTCCGATGCAGGTGCCGATCGGTGCCGAGGACGGGTTCGAGGGCGTGGTCGACCTGCTCAAGATGAAGGCGATCCACTGGGATACCGCATCTCAGGGTCTGACATTCGAATACCGCGAGATCCCGGCCGAGCTGCAGGCGCAGGCCGAGGAAGCTCGTGCGTTCATGGTCGAGTCGGCCGCCGAGGCCAGCGAAGAGCTGATGAACAAGTACCTCGAGGGCGGTGAGCTCTCCGAGGAAGAGATCGTCAACGGCCTGCGCGAGCGCACGCTCAAGACCGAGATCGTGCCGATGTACTGCGGCACCGCGTTCAAGAACAAGGGCGTCCAGGCGATGCTCGACGGTGTGGTGCAGCTGCTGCCTTCGCCGGTCGACGTGCCGTCCATCAAGGGCGTGGACGTCGATGACGAGACCAAGGAGCTGACCCGCGAGTCGAGCGACAAGGCTCCGTTCTCGGCGCTCGCGTTCAAGATCATGACCGACCCGTTCGTGGGTTCGCTGACCTTCTTCCGCGTCTACTCGGGCATGCTCAATGCCGGCGACCAGGTCTACAACTCGGTCAAGGGCAAGAAGGAGCGCATCGGCCGCCTGCTGCAGATGCATTCCAACAACCGCGAAGAGATCAAGGAAGTGCTGGCCGGTGACATCGCGGCGGCCGTCGGCCTGAAGGACGTCACCACCGGCGACACGCTGTGCTCGCAGGAAAACCCGATCATCCTCGAGCGCATGGTGTTCCCGGAGCCCGTCATCTCGATGGCCGTCGAGCCGAAGACCAAGTCGGACCAGGAGAAGATGGGCCTCGCCCTCGGTCGCCTGGCGCAGGAGGATCCGTCCTTCCGCGTGCGTACCGACGAAGAGTCCGGCCAGACCATCATCGCCGGCATGGGCGAGCTGCACCTGGACATCATCGTTGACCGCATGAAGCGCGAGTTCAACGTCGAAGCCAACGTCGGCAAGCCGCAGGTCGCGTATCGCGAGACGATCCGCAGCAGCGACGTGAAGTCGGACTACAAGCACGCCAAGCAGTCGGGTGGTAAGGGTCAGTACGGTCACGTCGTGATCGAGCTGTCGCCGCTGACCGATGCCGATCGTGCGGATCCGAAGATCGCAGCCGACATCAAGGACGACTTCCTCTTCATCAACGACATCACCGGTGGCGTGATCCCGAAGGAATTCATTCCCTCGGTCGAGAAGGGCATCCGCGAGACGATCACCAGCGGTCCGCTGGCGGGCTTCCCGGTCGTCGGCGTCAAGGTCAAGCTGGTGTTCGGCTCGTACCACGACGTCGACTCGTCGGAAATGGCGTTCAAGCTCGCCGCATCGATGGCGTTCAAGCAGGGCTTCGTCAAGGCGAGCCCGGCGCTGCTCGAGCCGATGATGAAGGTCGAGATCGTCAGCCCCGAGGAGTACCTCGGCGACGTGATGGGCGACGTCAGCCGTCGTCGCGGCATCCTGCAGGGCCAGGACGACAGCCCGTCGGGCAAGATCATCAACGCGATGATCCCGCTGGGCGAGATGTTCGGCTACGCGACGACGCTGCGTTCGATGTCCCAGGGCCGTGCGACGTTCTCGATGGAGTTCGACCACTACGCGGAAGCCCCGGCCAACATCGCCGAGACCGTCACCAAGAAGTAATGCATCGGGATTGGATTCCGGCGTTCGCATCGCGGCGCCGGACTTCCGGATCCCAGTTTCCAGTCCCGAATCAAACAGAGGTTAACCACCATGGCAAAGGGTAAGTTCGAGCGCACCAAGCCCCACGTGAACGTGGGCACGATCGGTCACGTCGACCACGGCAAGACGACGCTGACGGCGGCGCTGACGAAGATCGGCGCCGAGCGTTTCGGCGG
>Ga0233383_1000224_pt1 | contig 24106 bp, 19 predicted proteins | sample ElkDunMinimDraft_14_FD_191542 | JGI IMG/M metagenome (GOLD analysis project Ga0233383, IMG submission 191542) | Fecal eukaryotic communites from dung pellets of Tule Elk in California, USA - Elk Dung G16 | ecosystem: Host-associated > Mammals > Digestive system > Large intestine > Fecal | place...
ACCTCGCCCTCCTGCGGCAGCGCGCGCCGCAGGCCGCGCATCCACGGCAGCCAGCGGCGCGCCGTGAGGGCCAGGGCCAGGACGCCCAGCCCGAGCAGGATCCACAGCCCGCCCTCGCCCAGCGCGGCCAGCAGGGCGGCCACCGCGCGCCACCATCGCGGCTGCGTGCGCGCTGGCCGCGGGGGGCGCTTGTCGCGTGGCTGCCACACCATGTCGGTGCGGCGGCGGTCGAGCAGGGGATCTTCGTAGGCGCGCTTGACCGCCTGGTGGAAGGGCGCGTGGTCGACCACCGCGCCGGCGCCGAACACACGCGGCAGGGTCGGCGCAGGCGCAGCGGCGGCGTCCGCCTTGGCCACGCGATGCATGCGCTGTTCGCGCTGTTCCTGCATGCGCTGGCCCACCTGCGCCCCGGCCTGCGGCGCCAGCAGCGGCAGCGCGGCCGCCGCCAGCAGCACCAGCGCCGCCTGCGCCAGGCGCGCACGCATGCGGCGCAGCACGATCTCGATGTCCCAGGCCTCGATCGACACGCGGCGGTTGAGATACAGGCCGAAGCCGGCGGCCACGTGGAAGGGTTCGACCACCGAGATCGCCAGCCACAGGGCGGCATTGAATCCCAGCTGCGCCGCGCGCGGCGGATCGCTGATGACCAGGGTCCACATCGCGCGAGCCGGCTCCGACAGCAGTTCCTCGGGCACGAACATCAATGGCAGCGACAGCAGCGCGACCAGCAGCACGCACGCGAACAGCAGGCAGGCGCCGGCCAGCAGCAGCGCATGGCCCTGGATGCCGGCCACGATCGCCGCGCGCCTGCGCGGCAGCGCCTCGCCGCGCAGGCCCTCGAGCAGTTCCACCGGCATCGCGATCGACCGCCACGGGCTCGGCCGCCGCCAGGCCAGGCGCGAGCCGATGCCGCGCCAGCTGCCGCGCCATTGCGCGGCCAGCGTCTCGCGCGTGCCGGGCGCGTCGCCGAAGACCGCCCGCGACAGCACGAACAGCACGATGCGATCGAACAGCGGCAGCAGCCACCACATCGCCAGCGCCGCCAGCCACAGCGCGTCGACGGACCAGGCCAGCGCGTTGAGTCCGCCGAACAGCGGCAGCGTGGCCAACGCCCACGGGCGCCAGATGGCGCCGGCATGGCGACGCACCAGCGCATTGCCAAGCTCCATCGCCTCCCAGGGCGAACGCGGGCGCAGTTCCACCCGGACCTGGTCAAGGCGCATGGCGGGCTTCCACTTGGTCCGGCCGCGGCCCTCCATGGCGGGACCTCGGCATCTCCGGATCGCCCGGCCCGGCCATCCATGGCCGGTCGCCCGGCATGGCGGCGCGGCCGTGCCGCGCCAGCGCGTCGTCGCCTCGCCCGCCCAGCGCCAGCCAGGACAGCACCAGCAGCCACAGCAGCGCAGCCACGCCGAACTTCACCGGCGCCGGAATCGAGCCGGTCGAGGACCAGAACGCCTCGACGAAGGCGGCGAACACCAGCATCGCCAGGATGCCCAGGCACAGTCGCCCGCCCACGCGGCCGGCGTCGGCCAGCGCATCGATGCGGCGCAGCCGGCCGGGGGCGACCAGGGCCAGTCCCAGACGCAGGCCGGCGGCGCCGGCGATCACGATCGCGACCAGTTCCGGCGCCGAGTGCCCGGCCACGAAGCGCCAGAACGGATCGCCGTGGCCGACCCCCTGCAAGTGCCCGGCGACGACCCCGAACACCACGCCGTTGAATGCCAGCACGAAGGCGCTGCCCACGCCGGCCAGCAGCCCCGAGGCGAAGGTGCGGAAGCCGATGCTCACGTTGTTGTAGATGTAGTAGCCGAACATCGCGATGTCGGTACCGCTTTCGCGCCCGAGGCGATGGCGGCCGTCGGCCGGGTCGTACATCGCCTCGAACTTCGCCAGCTGCTGCGGCGCGAACACGCTGTGCGCCAGTTCCGGCCATTGCAGCACCGCGAAGAACAGGGCCACCGCCGGCACCGCGAACAGCACCGCCGCCAGCCACAGGCAGCCGCGCTGGGCGCGCACCAGGCGCGGGAAGTCGGCGCCGAAAAAGCGCAGCGCACTGCGCCAACGCGGTGGTGGCGCGCGGTAGAGCACATCGTGCCCGCGCTGCATCAGCGCCTGCAGCCGCGCGACCACCTGCGGGCTGTAGCCGCGCCGGCGCGCCAGCGCCAGCTGATGGCACAGGCGCCGGTAGCGGGTCGGCAGTTCCTCGTCGCGCGGCAGGCCGTCCGCGCGTCGCGCCGGGCCGCGCGCCTCCAGCCAGCGCTCGAAGGCGCGCCATTCGGCTTCGTGGCGGGCGACGAAGGCGTCCTGCCTCATGCGCGCCGTCCCAGCAGCCACTGCGCCATGGCCGCCAGCCGCGCCACGCCGGGCGCGCCGTCGGCCCCGGTCAACGGCACGGCGATGCCGGCCAGTTCTTCCTGGCGCTGCGGGGTGAGGGTGTGCGCACGCTCGGCGAAGGCGATCAGCGCGGCCTGCTCGACCGGCAGCAGCGCCACCTCCGGCGCCAGCGCGGGCGCCGGCGCCAGGACGCGGCCGTCGTCGCCACGCGGCGCATGTACCACCAGGGTGCGCGCGACGATGTCGCCCAGGCGCCGGCTCCAGGGATCGACCAGGGTCGCGGCCAGGCCGAAGGCGTAGCCCACCGGCAGCATGTCGACGGTGCGCATCAGGTTGCGCACGAACGCCGCCATCCAGCCCACCGGCGCGCCATCGGCGGACACCACGCGCAGGCCCATCGCGCGCTTGCCCGGGGTCCGTCCGTGCCACATCGCCTCGAACAGCACCGGATAGCCCCAGAACACCACGAACAGCAGCACCAGGTACAGGCCCGTTCCCATGCGGCCGAGCACGCCGAGCGTCGTCGAGGCCAGCAGCACCAGGCCCAGGCGGAGGAGCAGGTCGATCAGCCAGGCGTAGGCGCGCGGCACCGGGCCGGCGGCGGGCAGTCGCAGCGGCACGCCTTCGGGGGTGTGGATCTCGCGGGCGGTATCGAGCATCAGCCCGCGACCGCGCCCGGCCATGCGGCCGCCCGCATCCCTGCGTCACGCTCCATGCGTCCCTCCCCTCGCGCGCCCCCTTGCACGGGGCTACTGTACGCGAGCGCTCCGGTCAGGGGGAGGCGAGGTCGCCCAGGTAATCGTCCTTGAGCCGGACGTAGTGCTGGGCGCTGTAGTACAGCGCCTCGATCTGCGCATCGTCGAGCTTGCGCACCAGCCGCGCCGGGTTGCCCAGCCACAGCTCGCCCTCGCCCACCACCTTGCCCGGCGGTACCAGGGCGCCGGCGCCGACGAAGCCGTGCCTGCGCACCACCGCGCCATCCATCACCACCGCGCCCATGCCCACCAGGCAGGCGTCCTCGATCCGGCAGGCGTGGATGATCGCCTTGTGGCCGATGGTCACGTCCTCGCCGATCACCGTGGCGAAGCCGCCGTCCTTCAGGTGCGGGCCGTCGTGGCTGACGTGCACCACCACGCCGTCCTGCAGGTTGCTGCGCGCGCCGATGCGCACGAAGTTGACGTCGCCACGGACCACGGCCATCGGCCAGATCGACACGTCGTCGCCCAGCACCACGTCGCCGATGATCTGGGCGGAAGGGTCGACGAAGACGCGCTGCCCGATTTCGGGACGGCGGCCGCGGAAGGGGCGCAGGCGGGAATCCATGGCGCCATTGTAGAGCCTGCGCGGTAGCGGGCCCGCTTAGACTGCGCGGATGGACGCCGCCACCGACACCGCCGTCGCCGACCTGGCCCCCACCCTGGCGCGCCTGCGCGGCGCCTGGCAGGCGGGGAAGCCGGGCCTGGAACAGCGCCGCGACGACCTGCGCCGCCTGCGCGAGGCACTCAGGGCGCGCCTGCCGGAGATGGCCGATGCGATCGCGGCGGACTTCGGCCACCGCTCGCGGCACGAGTCGCTGGTGGCCGAGGGCATGACCGTGCTCGGCGAACTCGACCGCCTGCGCGGCGCGCTGCGCGGCTGGATGCGGCCGCGGCCGATCCCGGTGGGCTGGCGGTTCTGGCCGGCGCGTGCGCAGCTGCGCAGCGAGCCGGTGGGCGTGGTCGGCGTGATCTCGCCCTGGAACTACCCGGTCAACCTGGCCCTGATCCCCCTGGCCACCGCCATCGCCGCCGGCAACCACGTCTATCTCAAGCCTTCCGAGCACACCCCGCGCAGCGCCGCCTTCCTGCGCTCGCTGCTCGCGCAGGTGTTCCCGGACGACCGGGTCGCCGTCGCCACCGGCGATGCCGCCGTGGGGGCCGCCTTCGCCGCGCTGCCCTTCGACCACCTGGTGTTCACCGGCTCGACCACGGTCGGGCGCAAGGTCATGGCCGCCGCCGCGGCCAACCTCACCCCGCTCACCCTGGAGCTGGGCGGGAAGTCGCCGGCGATCGTCTGCGGCGACGTCGCGCCGGCACGCATCGCGGCGCGGCTGGCGACCGGCAAGTGGTTCAACGCCGGGCAGACCTGCATCGCGCCCGACTACGTGCTGCTGGTGGGCGACGACGCGCGCCGCGACGCCCTGGTGCAGGCGCTGCGCGCCGAGGTGGCGGCCCGCTACGGCGCCCTGCGCGATGCCGGCGACTACACCCGCATCATCAGCCACGCGCAGTTCGCGCGCCTGCAGGGTTATCTGGACGACGCCCGCGCACGCGGCAGTCAGGTGCTGGCCCTGGCGGACGGGCACGACCCGGCGCAGCGCCTGTTCGCGCCCACCCTGGTGCTGGACCCGGACCCGGACGGGGCGCTGATGCGCGAGGAGATCTTCGGGCCGATCCTGCCGGTCGTCCGCGTCGATGCGCTCGACCAGGCCATCGACTTCGTCAACGCGCGCGACCGGCCCCTGGCCCTGTACCCGTTCAGCGACGACCGCGCCAGCATCGAGCGGATCCTGCAGCGGACCCTGGCCGGCGGCGTCACCGTCAACGACACCCTGATCCATTTCGGCGTCAATGCGCTGCCCTTCGGCGGCGTCGGCGCCAGCGGCATGGGCGCCTACCACGGCCGCGCGGGCTTCGACGCGATGAGCAAGCAGCTGCCGGTGGTGTGGCAAGCGCGCCATGCGGGCAGCGACCTGCTGCGCCCTCCCTATGCGCGCGTGGCGCGCCTGATCGACTTCCTGGTCCGCTGAAGCCTCCTGGCTGAACGCCCGCCGGCACACCTCCGCGCCGGCTCAAGCCGGGCCGCGCCCGGCCGATACCGGTACAAGGGCCCTTTCCCGCGAGTCCACCGCCGTGCAGCGTCGCGACCCAGATCCCGTGCCCAGGCACTGCCCGTCCCCGGCGCCCATGCCGGCGGCCGGAGGCGCGCGCCTGCGCGCGGCAGTGGCGGCGCGCGGCACCGGCCGGGACGCCCCCGCAGGGCAGGCGTCGAGGCAGGCACACCCATGAATACGCGAGACAACGCCGCCCCACCGCCCGCGCCGCCGGCGCCAGCCGAGGCGGCCGCGATGGACCGGGCCTGGATCCGCAACCTGCTCGACGCCTCCGACGAGGTGATCTACTTCAAGGACCTGGAAAGCCGCTTCCTGCGCGTCAGCCTGGGCATGGCCAAACTGCACAGGCGCAGCCAGGCGCAGTTCCTGGGCCTGACCGATGCGGACCTGTTCACCGAGTCGCACGCGGCCGACGCGCTGGCCGACGAGCGCCAGATCATCCGTACCGGGATGCCGATCATCGGCAAGGAAGAGTGCGAGCGTTTCGCCCACGGGCCGATGCGCTGGGTGTCCACCAGCAAGTTCCCGCTGCGCGGCGACGACGACGCGATCATCGGCACCTTCGGCGTGTCGCACGACATCACCCGGCGCGTGCTGGCCGAGCAGGAGATGATGCGGCTGGCCGAAACCTCGGCTGCGGCCAACGCCAGCCTGGCGCGGGTGGAGGCGCAGCTGCGCTCGGTCCTCAACGGCTCGGCCGACGCCATCGCGCAGTACACCACCGACCTGCGCTACCGCTACATCAACCCGGCCGGCGAACGCCTGCGCGGGAGGCCGCTGGCCGAACTGGTCGGCCGCACCGACCGCGACCTCGGACCCGACACCACCGGCGTCGATTCCTGGGAAGCGGCGCTGCGCAGGGTCCTTGCGACCGGCGCGCCCTCCGACCACGAGTTCCAGATGGCGCTCGCCGACGGCAGCGAGGGCTGGTTCCACACCACGCTGACGCCGGAGGTCGACGCGGCCGGCACCGTCATCGGCGTGCTGACCTCCACCCGCGACGTCACCACCAGCCGTCGCGCCGAACGCGCGCTGGCCCACCAGGCGATGCACGATCCGGTCACCGGCTTGGCCAACCGCTACCTGCTGATGGACCGCCTGGACCAGGCGCTGCTGCGCCTGACGCGCATGCCCGGGAAGGTGGTGCTGGTGTTCGTCGACCTCGACCAGTTCAAGGCGGTCAACGACGCCTACGGGCACGAAGTCGGCGACGAGCTGCTGATCGAACTGGGCCGCCGGCTGTCGGCGCTGCGGCGGCGGGAGGACACGGTGGCGCGCCTGGGCGGCGATGAGTTCGTGGTGCTGTGCGAGAACATCGAGACCGAGGCCAGCGTGCGCGAGATCGCCGGGCGCATGCTCAGCGCCCTGGCCGAACCCTTCCACGTGGGCGCCGGCCTGCAGGTGCGCCTGTCGGCCAGCATCGGCGTGGCGATGGCGCGCGATCCGCTGACGCCGGCGGCGGACCTGCTGCGCGATGCCGACCGGGCGATGTACCGCGTCAAGCAGCAGGGACGCAACGACTTCCACATCTTCGACGCGGCTGCGGACGAGGACGGCCTGGTCCAGGTCGAGGTCGATCTGCAGCACGCGCTCGTGCGCGGCGAACTCGCCCTGGTCTACCAGCCGATGCTGTCGCTCGACGACCGCCAACTGCTCGGCTTCGAAGCGCTGCTGCGTTGGCACCATCCACGTCGCGGCACCTTGCTGCCGGGCGATTTCCTCGCCACCGCCGAGCGCATCGGCCTGATGGGACGGATCGGCGCGTGGGTGCTGGATACCGCCTGCGCGCGCCTGGCCGCCTGGTCGGCCGATCCGGCCATGCGCGCCGCCGGCCTGCTGGGCATGGCGGTCAACGTGTCCGGCAGCCAGCTGCGCGCCAAGGGATTCGCCGAGCAGGTCCGCGCCACGCTGGCCGCCCATGGGCTGGCGCCGGCGCTGCTGCGCCTGGAAATCAGCGAGCGCGAGCTGGTGCACGATTCCCGCCAGGTGGAGGACGCCCTGCGCGAACTGAGCCAGGTGGGCGTGCAACTGGTGGTGGACGATTTCGGCGCATCGGTCAGTTCGCTGGCGCGGCTGTCGCAGATCCCGATCAACGTGGTCAAGCTCGGACGCTTCGGCAGCATGCGCCAGCGCGAGATCGTGGCGGCGGTGATCGCGACCGCGCACGGGCTGGGCATGAGCGTGCTGGGCGCCGGCATCGAGAACGCCGAGCAGCTGGCCGCACTCAGCGCGCTGGCCTGCGACGACGGGCAGGGCTTCCTGCTCGGCCGGCCACTGGACGAAGCCGCCGCCGAGGACCTGCTGCGGGGCGGATCGCCCATGCCTGTGGCATAGTCGCGCGCCGACGCGGCGGTCCGCGCCGCCTGCGACCAAGACCCGATGCGCATCGCCAGCTGGAACGTCAACTCCCTCAACGTGCGCCTGCCGCACCTGACCCAGTGGCTGCAGACGTTCGCGCCAGACGTGGTCGGGCTGCAGGAAACCAAGCTCGACGACCTGCGCTTTCCCGACGACGCGCTCGCCGCGCTGGGCTACCGCAGCGTGTTCTGCGGCCAGAAGACCTACAACGGCGTGGCCATCCTCGCGCGCGACCGCGCGATCGCCGAGGTGCAGTACGGCATCCCGGGCTTCGAGGACGAACAGAAGCGCGTGATCGCGGCCACCGTGGGCGACGTGCGCATCGTCAACCTGTACGTGGTCAACGGCCAGGACGTCGGCACGGAGAAGTACGCCTACAAGCTGCGCTGGCTGGAAGCGGTGCGCGCCTGGCTGGCCGACGAGCTGCAGCGGCATCCGCGCATGGTGGTGCTGGGCGATTTCAACATCGCCCCGGATGCGCGCGACGTGCACGATCCCACGGTCTGGAACGACGGCCACATCCTCACCTCCGCCGCCGAGCGCGACGCCCTGCAGCGGCTGCTGGCGCTGGGCCTGCACGATGCCTTCCGCCTGCACAGCGACGAGGCCGGCATCTTCAGCTGGTGGGATTACCGGCAGGCGGCGTTCCGCCGCAACCTCGGCCTGCGTATCGACCTGACCCTGGTCTCGGACGCGCTGCGTGCGCAGGCCGTGGAGGCCGGGGTGGACCGCGAACCGCGCACCTGGGAGCGGCCCAGCGACCACGCGCCGGCCTGGGTCAGGCTGGGCTGAAAGGCGGCGCGGGCGCCGCGGCACCCGGGCGTCGCCGCGCCTCCTACAACGCCGGCCGCCCTGCAGCGTCGCCGGCGTCCGCGGGCGGACGCCGCGCGGCATCCTCGGCCCTGGCGTCGCCCGGCACCGGCCCGATCCGGCGCTGGAAGCAGTGCATGCCGGCAGGATGGGCCCAGCCCTCGGGCACGTGCGAGCGCCGGCCCTGCTGGCGGCTGTCGGTGTCGAACACCGCGCACAGCCGGTAGCGGTCCGGGCCCTCGACCACGTAGCCATAGGCCTGCGCGGTGGCCGGGTCGGCCAGCGACAGGTCGCGGTCGGTCGCCTCGCCCAGCCCAGCCAGGCGCTCGGGCAGCGCGTCGTACTGCCGGACATGGGCCTGGACCGCCGCCTCGATGCGCTGCAGCTCCTGCACCCGGCGCTCGTCCATGCGCGCCGCGCGCTGGGCGTCGGGCGAGCCGGCCAGGGACAGGGCGACAGCGACGGTGGCGGCGATCACCACCGCCGCGGCAATGACGAGGATGCGTCCATCCACCCGGATCATGGCGCGCGCTCCTCTGTCCGCAGATCGCCCAGGTACCAGCCGAACACCACGCCGGCGATCGCACCGACCACCAGGACCTTGAGCACGAAGCGCAGGCTGAGTTCCCCCGCCAGCACGTTGTAGACCAGCGCGATCAGGTCGCCGATGAGCACCGACGCGGCAACGAACAGGGTGAGATAGGTGAGCCAGCGGCGCACCGGCGACTGCCGGCGCGAGGGATCGCGTCCGACCTCGGCGGCGATGCGGTGGGCCATGTAGGCGAACACCGGGAATGCGACCAGCAGCGTGGCCACCGACCAGCGCATCGAGGCCGCCATCCGCTGCAGGCGATAGTCCGGATCGGCCGGATCCGGGAGCCAGACCTCGATCAGGTCGAACAGCAGGCTGCCCAGGTGCCAGGCCGTCAGGTAGAGCGTGGTGAACAGCACCAGGTACTGGAAGGCGTCGCGTGCCGACAGATGGGGCCGGGGCCGGGGCACGGGCACCACGAAGGGCAGGTCCGACCAGGCGGCCAGCGCGGCGTCGACCTGTTCGGGCCGCCAGCCCGCGGCCAGCAGCGTGGCCCTGGCCTCCCCGCGCGCGACGCCCCTGGACAGCGCGTCATGGATGAAGCGTTCGACTTCCTGTGTCGCCGAGGACATGGGGTTTCCGGTGGCGGGCGAAGGCGCCCAAGCTGCGCGAGGCGCCGCCGCAGGTCAAGCCTGTCCGCATCCGCCACCGGCAGGCGGCCGGCGCGCCCACAGCGGGCGCGGGTCGCACGACAGCCGGGCGGCGGTGCCGCCGAAGCGCCCCCGCGCGCCCCGGCGCGCGGCACGCCCTGCGGCGGGCCGCGGCCGGATGTGGCGTCAGTCGCGCGCCTTGCCGATCACCTTGCCGGTGCCCGGGTCGAGGCGCAGTTCCACCTTCGCGCCCTGCGCATCCCTGGCCTCGGCCTTCCAGACGCCGTCATCGAGTTCGATATCGTGCACGTTGGAGTAGCCGGCGGCGGTGAGCCTGGCCTTGACGTCCTCCTTGCCGAGGTTGGCGACCTGCTCGTCGGGATACACGTTGCCGGTCTTGGGATCGATCGACACATCCACGCGGTTGCCATCGGCGCTGCGCGCGTCCGCGGTCCACATGCCGTCCTCGAACTCGACGTCGTTGATGTTGGTGTAGCCCTGCGCCTGGAGCTTGGCCCGGACCTGCGCGGCGGTCATGGCATCCTGGGCGATGGCCGGCGCGCCGGCGACCAGTACCGTGGCCGCGAGGGCAAGGACGCTGCGGCGAAGAGCGGCGGGCATGTGCATGTTCGACTCCTGGCATCTGTGTCGGGAGCCCGCATGCTGGTGGCCGCCGTCTCAAGCGGTGGTGAAGGCAGCCGGCCGCGCTGGCATGCGGTTCATCGAGTCCGCGCATGCGGTTCATCGCGCGCCACGATGGCGGCCGCCGTGGCCGACATGAAAAAAAGGCCCGGCAATGCCGGGCCCTCGCGTCCTTGCATGACGTGGTCGCGTCAGCGGACAGTGCCTCGACGGAACAGGTTGACGATCGCAAGCAGGATCACCGCGCCGATCAGGGACACGACGAAGCTCATGACGGTGATGCCGTCGTTGATCGAGCCCGCGCCCAGCAGCGGTCCGATCAGCCAGCCGCCGATCAGGGCGCCGATGATGCCCACGATGATGTTGAGGATGATGCCCTGCTGCGCGTCGCGCCTCATGATGATGCTCGCCAGCCAGCCGACGATACCGCCGACGATCAGCCAGATGATGATGCCCATGCGCTGTCTCCCGGTGAAGTTGTGGTCACACTCCAGAGCGGAGCGGGGGCCATGCTGGCAGCGGCATCGTGACGGGGATGTCAGCGGCCGCGCCGCGCCGGCGACGGGCCTGCAGTGGCGCAACGGCGCCCCCGCCGTGCGCCGGGACGGCGATCGGCTCGTCGCCTTCAGTGCGACTGCAGCAGCGCGAGCAGCGCCGAACGCGGCAGCTTGCCGGTCTCGTTGCGCGGCAGCGAATCGACGCGGCGCAGCGGCCGCGGCAGGAACACCGGGTCCACGCCGGCACGCAGCGCTTCGCGCACCGCGGCGGCGTCGAGCGTATCGCTGACGAAGACCGCGGCGATGCGGCGCACGCCGCCGGCCCGTGTGTCGAGCTGGAACATCGCGCCATCGCGCACGCCGGGCACGGCCAGCAGCCGTCGCGTGAGATCGGCCAGCGAAGCGCGCTTGCCCGCGATCTCCAGCAGGTCGGCCTGGCGCCCGCGCAGGATGAAACGGCCGTCTTCCTGCAGCTCGACCAGGTCGGCCAGCTGCACCGGCTGCGCCAGGTGCGGTGCACAGACCAGGGTGCCATCGGGCCGCGGCTGCAGGCGCGTGCCGGGACAGGGCGTCCAGGCGGACTCGCGGGCGGTGCGACGGAACGCGAAGATGCAGGTCTCGGTGGAGCCGAAGGCTTCCCGCACCTCGCAGCCGAAGCGCGCCTCGGCCTGGGCCGCGAGCTCCTGCGACAGCGGCGCGGTCGCGGTAACGATGCCGGCCAGCGGCGGCAGCGCCACGCCCGACTCGAGCAGTGCACGCAGGTGCACCGGCGTCGTCACCAGCAGCCGCGGCGCGCGCGCCGACTGCAGCGCGCGCACGATGTCGTCGGGGAAGAAGGGACGGCCGCGGTGCACGGCCACATCGCCCAGCAGCGGCAGCAGCACCGACAGCTCGATCCCGTACATATGCTGCGGCGGCACCGTCGCCACCACCTGCACGGCGGCGCCGGCCGGCCACAGGCTGGCCAGCGCGGCGAGGTTCTGGGCGGTGCCGACGCGGAACGAGGCCATGGTCTTGGCATTGGCCGTGGGCTGGCCGGTGCTGCCGGAGGTGAAGCCGATCGCGACCACGGCCGCGTCCTCGACCCGCAGCGGCGCGCCTTCGAGCACGGGCAACTGCGCCGGCAGCGCGACGAAGTGCGGATCGGAGTCCAGGCCGGCCGGACAGCCGCAGGCATCGCCATCGCCGATGCAGTAGCTGCCCGGATACTGCTGGCGCACTTCGTCGATCGCCGCGCGCGTGCGATTGGGCGGCAACAGGTTGACCTGGCCGCGCATGGCCACCGCGCAGAACGCGACCAGGAAGCGGTAGCGGTCCTCGCACAGGTTCACCGCGTGGGTGCCGGCGGGCAATTGCGCCGCCAGCCCGCGTACCTGCGCGGCAAAGCGCGCACGCGTCACCTCGCCGTCCGCATCGAAGGCCAGGCAGCCGCTCGCCGCGCCCGCAGGAAGCGCGAATTCCACCGGAACCGCTTGTGTGCTGTGCTGGGTGACTGCCGACATGCGCCCCGACCGGCGGATCCATTCACGCCGCCACGCCGGCTAGCTTACGCTGGCGCGAGCTTTCGACGAAGAACCGCCGCCCGATGTCCAGCACCGCCCACAGCCTTGCCATCGGTCCGGTCCGCTGCGCCTGGTTCCCCTACCAGCGCGGCACGCCGGCCGAACCGCAGGCGCGACAGTGGCTCGCGCAGGCGCTGGCGGTACCCGAACCCAGCCTGCAGCTGCGCCGCGATGTGCATGGCCGCCCGCACCTGGTCACGTCGCGATCGGACCACGACGTCAACTGGAGCCACAGCGGCGAGCGGCTGCTGGTCGCGCTCGCGCAGGGCGCGCGCGTGGGCGCGGACATCGAATGGCTGCGGCCGCGACCCAACGCGATGACGCTGGCGCGGCGCTTCTTCACCCCGGCCGAGGCCGCATCGCTGGCGGCGCTGCCGCACGACCAGGCCGAGCGCTGGTTCGTGCGCCTGTGGTGCGCCAAGGAAGCCGTGCTCAAAGCCCACGGCCGCGGCATCGCCTTCGGTCTGGAGCGGCTGGAATTCAGCCGCGACGGCGAGGGCTGGCGGCTCAGCGCCTGCGACCAGGCCCTGGGCGCGCCGCAGGACTGGCGGCTGCACGCCTTCGCGCCGGCCCCGGACTACCTGGCGACCCTGGCCTGGCGCCCGATGGACTGCGCGCCCGCGCGCGGCGCTCCTACAATGGCCGGATGACCGATCCCCACGCCGGCGCGCTGCGCGCCGATCTCGAACCCGGGCTCGACGCGCTCGGCCTGGACCGGGCGCTGGCCGCGCCCCTGCTCGGCTACCTGGCACTGTTGCAGCGCTGGAACGCCACCTACAACCTCACCGCGATCCGCGATCCGCGGCAGATGGTCACCCTGCACCTGCTCGACTCCCTGGCCATGCATCCCTTTGTCGCCGGCCTCGACAGCCTGGCCGACCTGGGCACCGGGCCGGGCCTGCCGGGCATCCCGCTGGCGCTGGCGCATCCGGGCCTGCAGGTGACCCTGGTCGAATCCAGCGGCAAGAAGGCGCGCTTCCTGCGCGAGGCGGTGCGGACCCTGGGCCTGCGCAACGCGCGGGTGGCCGAAAGCCGCGCCGAGGCCCTGGACGAGCCCGGCGCCCATGCCGCGATCACCGCACGGGCGCTGGCCACGCTGCCCGACATCCTGGCCGTGGGCGGCCACCTGCTCGCCCCCGGCGGCCGCCTGCTGGCGATGAAGGGCGTGCGTCCGGACGAGGAGATCGCCGCCCTGCCGGCCGGCTGGGGCGTGCAGGCCGTGCATCCGCTGCGGGTGCCGGGCCTGGCCGCCGAGCGGCATCTGGTGGTGGTCGGGCGGCAGCCCTGAGCCGCCGCCAAGGCGCATGGGCCCCCGCCCCCGGAGCGAACCGGGACGCCGGCGCGAGCCGATCGCCGCCGGGCGCGGCATAATCGTCTGTCCGGGCCGCGCCCTGCGGCCAACTCCCGCCGCAACCTAGAAGGCAGCCGGACCCATGGCCCGCATCATCGCCGTCGCCAACCAGAAGGGTGGCGTCGGCAAGACCACCACCGCTGTCAACCTCGCCGCCGCGCTCGCGGCCGTTCCCAAGCGGGTGCTGCTGATCGACCTCGACGCCCAGGGCAACGCGACCATGGGCAGCGGGATCGACAAGCGCGACCTGCAGGCCTCGACCTGCGACGTGCTGCTCGAGGAGCTGCACGCCGAGGACGCGATCATGGAGACGGCCGAGGGTTTCGACCTGCTGCCGGGCAATACCGACCTGACCGCGGCCGAGATCGAGCTGATGGACGAGGACGGGCGCGAGCAGCGCCTCAAGCGCGCGCTTTCGCCGCTGCGCCCGCGCTACGACTACATCATCATCGACTGCCCGCCGGCGCTGTCGCTGCTCACGCTCAACGCGCTGACCGCGGCCGACTCGGTGCTGGTGCCGATGCAGTGCGAGTACTACGCGCTGGAGGGCCTGACCGCGCTGCTGCAGACCATCGACGCGCTCAAGAACCAGCTCAACCCCGGCCTGGAGATCGAAGGCGTGCTGCGTACCATGTTCGACGTGCGCAACAACCTGGCCAACGCGGTCTCGGCCGAGCTGGTGGAGCACTTCGGCGACAAGGTCTTCCGCACCATCGTGCCGCGCAACGTGCGCCTGGCCGAGGCGCCGAGCCACGGGCAGAGCATCATCGGCTACGACCGCAGCTCGCGCGGCGGCATCGCCTACCTCGGCCTGGCCGGCGAGGTGGAACGCCACCGGCGCGAACGCGAACAGGCCGCGCGCGAACCCCAGCAGAAGGAAACGAACGTGACGGAGACCCAGGCATGAGCGGTGCGAAGCCCGCGCCGGCGAAGAAGCGCGGCCTGGGCCGCGGCCTGGAAGCCCTGCTCGGCCCCAAGGCCGCCGCCGAGGCGCCGAGCCTGGAGGCCGCCCCCGGCGACGCGCTGCGCAGCCTGCCGGTGGACGCGTTGCGCGCCGGCAAGTACCAGCCGCGGCGGCAATGGGATGCCGGCAAGCTCACCGAACTGGCCGAATCGATCAAGGCCCAGGGCGTGATCCAGCCGATCGTGGTGCGCGCCCTGCCCGACCGCACCTACGAGATCATCGCCGGCGAGCGCCGCTGGCGCGCCTCCAAGGAAGCGGGGCTGACCGAGATCCCGGTGGTGGTGCGCGAGGTCGACGACCGCACCGTGGTGGCGATGGCGCTGATCGAGAACATCCAGCGCGAGGACCTCAACCCGCTGGAGGAAGCCCAGGCGCTGCAGCGGCTGATCGACGAGTTCGACCTGACCCATGCCGCCGCCGCCAGCGCCGTGGGCCGCTCGCGCGCGGCGGTGTCCAACCTGCTGCGCCTGCTGGAACTGCCGGCCGCGATCCGCAACCTCGTGGAGACGCGGCGGCTGGAGATGGGCCATGCACGCGCCCTGCTCACGCTGGCGCCCGAGCTCGCCGTCAAACTCGCCAACGACGCCGCCGAACACGGCTGGTCGGTGCGCGAAGTCGAACACCGCGCCGCCCAGTTCGCCGCCGGCAAGGTGCCCGGCCCGGCCCGCAAGCCGTCCGGCAAGGCCGCCAACGCGCCCGACATCACCACGCTGGAGAACGAGTTGTCCGAGTCGCTGGGCGCCAAGGTCAGCATCCACAACGGCCGCGCCAACAAGGGCAAGCTGGTGATCCACTACGCCAACCTGGACGCGCTCGACGGCGTGCTGGAACGGCTCCGGACCCGATAGCCGGCCCGGCGCGACAGTCCGCGGGCGTGCCGGGGCGGCGCCCGCACGGCCGGCGCGCCCGAACCCACGTGCAGGGCGCGACGTCCGCATGCTGGCGGCATCGGCGGCGCGCGCAGCCGCGCATGTCGAGGTGGCGGCAACGTGCGGGCGCGCCTGGCGCGATACTGTCGTCCCATGAGCACCTGGCGCCTGGAATCGCTGTTCTCACCCGCCTCGATCGCGGTCGTGGGCGGCAGCCCGCGCGAGCGCTCGGCCGGGCGCGCGGTGATGCGCAACCTGCGCGCCTCCGGCTTCGCCGGCACGGTGGGCTGGGTCACCCCGCGCCACCGCGAGATCGACGGCATCGCCACCGTGCGCCGCCTGCGCGACCTGCCCTGGGTGCCGGAACTGGCGGTGATCACCGCGCCCGCGTCCGTGGTGCCGGAGCTGGTCGAGGAGGCCGCGGCGCTCGGCGTCGGCGCCGCGGTCCTGCTTACCGCCGTGGCCGACACCGCCCGCGAAGCCTTCCACGCACGCATCGTCCAGGCCGCGCGGCCCCGTGGCATGCGCATCCTCGGCCCGCACTGCCTGGGCATCGTCTCCACCCATGCCAGGCTCAATGCCAGCATCGCCGCCAGCACCGCGCAGGCGGGCGAGCTGGCGCTGGTCTCCGAATCGAGCGCGATCGCCGCGGCCCTGATCGAATGGGGCACCGCGCGCTCGGTCGGCTTCTCCAAGGTGGTCTCGCTGGGCGATGCGCTCGACGTGGATTTCGCCGACCTGCTCGACTATCTGGCCACCGACGCGCACACCCGCTCGATCCTGCTGTACGTCGAGCGGGTGGGCGATGCGCGCAAGTTCATGTCCGCCGCGCGCGCGGCGGCGCGCGCCAAACCGGTGGTGGTGGTGAAAGCGGCGCCGCCGCAACCGCCGCAGAGCATCGCCGAGGTCGGGTTGCGCGCGCTGGCGCCGTCGGACGCCGTGCACGCCGCCGCGTTCCGGCGCGCCGGCCTGCTCCAGGTCGACGCGCTGGACGACCTGTTCGCCGCCGCCGAGACCCTCGGCACGCTGCGCACCTTCCCCGGCCGGCGCCTGGCGATCCTGGGCAATGGCGGCGGCGTGGGCCTGCTCGCAGCGCAGCAGCTGCAGCGGCTGGGCGGCACCCTGGCGGAGCTGTCGCAGGACACGGTCGACGGGCTGGACCGGCTGCTGCAGCGGGGCTGGTCGCGCGCCAACCCGGTCGACATCGTGGTCGATGCCGACGGCGCCCGCTACGCCACCGCGGTCGAGGCCCTGCTCGCCGACCCGGGCAACGACGCGCTGCTGGTGGTCAACGTGCCGACCGCGCTGTCGGCCCCGACCGAATCGGCGCAGGCCCTGGCCGGGGTGATGGCGCAGCGCACGGGCGCGGCCGCGCGCAAGCCGGTGTTCTCGGTCTGGCTGTCGGCCGATCCGCAGGCGCAGGGGGTGTTGCATGCCGCCCGGCTGCCCAGCTACGCCACCGAGACCGAGGCCGTGCACGGCTTCATGCACCTGGTGCGCTACCGCGAGGCGCAGCAGGCGCTGATGGAGACGCCGCCCAGCCTGCCGGCGGACTTCACCGTGGACGCGGTGGCCGCGCGCGCGATCGCGCGCGAGGCCGTGGCCCGCGGCGACGTGCAGCTCGATCCGCAGGCGACCGCCCGTATCCTCGCCGCCTACGGCCTGGGCTATGAACCGCCGCTGGCGGCGGCCGACCCGGCCATGGCCAGCGCGGTCGCCGCGCCGCTGCTGGCGGCCGGACGCACCGTGGCAGTGAAGATCGATTCGCCCGACATCGCCCACAAGAGCGCGGTCGACGGCGTGCGCCTGAACCTGGCCAGCGCACAGGCGGTACATGACGCGGCCGCCGACGTGCTGCGCCTGGCGCGCGAGCGGCGCCCGGATGCGCGCATCCGCGGCGTGAGCGTGCAGGCGATGCTGCACCGCCCGCATGCGCGCGAACTCATCGCCGCGATCGCCGACGACCCGGTGTTCGGACCGGTGATCGTGTTCGGCCGCGGCGGCACCGCGGTGCGCGTGATCGACGACCTGGCGCTGGCGCTGCCGCCGCTGGACCTGCGCCTGGCGCACGAACTGATCCAGCGCACCCGCGTGGCCCGCCGGCTCCAGGCCCATCGCAACCAGCCGGCCGCCGACGAACGCGCGGTCGCGCTGGCCCTGGTCAAGCTGGCGCAGCTGGCCGCGGACGTGCCCGAGATCCGGCAGATGAGCCTCAATCCGCTGCTGGCCGATGGCGACGGCGCGGTGGCGGTGGACGCCCGCATCCTGGTCGGCCCGGTGCAGGCGCTGCACAAGGGCCGCGGCCACCCGCGCTTCGCGATCTTCCCCTACCCCAGCGAGTGGGAGCGCCGCATCACGCTCGACAGCGGTCGGCCCGCCTTCGTGCGCCCGGTCCGGCCCGAGGACGATGCCCTGTTCCGGGAGTTCTTCACCCACGTCACCGAGGAAGACCTGCGCCTGCGCTTCTTCCAGTCGGTCAAGCATTTCAGCCACGAATTCATCGCCCGCCTCACCCAGATGGACTACGCGCGCTCGATCGCGCTGCTGGCGCTCGACGAGTCGGGCGCGATGCTGGGGGCGGTGCGCCTGCATGCCGACGCCAACTACCGCACCGGCGAGTACGGCATCCTGGTGCGCTCCGACCTCAAGGGGCAGGGCCTGGGCCGGCAGCTGATGACGATCATGATCGAGGTCGCCGGCTGGCTGGGCCTGGACGAGGTCGAAGGCCAGGTGCTGCGGCAGAACCGCGGCATGCTGGCGATGTGCGCCCACCTCGGCTTCGCCATGGCGCCCGATCCGGGCGATCCGGGGCTGGTGATCGTGCGCCTGCCGGTGGCCGGCGGCCGGGCCCAGGCCTGAGCGGGGCTGTTCCCCGCCGCGCGGCGGCCGACTTGTCCACAGGCCCGGGCGCGGGCATAATGCTCGGCTCGCTGCGCCCGGACCCTTGGTGGTCCGGACACGGACCGGCCGGACACGCGATTCCGCCCGCCATCCGCCGCAACGACCCTGACCCGCATTGCGTGGCAGGCGCTGGCCGCAGGGCCGCGTCCGCCGGGGCCGCCGCCTCCCTGGCCAAGGGGGGCACCATGACACTTTCGAGGTGTGCAATGTCCCGAGTCTGCCAAGTCACCGGCAAGCGTACGACGACCGGCAACAACGTGTCGCACGCGATGAACAAAACCCGCCGCCGCTTCATGCCGAACCTGCACGAGCGCCGGTTCTGGGTCGCCAGCGAGAACCGCTGGGTGAAGCTGCGCGTTTCCGCCGCTGCGCTGCGCACCATCGACAAGAACGGCATCGACGCCGTGCTCGCCGATCTGCGCAAGCGTGGCGAGAAGGTCTGAGGAGTAGAACACCATGGCAAGCAAGCGCGACAAGATCCGTCTGATTTCGTCGGCCAACACCGGCCACTTCTACACCACGGACAAGAACAAGAAGAACACCCCCGGCAAGATGGAGATCAAGAAGTACGATCCCGTCGTCCGCAAGCACGTGATCTACAAGGAAGGCAAGATCAAGTGATGTGAGTGGCCGCGCTCCGGCGCGGCGGCAGCCGCATCACCCCCGCCCCCGGGCGGGGTCCGAAGGCCCGCCGCAAGGCGGGCCTTTGCGTTTGTGCGGCGGCAGCTCCGCAGGCAAGCCGCGCCCGCCCCGGACAACCCGCGCGTGCCCGCGGTGCCCGCCTCCCCGTGCCGCGGCCGGGCAACCGGCCTCCGCGCCGCCCCCTCCGGCCGTGACCACCCCCGATCCGACCCGCACCGGTGCCCTGGGCGGCCGCTGGCCGGGCCTCGGCCCACCACCGGGGCGAGGCCATCCTCCCCGCCTTGCCATCCGCCCGGTCCGCCCACGGACCCGACCCGCCCTGCCCGGGACACGCCTCTGCACCGCGCCCCCACAGCCGCTGGGTCAGGCTGCGCAATCCGCCGATGGCTGCGCCCATGACCGAGTTGAACTACAGCCTGTGGCTGCTGGCCGTGGACTGGTTGATCCGCATCGGGGCCGTGCTCTGGATCCCCTCGCGCACCAAGCCGGCGGCGGCGCGCAGCTGGATCGTGCTGGTCGCCTTCCTGCCGCTGGCCGGGCTGCCGCTGTACCTGCTGATCGGACATCCCTGGCTGTCGCGCGAACGGGTGGCGCGACAGCGCGCGGTCTCGCAGGTGCTTCGCGAGGGGCAGGCGCCGCTGGTCGACCAGCGCTGGCAGCCGGCGCCCGGTACGGCGGCGGCGGAGATGGCGCCGCTGGTGGAGCACCTGGGCGATTTCATGCCCACCCGCGGCAACCAGGTCGACCTGCTCGACGACTATGACGGCTCGCTGCGCCGCCTGCTGGCCGACATCGATGCCGCATGCGAGCGCGTGCACCTGCTGTATTACCTGATGTTCGACGACGCGGTCGGCGACGCGACCGTCGCGGCCCTGCAGCGCGCGGCCGCGCGCGGAGTGGAATGCCGCCTGCTGCTCGATGCGGTGGGCGCCAAGCGCGGCCTGCGCCGCTATCGCAAGCGGCTGCTGGCCAGTGGCGTGCAGGTGCAGGAGATGCTGCCCGGGGGCCTGCGCTGGCGACGCAGCGGACGCATGGACCTGCGCAACCATCGCAAGGTCGCGGTGATCGACAACCGGGCGGCCTGGCTCGGTTCGCAGAACCTGGCCGAGCCCGGCTTCCTGCCCGAGTTCCCGAACCGCGAACTGGTGGCGCGGGTGCAGGGCCCGGCGGTGGCGCACCTGGCGGCCGTGTTCGCCAGCGACTGGTTCATCGAGACCGGCGAACGGCTCGCGGTTACCCCGACCTCGCCCGTGTGCGGCGCCGACATCGCTACCCAGTTGCTGCCCAGCGGGCCGGCGTATCCGTTCGAGAACGCGCGCGATACGGTCAACGGCCTGATCCACCTCGCGCGCCGCCGGCTGGTGCTGGTGACGCCGTACTTCGTCCCGGACGACGCCACGCTCAGCGCGCTGCGCATCGCCGCACTCTCGGGCGTGGACACGCAGCTGATCCTGTCGATGAGCAACAACCAGCCCCTGACCGCCTGGGCGCAGGAGTCCTACTACACCGAACTGCTGGCCGCGGGCGTGGCGATCGCCCTGTACCGGCCGCACTTCCTGCATGCCAAGCACATGAGCGTGGACGACGACATCGCCCTGATCGGGTCGATCAATCTGGACATCCGCTCCTTCGCCCTCAACGCCGAGATCGGCATGCTGTGCTACGGGGCGGAGGTGGTGGCCTCGATGCGGCGCATCGAGGCGAGCTACCTCGCCGGCGCCGTGCAGCTGTCCGCCGAGGCGTGGGCGCGCCGGCCGGCCTGGCGGCGCAGCCGCGAAGGCGTCGCCCGGCTGGCCGATCCCCTGCTGTAGGGCGGCGGCCGCCCCGCCGCCCGGCGCGCTACACTCCGGGTCCATCTTCCGGGGGGACAGATGCTGCCAGGCTGGGTCCTGCTGCTGGTATCGGTCGGCTATGCCGCGCTGCTGTTCGCCGTGGCGTGGATCGGCGACCGCTACCCGCTGTATCCGCAACGGCCCTGGCTGCGCCCGCTGGTGTACAGCCTGGCGCTGGCGGTCTACTGCTCGTCCTGGACCTTCTACGGCGCCGTCGGCACCGCGGTGCGCTCGGGCCTCGGCTACCTGCCGATCTACCTGGGCCCGCTGCTGCTGCTGCTGTTCGGCTGGCGCATCCTCGAGCGCATGGCCAAGGTGGCGCAGGGCCAGAGCACGGTCTCGATCGCCGACTTCATCGCCGCGCGCTACGGCCGGTCGCAGCCGCTGGCGGCGCTGGTGGCCACGATCGCGCTGATCGCCGCGGTGCCGTACCTGGCGCTGCAGTACAAGGCGGTGGCGATCAGCCTGGGCGTGCTCGCCGGCCAGGATCCGGACGGGCCGGCGCTGGGCGATCCGGCGCTGTACGTGGCCGCGCTGATGGCGCTGTTCGCGATCCTGTTCGGCACCCGCCAGGTCGACGCCACCGAGCACCGCCCGGGCATGATGCTGGCCGTCGCGCTGGAATCGCTGATCAAGCTCGTGGCGCTGGTGGCGGTCGGCCTGTTCGCCACCCGCTGGCTGGGCGCGCGCGAGGTGGACTATGTCGCCGCCACCCGCGCGCTGGTGGAGGTGGCGCCGCCGGTGGGCTTCGCCGCCCAGTGCCTGCTCGCCTTCGCCGCGATCTTCTGCCTGCCCCGCCAGTTCCACGTGGCCATCGTCGAATGCGGCAACGTCGCCGACATCCGCCGCGCGCGCTGGATGTTCGGCGGCTACCTGGTGGTGGTGAGCCTGATGGTGGTGCCCATCGCCAGCGCCGGCATGGTGCTGTTCGGCACCGCCGGCGACGTCGCGCCTGACAGCTTCGTGCTCGCCCTGCCGCTGGCCGAGCAGCGTGGCACGCTCGCGCTGCTGGCCTACGTGGGCGGGTTCTCGGCGGCGACCGGCATGGTCATCGTGGCCAGCGTGGCGCTGGCGACCATGGTCAGCAACGACCTGGTGATGCCGCTGCTGCTGCGCCGCGGCTGGGCCGAGCGCCACGGCGGCGATGTGGCCTCGACCGTGCTGTGGATCCGGCGCATCGCCATCGTCTGCATCGCGGGCCTGGCCTGGGGCTACTACCGCGCCAGCGGCAGCGACGCGTCGCTGGCCTCGTTCGGCCTGATGTCCTTCGCCGCGGTGGCGCAGTTCGCGCCGGCGCTGATCGGCGGGCTGTACTGGCACGGCGCCAGCCGCCGCGGCGCCGAGGTCGGCCTGCTGTTCGGCTTCGCGGTGTGGCTGTACACCCTGCTGCTGCCCACGCTCACCGACGCCGGCTGGTTCGATCCGTCCTGGGTGCGCGACGGCCCGTTCGGCATCCACTGGCTGCGCCCGCGGCAGCTGTTCGGCCTGTGGGGCTGGGATCCACTCACCCATGGCACGTTCTGGTCGCTGCTGGCCAACATCGGCGCCCTGCTGCTGGTCTCGGCGCGCTGGCGGCCCACCCTCGACGAGCGGCTGCGCGCCGCGCCCTTCCTGGACCCCTATGCCGAGCGCAGCGCGCTGGCCGCGGGCGAGTGGAAGGGCAACGTCGCCCTGGGCGACCTGCTGGTGCTGGCCAGCCGCATCGTCGGCGAGCGCACCGCCCAGCGTGCCTTCGAGCAGCATGCGCATGAGCTGTCGCAGGAACTCCAGACGCATGCGCGCGCCGACCGCAACTGGGTGCAGTTCACCGAGCGCCTGCTGGCCGCGGCGGTGGGCGCGGCCTCGGCGCGGCTGGTGGTCACCAGCGTGCTCAAGGGCTCGGGCATGGAGGTCGGCGAGGTCGTGGCGGTGCTCGACGAGGCCGGCCAGGAACTGCGCTTCAACCGCGAGATCCTCTCCAACACGCTGGAGAACATCGACCAGGGCGTGAGCGTGGTCGACGGCGACATGTGCCTGGTCGCCTGGAACCGCCGCTACCAGCAGCTGTTCGACTATCCCGACGGCATGCTCTACATCGGCCGTCCGGTCGCCGACCTGATCCGCTACAACGCCGAGCGCGGCGAACTGGGGACGCTCGGCCCGGCCGAGATCGAGGCCGAGGTGGACAAGCGCATCGGCTACATGCGCGCCGGCTCGCCGCACGTGAGCGAGCGCGTGCGCGCCAACGGCCAGGTGCTGGAACTGCGCGGGCAGCCGCTGCCGGGCGGCGGCTACGCCACCAGCTACAGCGACGTCACCGACTACAAGCGCGTGGAGCGCGAGCTGCGCGAGATCAACGAGAACCTCGAGCAGCGCGTGGCCGAGCGCACCCGCGAGGCCGAGGCCGCGCAGGAATCGCGCTCGCGCTTCCTCACCGCGGTGAGCCATGACGTGCTGCAGCCGCTCAATGCCGCGCGCCTGTTCACCTCGGCCCTGCGCGAGAGCCGCGACCCCCAGCAGCAGGCGCACCTGGCCGAGCGCGTAGACACCGCGCTGCGCGCGGCCGAGGAACTGCTCGACGGCCTGCTCGACGTCTCGCGCCTGGATGCGGGCAAGCTGCAGCCGGAGATCACCGATTTCGATGCCGGGGCGCTGCTGCGCGAGCTCGCCGCGCAGTACGCGCCGATGGCCGCCGCGCGCACCATCGGCATCCGCGTGTACGCGCCGCTGTTGCCGGTGCGCAGCGACCGGCGCCTGCTGCGCCGCGTGCTGCAGAACTTCATCGCCAACGCGCTGCGCTACACCCCGCGCGGGCGCGTGGTGCTGGCCGCGCGCATGCGCGGCGACCAGGTCGCGCTGCAGGTATGGGACTCGGGCCCCGGCATTCCCGAGCACCACATGCGCCAGATCTACGACGAGTTCCACCGCTACGAGCAGCCGTTCGACTGGGACGGGCGCGGCCTGGGCCTGGGCCTGTCGATCTGCCAGCGCATCTCGCGCCTGCTCGGGCATGCGCTGGACGCGCGTTCGCTGGTCGGGCGCGGCAGCATGTTCTCGATCGTGGTCCCGCGCGGTGCCGCGCTGTCCAGGCACGTCGGCATCTCGCCGCGCGTGGACATCGACCAGGATCTGCACGGCCTGACCGTGCTGTGCGTGGACAACGACCGCGACATCCTGTCCGGCATGGAGGCGCTGCTCTCGCGCTGGCAGGTGGCAACGGTGCTGGCATCCACGGTGGACGAGGCGCTGGAGAAGGTCGCGTCCGGGCCGGACGTGCTGCTGGTGGACTACCACCTGCACGACCGGCT
>Ga0233383_1000225_pt1 | contig 23917 bp, 15 predicted proteins | sample ElkDunMinimDraft_14_FD_191542 | JGI IMG/M metagenome (GOLD analysis project Ga0233383, IMG submission 191542) | Fecal eukaryotic communites from dung pellets of Tule Elk in California, USA - Elk Dung G16 | ecosystem: Host-associated > Mammals > Digestive system > Large intestine > Fecal | place...
GTACTGGCTGCCCGAGGTGCGGTGGGCCTTCCGCCCCGACGCCGAACGGGAGGCGCTGCTCGCCGCCATCTCCGAGCAGTACGCCGGCCTCGCCGGGTTCCGGCTGCACCTGCGCCGCACCACCCGCCCCTTCCCGGCCGACGAGTGGGCGCGCACGATGGACGCGCACACCGCCACCCCGCTGCCCCCGGTGCCGGGCAGCCCGGACTGGGGCGACCACCTCGTCGCCGCCCAGCGGCACCTGCTCTCGGTCAACCACGCCGAAGGGCAGACGTACCTCGGGGTCACCTTCGCCCGGCGCTCCCTCGGCGACACCTTCAGCGAACGGATCCTGCGCACCTTCGGACGCGGAGTGGCCGAGGGAGAACGGCGCAAGCTCGGCCGTACCGTCGAACAGTTCGACGAGGTGCTGGCCTCCTTCGGGATGCGTGGACGCCGCGCCACCGCCCAGGAGATGGAGTGGCTGCTCTTCCGGTCGGTGGCGCTCTGCATGTCCCCGCCCGGCCGGCTCTCCCCCGTCGCCGACGGCAAATGGGAGACCGGCGACCTGCTCGCCCTCACCGAGCAGATCGAGCGTTACCGCACCCCGTACGGCTCGACCGTCAAACTCGTCGACCGGATGAGCGGCGAGGAGCAGCACGTCGCGGTCCTGACCGTCGGACGGATGGAGCCGCTGGAGATCCCGGAACGGCACGAGCCGTGGCTGCACTTCCACGAACGGCTGCCCTGGCCGATGGAGCTCTCCAGCCGGATCGACATCCTCGGCCCGAGCGACTCGTTCCGCAATCTCGAACACCGGCTGCGGATGATCCGCTCCCAGCAGCTCGACTACGCCGAGCACGGCATCGACGCGCCACCCGAGCTGGACCGGCTGGCCCAGCGGGCACTGGTGATCGGTGACGAGATGACAACCGGACTGCCGGTGGAGTCGGCCCGCGCGCACGGCTGGCACCGCATCGCCGTCGGCGGGAGCACCCGGGAGGAGTGCCTGGAGCGGTCCCGGCGCCTCATCCAGCTCTACAGCCGCGAACTGCGGATCTCGCTGCAGCACCCCAAGAACCAGGACTGGCTGGCCCGCGAGTTCATCCCCGGCGAGCCGATCGCCAACACCGGCTACCTGCGGCGGATGCCGGTCAACCTGCTCGCCGCCGCGCTGCCCCAGGCCGCCTCGACCGTCGGGGACCGCCGCGGCGACCTGATCGGGCGTACGGCCGGCACCTGCCGACGGCCGGTCTTCCTGGACCTGCACTTCCCGATGGAGGTACGCGAACGCTCCGGGCTGGCGGTCTTCGTCGCCGAGCCCGGCGGCGGCAAGTCCACCCTCCTCGGCGCGCTGGGCTACCTGGCGGCCCGCCGGGGCGTACAGGTCACCCTGCTGGACCCGTCCGGTCCGCTGGCGCGGCTGGCGGCCATGCCGGAGCTGCGGCCGTACGCGCGGGTGCTCAATCTGACCGGCTCCGAGCAGGGCACGCTCGCGCCCTACTCGCTGATCCCGACCCCGTCGCGGGGCGAATTCCCCGCCGGCCCGGCCGGCGACCGCGAGTACGGCATCGCCGTCTCCAACGCCCGTGCCGAGCGGCGGATGCTCGTGCAGGACATCTGCATGATGCTGGTCCCGCCGCAGGTGGCGCGGGAGGCCTCGACGGCGACGCTGCTGCGCCACGCGGTGCGCCAGGTCCCGGCGGAAGAGACCTCCACCCTGGATGACGTCGTCGCCTGCCTGGCCAAGATGGACGACGACGCGGGCCGCGAGCTGGCGAACCTGCTGCTGGACACCGCCGAGATGCCGCTGGCGCTGCTCTTCTTCGGCCGGCCGCCGGAGGGGCTGCTCGGCGCCGACGCGGCGCTGACGGTCATCACGATGGCCGGGCTGCGACTGCCCGACCTCAAGATCGAGCGGGAGTACTGGTCGGCGGAGGAGTCGCTGGCACTGCCGATGCTGCACACCGCCCACCGGCTGGCGGTACGCCGCTGCTACGGCGCGCCGATGGCGACGCGCAAGCTGGTCGGCCTCGACGAGGCGCACTTCATGGAGGGGTGGCGCTCCGGGCGTTCATTCCTGGTGCGGCTGGCCCGCGACTCCCGCAAGTGGAACCTCGCGGCGCTCGTCGCCTCACAGAACCCGCGCGACATCCTCGGCCTCGACGTGCAGAACCTGGTCTCCACGGTCTTCGTCGGGCGCATCGCCGAGGACGCCGAGATCGCCTCGGAGGCGCTACGGCTGCTGCGGGTGCCGGTCGACGACGGTTACGAGGCGACCCTCGCCTCGCTCTCCGCCGCCGACAGCTCCTCCTCCTCCCGGCTCGGTTTCCGGGAGTTCGTGATGCGCGACGTGGACGGGCGCGTGCAGAAGGTCCGGGTCGACGTCTCGTACGTCGAGGGGCTGCTGGACCACCTCGACACCACCCCGGCGTCGGCGAAGGCCATCACCTCGGCCCTGCCGCAGCTCCTGTCGGACCTGGAGGACTGAGATGTCCCGCCCGGGTGTCCGCGCCGCATCGTTCCTGCTCGCGCTGGCGCTGCTCGCGATGGCCACTGTCTCCTGGCCCTTCACCGGCTCGTCGGCCCAGGCGGCGCCGGTCACCTCGGTGAGCGGCGCCGCGCCGCTGGCGGCCGCCCGCGCCGACCTCTGCAGCACCAAGGAGTGGCAGGCGAACTTCCGGGACTGTGTCGACCGGCTCCAGGACGTCACCGAGGACCAGGTCACCTGCCGGAACGCGCCGACCCCCGGCAGCCCCGACTCCGGTCTGGCGGGCTGGTTCGCCGGCCGCCCGGACTCCTCCCGCGAGCCCGGCCCCCGCGGGCTCTACAGCGAGTACGGCTACGCCGGATACAGCTACAACACCTATGACGTCGACGCCGGCTGCGCCACCTCCGTGGTGCACCCGGACTACCAGGTCAGCACCATGATCGCCAACGGCGAGTTCATGTTCGCCACGGCGATCATCGGTGCGTCGAACGCGCTGCGGGAACGGGCCTGGGATCCGGGGACGATGTGGGCCTGGGCGGATCCGCTCGTCGAGAAGGCGACCCGCGCGGTCTACGACAAGGTGTTCAGCGTCTTCGGGGTGATCACTCTCTGCGTTGTCGGGCTCTATCTGCTCTGGCGCTCCCGCCAGTCCGAGATGAGCAGCGCGATGACCACCGCCGGCTGGGCCCTGCTGATCATGGTGGCGGTGACGGCGATCGCGGCGTGGCCGGTGAAGTCCGCCAACCTCGCCGACCAGACCCTGATCTCCACCCTCGGGGTGGTGCACGACGCCGTCGGCCCGACCAGCCAGGACATCCCTCCGGGCCAGTGCGTTCTGCCCGACCCGAACGCCTGCGTCGACAAGCGTCCACCCGCGGTGCGTGCCGGTGACACCGCCACCGAGACGATGCTCTACCGCAACTGGCTGCGCGGCGTGCTCGGCTCCGCCGACAGCGAGACCGCCCGCAAGTACGGACGGGCCCTCTATGACGCCCGCTCCTTCTCCTGGGACGAACAGGAGAAGATGCGCGCCAACCCGGCCACCCGGGACGCCACCATCAAGGCCAAGCAGCAGCAGTGGGCCAAGGTCGCCCAGCAGATCAAGACCGAGGACCCCGAGGCGTACGAGTATCTGCAGGGTGTGCGGGACATGGACCGGGTGGGTTCCGGCTTCATCGCGGTCCTCGCCGCGCTGCTCTTCGCGATGTTCGACCTGACCGCGTCGCTGCTGGTCCTGCTCGGTTTCCTGATCTTCCGCTGGGCGGTTGTCGCCGCGCCGATCCTCGGCACCGTCGGCCTGCTCCGGCCGGCCAGCGCCGGTATCCGCCGGCTCGCCAACGCGGTCGTCGCGGCGATCTTCAACATCGCCATCTTCGGCACCGGGGCGGCGATCTATCTCTTCGCGGTGGACCTGGTGATGAACACCCCGACCCTGCCGGGCTGGCTGCAGGTGGTGCTGGTCTGGCTCTGCGGCGTCGTCGGCTGGCTGCTGCTGCGGCCCTACCGGCGGATCACGCAGCTCGGCGGCAAGGACAGCAGCGAGGCGGTCAGCTCGGCCGGCTCCTGGCACCGCCGGTTCTTCCGGGACATGCGGGTCGCGGCCCGGATCGACGTGACCCAGCCCGGCGGCACCGCCGAACCGACGATGGGACGACGGCGCGGACCGGTCGCCGAGCCGTCGCGGCTGCGGCCCGAGGCGCGGCACGAGGATCCGTCCCACGCCGCGCGCACCCGCCCGGAGACCGGCGGTGGGCCCGTCGGTGGTCGCGGTGGCGCAAGCGGCGGCGAGCCCGGTGCGTCGCGCCCGGCGGCGACCGGCCCGCGACGGCGGGAGACGACCTGGTCGGAGCCGGACGTGCCGCAGTCCAAACCCGACTACGCGGTCTACCGGCCGGACTCGGCGAAGACCGCGCCGCAGCCGCGCACCCCCCGCATCCGCTCCGAGGCGCGGTGAACCATGCGACGGGCGATCGAGCAACTCCTCACCCGGATGCTCCGCTCCCGGCTGGGTCTGGCGCTGGTGATCGCGCTGCTGGTCCTCGGGGTGGTCGGCGCCGCCCGGCTGGTCGCCGAGAGCGACGGCGGGCGCAGCGCCCCGCTGGGCACCCCCGCCGGCCCGATCATCACCCGGGACCCGCAGCCGCACGACGACGACGGCGCCCTGGCGACCGGGCCGCCGCCGTCACCGGTCACCTCGCCCGGGCAGTCGGCCCCGGCGAAGGTCGCCGAGCAGTTCGCCGGGGCCTGGCTCAACACCGATGACAGCGCTGCAGCCCAGTGGCGGGAGAAGCTGGACCCCCTCTGCACCGAGGAGCTGAGCACCAAGCTCGCCGCCACCGACCCGGCCGCGGTGCCGGCCGCCCGGATCACCGGCGCCCCGGTCGTCACACCCCGGGCGGCGAACTTCGTCGAGGCCCGGATCCCGATGGACACCGGCACGCTGCGGCTGGAGCTCGTCTCCGTCGACGGCGGATGGCAGGTCGACGCGATCGACTGGGAGCGGTCGTGACGGCCATCCCGGCGCCGGTGCGCCGCCGGTTGATCTCGAAACTGCGCCCGAAGGTGGTCGCGGCGGCGACGGCCCTGACCACGGTGCTGCTCTGCTGCACCGGCGGCCTGGCCCTGGTGCTCCTCTCCGGGTTGCCCGGCGACGAGCGGCGGTTCCAGCTCGCGATGAACTGCGGCGCGGGCGGCATCGTGGACATCTCCGGCCAGATGCCGTTCGTCCCCGGCTACGGCGACAACCAGTTGCGGAACGCGGCCATCATCATCCGCACCGGCGCCGAGCTGGAGGTGGCGCCCCGCGGCTGGGTGATCGCGGTCGCCACCGCGATGCAGGAGTCGACCCTGGTCAACCTCGGCCACCTCGGCCAGATCAACGACCACGACTCCATCGGGCTCTTTCAGCAGCGGCCCAGTCAGGGCTGGGGCACCCCGGCGCAGCTACAGGACCCCGTCTACAGCTCGACGAAGTTCTACCAGAAGCTGCTCACCATCCCCGGCTGGGAGACGCTGCCCCTGACCGAGGCCGCGCAGGCCGTGCAGATCAGCGCCTATCCCGACGCGTACGCCAAGCACGAGACGACGGCCGAGTTGATCGTCAACACCCTGGCCAGCGGCGCCGGTCAGGCGATCGTCGAGGCCGACGGGTCTCTGGTCTGCAACGGCGCGGCCGGCACCCGCATCGCCGCCTCCGGCTGGACCGCGCCGCTGGCGCACAACGTCGGCTCCGGTTTCCGCACCGCTGACCGGCCCACCCACCACGGCGTGGACATCATCGCCCCGAGAGGCGCCGAGATCCACGCCGCCGCCTCCGGCCGGGTCCTGGTGGCGCAGTGCGACCCGGACCAGTACGGCCGCTACACCTGCGACGTCGACGGCTCCCCGCAGAAGATGGGGTGCGGCTGGTTCGTCGACATCCTGCACGCGCAGAACTACGTCACCCGCTACTGCCACCTGGTGGAGCGGCCGTACGTGCGGGTCGGGCAGAAGGTCCGCGCCGGGCAGGTCATCGGCCGGGTCGGCACCAGCGGCAACTCCTCCGGCCCGCACCTGCACTTCGAAGTGCACGTCAACGGTGACCGCAGCAGTGCCGGCGCGATCGACCCCGTCCCGTTCATGCGCGGCAAGGGCGCGCCGCTGACCCAGGATTCCTGAGACGGCCCGCTGATGAACCAACCCTTTCCCGACCCCTTCGCCGGTGAGCCCGCCTGGGTGCCCCGGCGTCCTCGTCCGGTCCGGCTGGTCCCGGCGGTCGGCCGAAGCGACCTGCGCGGCCGACGGGTGGTGGCCGGGCTGCCGGGCTTCGGCTGGCGCACCGATCTGCGGGCCGACGAGCCGATCGTGCGCAACAGTCGCACCTTCATCCCGGTCCTGCCGGAACAGGAGTGGTATCGGGCCGAAGCCGAGCAGGTCGAGGTATTCGCGCCGCTGATGCCGGTGGACCGGATCTGGGTGGAGACCCTCGGCGAACCGGAGGTCACCGGCTCGGTTCCGCCGGAGAAGCTGGTCTCGCTTGACCTCCCGGCGCACCGGCCCCCCACCGCCGTGGTGGAGGCCGACTCGCTCTGCGGCCGGCGGGTGGTGCAGATGGCCGACGGCGCCGAGCGGCGCGACCTGCGCGCGGTCACCGAGACCTACGCCGCCGACGGGGGCGACATCTGCGTACGGGTCACCGCCGAGCTCGACTGGTACCGCTGGGCGTGGCGAGGGCAGGTGCCCGCCACCCGGGAGGTGCCGGTGCACCTGCTCTGGGTGGAGTGACCCAGGCGAACCGAGGTCGCTTTCGATCCGGTCAGCCCAGTCGGCGGGCCTGGCAGACCCGCCAGCCGTCGGGCTCGTCACGCGCCTCGAACTGCCAGGACTCACGGCTTGTCTGCGTGATGCCGTCCACATGCGCCGAAATTGTCAGGTCCACGCCGACCTCGGCGCTGCCTTCGCCCGGCCGGACGTCCAGCGGACCCCAGCTCACCCGCAACGACGTGTCGAAGCGTTTCGCGCGGTCGCGCAGGTCACCGCGGAGCGCCGCCATCTCGGCGAGTCCGTTACCGCTCTGCGCGCAGGTGAACTCGCCGGCCCGTACGTCGTTCTCATCGACGAGGTACGCCCGCAGGTAGTTGTCCACGACAACATCGGGCGCCCCCCGGTCCGGGGCGGTGGCACGGTCATAGAGGACGTACGCGGTGATCGAACCGGCGAGGCAGAACAGGGCCACCACAGCCGCCACGATGCCGAGGGCCCGGCCGAGCCGTCGCGGCCGCGGTGCCGGAGGCGGCAGCGGCACTGGCGCGCCGACGGGGTCGTACGGGGCGCGTTGCGCCGGAACCCGGGAGACCTGGGAACCGGCGGGAGGCGGCACAGATTCCACTTCTCGAGGTTATCGGCATACCGGCCCGTACCCAATGCCTGGCGGCTGTCCCTTCAGCACCGTCGCTGTACCGTGACCGCACCGGCGGCGCGTCCCGGATTCCACGCACCGGCTGGGATACCGTCCTAGAGGCGCACCACCGGCAACGAAGGAGGTGGCACAGTGCCAGGTCAGAAGGCTCGAATCGCTCGCGTCGCCGCCCTGCACCGGCAGGCCACCGCCACCGTCGACGCCGCGGCGGCCGCCCTCGACGCCATCCGTCCCGCCCCCGCGGACCGGCACCGGCAGCGCGACCTCGCGGCCCGGCTGCGGGCCGCCGCGCAGCTGCTCGCTCCCGGCTGGGCCGGCGCCGACTGGAACTTCCTGACCGCCGCCCTCCTCGACGGGGAGGAGCCCGCGCTGCCGCCGTACGTGCGCATCGGCACGGCCGCGCCCCTGGACGACGCCCGCTTTCCCGCGCTGGTGCCGCTGCTCGGCACCGGACATCTGCACATCGACGGCGGCGTGGGCGATCCTCGCGTCACCGGGCTGCTACGGGCTGTGCTGCTGCGGCTGCTCGCCGCCGCGCCCCCCGGCACGCTGCTGGTCCGCGCCGTGTGCGGACCCGCCGCCCCGGAGCTCTTCGCCGGCTTCGCCCCGCTCGCCGCGGCCGGAGTGCTACCCCCGGCTGCCACCGACGTGACGGGCCTGCGTGCCATGCTCGCCGAGGCCGAGCAGTGGGCGGGACCGGCTGATGCGCCCCGCCGTCCCCGCCACGACCGGACTCTGCTGCTGACCCTGGCCGGCCTGCCCGAGGGGACCGGCGAGGCCGAGCTCGCCCGGCTGACGGAGCTGGCCCGCGGTGGCCCCGCCGCCAACCTGCACCTGCTGCTGGCCGGCTGGCCGGCGCCCGGGGTCGCCCCCGAGCTGCCGCTGACGACCACCGTGGAGATCCGCAACCCGTACGCCCTGGTCGGCGACCCGCCCGCGACCCGGTACGGCGCACCACCCGCCGGCAACGCGCCCGGCGGCCTGAACGCCCCGGTCTTCGTTGACGCGGCCCCGCCGGACGCACTGGTCGAACGGGTCTGCCGCCGGTTGGCGCACCTGGTCGACGCCGGCAACCGGCCCGGCCTGACCGAGTTGCTGCCCGACCAGTTCTGGCGGGAGTCCTCGGCGGACGGGTTGAGCACCTGTGTCGGCGACGCCGCCGGGCGGCCGGTCGTGCTCGGCTTCGGCGATGTCACCCCACACTGGCTCGTCGGCGGGCGCTCCGGCGCCGGCAAGACAGCGTTCCTGGCGAACGTCCTCTTCGGGCTCGCCGCCCGCTACGGCCCGGATCAGCTCTCGATCCAGCTGGTGGATCTGGGACCCGGCGAGGCGTTCGCCGAGTACCTGCAGACCGAGGGGGACCGCTCCTGGCTGCCGCACGTACGGGCGGCCGGCATGGAGGCCGACCGGGAGTACCTGCTGGCGGTGCTGGACGACCTGGAGGCCGAGCTGCAGCGGCGGGTTGCCGCCTGTGCGGAGTTCGGGGTGACCCGCTTCGCGCAGCTGCGCGCCCACTCCGAGCTGCCCCGGCTGCTGGTGGTGATCGAGAACTTCCCGCTCCTGCTGGCCCCGGCCGACCGGCTCAGCGCCGTGGCGGTCGAACGGCTCGCCGGGCTCGCGCAGCGCTGCCGGATGTACGGCATCCATCTGGTGCTGGCCGGCAACGGTCCGATGGCCGGCGGCGCCGGTCCTCGTGATCCGCTGCTCGGGCAGTTCCCCGTCCGGGTGGCCCTGCCTGGCGGGGCGATGGTGCTGGAACCCGCCAACGACGCCGCGGCCGGGCTGCCGCTGGGCAGCGCCGTGGTGAACACCGCCGGCGGGCTGGGCGGTCCGCGCCGCGCCACCCGCGGGCACGAGCGCACCATTCGTTTCCCGGATCCCACCCCGCAGGCACTGGGCCGGCTGCGGGAGCGGCTCTGGCGTGGCCGGGCCGAGGGGTTCGGCCCGCCGAGCGTCTTCGCCGGTTACTCCCGGCCGGCGCTGGCCAACGACCCCGGCTACCGGGGGGCGGTCGCCGGTGGGGGGACCACGGCCAGCGCGTTCCTGGGCCGGGCGGTCGATGTGGCCCGCAGCTCGGTGAGTTTCGAGTTCGGGGCCGAGGCCGGGCGTCATCTGGCGGTGGTCGGCGCCGGCGAACCGGCCGTGGAGCTGCTGGTGACGGCGGTTCGCACCGTCGCGGCCCAGCACGAGCCGGGCAGCGCCCGGTTCCTGCTGCTGCCGCTGATCCCCGCCGCCACCGCCCGCGCCGAGCAGCTCGCCGCCGTGCTGGCGCGGCACCATCCGGCGCGGATCGTGGCGCAGGACGCGCTGCGCGGCCCCTTCGACGGGGACCACCCGACGTACCTTGTCGTTCTCGGGATGGACGCTCTCGGCGGGCCGGAGATCCCCACCGAGATGCTGCGCGAGTTGCTGCGGGACGGGCCGGCCAAGGGGGTGCACCTGCTCTGCTGGTGGCGCCAGATCCGGCCGCTCGCGTTGCGGCTCGGCGCTGCGATCGGGGCCGGGGAGCTCGCCGGGCTGGTCACGCTGGACGTGCCGGAGCTGCAGCTGACCGCGCTGGTCCGCCGTCCCGTCCAGTGGCGGGCGCGCCCGGACCGGGCGTACCTGCACGATCTGCACCGGGGCACGGCCACGGTCCTGGTGCCCTACGCGGCGGGTGAGGTCGGATGAGCGAGCGTACGGTGCAGATCGTCGGGCAGCGCGGCGGTGAGCCGGCCGCCACGGAGCCGGGTGCCCAGCCGGGCGCGGCGCTCGACCCGCGGGCGGCGGCCTGGGTGGAGTACCTGGACGCGGCCCGTCAGCTCGACGCGGTCCGGCGGGGTGCCGCCACCGCCGCCGGTGAGCAGGCCCAGTCCGCCCAGTCGGCGCGGGAACTGCTGACCGAGGTACGGGCCCGGTTGGCTCCGCAGCACTCGCATCTGCGGGAGTTGGACGTGCCGGCGATGACGCTCTCTCCCACTCCGCCGGAGGTGACTGCCGCGGGGCGGCGCATGACGGCCGGGCCGGAGGCGGTCGCGGCGTGCCTGCGCGAGGCGGCGGTCCTGGCCGACACGGCCGATGGGATGCTGGCCGGCGGGGACCGGCTGCCGCTGCGCAGCCTGCTGCTGTACGGGCCGCTCGCGGCGCTGGTGCCGCTGCTGCAGGTGCTGCTCTACGTGTCGACCGGGGCGGGCGCGTGGACGGTGGTGTCGCTGCTGGCCGGGCTGCCGCTGGCGGCGGCGCTCGTCGCCGCGGTGGGTGTGGCGACGCACCGCATCGCCGGCGGCCGGGAGGGTCGGGCGCGGCGCGGCGGATCGCTCGGGCTGACGCTGGCGCTGGCCGGCACGCTGCTGAGCACGACGATCATCGGATTGACACTGATGATCGGGTGATGCCGGCGCTCCGGCACCACCCGATCAGCGATCAGCGATCAGCGATCAGCGATCAGCGATCAGCGATCAGCGATCAGCGGGGCATGATCAGGGACATCGCTTCGGCGCGTGACTTCGCGTCCGACTGCAGGATGCCCCGCACCGCCGAGGTGATCGTCATCGCCCCGGACTTCTGGATGCCCCGCATCGCCATGCACATGTGCTCGCATTCGAGGATGACGATCACACCGCGCGGCTGGAGCTTGCCCATCAGCAGGTCGGCGATCTGCGAGGTGAGCCGCTCCTGCACCTGCGGACGGCGGGCGTAGACCTCGACCAGCCGGGCGAGCTTGGACAGACCGGTGATCCGACCGTCCGGCCCGGGGATGTAGCCGATGTGCGCGACCCCCCGGAACGGCAGCAGGTGGTGCTCGCAGAGGCTGGTGACGTCGATGTCGCGGACCAGCACCAGCTCTTCGTGGTTGGCCTCGAAGGTGGTGTTGAGGATCTGGGCCGGGTCGACCCGCAGCCCGGCGAAGAGCTCGGCGTAGGAGCGGGCCACCCGTGCCGGGGTCTGCACCAGTCCGTCGCGGTCCGGGTCCTCCCCGACCGCGATCAGGATCTCGCGTACCGCTGCCTCGATCCGGCCCAGGTCGATGCTGTCCTCGACCCGGCCGCCGGTGAGCTTGCCGTTGATGAGACGGGCGGCGAGGTAGTCCAGCGCGTCGTCGCCGTCGGGTTCGGTGGACGAGACGGCCGGCCGCGAAACGCGGCCGGCCGTGTCGTCGTGCTGCGTGTTCAGAGTGAGCCCTCCGAGTTGGGCGAGGAGCCGCCGCTCGTGTTGGTGCCGGCGCCCGCACTGGCACCGTCCGTCTCGGCCTGCGACTTGAGCCGCTCCTTCTCCGCCGGGGTGAGAATCGGCGGTTCGGTGGAGGGCTTGCGCTTGCCGAGACCGTTGAAGGGCGCCATCGGCGGACGCTTGACCACGCGGGAGCAGATGCGGGCCATGTCGGACTGGGAGATGGTTTCCTTCTCCATCAACTCCAGCACGATGCTGTCCAGCACGTCCCGGTACTCGACCAGGATCTCCCAGGCCTCGTCGTGGGCCAGCTCGATCAGGGCCCGCACCTCGGCGTCGATCTCGGCGGCGACGGCGTCGGAGTAGTCCCGCTCGTGGCCCATGCTGCGGCCCAGGAACGGCTCGTCACCGGTGGTGCCGTACTTGATCGCACCGAGCTTGGAGCTCATGCCGTACTGGGTGATCATCGCCCGGGCGAGCCCGGTCGCCTTCTCGATGTCGTTGCCGGCGCCGGTGGTGGGCTCGTGGAAGACGAGCTCCTCGGCCGCCCGGCCACCCAGCGCGTACGCCAGGGTGTCGATCATCTCGGCGCGGGTCTGGGTGTACTTGTCCTCGGTCGGCAGCACCAGGGTGTGCCCCAGCGAACGGCCGCGGGACAGGATCGTCACCTTGTGCACCGGCGCGGAGTGCGGCAGGGCCCAGGCGACCAGCGCGTGCCCGGCCTCGTGGTAGGCGGTGATCTTCTTTTCCTGGTCGCTCATCACCCGGGTACGCCGCTGCGGTCCGGCGATCACCCGGTCGATCGACTCCTCCAGGGAGTCGTTGGTGATGGCGCGCTCGTCGCGGCGGGCGGTGAGCAGCGCGGACTCGTTGATCACGTTCGCGAGGTCGGCGCCGCTGAAGCCCGGGGTACGGCGGGCGACCGCGTCCAGGTCGACGTCGGGCGAGAAGGGCTTGCCCTTGGCGTGCACCCGCAGGATGGCCTTGCGGCCCTCCATGTCGGGCTGGTCCACCGGGATCTGCCGGTCGAAACGGCCCGGGCGCAGCAGCGCCGGGTCGAGGATGTCCGGCCGGTTGGTGGCGGCGATCAGGATGACCCCGCCCTTGGTGTCGAAGCCGTCCATCTCGACGAGGAGCTGGTTGAGGGTCTGCTCGCGCTCGTCGTGACCGCCGCCCATGCCGGCGCCGCGGTGGCGGCCGACGGCGTCGATCTCGTCGACGAAGACGATGGCCGGGGCGTTCGCCTTGGCCTGCTCGAAGAGGTCGCGGACCCGGCTGGCGCCGACACCGACGAACATCTCGACGAAGTCGGAGCCGGAGATGGAGTAGAAGGGCACTCCCGCCTCACCCGCGACCGCGCGGGCGAGCAGCGTCTTACCGGTTCCGGGCGGGCCGAAGAGCAGCACACCCTTGGGAATCTTCGCGCCCAGAGCCTGGTACTTCGCCGGGTTCTGGAGGAAGTCCTTGATCTCGTAGAGCTCCTCGACCGCCTCTTCCGAGCCGGCGACATCCGCGAAGGTCGTCTTCGGGGTGTCCTTGGTGATCATCTTCGCCTTGGACTTGCCGAAGTTGAGCACCCGGGAGCCGCCGCCCTGCATCTGCGACATGAAGAAGAGCAGCAGGAGCACGAGCAGCACGATCGGCAGCAGGTTGACCAGCAGGGTCACCAGGATGCTGTCGCTGTTGACCTCGGTGTTGGCCGGGCCGCTGATACGACCGTCGGCCTTGGCCGCCAGCACCTGATCCCAGACCTGCGAGCCCGACTCGTACGGGAACTGCGCCTCGATCTTGTCGGTGGTGACGTCCCCGAACTTCTCTTCGTTCTTCAGGTCAAGTTGGAGCGTCTGCTCCTTGTCCTGGAAGATCGCCTCTTCGATCTGAGCGGTGCTGAGCTTCTCCAGGGCGACCGAAGTATCGACCTTTTCGTAGGCCGGGCCGCCGGTGAACAGGGTGCTGAGCAGAATCGCGCCGGCGATCACCAGGATGATCCAGACCACCGGTCGGCGGAAGAAACGCGTACGTTCCATGCTGTAGTCGAGCGACGAGCGCCCGGATCCTCCTGATCGACGTCATGGCTGTCTGATGACAGTGCTGCCGCCGAAGCGGCTCGCCGTGACCGACCCTGCGGGCCGGCTCGACCCCGAGGCGCACAGATGTCACCGCGCCGCGGTCATTCGACGGTACACCGTGGGCGCGAGGAGCGAGCTTGCGAGCCCCGCAGTCGCCCACTATCAACACCACCGTGGGCGCGAGGAGCGAGCTTGCGAGCCCCGCAGTCGCCCACTATCAACACCACCGTGGGCGCGAGGAGCGAGCTTGCGAGCCCCGCAGTCGCCCACAACCACCCGCCCGTGGGGGCGAGGAGTGAGCTGTACCTCGGGGAACGATAGCCGCGTTTTCTGAAAGACCGCTGTAAGCGCACAGATCGCTGCGGCGGGCGGGCCGGGGTCAGGCGCGGCCGTAGACCTCGGGCTTCAGCACGCCGACGTAGGGGACCTCGCGGTAGCGCTCACCGAAGTCGAGGCCGTAGCCGACAACGAACTCGGTCGGGATGTCGAAGCCGACGTACTTGACCGGGACGTCGACCTTGACGGCGTCCGGTTTGCGGAAGAGGGCGACGACCTCGACGCTGGCGGCGGAGCGCGACTCGAGGTAGCGCAGCAGCCAGGAGAGGGTCAGCCCGGAGTCGACGATGTCCTCGACGACCACGACGTGCCGGCCGGCGATGTCACGGTCGAGGTCCTTGAGGATGCGGACGACACCGGAGGAGGTGGTGCCCTGGCCGTAGGAGGAGATCGCCATGAACTCCAGCTCGGCGGGGGGTCCGTGCCGGCCGAGTGCCCGGGAGAAGTCGGCCATGAACATGACCGCACCCTTGAGCACGCAGACCAGGAGCAGGGCGTCCTGCACGTGGGCGTAGTCCGCCGAGATCTGCTTGGCGAGTTCGGCGGTCTTGTCGCGGATCTCCGCCTCAGTGATGATCACGTGGTCGATGTCGGCGTCGTACCAGGAGCCGTCAGCCATGCCCCTAGCCTGCCGTACGCCGGTTGGCGAGGTGTCGCCGGGGCGGCCCTTTTCCGGCGGGTCCGCCCCGACAACAGCGGGTCGATTCGGGCGATTCTTCGTACGAGAGGATTTCTCGCCACATCTGCTACGGGCGGCGGCCGCCGGCGACCCGCAGCAGCTCGCCACCGCGGCGGGCCGCCTCGATCCCACCGGGCAGGTGCACCGGGCCCTGCCCCCGCCAGCTGGTCACCAGCGCCTCCAGCGCATCCACGTGCCGCTGCGACAGCGCCGCCGGCGCGGCGCCGAGCTCCCGGGCCCAGGCATGCAGCACCCGGCTCCGCAGCGCCGGCAGTAGCTCCGCCAACTCGGCCACCGCCAGCCCGCCCGAGCCGGTACGCGCCGCCGCCAGCGCCTGCCCCGCGAGCGCGTCCAGGGCCGTGCTGTCGGCCGCGATCAGCGCCGCGCTGCGCGCGAGGTTCGCCACCGCGTCCGCACCGAGCGCCGCCGCCAGCACCGGCAGCACTTCGGCCCGCACCCGGGACCGGGCGTACGCGGGGTCGGTGTTGTGCGGGTCCTCCCAGGGCGTCAGGCCCAGCGCGGCGCAGGCCGACCGGGTCTGGTCGCGGCCGATCCGCAGCAGCGGGCGCAGCAGCCGTACGCCGTCGAGGTCCCGCTCGGCGGGCATCCCGGCCAGGCCTCGCGGCCCGGCGCCCCGGGCCAGCGCCAGCAGCACCGTCTCGGCCTGGTCGTCACGGGTGTGCCCGACCAGGACCGCCGCCGCGCCCCACTCGTGGGCGATCCGCGCCAGCGCGTCGTACCGGGCGTTGCGTGCCGCCGCCTCCGGTCCGCCAGCGCCGGGGGCGACCTCGACCGTTGCGACCTCCACCGGGTCGAACCCGGCCCCGCGGGCCCAGTCCGCGACCGCGACGGCCCGCCGCGCCGAACCCTCCTGCAGGCCATGGTCGACCGTCACCAACCCGGCCGGACAGCCCAGGCGGGGGGCCACGAAGGCGGTGGCGTCAGCCAGCGCCAGCGAATCGGCTCCGCCGGAGCAGGCAACCAGCACCGTCGAGCCGGCCGGCAACCCGGTGAGCGCCGCACGCACCGCGAGGCGGACGGCGGCGACCGCCGGAGCGAGCCGGGCCACGACGGCGAGGTCAGCCCGCGTCGGCGGCCGGGGCGGTGCGGCCGTGCACCCGCGCCACCCAGGCGTCGGGGTCGGCGAGCTCGCCGATCTTCGGCAGTGTCAGCGGCGAGCTGAAGACCTTGTTGAAACCGGTCATCCCGACCCGCTCGACGACGCCGTGCACGAAGGCCCGGCCCTCGGCGTACTGGCGCATCTTGGCGTCGATGCCGATCAGCCGGCGGAATGCCCGCTCGACCGGGCTGGCCGGTTCGCGCCGCTGGTTGAACCGGGCCCGGATCTGCTCCACGCTCGGGACCACTTCCGGCCCCACCCCGTCCATCACGAACTCGGCGTGCCCCTCCAGCAGGGTCATCAGCGCGGTCAGCCGGTCCAGCACGGCCTTCTGGCCGGGCGTCTGCACCAGATCGAGCACGCTGGTCCGCGACTGCGGGTCCCGCGCCGACGAGGCGAGCATCCCCACCGCGCGGCGCAGCCGCTCCAGGAAGCGGTCGTCATCGGCCTGTGAGGCGTCGACGAAGGCCTGCACCTCGCCGAGGAAGTACCCGCGCATCCAGGGCACCGCCGTGAACTGCACCCGGTGGGTCACCTCGTGCAGGCAGACCCAGAGCCGGAAGTCCCGCGGGTCGGCCTCCAGGCGGCGCTCCACGTCGACGATGTTCGGCGCGACCAGCAGCAACTGCCCCGGGTCGTTGGCGAGCACGTCGAACTGCCCGAGCACCCGGCCGGAGAGAAATGCCAGCACCGTGCCGGTCTGCAGTCCGGTCGCCCGGGAGCCGATCATCTCGGTCAGGGCGCTGGGCTCCTTCTCCGAGAGCTGGGAGATCAGCGGGGAGATCACCTCCCGCATCCCGGCGACGTTGGCGTCGACCCAGTCGCGGCGGTCGACCACCCGCACCGGGGCGGGCGTGCCGACCGGGGTCAGCCCGGTGTACGCCGAGACGTGCTCGGCCGCCTCGTCCGCGAGTCGCCGCAGCTGCGCCACGATCTCGGTCGCCTCGCTGAGCGACACCCGAGGGCCGTTCTTGCCGAGTGCCCCCGCCGTCGCGGCGGCCAGGTCCCAATCCACGAACTGCGCCATGGCACCCACCGTACCCGCGTGGGGCACCCCCGCCGGGTCTCCCGGCAGCCTCAGCGGCAACCGCACCCGGCGAGGGCGGCGGCGATCCGGTCCAGCGCCACCTGAGGGTCGGCGCTGTGGGGCACCCGGTCGGCGAGGATGGCGAACGCCAGCACCCGCCCGTCGGCGGTGGTGACGACGCCGGAGATCGCGTGCACCCCGCTGAGCGTGCCGGTCTTCGCGCGTACCGCTCCCGCTCCGGCCCTGGCCTGGTCGCCGTAGCGCTCACGCAGCGTGCCGGACCAGGCCGCCACCGGCAGCCCGGCGAAGAGACCGGAGAGGTCCGGCCGGGACGGATCGGCGGCGAGCTGCAGGATCTCGGTCAGCAGGCGCGGTGCGATCCGGTTGTCACGCGACAGCCCGCTGCCGTCGGCCAGCTCGGTGCCCTCGGCGGGGAGGCCGAGCTCGGCGAGCACCTCCTTCATCGCCTCGCCGGAACCGGCGAACGAGGCCGGCTTGCCCTGGACCAGGGCGACCTGGCGGGCCAGCGCCTCGGCGAGGAAGTTGTCGCTCTGCTCCAGCATCAACTCCACCAGCCGCACCATCGGCGCGGACTCGACCCGGGCCAGCTCCGCACCGGCCGCCGGCTCGGCGGCGGTCGCCGCCCCGGAGGCCGCCCCCGCCCGCGGTGCCCGGCCGGCGCTGACCGCGCTCGCGGGCAGCCCCAGCGCCGCGGCGAAGGCCCGCCCGGCCGCCAGCTCCGGCTCGGCCGAACGCTCGGCGTAACCCTGCCCGGACTTCGGATCGTTGCGTGCGCCGTCGATCATCAGCGCGCTGATCGTGCCGCCGTAGCCGCCGGTGGGAATGTCGGAGTCCCAGCCCGGCTCGTGCGCCGGACCGGAGTAGAGCGAGCCGTCGACGATCACCTTCGTCGGCGCGGTGCCGCCGAGGGCCTTCCGCACCTGTTCGGCGAGCACGTCGAGCCGGGCCGCGCCCGGGTAGTAGCCGGTCTTGCCGCCGGCGAGGGTGGGGTCGCCCCCGCCGACCAGCACCACCTCACCGGGGTTCGCGCCGGCCACCGCCACCGTGGGGATCCGGTACGCCGGACCCCGCGCCGCCAGCACCGTCACCGCTGTCACCAGCTTGGTCACCGAGGCCGGCACCGTCGGCTCCTGCGGGGCGCGGGCGTCGAGCACCTCGCCGGTCTTGAGATCGATGATCTCCAGGTGCAGCCGCTCGCCGAGGGCCGCGGAGACATTCAGCTTGTCGATGGCGGCCTTCACCCCGGCAGGCGTGGGCATCGGCGCGCTGTCCGAGGCGACGGCGAGGACCGGCCGGGGCGCGGGATCGGGGGCGGCGGTTGTCGCGGGATCGGCCCCGCCCAGCCAGCCGTCGATCGGCCCCGGACGGACCAGCACCAGCGCGGCGCCGACCCCGACGACCAGAACCAGGACAGCTGCCAGCCAGGCGAGCCGTCGCCGGCCGCGGGTAGTGGGCGGAACCGGGTCTGCGGGCGGCGGGCCGGCCGGCGGTCGCGGGGTTTCCGAGGCCTGCGAACCGGCCGGGGGCGTCGATTCCGATTCCGATTCGGGGGCGGAATCCGGGTCGGGGGTGCTGCGCAACGGCGGCGGCGGGACCGAGGCCCGGCCGCGTGCGGAAGCGCCGGAAGATGGCGCGCCGGGGCTCACCGGATCCGCCGATCGGCCAGGCGACCCTCCAGTCTCGGCTCCCTGTCCGCTCTCCGGGCGGTAGTGTGAATCATCCCTCCCCACCGGCCCCTCCTCCCCACATCGAAAACGGCTTAGGCGACACTACTGCCGTCCGAAGACTATGTGGCGTCCGGATCGACCGGGACAGGTTCACCGGGGCCGCACGCATGCCACGACGTTAGGCGGCGTGGGCAGACGAGGAGCGTGAGATGGATTTCGACGTCCTGGTTGAGATCCCGAAGGGCCATCGAAACAAGTACGAGGTAGACCACGCGACCGGCCGGATCCGGCTGGACCGCACGCTGTTCACCTCGACGCAGTACCCGGCGGACTACGGGTTCATCGAAGGCACCCTCGGCGAGGACGGCGACCCGCTGGACGCTCTGGTGCTCGTTCCCGAGCCCACCTTCCCGGGCTGCCTGATCCGCTGCCGTGCCGTCGGCATGTTCCGCATGACCGACGAAAAGGGCGGCGACGACAAGGTCCTCTGCGTCCCCTACGAGGACCCGCGCCAGGAGCACCTGCGCGACATTCACCACCTGGGCGAGTTCGACCGCCTGGAGATCCAGCACTTCTTCGAGGTCTACAAGGACCTGGAGCCGGGCAAGTCCGTCGAGGGCGCGACCTGGGTCGGCCGGGTCGAGGCCGAGGCCGAGATCGTCAAGTCGATCCAGCGCGCCAAGGACGCCGAGGCCGCCGGCGAGCACCTGCACTGACCTGCGCCACCGCACATCGCAAGGCCGTCCGCGCCACCCGCGCGGACGGCCTTCGCGTTTTTCTCAGCCGATGAGCCCGCGAGCGCGCGCGTAGAGATCGAGCACGGCACAGGCCACCGGCACCACCGAGACCACCACCACCGTCTCCAGCAGGTCGGCGGCGCGCCCCAGATACGGCGAGGGCGGACGGTGGGCGTACGTGGCCCCGGCGGCGACCAGCAGCGGCGCCGCCGCCACCGCCGCCGCGACCAGCAGCAACCGGCCCGGGTCGCCGGCCGTGGCGGCGAGGCCGGCGCCGAGCAGCGTCACCCCCGCCAGACCACCGGCCAGCAGCGGCACCCGGTGCCGGACCGCCACGAAGAGCCGGGTACGCAGCAGCAGCGCCACCGCGCAGGCGGCCACCAGCAGCAGCGCCGCCGTGCCGCCGTGCGCCACCAGCACCGCCGACGCGCCGGCCACCAGGACCGCCTGGGCGATCAACAGCCCGCCGAGCACCTCCTCGCTGCGGGTCACCGCGTCGCGTACCAGGGTGGTGTCCGGCAGCCGGCGGGCCGCGGCGGCGCCCGGCCCGGCGTCGTCGGCGAGCGCGACCGGCGGCATCGGCACCTTGCCGAGCCGGATCGCCAGCAGCGGCAGCACGCCGAGGGCCAGGACCAGCACGCTCAGCACGACCGCCGCGGCGGCCTGGGCCGGCAGGGCGAAGGCGGTCAGCGCCGCCGCCGCGCCGCCGAGGCCCACCCCGGTGGCGGCGACGAAGATCCGGGTCCCCGCGGCCACCCCGACCGTGCCGAGCAGCGCCGCCACCACCAGCGCCGCCGATCCGGCCAGCAGCTCCGCCGCTCCGATCCAGCGCAGACCGGGCAGCCCCACCGGGTCACCGGAGGTGACGAGCAGGGCGCCGCCGGCGAAGGCGTACGGCATCGCGCAGCCGGCGAGCGCGACACCGGCACCGGCGTCGCCGTACGCGCGGGAGGCGACAACCCCCGCGACGGTGAGCAGCGCGGCGATCCCCAGCGCCGGGTACGCGCTGCTCCCGCCGGGGGCCGGTCCGGCGGCGAGCAGTGCCAGCAGCCCGACCGCCGCGGCCAGACCGGCCGCGACGCTGCTCGCGGTGCGCGACGCAGACGGTGACCATGCCCCGCCGCGCCGGCGGGCGCCGTCGGCGATCGCCTCCACCACGTCGTCGTACTCGAGCTGCGGCCACTGCGCCTGCGCCGGCACGAGGTGCAGCACCTCACCGTCGCGTACCCCCTGGACCGCCAGTGGACGGGCGGTGGCGAGGACACCGCCGTCGGCGCGGCGCAGCACCCAGCCGCCGTGCTCCTCCCCGGAGTCGGCGAGCCCCTCACCGGCGTGCCGCAGCACCTCCGGCAGGAGCTCCACCAGCGGGGTCTGCTCCGGCAGCGCGACGTCGACCCGGCGATGCGGCGCGCTGATGGTGACCCGGGCGAGCCCCGTGCTCATCGACATCTACGAGATTCCTTTCCCACGGCGGTGGCGGCTGCGCGAACGACAGGACTCTATCTACCATGAGCGAGGTTCGGATCACGATGCGCGTTCACAGGGGGATGAATTGCACCGGTACGGGGTGGTCCGATGAGTACGGTGGTCGTCAAGCGGCCCGCCCGCCGCCCCGCTCCGGAGATCCCCGAGGGCGAGTTGCCGGTCGAGGCGCCCCCGGAGATCCCGGCCCAGACCCAGGCCCGCTGGCAGCAGCTGCTGATGGTCCTGCCGATGCTCGGCGGCACCACCGCGATGGCGATGATGTTCGGCCGGGACGGCGGCCCGTACTCCTACGTGGTGGGCGGGATCTTCGGCCTGTCGTCGCTGGCGATGCTCGTCAGCTCCTGGGCGAACTCGTCCGGGGCGCCGAAGAAGTCGGAGATGATGACGGCGCGCCGGGAGTACCTGCGTCACCTCGCCACCCTGCGCCGACGGGTGCGCGAGACGGCTGCCCGCCAGCGCGCCGGCCTGCACTACCGGCATCCGGACCCCACCCGGCTCTGGTCCACCGTCGACAGCCACCGCGTCTGGGAGCGCCGCCCGGCCGACGACGACTTCGCGGTGGTCCGCGTCGGCGTCGGCCCGCAGACCCTGGCCACGCCGCTGGTGGCGCCGACGACCCGGCCGCTGGACGAGCTGGAGCCGATGACCGCCGGGGCACTGCGCCGCTTTCTGGACGCACACTCGGTCCTGCCGGACCTGCCGGTGGCGCTCTCGCTGCGCGGCTTCGCCCGGGTCTTCGTCGGTCCCGACGTGCCCACCAACGGCTCCAATCCGGTCCCGGACACCGGGGAGCCGGCAGCGCTGGTCCGCGCGATCCTCACCCAGCTCGCGGTCTTCCACGCCCCCGACGAGCTGCTGATCGCCGTCTGCACCGGGCCGGAGCGCCGCCCGGCCTGGGAATGGGTGAAGTGGCTGCCGCACGCCCGGCACCCCACCCGCCACGACGCACTCGGCCCGGTACGCCTGGTCGCCAGCACCGCCACCGAACTTGAGGAACTCCTCGACGACCTGCTCGCCAACCGCCCCCGTTTCCGGCCCGGGATGGTGACCGGCGACGGACCGCATCTCGTGGTGGTCCTCGACGGCGGTGAACTGACCGGCGCGAACACCCTCACCGCCGACGGCGGCGTCGCCGGGCTGACCGTGCTCGACCTGCAGAACCGCCCGCCCCGGCTGCCCGACCGGGCGACCCTGGTGCTGCACGTCACCGCCGAACACCTGATCAGCTCCACCATGGACGGCATGGCAGAGGTGGGCAGGCCGGACCTGCTCGACCCCGCCGACGCCGAAGGGATCGCCCGCCGCCTGGCGCCGCTGCGCCTCGCCACCGGCGCGCGCGGCGCCGACACCCCGGCCGCCGCCGACCCCGGCCTGCCGGAGCTGCTCGGCCTCGGCGACCCGGAGAGCTGGACGCCCGAGCGGGGCTGGACGCCCCGGGCGCACCGGGACCGGCTGCGGGTACCGATCGGCGTCGGCCCGGACGGCGGCACCGTCGAGCTCGACCTCAAGGAGTCCGCACAGGACGGCATGGGACCGCACGGACTGCTGATCGGCGCGACCGGCTCCGGCAAGTCCGAGCTGTTGCGGACCCTCGTCCTCGGGCTCGCCGCCACGCACAGCTCGGCGGAGCTGAACTTCGTCCTGGTCGACTTCAAGGGCGGCGCCACCTTCGCCTCCCTCGACCGGCTGCCGCACACCGCCGCGGTGGTCACCAACCTCGCCGACGAGCTGCCGCTGGTGGACCGGATGGTCGACGCGATCTCCGGCGAGCTCAACCGCCGGCAGGAGCTGCTGCGTCGCTGCGGCAACTACGCCAGCCTGCGCGACTACGAACGCGCCCGGGCCGGCGGCGCCGCCCTGGCGCCGCTGCCGTCGCTGCTCTTCGTCTGCGACGAGTTCTCCGAACTGCTCACCGCCAAACCCGAGTTCATCGACCTCTTCGTCCAGATCGGCCGGGTCGGCCGCTCACTCGGGGTACACCTGCTGCTCGCCTCGCAGCGGCTGGAGGAGGGACGGCTACGCGGACTGGACAACCACCTGTCGTACCGGGTGGGGCTGCGGACCTTCTCGGCGCTGGAGTCACGCACCGTGCTCGGCGTGCCGGACGCCCATGAGCTGCCCCGCTCCCCCGGGCACGGGTTCCTGCGCTACGGCAACGAGCCGCTGCTGCGGTTCAAGGCGGCGTACGTCTCGGGACCGCACCGGCGCGCTGGCGACGGCGCGGACGGCACGCCGCTGACGCGGCCCCGGCTGCTTGATTTCACCAGCCACCACGTGCCGATCCCGGAGCCGGTCGTACCCGACGAGCCGCAGCCCGAGGAGAGCGACCGGGAGTCACTGCTGGACGTGCTGGTGGAGCGGCTGGCCGGGCAGGGACCCCCCGCCCACCAGGTGTGGCTGCCACCGCTGGGTGCGGCGGCGACCCTGGAGGAGCTGCTCGGGCCGCTGACAACCGACCCGCAGCGGGGCCTGACCGTCGGCAACCCGGAGCTGCACGGCGCCCTGCAGGTGCCGATCGCGCTGGTCGACAAGCCGTACGAGCAGCGCCGGGACCTCTTCTGGCTGGCCCTGGACGGGGCGGCCGGGCATGTGGCGGTCGTCGGCACCACGCAGAGCGGCAAGTCGACGCTGCTGCGGACGCTGATCTGCGCCCTGGCGCTGACCCACACGCCGGCGCAGGCGCAGGTCTACTGCCTCGACTTCGGCGGCGGCGCGCTGGCCGGGTTGCGGGATCTGCCGCACGTCGGCGGGGTCGCGGGACGTTCCGACCCGGCGGCGGTGCGCCGGACCGTCGGGGAGATCAGCGGGCTGCTGACCCAGCGCGAGCAACGTTTCGCGCTGGCCGGGACGGAGTCGATGGCCGCTCACCGCGCCCACGTGGCGGCCGGAGCTCCGCCCGGCGACCCGTACGGCGATGTCTTCCTGGTGGTCGACGGCTGGGCGACACTGCGCAACGAGTACGAGGACCTGGAACCGCTCATCACCGAACTGGCCGGGCGGGGCCTGTCGTACGGCATCCACGTGGTCGCCTCGGCGGCGCGCTGGATGGATTTCCGGCCGTCGGTGCGTGACCTGTTCGGTTCCAAGGTGGAGCTGCGACTGGGCGACCCGAGCGACTCGATGGTGCCCCGGCGGGCGGCGGCGAACGTGCCGGCGGGCGCGCCCGGACGGGGAATGACCGTCGACGGGCTGCACTTCCTCGGCGCGCTGCCGCAGGCCGACGGCGCCGGGACGGAGACCGCGGACCTGGTCAAGGCGGT
>Ga0233383_1000226_pt1 | contig 23750 bp, 25 predicted proteins | sample ElkDunMinimDraft_14_FD_191542 | JGI IMG/M metagenome (GOLD analysis project Ga0233383, IMG submission 191542) | Fecal eukaryotic communites from dung pellets of Tule Elk in California, USA - Elk Dung G16 | ecosystem: Host-associated > Mammals > Digestive system > Large intestine > Fecal | place...
CAGGTTCCCGAAACCATGGCACGAGGTCGTCCCGGTCGCACCCGACCCGCGGGACCGACGATCGCTCGGCGCCTCGCGCCTCGCGGCGCGGAGCCGGTCTAGGGGCCGGCGTCCGACGCCGCCGCGCCACCACGTTCCTCGCTGCGCTCGGTGTTATCGGCGACGTCGTCTTCGGAAGCATCGTCGCCACGGAACCGGCGGTAGCTGTAGATCAGCAGCGCGAGCGCCACCAGCCCGGAGCCGATCAGGCTGGACCCGGTTCCCCAGCCGCCCGGCAGCCACCACCGCTCGTCGAGCGGCCACCAGCTCGGCGCCGGCGGGTGCAGTCCCCAGATCACGCCGATGCCCATCAGCCCCAGCGCCAGCAGCATGCTGAGCGCGATGTTCCACCAGCTCCGGACGCTGGCCCGCGCGGTCTCGAAAGCCTGGGCGCGCACCGGCTCGACCCGCTTCTGCGCCCACTCGTACTGCTGGGAGAGCACGGCGAGCCCCGCAGCCAGCAGGAGCAGCCCAGGTCCGGGCAGCACGAGGGCGGCGACGCCCAGCACGACGAGCGTCCAGCCGAGCACCCGGCGGACCAGGCGTGCGGTCACGGCGACGACCCCGTGGCCGGCTCGGGCGCAGCCCTGACCCGGTCGACGACGGCCGCGGCGACCTCGTCGGGCTGCGTCTCGGGCAGCCAGTGGCCGGCGTCCAGCTCGACGAACCGGTAGGGAGCGCGCACCCGGGCCTCGGTCAGCTCCGCGGCCCGGCGGCCCAGGGCGAAGTCGTGCCTGCCCCACACGTAGGTGGTCGGCACGACGGCGTCACCCACCGACCGCCGGGCCAACGGCACGGCGCGGTACCACCCGAGCGCCGAGCGCAGGGCGTCGTCGTCACGCATCAGCGCCGCGTCGTGGGCGGCGTCCTCGCGCGGGAGGCCGGACCATGCCAGCGTGCTCTCGAGCGTCGGCCTCAGCAGCGCCTCGGGCAGCGCGGGAAGCTGGAAGAACCCGAAGTACGCCGAGCGCAGGGCCTGGTCCGAGCGCAGCAGGGACAGCACCTGGGCGCGCGGATGCGGTGTGGAGAGCACCGTCAGGCTGCGTACCGACTCGGGTGCCCACGCGCCCAGCGCCCAGGCGACACCGCCTCCCCAGTCGTGCCCCACCACGTGCGCCGGCCCGGTGTGCCCGACCAGCGCGAGGACGTCCTGCGCAAGGTGGTCGAGACGGTATGCCGCCCGCGGACGAGGGCGGGCGCCCGGCGAGTACCCGCGCTGGTCGAGCGCCACGGTCCGCAGGCCCGCGTCATGGAGGATCGGGGCCACGCGCGACCAGGAGGCCGAGTCCTGGGGGAACCCGTGCAGGAGGACGACCGGCGTGCCGTCCTGCGGTCCGGCGTCGTGCACGTCGAAGGCCAGGCGGCCGCGCCGGAGGGTCGTCAGTCTCGGGCCGTTCATCGGTCCAGCGTGCGGACCTCGGGGCGGACACGCACGACCACCCGGCCGCAGGCAGCAAAGGACCCGCGGGCTGGAGGTCGCCGACGAACGTCGACGCCTCCTGCCGTGCTGGACGAGGGCACGGCACCCGCGGGTCCCGGTGGTCGCGAGGAACTCGCTACCAGTCCGTGCGCCTGGACGGCGCAAAGCTGTCACACGCGCGCGAACCTAGCGCGCGACCACCTCATGGGTCCGAAGAGTCTTCACTGGTCGGATCACCTCCCTTCTCATGTGCCCACGACGCTACGCCTGCCACCGGACGCTCGCCAAGGGATTTCGCTCAGAGGTGGATCGGGCCGCCGAGCAGCCCGGCCGTCAGGCGCCGCCGGCCGGACGGAGCAGGTTCGACCACTCCGCGGGATAGTCGTCGAGCCACTGCGCGAACGACCGCGCGGGACGCCCCACGAGGCGCGGGACGTCCTGCGACACCGCCTCGAGCGTGCCCGCCGCGATGGCCTCGTAGGACGAGACCCACCCCTCAACCAGGTACGGCTCCGCGCCGAAGCGCTCGCGCGACGCGTAGGCCTCGTCCGTGGTCTCCGGGTGGTACGTGATGCTGCGCCCGGTCGCCTCGGAGAGCGTGCTCGCGACCTCCTCGAGGGTCAACGCCTCCGGTCCGGTCAGCTCGTAGGTCACGCCGTCGTGCCGCTCGGGCCGCTCGTCGAGGAGCACGGCCGTCGCGACGTCGGCCACGTCGTCGTGCGAGACCGACGCCACGCGTCCGTCGCCCGCCGGGCCGCGGATCACGCCGTCCTCGCCGACGAGCACGGTGAGGGCGTGGTGGTACAGGTTGTCGCGCAGCACGGTCCAGCGCAGCCCGGTGCTCCTGAGGTGCTCCTCGGTGTGCCAGTGGTCGCGCGCGAACGTGAAGACCGCGTCCGGCGCGGCCCCGATGAACGAGACGTACACGATGCGCTCGACGCCGGCGGCGACGGCGGCGTCGATCGCCGCGACGTGCTCGCCCACCCGGTCGGCGTCCTCGTGCGCGCTGACGAGGAACACGGTGCGGGCGCCGGTGAAGGCGTTCCGGAGCCCTTCGGCGTCCCGGTAGCCCTCGATCGGCATCACGTAGGACTCGGGCAGCGGGCGGCCGTCGTCGAGGTGCGGTGCGTGGTCGGGGTTGCGCGTCACGAGACGCTGCCGTGCGCCCTCCGCGGCGAGCCGGAACGCGAGCCGCGACCCGAGCCGTCCCCCCGCGCCGGTGACTGCCACCACGTCGCCCGCCGACCATCGCCCCATGCGTCAAACCTAGTCAGGACCACAGGTGATGGCGCGACGAGGGGGACCCTGGAGCGGGCCACGCCGTTAGGTTGGAGGGGTGACCGACGATCCCTACCGCGTGATGACCGTGTGCACGGGCAACATCTGCCGCTCGCCCATGGCGGCGATCGTGCTGCGTGACCGCCTCGACGCCGCCGGCCTCGGCGAGGTGGTGGACATCGACTCCGCGGGGGTCAGCGACGAGGAGACCGGCAACCCGGTCGACCGTCGGGCCCGCCGCGTCCTGGCCGAGCACGGGTACCCCACGGGCGACGGGCACCGCGCGCGGCAGATCACCGCCGCGGACATCGCGTCCCACGACCTCGTCCTCGCGATGACGGCCAACCACGCCCGGGCGCTGCGCCGGCTGGCGCGCGCCGACGACGACGGCCGCATCCGGATGTACCGGTCGTTCGACCCGCAGGCGCCCGTCGTCGGGCCCGGCGAGAGCGAGCAGATGCTCGACGTCGACGACCCCTGGTACGGGGACATCGAGGACTTCGAGCACTGCCTGACCGAGATCGAGGCGGCCGCCGACGGCGTCGTCGAGCTCGTCCGGTCGCAGCTCGCTGCCCGGGAGCGGTCGTAGCGTGACGGCGGCCCGCCCGCTGCCCGCGGTGCGCAGGGTCGAGCCCGACGACTGGCGGAGCCTGCGCGAGCTGCGGCTCGCGGCGCTCCAGGACCAGGCCGCCCCGATCGCGTTCCTCGACACCTTCTCCGCCGCGGCGCAGCGGCCCGACCGGTACTGGCAGGACCGCGCGGCGAACGCCGCGGTGGGCGGGCCCGCGGCGCAGTTCGTGGGCGTCACCTCCGACGGCGCCTGGGTCGGGTCCGTGACCGGCCTGCTCGAGGAACCCGGCACCGCCGACGTCCTCGGTGCACCGGTCACCGCACGGCAGGTCCACGTGGTCGGCGTCTACGTGCGCCCCGAGCACCGTGGCTCCGGCCTGCTGGACAGGCTCCTGGACGAGCTTGCCCGCTGGGCCCGCGAGCAGGGTCTGGGCCGCGCCCGGCTGTACGTCCACGAGGAGAACCAGCGGGCGCAGGCCGCCTACCGCAAGTCGGGCTTCACGCCGTCGGGCCACCGGGTCAACGGCGCGCTCGGGGCAGAGCTCGAGATGGTTCGGGCGCTCTAGCAGCCAGGCGGTCGAGCCGGTCGAGCCAGCGAGGCCATGGCGGCCCGGCCGGCGCGGGCGGTGGATCGGGTGGCGGTGGCGGAGGCGGCGCCACGTAGCCGTGGAACCAGCGTGCGGTCTCTCGCCAGACGACGTCGCGCACCTCGGGTGCCGAGAGCGTGACGTCGTGCAGGGCGCCGTCGATCCTCGCCAGGGTCACGAGGTGGCCCAGGTCGGGCACCCGGCGCGCGATCCCCACGACGTCCAGCACCGAGTCGGTCCACATCATGTCGTCGCTCCACCGGACGGGCGGCGTCGAGCGGGTCGACAGCAGGACCAGCACGGGAGCGTTGATCCCGAGCCCGTGCGCGACCCGCTCGTGCCCCCGGAAGATCGCCGCGAGCCAGGCGGGTGTCGGTCGCCACCCCGTGTCGGGCCGCCACGCGGAGTTGTACTCCCACCCGCCGTCGTACCGCGAGGAGACCGAGCGCACGTAGAACCCCTGGTCCACGTTGACCAGGTGGCTGCGCGGGGCGAGGGCGGCGTGGGCGCGGATGCCGGGCTCGAGCACCTTGCGGCCCACCTCGCGCGTCTGGAACTCGAGCCACGGGCTGTTGAGGACGACGCCCGCGAGGCGGTCCTGGTGGTTGGCCGCCCACAGGCTGAGGATCAGCCCGCCCGTCGAGTGACCCATCACGATGAGCTTGCGTGCCGGGGACCGGCCGTCGGCACCCTCGCCGTGGCCGATGACCGTCAGGGCGGCCTCGATGTCCTCGTCGTAGGTACGCAGCGACGTGACATACCCCGGCGTTTGGTACGGCCGGATGCTCCGCCCGTACTTGCGCAGGTCCAGGGCGTAGAACCGCACGCCCAGACGTTCCCAGAACTCGGCCAGGTGGGTCTGGAAGAAGTAGTCGACCCACCCGTGCACGTACAGCAGGTCGACGCCGACGTCGGGCAGGTCCTCGTCGTCGCGCACCGCCCGGCGCACGAGCGTCGCGACGACCTCGCCCTCGTCGTCCGGCTGGAGCGGCAGCGTCAGCGACTCATAGCCGGGCAGGACGTCCGGTTCCCAGATCGGCGAGTCGGTCACGCCCTGACCGTAGGTCGTCCAGGACGCGACCGCCCGTCGCGTCTAGCCCTCGGGCCAGTCGTCGATCTGCTCGACGCCGCCGCGCTGGCCGCTCGCGCCCGGCTCACCCCGGCGGAGGGTGAGGTGACCGCCCAGGTACCCGCTCACCGAAACCACGGCACCCCCGAGCAGACCGACCACGACGCCTGACGTGGTGCGCCCGCCGCGGCGCAGCAGCCACGACGTCCCGTAGAGCGTGCCCGCGGCCGCGTTGAGCGCGGCGTGGACCGCGCCCACGCGGCGCGACTCGGCGCTCGACAGGCCCGACCAGTCGGCAAGGCCCGAGAGTGCGGTCGGGACGACGAAGAGCAACCCGGCGCCGACCAGCCGGCGTGCGGCGTCGGCGTGCTTGTGCGGGCCGGTGAGGTCCAGCACCGTGGCGCCGATCCACGCGCCGAGCGGCATGTCGGTCATGAGCGGGTGGAGCGCGTGCCCGATCGAGCGGCCGCGCAGCTCCTCGAGCAGGCGACCGCCCGGCAGCACCATGCGCGCGACCTCACCGAGGCGTCCGGTGAGGGCGTCGACCCGGGTGTCGTCCTCCAGCTGCTCGGTGCGGCGCTCCGCCATCGGCGCGGGCAGCGGTTCGACGGTCATGGGTACCTCCGCGGTCGTGCGCGCCGGACCTGCTCCGGCATCTGGACGCGTCACCGACGCTAGGCGCGGCGGCGGTCGCTCGCACGACGCCGGCACCCGGGCCGGTGCCCGGGTGCCGGCGTCGCGGGCGGTCAGCGCAGCGCCGGCAGCACCCGCTGTGCGCTCGCGGCGATGAAGTCCTGCTGGGTCTGCGGGTCGCCGCTCACGTGGTGCAGGTAGAGGCGGTCGGCTCCGAGCTCGACCAGCGAGCCCAGGTAGTCCGTGAGCTCGTCGAGCGAGTCGGTCACGTGGACGGCCGTGCGGACCGCGTCGATGCCGACGTCGGTGGACGCCGCGTCGAACGCGGCGGGCGAGGGCAGGTCCCAGCAGGTGGGCGGGGGGAAGGTGTTGGTCTGCCACTGGTCGAGCGCGACCCGTTCGGCCTCCTGGATGCTCTCGGCCCAGGACAGGTGGACCTGGACGATGAGCTCGCCCTTCCCGCCGGCCTGCCGGTAGCTGTCGAACACCTGCCGCAGCGCCTCGGGCGACTGGTTCGTCGTCGCGAGACCGTCGGCCCAGCCGGCGTGCGCCGCGGCCGTCTGGGGCGTGATCGCCGGGCCGATGAGCAGGGGCGCCACCTCGGGCAGCGTCCACAGCCGTGCCGCGTCGACCGTGACGTGGCCGTGGTGGGTGACCTCCTCGCCGTCGAGCAGCGCCCGGATGATCGCGACGCACTCCCGCAGGCGCGCGTCCCGGTCCGTCTTGGACGGCCAGGCGTCACCGGTGATGTGCTCGTTGACGTTCTCGCCGGAGCCCAGCGCGACCCACAGCCGCCCCGGGTGCATCGCGGACAGCGTCGCCATGGCCTGGGCCAGGATCGCCGGGTGGTACCGCTGGCCGGGAGCGCTCACGGTCCCGAACGTCAGGTTCGACGTCGTCGCGAGCGCCGCGCCGAGCCACGACCACGTGTAGGCCGACTGCCCCTGCCGCTCTCCCCACGGAGCGAAGTGGTCGGAGCACATCGCGGCGTCGAACCCGGCGGTCTCGGCGGCCTGTACCGCCGCCAGCAGGTCGGACGGGTGAAGCTGCTCGTGCGAGGCGTGGAAACCCACGACCGTCATGAAGTCCTCCGTCTGTCGAGTTGCATCCCGCACCGTCGAGGTGCGACGCCGAACGACTGCGCCCGGCGGTGCGGCGGCCTGGGCGTGCGCTCGTCGTGGCCCCCAACGTAGGGCCGGAACGTCCGCGCCGCAGAGCATGCGGCAGGAAAGGCCGTGGTCCCCGGCTCAGACGGGCGCGTACGCGTCGGGCGTGGGCACGAACGACACCTCGACGTCGGGAGCGGCGTCGCGCAGCAGCGCGCCGAGCCACTCGGCGAAGAGCGCCATGCCGGCCTGCTCGGACGGCACGTGCCCCACGACGACCAGCCCGCGGCCCAGCAGCCGGGCCGCGTCGGCGGCGTAGCCGCCGGTCTCCCACTCGTGCGCCTCGCCCATGACGACGGCGTCGACGTCGGTGCGCCGCAGCAGGCCGCGGTTCCGGGCGAAGCCGCGGAAGCCCAGGTCGAGGGCGACCCGCCGGACGGGCAGGGCCGGGTCGCCGACGTACCGGGCCGCGTCGCTACCCAGAGCCCGGGCCACGTGCGCGGCCAGCTCGGCCAGGGTCGTCGGGCCGACGTCGCACAGCGCCGCTCCCGCCGCCGCGGCACCCGGGTCGAGCGACCACCCCAGGGCGTCGGCGGCGCCTTCGTCGATGCCGTCGGGCCGGCGGTCGTGCCAGGCGTCGTGGTACCGCCACACCGCGATCCCGTGATCCCCGACGAACGCGCGCTTGGCCGCGTACACCGGGTCGTCCTCGCGCTCGAGGTCGGCCGTGGCGCGGCCCAGGTGGTCGTAGTAGAGCGGCTCGTGCGTCACGACGACGTTGGCGCCGACGGCGACCGCGTGCTCGAGCACCTCGAACGTCGCCATGGTCGTGACGACGACTCCGCGCACGGCCGCACCGCCGTCGCCCGCGACGAGGCCGTCGACCGTCGTCGGCCGGGCCGGCACACCGAGCGCACGCGCTGTGAGCTCGACGAGGCTCGCGACCGTGAGCGGCGCGCTCGTCCGCGAGGTCATGTGCCCACCGAGTGCTCGGGGCCGGTCGCCGCGACCGTCACCCGCGCCGTCGCCACCACCGGCGCGGACGCCGCTCGTCAGTCGCCCCTTCAGCCGTCCCGTCAGCGGTCCGGGAGGTCGCCGGCCGGCCCGGCCGCGACGGTGCGGACAAGCGCTCCTGGCGGCGTTCCTGCCAGCGCCGCACCTCGAGCTCCACGTCGCGCGTGGGCGTGAGCACGGGTGGCCCGCCGAGGAGCTGGCGCCGGGCGTCGACCACCCGTGCGTTGAAGTCCTCGACGATCTCCCGGACCTCGTCCGGCGAGGACTGGCGGTCGAGCGTCTCGTCGAGCTCGGCGTGCTCGCGGCGAAGCTGGGCCGCCGGCAGCACGCCGGTGATCTGCTCACGCTCGACGAGGTTCTTGAGCCACCAGTCCGGGTCGTGGGTGCCGCGCAGGCCAGGGATGGGCTTGCCCGCCAGGGGCAGGTCGTCGAACTCGCCGCGCCGCATGGCCTGGTCGATCACCGTGTCGATGAAGCGCTGCCGGTCGCCCGGGGCGGCGCTGTAGCGCGGCCGGGGTGCCTCGTCGTCGTCCGGTCCGGGCTCGGGCGCCGGGAGTCCTTGCTCCGCACGCTCACGCTCCGCCTCACGCTCCGCACGGTACTGCGCAGCGTGACGCGCCGGGTCGGAGTCGGGCTCCATGGCACCAACCTAACGTCCGAGGCACGCCGCGCGTCCGGTGAGGCTCGGCGGCCCGGCATGATGGGTCGCATGAAGGTCTCGCGCCGCAGCCATGTCCCTCCGTTCGCCGTCATGGAGGTGCTTGCGGCGGCCAACGCGCGCCGCGCGGCCGGCAACGACGTCCTGAGCCTGTGCGCGGGTGAGCCGTCGACCGGCGCGTCCGACGTCGTGCGGCAGCGGGCCGCCGACCTGCTCCGCACGGGCGACCTCGGGTACACCGAGTCGCTGGGGGTGCCGGCGCTGCGGGCCCAGATCGCCGGCCACTACCAGCGCTGGTACGGCGTCGACGTCGACCCCGCCCGCGTGGCCGTGACGACCGGGTCCAGCGGCGGGTTCCTGCTCGCGTTCCTGGCCGCGTTCGACGTCGGCGACCGGGTCGCGCTGGCTCGCCCGGGCTACCCCGCCTACAAGAACATCCTCGCGGCGCTCGGGTGCGAGGTCGTCGAGCTCGACTGCGGGCCGCAGACGCGTTACCAGCCGACGGTCTCGCAGCTCATGGAGGCGTACTACGACGGCGGCCTGGACGGCCTGATCGTCGCCTCGCCCGCCAACCCCACGGGCACGATGATCGCGCCCGACGAGCTCGCGGCCGTGGCGCGCTGGTGCGGCGAGCACGACGTGCGGCTCGTGAGCGACGAGATCTACCACGGCATCGCGTACGGCGAGGACGTCCCGGTGGCCACGGCCGCGACGTACTCGGACGCGGGAGCCGTCGTCGTGAACTCGTTCTCCAAGTACTGGGCCATGACGGGCTGGCGCCTGGGCTGGCTCGTGCTCCCGGACGAGCTGGTCGGGCCGGTCGGCGCGCTCGCGGGCAACGTGGCGCTGTCGCCACCTGCGCTCGCGCAGCACGCGGGCATCGCCGCGTTCTCGCCCGAGGGCTATGCGGCCGCGGCCGAGAACGTCGCGCGCTATGCCGTGTCGCGGGCAGCGCTGCTCGACCGCGTGCCCGAGCTCGGCTGGCGCCCCGTCGCGCCGGCCGACGGCGCCTTCTACCTGTACGGCAACGTGGCCCAGTACTGCGAGCGCATCGGCGGTGATGCGGTCGCGTACTGCGCCCGGCTGCTCGAGGAGGCGGACGTCGCGATCACGCCGGGCACGGACTTCGACGGAGTGCACGGCCGCGACTGGGTGCGCCTGTCCTTCGCGGCGGCTCCCGACGTGGTGGCCCGTGCCGTCGACCGCATCGTGGCATGGCAGAAGACGCTCTGAGCGGTACCGCCCGGACGGCCGTCAGCCGACGGCCAGAATGCCCGTCCCGTTGTCCTCGGCCTCGGGCGGCACCGGTGCCGCGAGGAACTCCTTGATCTCGTCCTGCGTCGGGAACTGCGTGACGCCGGGCCGGCTGAACCAGTTCACCAGCCAGATGGCGAGGTCCCGCACCGCGACGTTGAGCTGGTTGGACGCGCTGCGGAGCTGGTCGAACGCCTCGTCGGCATCGACGCTGTAGGCGACCATCAGCACGCCCTTGGCCTGCTCGATCGCGGCCCGGCGCTCGGCCGAGGCGCGGATCGACTTGGTGGCCTCGCGGCGCGCGGCCTCGCGCTGGGACTCGGTGACGTCGATGAAGTAGCCGATGAGCTCCGTCACCTTGCCCGACTCGGGGTCGCGGCGGCCCTGGCCGGTCACGGCGAGGGTCCGGACGTTGCCCTGCGCGTCGAAGATGCGGTGCACCGAGCTGAAGGGCTCGCCGGTCGATGCGGCCTCGCGCAGGACGCCGTCGACCCGCGCGCGGTCCTCCGGGTGCTTGTGCGCCAGCATGAGCTCTGTCGTCGGTACGACCTGGCCCGGCTGGAAGCCATGCATGACGTACACCTCGTCGGACCATGCCCAGCGGCCGGTCTCGAGGTCGAGGCGGTACCGGCCTACCGGTGGTTGCTCGCCCGACGCGAGCGCAGCCTCAACCGCCTTGTCCAAGGATGCACTCTCATTCACTGTCGTCTCCCGTGTGGGTGGTGCGGGGCCGGGTTCTCGACTCCAGTTGACGACCCGTTGGCTTTCCGGCGCCGGCGTGACAGGGCCGACACGGTGCGAACGCGAGTTCGCCGGGCGCGTCACTGGTCACGGTTTCCACCGCCGATCGAAGCGTTCCGACCCCCTCGGAGGAGTTGAACGGGTGTCCAAAAGGTACACCGTGCGGGCCCAAGCCCATATGCCTAGCCTGAACCTCTGATCGAGGAATGGCCACCCCTATGGAGGAAGCAGAGGCCCGTGATGTCGAGCCAGACCCAGGACCAGGCAGGTTTCCCCGCGCAGCAGCAGACGCCCCCCGGGCGGACGGACGCCATGACCCCGGAGCCGGACCACGGCGAACGATCGTACGAAGGGTCGGGCAAGCTCACCGGGAGCCGGGCGCTCATCACCGGTGGTGACTCCGGCATCGGCCGGGCGGTCGCCATCGCGTTCGCGCGGGAAGGTGCCGACGTCGCGATCAGCTACCTGCCGGAGGAGCAGGCCGACGCCGAGGAGACTCGCCGGTGGGTCGAGGAGGCCGGCCGCACGTGCGTCCTGCTGCCCGGCGACATCACGCAGGAGTCCGTGGCGCGCGAGACCGTCCGCAAGGCGGTGTCCGAGCTGGGCGGGCTCGACATCCTGATCAACAACGCGGGCTTCCAGATGGCCCGCCGTGAGTCGATCGCCGACATCACGTCCGACGAGCTCGACCGCGTCTTCAAGACCAACCTCTACGCGCTCTTCTGGATCACCCAGGAGGCGCTCGAGCACCTCAGCGAGGGCGGGTCGATCATCAACAACTCGTCCATCCAGGCGTACGAGCCGTCCAACACGCTGCTCGACTACGCGTCCACCAAGGCCGCGATCAACAACTTCACGGTGAACCTCGCGGCCGAGGTCGGCTCGCGCGGCATCCGGGTCAACGCCGTGGCGCCCGGACCCATCTGGACACCTCTCCAGCCGGCCACCCAGCACGAGGAGAAGATCGAGAAGTTCGGGTCGGACACCCCGCTGGGCCGGGCCGGGCAGCCGGCCGAGCTCGCACCGGCGTTCGTCTTCCTCGCGTCGAACGTGACGGCGTCGTACGTCTCGGCGACCGTGCTCGGCGTGACGGGCGGCAAGCCGGTCTTCTGAGCGGCCCAGGATCGCGCATGGACCCGTTCGGATCGGTGGGCTCGCTCGAGGAGCTCGCAGCCCTCGTCAGCCGGCGTGCGCCGCTGTACGTGCGCTTCAGCGCCGGACCGGACGCCGACGCCACGGAGACGAGCGTCGACCACGAGTCCGGCTGCGAGCTGCCCGGCCTGTCGGTCAACCCGCTCGTGCCCGAGCCGTGGTTCGACCGGCCGGCCGTGCACTGGGTCGCGCGGCAGCTGGTCCAGTACGCCCATCTCGACGAGCCGGACAGGTTCGCCTGGGTGCTCGCCGGGGACGAGGTCGGGCGTGGGCCCGACTGCGAGCCGCTCGTGGCCGGCGTCGAGCCCGTGGCTCGCGTCCCGGAGGAGGTCGTGCGGGAGGCGCACCGTCTCTACGAGGACGTGTTCGACGTCGGCGACGACGGCCGATGAGCGGTCGTCGCCGACGTCGGCAGCGGTCAGCGTGGACGTGCTGCGAGGCCGTGATCGTCGAGGAGGGCACGCCCGCCGGGCTGATCGACGCTCCGCAAGAGGTCCGGACCCGCGACTTCCTCTCGCACGTCCCCTGACCCCCTGAGCGGGCCGACGGCTAGAGATGTTCACGAAAAGCCAGCCGGATTCGTGAACATCTCTAGCCGTCGGCGCGGCCGCCCACAGGGGTCACGCCGACGCCGGCGTCACACCCAGACGGTCGGTGAGGAAGAGGAACGCCTCGGCGTAGGGGTTGCCCTTGCCCCGAGCGCGGACCTGCTCCCAGTCGACCTGCTCGCGCAGCGCCCGCACGATCGGCAGGAGTGCGCTGAAGTTGCAGTCGTGCTCGGCGAGCGCGACGACCTTGGACCCGATCACGTCGGTCGCGGTGAGGACGGGCATCCGCACCGCGAGCACCTCCATCTCGTCGGCCCGGTCGAGCAGCTGGTCGGCCACCGGCTCGCCACCCAGGACGTGGATCACGTCGACGAGCGCCTCCTGGTGGTACGCCTTGAACAGCCAGTCCTCGGCCGGCTCCCGCAGCACGAGCCCGGCGCCCGCGAGGGCCTCACGGGCGAGGTCCGCGTCCTGGGGTCGGATGACGAAGTCGACGTCGTGGTGCGGCTCGGGGCCGCCGCGTGCGAAGGCGGCATAGCCGCCGCACAGGGCAAAGGGGATGTTCGCGTCACGCAGCGCGACGGCGCTCAGCCGTACCGCGTCGCGCAGCGCGGCGCGCTCGTCCTCGGTCAACAGAGTCACACATGCCTCCTGGTCACCGGACCATCCTGCACTGGAACCGGCACGCTCGCCCGGGTGGGGCCCGTGTGCCGCGACCGCGTGCGGCGAGCCGTCGTCCGCCTCAGAATCGACAGGATGACCAGCCTCCGCCTCGCCACGTTCAACATCCTGCACGGCAGGTCGCTGTCGGACGGCGAGGTGGACGTCCCGCGGTTCGCGGCGGCCGTCGCCTCCCTGGGTGCCGACGTGCTCGCCATGCAGGAGGTCGACCGGGACCAGCCGCGGTCCATCGGCGCCGACCTCACCGCCGTGGCGGCGCGCGCCGCGGGCGCGCCCTACCACCGCTTCGCGGCCACGCTCTACGGTGAGCCCGGCGTCTGGACCGGAGCCACGGGCCGAGGGCAGCCCGGCGTCGCCGAGTACGGCATCGCGATCGTGAGCCGCTACCCGGTGCTCACGTGGCGGCGGCTCGCCCTGCCCGCGCTCCCCGTCAAGTGGCCGCTCATGCTCAAGGACCAGCCACCGATCCTGGTCAAGGACGAGCCGCGCGCGGCGCTCGCGGCGACGATCGACGTGCCGGGCGGCCCGCTGACGGTCGTCTCGACCCACCTGACCTTCCTGCCCGGCTGGAACGCGTTCCAGATCCGCCGGCTGTGGTGGGCGTGCCGGCGGCTGCCGCGCCCGCTCGTCGTGATGGGCGACCTGAACCTGCGCGGGAACCTCCCCGCCCGGCTGACGGGGTGGCGGCCGCTCGCCGAGGGCCCGACCTTCCCGCTCGACACGCCCGAGCACCAGATCGACCACATCCTCGGCGACGGCTCGGTGCACGCCGTGGCGCGCGGCCGGTCGGTCCACACCGGCACGTCCGACCACCGGGCGCTCGTGGCCGAGGTCGCCTGCGGGGACGCCGCGTGATCCGCCTCGCCACCTTCAACGTGCAGCACGGCAGGTCGCGCGCCGACGGACGCGTGGACGCCGCACGGCTGGCGCGCGCGGTCGTGAGCCTCGACGCCGACGTCGTCGGACTCCAGGAGGTGGACCGCGGGCAGCGCCGCTCGGGCGGTTCCGACCTTGCCCGCGAGGTCGCCGAGGCCGCGGGCGCGCACTATGCCTACGTCCCTGCGCTCGCGGGCCAGGTCGCCGGGCACGGTCCGCTCGGGCGCCGCCGGGCACGCGGCGACGAGGCCGAGCAGGTCCCCGGGTACGGCATCGCGCTGCTGTCCCGGTACCCGGTGCGCGCCTGGTACCGGTTGCGGCTCCCGGTCGCCGGGCCCTGGCTGTTCGGCCGGGTGCAGGTGTGGCGGGACGAGCCGCGCGCCGCGCTCGCCGCGGTCGTCGACACCCCCGAGGGGCCGCTCACGGTCGTGACCACGCACCTGTCGTCGTGGCGGCGCTGGAACCGGGTGCAGCTCCGGTGGCTCGTGCGGTGGCTGCGCCGGGTACCGCGGCCGGTCGTGCTGCTGGGCGACCTCAACATCCGGGGCCGCATCCCCGCCGAGTCGACCGGGTGGCGCGCGCTCGCGCGGGTAGACACCTACCCGGTCGGCAAGCCGTCCATCCAGATCGACCACGTGCTGGCCGACGGCGACGTGCACGCGGCAGGCCCGGCCCGCGCACCGGACCTGGGCGTCAGCGACCACCGCGCCGTCGTCGTCGACGTCACGCTCGGGGACGGGGACGCCCGAGAGGGGTAGACCACCGGGCGCTCGTCCGGGAGCATGGCTGGCGAACAGCCACCTGAGGAGAGGACGCGCCATGCTCCGCGGATTATGCACCGTCACCCTGACCGCCGACGACGTCCCGGCCGCGGTGAGGTGGTACTCCGACCTCCTGGGCATCGACCCGTACTTCGTCCGCCCCGAGGAAGGGCCTCCCGCCTACGTCGAGTTCCGCGTCGGCGACGACGAGGACGAGCTCGGCATCATGGATCGCCGCTACCTCCCGGAGCCCGCGACGGTGGGCGGCACGGTGCTCTACTGGGCGGTCGACGACATCGAGGCCGCCTACGCGGACCTGCTCGAGCGCGGTGCGACGGTCCACCAGCCGGTCCGCCCGCTCGCGGAGCCGGGGTGGGCCACGGCCTCGGTCGTCGACCCGTTCGGCAACGTGCTCGGCGTCATGAGCAACCCGCACTGGGCCGGCAAGCACGCCGGGTGACGGCGGCCCCGCTCAGGCCCAGGGGTCCAGGACGACCTTGATGCAGCCCTGCTCCTTCTTCTGGAACATGCGGTAGGCCTCCGGCGCCTGCTCCAGGGGCACGCGGTGCGTGCGCAGGTCGAGCACGCCCAGCGGGTCGGAGGGGTCCTGGACCAGAGGCATCAGGTCGGGGACCCAGCGGCGCACGTTGGCCTGGCCCATGCGCACGGTCACCTGCTTGTCGAACAGCTGCATCATGGGCAGCGGGTCCTTGGCTCCCCCGTAGACGCCGCTGATCGACAGCGTGCCCCCGCGCCGGACCACGTCGATGCCCGTGTAGAGCGCCGACAGGCGGTCTCCCCCCACCTTCTCGATGAGGGGCACGGCGACCGCGTCGGGCAGCATGCCCACGGCCTTCTGGGTGAGCTCGGCAAAGGGCGACCCGTGCGACTCCATACCCACGGCGTCGATCACCGAGTCGGCACCGCGGCCGCCCGTGGAGTCGCGGATCGCGTCGCCGAGGTCGCCGTCGGACGTCCGTGAGGCGTCGAGCACCTCGATGCCGTGCCGCGCCGCCATCGCGAGCCGCTCGGGCACCCGGTCGACGCCGATCACGCGCCCGGCACCGCGCAGCCGGGCGACCCGGCAGCACATCTGGCCGATCGGGCCCAGCCCCAGCACGGCGACCGAGCCGCCCGGGGGGATGTCGGCGTACTGGACGGCCTGCCACGCCGTCGGCAGCACGTCCGACAGGAAGAGCCACTGCTCGTCCGGCGTGCCGTCGTCGGGCACGACGACGGGCCCGTGCTGCGCCTGGGGCACGCGCAGGAACTGCGCCTGGCCGCCCGGCACGGACCCGTACAACCGCGTGTAGCCGAAGAGCGCCGCCCCCTTGTCCTGCGAGCGCACCTGCGTCGTCTCGCACTGCGACTGCAGGCCCTGGGCGCACATGTAGCAGTGGCCGCACGCGATCCCGAAGGGCACGACGACCCGGTCGCCGACCCGCAGGTCGCCCGCCTCCGGCCCGACGTCCTCGATCACGCCCATGGCCTCATGGCCCAGGATGTCGCCGGTGTCCATGAACATCCCCAGCACGCCGTACAGGTGCAGGTCGGAGCCGCAGATCGCCGTGGAGGTCACGCGAATGACGGCGTCCTGCGGTTGTTGGATCGTGGGGTCGGGAACCGTCTCGACCGACACGTTCTCGCGTCCTTGCCAGGTGAGAGCGCGCATGTTCAACCCTTCGATCCGGTGGTGGAGATGCCTTGGACGAAATGCCGCTGACCCAGGAAGAACAGCAGGATCATCGGGAGGGTCGTGATGACCGACGCCGTGACCACGATCTCCCACTGCGACTCGCCGCCGGGCCCGAACTGGTCGATCAGCGCCTTGAGCCCTCGCGGGATGGTGAACGTCGACGAGTCCTGCAGGTAGACGAGCGGCCGCATCAGGTCGGTCCACGACGCCTGCGCCTCGAAGAGGAAGGTCAGGATGATCGCGGGGCGGCACAGCGGCACCGCGATGCGCCAGAACATGACCCAGTTGTTGGCGCCGTCGAGCCGCGCCGCCTCGAACGGCTCGCGCGGCAGGCTGAGGAAGAACTGCCGCAGCAGGAAGATGTAGAACGCCGACCCGAACAGGTTCCCGGCCCACAGCGGCACGTTGGTGCCGACGAGCCCGAGCTGGTTCCAGATGAGGAACGTCGGGATGAGGGTCACGGCACCCGGCAGCATCATCGTGGCGAGCACGAGCCCGAACAGCGCTCCCCGGCCGCGGAAGCGGAAGTGGGCGAACCCCCAGGCGACCAGCGCCGAGGACAACGTGACGGCACCCGCGGCGAGCACCGTGACGAGCACCGTGTTGCCGAGCCACAGCGCCAGCGGCGCCTCCTGCCACACGGTGACGTAGTTCTCGAACGTCGGGTTGGCCGGGATGAGCCGGTTGTCGAACACCTCGCCGCGGGGCTTGAACGACGCCGAGAGCAGCCACAGCAGCGGGTACACGAACGCGACCGCGAGGGCGGCGAGCACGACGATCACGACCCCGCGCAGCACGGGGCGCCGGTTCCCGTGGCGGGGAGCCCTGGTGCGTGGAGGCGTGCTCGGCGGCATGGGCGGGGCCACCGGTGCGCCCGGCACCGGCACGCCGGCGCCGGCGACCGCCGTCGTGCCGGACGTCGGGACGGCGGTCATCGCTGCTCGCTCTCGTAGTACACGAGTCGTCTGGACACGACCAGCTGCACGGCGGTGACCAGCATGATCACCACGAACAGGAGCCAGGCCAGCGCGGAGGCATAGCCCATGTGCAGCTCTTGGAACCCTTCACGGAACAGGTAGATCACGTAGAAGAGCGCGGCGTCGTTGCTGTACGTCGAGTTTCCCGCGCCGAAGTACGCCGAGTACGCCTCGTCGAACATCTGGAACGCGGCGATGGTGTTGACCACGGTGACGAAGAAGATCCCGCCGCTGATCATGGGCAGCGTCACGGTGCGCGTCCGGCGCCACCAGCCGGCGCCGTCGACGCGCGCGGCGTCGTACAGCTCGGTCGGGACGTCGCGGAGCGCGGCGAACAGGATGATCACCGACGCACCCACGCTCCACAGGCTGATGAGGGCGATGCCGGGCTTGATCCACATCGGGTCGGTGGTCCACGCCGGGCCGTCGATCCCGACGACCGCGAGCATCCGGTTGATCAGCCCGTACTGGCCGTTGAACAGCAGGAGCAGCAGCACGCCCACCGCCACGGGGGGCGTCATCTTCGGGATGAAGAACGCGGTGCGGAAGAAGCCCGCCGAACGGCCCGCCTGGTTGAGCAGCATGGCCAGGGCGAGCGCCACGATCACGTACGTCGGCACCTGCAGCACGGTGTACACGAGCGTGTTCCACAGGGCCAGCCGGACCTTGGGGTCCTCGACCATGCGCTGGTAGTTCTCGAGCCCGACGAAGCTGGGGTCGCTGAGCACGTCGTAGTCGGTCAGCGACAGGTAGGCGCTGTACAGGATCGGCCAGGCGGTGAAGATGAGGAAGCCGATGATCCACGGGCTGATGAAGCGCAGCCCCGCGTTGCGCTCGCGGCGGGCGCTCGGCGTGAGCCGAGGCCGCCGGCCCCGGCCCGAGGACGGCGCTGCCTGCCCGCGGGCGGGCGCGGCTGTGGTCACCCCTCCTCCTCGTCCCACCGCTCCCAGGCCTCGTCGAGCGCGCTCTGCGCCTCCTCCTGCGCCTGGGCAAGGGCCTCGGCGGGCTCCTGCTGGCCGTTGAGGACGCGGTTGACCGCGTCGGTCCAGGCGGTCTCGAACTCGGTGTCGGCCGGGTTCGCGGGGGTCGCGAACGCGGCGTCGTTGGCCTCGTACATCGCCGTGATGGCGTCGGCCCACGGCTGCGGGGCGTCGGCCGGCACGAGCTCGCTGCGGATGCGCTCGTCGGCGTCCTCGTTGCCCGTCAGCACGCCCGTGAACACGAGGCCGTCGCGCTCGCGTGCGGCGGCACGCTCCTCGGCGGCGGCCATCCACGCGTCGGTCTCGGTCATCGCCTTGACGAAGGCGCACGCCGCCTGCGGGTTCTCGGCGCCCTCGGGGATCCCCCAGGCCGAGCCGGTCGCATAGGCGAGCGCCTCGCCGTCGGACCCGCGGAAGGCGTCGAAGGCCACCGGGGCGTCCGGCGACTCCTCGTTGAGCACGTTGATGTACCACTGCTCCATGGGCATCGCGCCCAGCACGTTCGTGGCGAACTGGTTGCCCGCACCGAAGAAGTCGGCCGAGTCGCGGAACGTCTTGACCGCTGCGAAGCCACCCTGCTTGTCGTAGACGCCGACGGCGAACTCCAGCGCCTCGAGCACGGCCGGGTCGTCGAGCTGCGCCGTGCGGCCGTCCTCGGAGATCAGGTCGGCACCGCCGGCCTTGGCCCACAGCGGCAGGAACTCGGGCAGCTTGGAGTCGTAGCCGATGACGCTGAGCTTGTTGCCGTCGGCGCGCATGAGCTCGCTCGTGGCCGTCTCGATCGCAGCGCGGTCCGAGCCGTTGACGTCGGAGACGTCGAGCCCGGCCTCGCTCAGCAGGTCGGAGTTGGCCATCGTGATCTGGACCTGGTTGAACTCGGGGACGCCGTAGACCCGGCCGTCGAAGGTCACCTGCTGGAGTGCCTCGTCCCGGAAGGCGTCGGTGTCGATGCTCTGTGCCTCGACGCAGTCGTCGAGCGGCAGGATCGCGCCGCGCGAGGCGAACGTCCCGATCTGGTCGCGGTTGGCGTAGACGAGGTCGGGCGGGTTGCCGGACGCGACGGCGGACAGGAACGCCTGGATGTCGAGCTCACCCTCGGCGAGCTTGACGTCCACGTCCCCGAGGGTCTCGACGGCGCGGTCGTAGCGCACCTGCGCGATCTCGTCGCCCGTGCCGAAGCCCATCACCGACATGCTGTCGCCAGGGTCCGCTCCGAAGTCCACGGCGGAAGCCGTCGCGCCGTCCTGGTCGTCCTGTGTCCCTTGCGCGCACGCGGCGAGCGCCAGGACGAGGGTTGCGGTGGCGGTGGCCGCCAGCGGTCGAGCGCGCACGGGTCTTCCTCCTCGGCTCCGAAGCGCACGGGTCGTGTGCTGCAGGCCTCCACTGTGAGCCGGTGAGAAGCGACTCGCACGAGAAGTGCTTCCCGAGGGCGCTCGTCGGGCGCCGCAGAGCCGGGGACGGCAGGATGCGTCCCTGGTACAGGCGGTCCTGGGTCCGCACGGCTTCGGCCGAGGGCTTCCCAGGCGCGACAGAAGGCGAGGAGAATACGACGATGGCCGATAACGGCATTGGCACCCACACCCGCAAGGAAGGGCGCCAGGAGACCCGCGAGGAGCGTTCCGACCGGAACTGGGTCGAGCTGCTCCAGGAGCTCCGCGTCATGCAGACGGGCGTGCAGATCCTCACCGGGTTCTTGCTGACGCTGCCGTTCCAGTACCGCTTCGAGGACCTCGACGACTACCAGCGCGGGGTCTACCTGGTGCTCGTGGCCCTGTCGGTCCTGACCACGGGGATGCTCGTGGCGCCGGTGTCGCTGCACCGCGCCCTGTTCCGCAAGAACCTCAAGGCGGAGATCGTCACGGGCGGTGACCGGATGACGCGCATCGCGCTCGTCATGCTCGCGCTCGTGATGACGGGGGCGGTCGTGCTCGTGTTCGACGTCGTCGTCGGGCGTGCCGCGGGCTACGTGGTCGGCGGGTCGATCCTGCTGGTTCTGCTCGCCCTGTGGGTCGTGGTGCCCGCGGTGGTGCAGCGGCGCGCCTGAGGCCGGCGGCTCAGGCCGCGAGGTCCAGACGCGCAGCGCCGGACGGAGCCGCGTGGGGCGGCGTCAGCCTCACCGGCTCCGTCGGTGCCGACGCGACGGGCCGGTCGGCGGGCCCGTCGGTGTGGGGGCCTTGCGCACGGGCACGGAACGTGGCGAGCGCGTGCACGCCGATGACGATCCAGGCGGCGTTCGCGGCGACCGACGGCCAGACCTCGTTCGCGGCGGCGACCAGGAGCATCAGGGCCGCCGCGGTCACGTTGGTGACCTGGAACGCCCTCGAGCCTGCCGTCCAGCGACCCTTGGTCACCATTCCGTACGCGAGCAGCGCGGCGACGGCTCCGACCCAGCCGAGGAGGGTGACGAGGGTGATCAGCGAGAACGACATGCGGGGCTCCGGACAGCGCGACATCAGGGCGCGCGAAGGCGCCACGAGGAATGGGAAGGATTGGGGCGCCGGCCCCCTGAGAAGGTGAAACCGGCCGGCGCCGACACCCATGGTGACCCACAAAAGCGTTCAGCACAATCGAACGAATCTGCACCAGGCAGTTAGCATCGCTACATGGCTACGGACCCACGAAGACTTGCCTTCCTCCTTGCCGTGCACCGGGCCGGCGGCGTCCTGGCGGCGGCCGACCTGCTGCGCGTGACGCCGTCGGCCGTGTCCCAGCAGATCGCCCGGCTCGAGGCCGAGGAAGGGCTCGCGGTGCTCGACCGCGGCCCTCGCGGAGTCACGCTCACCCCGGCGGGCCGCGTCCTCGCGGACGCGGCCGAACGCATCGAGGCCGAGCTGCTCGAGGCGCGGCAGGCGATCGCCGCGCTGGGTGAGGGGGTCATCGGCACGGTCAAGCTCGGGGCCTTCCAGTCGGCCGTGCGTGCGGTGGTCGCGCCGGTGCTGACCGTGCTCGCCGAGCAGTACCCGGGCATCGAGGTCGACGTGCGCGAGCACGAGCCGCCCGAGTCGTTGCGGATGCTGCGGGCGGGCGACCTCGACGTCGTCGTGCTCGAGCGCGACGTCGACGTCGACGCACCGGCGCCCCGCGGCTCCCACGACGTCCCCCTGCTCGAGGAGCCCTGGCGCGTCGTCGTCCCGTCCGCACACCCGGTGCCCGAGCGGCTCGACGACCTCCGCGACGTCACGTGGCTCGGCGCCGAGGCGGGAACGGCCACCGACCGTGCGCTGCGCCGGCTCGGTCGCACCCTGGGTACCACGTTCGCGACCCGGCACTCCTACTTCGACTTCGACACCGCGCTCGCCCTCGTGACCGCGGGCCAGGGCTGCGCGATGCTGCCGGCGCTGGCCCTCCAGGGCCGGGCCGCGATCGACGGTGCGACGGTCGTGGGGCTGCCGGGTCTGGGCTCCCGGCGGCTCGTCGTCCGGCACCGCGCGACCCGCCACGAACCGGGCCCCGCCGTACGGGCGCTCGTGGACGCGATGGTCGACGTCGCCCGCGGCCTCCACCTGGGCTGAGGGCGCTGCCGCGACCCGCGCCGACGGGTAGGATCGCCGCTGTGCGGCCACCGGCAGCACACCACAACCACATGCAGCACAGCCGTTCGAGCCGCGACGGGAGAGTCGAACGGCACCGCTATCCACAGGTAGCCGGTGTCGTCCGCGCCGAAGGAGCAATCCCTCCCCGGGAATCTCTCAGGCCCCCGTACCGTCGCGGCGAGGCAACTCTGGAAAGTGGTCCGCGGTGCCGTCCGGCGGCGCGGCGGGCCCACCGACGGTGCAAGTCGGCGCGCCCCGTCTGCGTCACAGGTCCTTGACCTGCGACGACGTCACGGCGGACCGGCAAAACTCTCAGGTCGACGCGTGCGTCCGATGACAGAGCGGGGAGGGCAGCTCGTCCTTCGTCCGCCTGCCCGGCCCGACCTCACGGAGCGTCCGACGTGACCACCACCCTCCACGACACCGGTGCGTACGACCCCGACGTCTTCGCCGACCGCCACATCGGCCCGCGGGGCGACGAGATCCGCACGATGCTGGACCAGCTCGGCTACGACAGCCTCGACGCGCTCGTCGACGCCGCGGTGCCGACGTCGATCCGCACGGACCGCCCGCTCGACCTGCCTGCCGCGCGCACCGAGGCCGAGGTGCTCGACCACCTGCGCGAGCTGGCTGCGAAGAACCAGGTCAAGCGGCAGATGATCGGCCTCGGCTACTACGGCACGGTCACCCCGCCCGTGATCCGCCGCAACGTGCTCGAGTCGCCCGCCTGGTACACCGCGTACACGCCGTACCAGCCCGAGATCTCGCAGGGCCGGCTCGAGGCGCTGCTCAACTTCCAGCAGGCGGTCGAGGACCTGACCGGTCTCGAGATCGCCGGTGCGTCGCTGCTCGACGAGGCGACGGCCGTCGCCGAGGCCGTCGCGCTCATGTGGCGTGCCTCGCGCGCCACGTCGGGGTACGTGGTGCTCGACGCCGACCTGTTCCCGCAGTCGCTCTCCGTCACGCGCGGTCGTGCCGAGGCGATCGGCCTGCCCGTGGTCGTGGCGCGGCTCGACGACGGCCTGGTGGCCGGTCTGGACGCGTTCGTGGCCGACGGCGGCACGCTGCCCGACGGCGACCTCGTGGGCGTCGTCGTGCAGCAGGCCGGGGCGTCGGGGCGGGTGCTCGACGCGCGGCAGGTCGTCGCGGAGGCGAAGGACCGCGGCGCGCTGGTCACGATGGCGACCGACCTGCTGGCCCTGACCCTGCTCGTCTCGCCCGGCGAGCTGGGTGCGGACGTCGCGGTCGGCTCGGCCCAGCGCTTCGGCGTCCCGCTGTTCTACGGCGGCCCGCACGCCGCGTTCATGTCGGTCCGCAAGGGCCTCGAGCGGCAGCTTCCCGGCAGGCTCGTGGGCGTCTCGGTCGACGCCGACGGAACGCCCGCGTACCGCCTCGCGCTCGCCACCCGCGAGCAGCACATCCGCCGCGAGAAGGCGACGTCGAACATCTGCACCGCCCAGGCGCTGCTGGCCATCGTCGCCTCGATGTACGCGGTCTACCACGGCCCTGACGGCCTCCGGGCGATCGCGCAGCGCACGCACGCCCGCGCGGTGGCGATCGCCGACGGGCTCCGGGCGGCGGGCGTCGCCGTCGAGCACGACGTCTTCTTCGACACCGTCCGCGCCGTCGTCCCGGGCCGCGCCGAGGAGATCGTCGCGGCAGCCGCGGACGCGGGCTACAACCTGCACCGGCCCGATGCCGACCACGTCCAGATCGCGTGCGACGAGACCACGACCGCAGCCGACGTCGCCGCCGTCCTGCAGGCGTTCACGCCCGCGCCCGACGGCGGCGCGGTGCACGAAGCGGGGAACGCGGTCTCCCCGATCCCCGCGGCCGCAAGGCGAACCACGAGCTACCTCCAGCACCCCGTCTTCCACCGCCACCGCAGCGAGACCGCGATGCTCCGGTACCTGCGCTCCCTGTCCGACAAGGACCTCGCGCTCGACCGCACGATGATCCCGCTGGGCTCGTGCACGATGAAGCTCAACGCGACGGCCGAGATGGAGCCCATCAGCTGGCCCGGGTTCGCGAACATCCACCCGTACGTCCCCGCCGAGCAGGCGCAGGGCTACGAGGAGCTGATCGCCGCGCTCGAGGCGCAGCTCGCCGAGATCACGGGGTACGCGGCGGTCTCGGTGCAGCCGAACGCCGGGTCGCAGGGTGAGTTCGCGGGTCTG
>Ga0233383_1000228_pt1 | contig 23607 bp, 21 predicted proteins | sample ElkDunMinimDraft_14_FD_191542 | JGI IMG/M metagenome (GOLD analysis project Ga0233383, IMG submission 191542) | Fecal eukaryotic communites from dung pellets of Tule Elk in California, USA - Elk Dung G16 | ecosystem: Host-associated > Mammals > Digestive system > Large intestine > Fecal | place...
GCCTCGCTGAGCGTCCACCACGACGGCGTCGAGTACCAGGGCACCGGCACCAGCCGCGACATCATCGAGGCCAGCGCGCTGGCCTGGCTGGACGTGGCCAACCGCATCCTGCGTCGCGCCCCGGCCAGCACCCCCACGGTCGACACCCGCGCCACCGCCTGACCGGCGCCACGCGGGCGCCGCGCGGCACCGTCGCACACCGTCCCTGCGGGCCGGCGCCCCACGCCGGCCCATCCACCCCACGCACCTGTCGAGTCCATGCAAGCCAACATCGTCGTACTGCCCGGGGACGGCATCGGCCCCGAGATCGTTTCCGCCACCCTGCCCGTCCTCGAGGCCGTCGCGACCCGCTACGGCCACAGCTTCTCGTTCGCCGAGCACGATATCGGCGGCATCGCCATCGACCGCCACGGCGAGCCGCTGCCCGCGGCCACGCTCGAGGCCGCCCGCACGGCCGACGCGATCCTGCTCGGTGCCGTGGGCGGGCCGAAGTGGTCCGATCCCAATGCGAAGCAGCGACCCGAACAGGGCCTGCTGGCGATTCGCAAGGCGCTGGGCCTGTTCGCCAACCTGCGCCCGGTCAAGCCGCATGCGGCCGCGCTCGGCGCCTCGCCGATCAAGTCCGAGTTGCTGGAGGGCGTGGACATCGTGGTGGTGCGCGAGCTGACCGGCGGCATCTACTTCGGCGACAAGACCCGCAGCGACACCGAGGCCACCGACCTGTGCCGCTACAGCGTGGCCGAGGTCGAACGCGTGGTACGCAGTGCCGCGACGCTGGCGCGCAGCCGGCGCGGCCACCTGACCTCGGTCGACAAGGCCAACGTGCTGGAGACCTCGCGCCTGTGGCGCGAAGTGACCACGCGCGTGATGCGCGAGGAGTTCCCCGAGGTGACGCTCGAGCACCAGCTGGTCGATTCGATGGCGATGCATCTGCTGTCGCGGCCGCGCGCCTACGATGTGATCGTCACCGAGAACATGTTCGGCGACATCCTGACCGACGAGGCCTCGATGCTGGCCGGCTCGCTGGGCCTGCTGGCCTCGGCCTCGCTCGGCGCAGGCAAGCCCGGCATCTACGAACCCATCCACGGCTCGGCGCCCGACATCGCCGGCAAGGGCATCGCCAATCCCTACGCCACCATCCTCAGCGCGGCCATGCTGTTGCGGCATTCGCTGGGGCTGGAGGACGAAGCGGCCGCGGTGGAAGCGGCGGTGTCCTCGGCGCTGGACGCGAAGGTATTCACCGCCGATCTCGCCGCGACCGGCGCCGTGGACACCACGCGCGCCGCGCAGGCGGTCGTCGAACGGCTGGGTTGACCGGCCCGCCGGACACGCGCGGATCCGTGGCATCGAGACCACCGGACCGCACAGACAGGGGAATCAGATGCCGCCATCCAGGGACCAGTTTCTCGCCAGCGTCGAACGCCGCGATCCAGGCCAGCCGGAGTTCCTGCAGGCGGTCAAGGAAGTCACGGCCAGCCTGTGGCCGTTCCTGGAGCGCTTCCCCGAGTACGGCCGCCTGGGGCTGATGGAGCGGCTGGTCGAGCCCGAGCGCGTCATCCAGTTCCGGGTGAGCTGGGTCGACGACCGCGGGCAGGTGCAGGTCAACCGCGCCTGGCGCGTGCAGCACAGTTCCGCGATCGGCCCGTTCAAGGGCGGCATGCGCTTCCACCCCTCGGTAAACCTGTCGATCCTGAAGTTCCTGGCCTTCGAGCAGACCTTCAAGAACGCGCTCACCACCCTGCCCATGGGCGGCGGCAAGGGCGGCGCCGACTTCGATCCCAAGGGCAAGAGCGAGGGCGAGGTGATGCGCTTCTGCCAGGCGCTGATGCTGGAGCTGCACCGCCACCTGGGCCCCGATACCGACGTGCCCGCCGGCGACATCGGCGTGGGTGCGCGCGAGGTCGGCTACATGGCCGGCATGATGAAGAAGCTGTCCAACCAGGCCGGCTGCGTGTTCACCGGCAAGGGCCTGTCCTACGGCGGCAGCCTGATGCGACCGGAGGCCACCGGCTACGGCACCGTCTACTTCGTCGAGCAGATGCTGCACCACGCGCGTCGCGAGACGCAGGGCGCGCGGGTGCTGGTCTCGGGCTCGGGCAACGTGGCGCAGTTCGCCGCGCTCAAGGCCGAGGAACTGGGCGGCAAGGTGCTGACCTTCAGCGATTCGGACGGCACCCTGTACGCGCGCGACGGCTTCGGTCCCGACGCGATCCGCGAGGTGGCCGAACTCAAGAACCTGCGCCGCGGGCGGCTGTCCGAACTGGGCGAGGACCCGCGCTTCGAGTACCTGGCCGGCAGGCGGCCCTGGCATATCCCGGCCGAGATCGCCCTGCCCTGCGCCACGCAGAACGAACTCGACGCCGACGATGCGCGCACCCTGGTCGGCAACGGCGTGGTGTGCGTGGCCGAGGGCGCCAACATGCCCAGCACACTGGAAGCGGTCGACGTGTTCCTCGAGTCGGGCACGCTGTACGCGCCGGGCAAGGCCAGCAATGCAGGCGGCGTGGCCACCTCCGGCCTGGAGATGAGCCAGAACGCGCTGCGCCTGTCCTGGCACCACGCCGAAGTGGACGAGCGGCTGCACGCGATCATGAAGGACATCCACGGCCACTGCGTGCGCCACGGCAAGCGCGAGGACGGGTCGGTGAACTACGTGGATGGCGCCAACATCGCCGGCTTCGTGAAGGTGGCCGACGCGATGCTGGCGCAGGGCGTGTATTGAGGCTGCGCCGACCGCGGCATCGCGGGAAGGGCGCCGCCCCGGTCCGCGTTGTCGCCGGCCGCGGACCGGTGCCCCGCGCGGGTACGACGCCCGCGTCAGGCCAGCGGCGTGAACAGCCAGGGCTGGGCCGCGCGATGGCCGGCTTCGAACGTGGCGATGGCCTCGCGCTCCTGCAGGGTCAGGCCGATGTCGTCCAGGCCGTTGAGCAGGCAGTGCTTGCGGAAGGCGTCGATCTCGAAGCGGTACTGGACGCCGTCCGGGCGCGTCACCGTCTGCGCGGCCAGGTCCACGGCCAGCCGGTAGCCCACGTTCGCCTCGCACTGCGCGAACAGCGCATCGACCTCGCCGGCGGCCAGCACCACCGGCAGCAGGCCGTTCTTGAAGCTGTTGTTGTAGAAGATGTCGGCGAAGCCCGGGGCGATGATCGCGCGGAAGCCGTATTCCTCCAGCGCCCAGGGCGCGTGCTCGCGCGAGGAGCCGCAGCCGAAGTTCTCGCGCGCCAGCAGCACGCTGGCGCCGTGGTAGCGCGGGAAATTGAGCACGAAGTCGGGGTTGAGCGGCCGTCCGCTGCTGTCCTGGCCGGGCTGGCCCACATCCAGGTAGCGCCATTCGTCGAACAGGTTCGGCCCGAAGCCGGTGCGCTTGATCGACTTCAGGAACTGCTTGGGGATGATCTGGTCGGTATCGACGTTGGCGCGATCGAGCGGCGCGACCAGGCCGGTGTGGGTGGTGAAGGCTTTCATGGCGTGGTCGTCCTCAGGCCTGCATCAGTTCGCGCACATCGACGAAGTGCCCGGCCACCGCGGCGGCGGCGGCCATCGCCGGGCTGACCAGGTGGGTGCGGCCGCCGGCGCCCTGGCGACCTTCGAAGTTGCGGTTGGAGGTGGAGGCGCAGTGCTCGCCGGCGCCGAGCCTGTCGGGGTTCATCGCCAGGCACATCGAACAACCCGGTTCGCGCCATTCGAAGCCGGCGGCGATGAAGACCTGGTCCAGCCCTTCTGCCTCGGCCTGCGCCTTGACCAGGCCCGAGCCCGGCACCACCAGCGCCTGCTTCACCGTGGGCGCGACCTTGCGGCCCTTCGCCACCTCGGCGGCCGCCCGCAGGTCCTCGATGCGCGAGTTGGTGCACGAGCCGATGAACACGCGGTCCAGGCGGATCGTGGTGATCGGCTGGTTGGCCTGCAGGCCCATGTACTTGAGCGCGCGCTCGATCGAATCGCGCTTGACCGGATCGGCCTCGGCCGCCGGATCGGGCACGTTCTGGTCCACCGCCAGCACCATCTCCGGCGAAGTACCCCAGCTGACCTGGGGCCTGATGTCCTCGGCGCGCAGCTCGACCACCGCGTCGAAATGCGCGTCCGCGTCGGACACCAGGGTCTTCCACAGCGCCACGGCCGCATCCCAGTCCGCACCCTTGGGCGCGAAGGGCCGGCCGCGCACGTAGTCGATCGTCTTCCCGTCCACCGCCACCATGCCCACGCGCGCGCCGGCCTCGATGGCCATGTTGCACAGGGTCATGCGCCCTTCGATCGAGAGCCCGCGGATGGCGCTGCCGGCGAACTCCAGCGCGTGGCCGTTGCCGCCGGCGGTGCCGATCCTGCCGATCACCGCCAGCACGATGTCCTTGGCGGTCACGCCAGGCCCGAGCGCGCCTTCGACGCGCACCTGCATGTTCTTCATCTTCTTGGCGACCAGACACTGCGTGGCCAGCACGTGCTCGACCTCCGAGGTGCCGATCCCATGCGCCAGCGCGCCCAGGGCGCCATGCGTGGAGGTGTGGGAGTCGCCGCAGACCACGGTCATGCCCGGCAGGGTGGCGCCCTGCTCCGGCCCCACCACGTGCACGATGCCCTGCCGCGCGTCGTTCATGCGGAACTCGAGGATGCCGAAGTCGTCGCAGTTCTCGTCCAGGGTCTGCACCTGCAGGCGCGAGACCCCGTCGACGATGGCTTCCAGACCGCCCTGACGCTCGGCGCGGGTGGTGGGCACGTTGTGGTCGGGCGTGGCGATGTTGGCATCCACTCGCCAGGGCCTGCGGCCGGCCAGGCGCAGGCCCTCGAAGGCCTGCGGCGAGGTCACCTCGTGGAGGATGTGGCGGTCGATGTAGATCAGCGAGGAGCCGTCGTCGCGGCGCTTGACCTCGTGCATCTCCCACAGCTTGTCGTACAGCGTCTTGCCTGCCATCTCCGGCCCCGCGCATGGTCGTCGGCCGATGCTAGGCACTTGCGCCCGATAACTCCAATTCATATTTTTCATTCATTGCATAACCGGTACGACTGGATGGAACTGGCCAGCCTGGAAGCCTTCCTGGCGATCGCCGACAGTGGCGGCTTTTCCGCCGCCGGCGAGCGGCTGCACCTGACGCAGCCTGCCGTAAGCAAGCGCATCGCGGCGCTGGAGCAGCACCTGGGCCGCCGCCTGTTCGACCGGATCGGGCGCGAGGTCGCCCTCACCGAGGCCGGTCGCGCCCTGCTGCCGCGCGCCCGCCGCATCCTCGCCGAGCTGGAGGACACGCGCCGCGCGCTGGGCAACCTCGACGCGGCCGTCGACGGGCGGCTCACCCTGGCCACCAGCCACCACATCGGCCTGCACCGGCTGCCGCCGCTGCTGCGCGCCTTCATCCGGGCCCATCCGCAGGTGGCCGTGGACATCCGCTTCCTGGATTCGGAGCAGGCCTGGGCCGAGGTGCTGCACGGTCGCCTGGAACTGGCGATCACCACCCTGGGCCCGGCGGCCGCACCGCTGCGCGCGGTGCCGGTCTGGGACGACCCGCTCGAGTTCGTGGTCGCAGCCGGGCACCCCCTCGCCGCGCGCGGCCGCGCCAACCTGCGCGAGCTGGCCGCGCATCCGGCCGTGCTGCCCGACGCCAGCACCTTCACCCATCGCATCGTCGCCGAGCGCTTCGCCGCCGACGGCCTGGCGCTGCGCCTGCACATGACCACCAATGCGATGGAGACGCTGAAGATGCTGGCCGGGGTCGGCCTGGCCTGGAGCGTGCTGCCGCACACCATGCTCGACGCATCGACCGTCGTCCTGCGCGTGCCCGGTGCGCGCCTGCGGCGCCGGCTGGGCTACGTCACCCACACCGGGCGCACGCTTTCGAATGCCGCGCGCGCCTTCATGGCGCTGCTGGACGGGGCCGCGCGGGGTCGTTGAGGAGCGCGCGCCGAGCCACCCCGGCTCGCTGCGGTCGCCCGGTCAGCCCGCCGCCGTGCCGGCAGCCGGCTCGTCGCGCCGCACCTTGAACCAGGCCGCGTACAGCGCCGGCAGGAACAGCAGCGTCAACACGGTCGCCACGGTGAGCCCACCCATGATCGCCACCGCCATCGGGCCGAAGAAGGCGCTGCGCGAGAGCGGGATCATCGCCAGGATCGCCGCCAGCGCGGTCAGCACGATCGGCCGGAAGCGCCGCACCGTGGCATCGATGATCGCGTCCCAGCGCGCGTGTCCGGCGGCGATGTCCTGCTCGATCTGGTCCACCAGGATCACCGAATTGCGCATGATCATGCCCGCCAGCGCGATGGTGCCCAGCATCGCCACGAAGCCGAAGGGCACCCGGAACGCGAGCAGGAACAGGGTCACGCCGATCAGGCCCAGCGGCGCGGTCAGCAGTACCAGCACCGACCGCGACAGGCTGCGCAGCTGCAGCATCAGCAGGGTCATCACCACCAGCAGGAACAGCGGCATCCCCGCCCTGATCGACTCCTGCCCGCGCGCCGAATCCTCCACCGTGCCACCGGTCTGGAGCAGGTAGCCGGGCGGCAACGCCTCGCGGATGTCCTGGAGGGCGGGCTGGATCTGCGCGACCACGGTCGCGGGCGTGAGCCCGTCGCGGATGTCGGCGCGCACGGTGATCGTCGGCAGCCGGTCGCGGTGCCAGATGATGCCGTCCTCGTACCCGTACTCCAGCGTCGCCACGTGCGATAGCGGCACCGGCACGCCGTCGCCGCCGGCGATCGCCAGGCTGCCGAGCAGTTCCAGGTGGCTGCGCTCCTCGCCGGTACCGCGCAACTGCACGCCGATCAGCTCGTCGCCCTCGCGGAAGGTGCTCACCTGCAGCCCGCTCAGCGAGCCGGACAGGAACTGCGCGATCCGCTGCGAACTGATGCCCAGCGCGCGCGCGCGATCCTGGTCGATGCGCAGGCGCACCACCCGGCTGGGCTCGCTCCAGTCCAGGTGCACGTTGTCCAGGTGCGGATTGGCGCGCACGCGTTCGGCCACCTGCGTGGCCAGCGCGCGCACGCGCTCGACGTGCTCGCCGGACACGCGGAACTGCACGGGGTAACCCACCGGAGGCCCGTTCTCCAGCCGCGTCACCCGCAGCTGCAGTTCCGGGAAGCGCGGGACCACCTGCTCCAGCAGCCAGGCGCGCACCGCTTCGCGCGCCTCCAGGTCGTGCGCGCGCACGACGAACTGGGCGAAGTTGGTCTGCGGCAGTTGCTGGTCCAGCGGCAGGTAGAAGCGCGGCGAGCCCGTACCGACGTAGGCGACGTGGTTGTCCACGCCGTCGTGCCCGGCCAGCATGGACTCCAGCCGCCGAACCTGGGCCTCGGTCGCGCGCAGCGAGCTGCCTTCGGCCAGCTCCATGTCCACCATCAGCTCCAGCCGCGTCGAATCGGGGAAGAACTGCTGCGGCACGAAACGGAACAGCGCCAGCGACAGCACGAAGGCCGCGACCGTGGCGGCGATCACCAGCCAGCGATGGCGCAGCGACCAGTCGAGCAGGCGCCGGAACCGCTGGTAGAAGCGGCTCTGGTAGGGATCGTGGCCGGCGACGCCGTCTCCCGCGTCCGCGCCAGGTGGTGGCAGGGCCGGGCCACCCGGCACGGCGCCCGGCGCCGCGACGCCATCCCGGCCCCGCGAACGGCGGAAGGCGACAAGTCGTGACAGCCGCCGCCGCAGCGACGGCTGCTCCGCCTGCGCCTGCATGTCGGGCAGCATCTTCTCGCCCAGCCAGGGGATGAACAGCACCGCCGCGATCCACGAGACCAACAGCGCGATCGTCACCACTTCGAACAGCGAGCGCGTGTACTCGCCCACGCTGGATGCCGCCGTGGCGATGGGCAGGAAGCCGGCCGCGGTCACCAGGGTGCCGGTGAGCATGGGAAAGGCGGTATTGGTCCAGGCAAAGCCCGCGGCGCGGAACCGGTCGAAGCCCTGCTCCATCTTGATGGCCATCATCTCCACCGCGATGATCGCGTCGTCGACCAGCAGGCCCAGCGCCAGCACCAGCGCGCCCAGCGAGATCTTGTGCAGGCCGACGCCGAACCAGTCCATCACCACGAAGGTCATGGCGAGCACCAGCGGGATGGATACCGCCACCACCAGGCCGGTGCGGAACCCCAGCGAGAAGAAGCTCACCAGCAGTACGATCGCCACCGCCTCGGCCAGCACCTTGATGAACTCGCCCACCGACTCGCGCACCGCGGCCGGCTGGTCGGTGACCTTGCGCAGCTCCATCCCGGCCGGCAGCGTGTGCTGCAGGCGCCCGAAGGCGGCGTCCAGGGTGCTGCCCAGGCGCAGGATGTCGCCGCCCTCGCGCATCGACACGCCCAGGCCGATCGCATCCTGACCCATGAAGCGCATGCGCGGGGCGGCCGGGTCCGAGAAGCCGCGGCTGACGGCGGCGATGTCGCCCAGGCGGACGGTGCGGTCGCCCGCGCGGATCGGAAAGTCGCGGATGTCCTCGACCGAACGGAAGGCGCCGTCCACGCGCAGCTGCACGCGGTCGCTCGCGGTCTCGAAAAAGCCGGCCGGCGCGACCGCGTTCTGCTGCGCCAGCGCCTGCTGCACCGCCTGCAACGGAATGCCGAGGGTGGCCAGCCGGGTATTGCTGACCTCGATCCAGATGCGTTCGTCCTGCAGGCCGATCAGTTCGACCTTGCCGACGTTGTCGATGCGCTGCAGCTCCAGCTGGATGCGGTCGGCGTAGTCCTTGAGCACCGCGTAGTCGAAACCTTCGCCGGTGAGCGCGTAGATGTTGCCGAAGGTGTCGCCGAACTCGTCGTTGAAGAACGGCCCGACCGCGCCCTCGGGCAGGGTGGCGCGGATGTCGCCGATCTTCTTGCGCACCTGGTACCAGAGTCCGGGCACGTCGCGCGAATGCATCGAGTCGCGCGCCATGAAGATCACCTGCGACTCGCCCGGACGCGAGTAGGAGCGGATGTACTCGTACTCGCCGGTCTCCATCAGCTTCTTCTCGATGCGCTCGGTGACCTGGCGCGCGACTTCCTCGGCGGTGGCGCCGGGCCACAGCGTGCGCACGACCATCGCCTTGAAGGTGAACGGCGGGTCTTCCGAGCGCCCCAGCTGCAGGTAGGCGAGCGTGCCGCCGATCGCGATCACGATCATCGCGTACAGCACCAGGCTGCGGTTGCGCAGCGCCCACTCGGACAGGTTGAAGCGCATGCTCAGCGCCTTGCGGAGTCGGCGCTGCCGCCGGCCCGGGCCGCAGCCGTCGCGGTCGCCGGCACGCGCGCCGCCGGGTCGGCGCGACGCGGGCCGCGGGAACCGGTGGCGGCCCTCACCGCCGCGCGTCCGTGGTGGTGTCCACCCGGCCGGTCGCGGCGACCGGCCGGTTGTCGCGGTCCACCGGCGCCACCTTCTGGCCTTCGCGCAACAGGTGGCCACCGGCGGCGACGACCCAGTCGCCCGCCTCCAGCCCGGCGAGCACCGGCACCCGCGATCCGACCTGCCCGCCCGGCTCGACCGGAGCCAGCCGCAGCGTGCCGCTGGCCGGGTCGACCACCCACACCGCGTGTCCGCCGGAAGGGCCCGGCTGCAGCGCCGACAGCGGCACGCTCAGCGCCGCGTGCTCGCCATCGCCGCGCACGTATACGCGCGCGCTCTGGCCCAGCACCACCTGGTCGGCGTCATCGGCCGCCAGTGCGACGCGGGCCGCGAAGGTACGCGCCTGCGGATCGGCCGCCGCGGAAATTTCGCGGATCCGCCCTGCCAGGCGCGGCCCGGGCCGGTCCCACAGTTCCACCTCGACCGCCTGCCCCAGGGCGAATTCGCCGATGCGCGATTCGGGCAGCGCAATGGCGACCTCGCGTCCGCCGTCGCCGGCGAGCAGGTAGACCGGCTGACCGGCGGCGACGATCTCTCCGGCTTCGGCCAGGCGACCGGTCACCACCCCGTCGCGCGGCGCGCGCAGTTGCGCGTAACCGGCCTGGTTGCGCGCGACGTCGAGGCGGGCACGGGCAGCCCGCGCCTGCTGGTCCGCCGCCGCCCAGGCCGCGTCCTGCCCGTCCATGGCCGACTGGCTGACCAGGCGATCCTCGACCAGCGTCCGGAAGCGCGCCCGGTCGGCGCGCACCCGCTCCAGTTCCGCCTCGGCGGCCGCCAGCTGCGCACGCGCCGCTTCGGCCTGCAGGCGCTGGTCGCCGGGATCGAGTTCGGCCAGCACCTGGCCGCGGCGCACGCGCTCGCCGGCGTCGACATGGCGACGCACCAGCTTGCCTGCGATCTGGAACGCCAGCGGGTTCTCCTCGCGCGCGCGGATCTCGCCGGCATAGGCACGCACGGCGGCCTGGGCACCGCCACCGGGCTGCACGACGAGGACCGGCCGCGGCGCTTCGTCGATGTCGCGGTCGCGCTCACACGCGGACAGCAGCCCGGCCAGGGCCAGCGCCAGGGCGAGGCCGCGGGGGCAGGAGTGCACCTTCTTTTGCATCCGCAGCGCCGGGTGAATGCCAGGGGCTGCAGAGTATAAATAGCAAACCCATTAGTCTAGTATTGGCGGATGGCACCGCAGCTTCCGCCCGTCGCACGCAGCCCCAAGGCCCCGGCCGGGCCCGGCCGTCCCAAGGACCTGGCCAAGCGCGCGGCGATCCTCGAGGCCGCGGCGCAGCTGTTCACCCGCTTGGGCTTCGAGGGCGCCAGCATGGACCAGATCGCGGCCGAGGCCGGCGTGTCCAAGCTCACCGTGTACAGCCACTTCGGCGACAAGGAGGCGCTGTTCGGCGAGGCGGTCCGGCTGGTGTGCGACTCGCTGATGCCCGACGACCTGTTCGCCGCCGATCCGGCCGCTCCCCTGGCGTCGCAGCTGGAGGGCATCGCGCGCGCCTTCTTCGCCATGATCACCACGCCCGCGGCCCTGGCCACGCACCGGATGATGATGGCGCCGGGCGGCGACGAGCGCCTGCGACAACTGTTCTGGGAAGCCGGGCCCGAGCGGATCCAGCGCGTTTTCACTGCCTTCCTGGAGGCGCGCGCGCAGGAACTGGACATCCCCGACCTGCCCTGCGCGGCCCGCCAGTTCTTCGCCCTGCTCAAGGGCGACCTGCACACGCGCATGGCCTGCGGGCTGTGCGAGCATCCAGGACCGGCCGGGATCGACGAACACATCGGCGCCACGGTCGGGATGTTCCTGCGGGCCTACGCCCGTCCGGCGGCCGCCGGGCCCCGGGCCGAGCGCGGCCATCGGTCGCGGTGACTTCCGGCACTCAGTCGGCCCGCGGCCGCTGGCGATGATGACGGCCGGGGAAATTGCGCCATCCGGCCGGTAGAATCGCGTTTCCCCTCTTTAATTCTTTCCGGACCGCAAGATGACGTTCGATTACGCCAAGGCCCGCGAGCTCATGGTCGAGCAGCAGATCCGTCCCTGGGACGTGCTCGACGGCCGCGTGCTGGACGTGCTGGTACGCCTGCCGCGCGAAGCCTTCGTCGGCGAGCGCCACCGCGCCTTGGCCTATGCCGACCTGGAACTGCCGATCGGCCATGGCGAGACCATGTTCAAGCCCGTGCTCGAAGGCCGCGCGCTGCAGGCGCTGGCCCTGCAGGGCGGCGAGTCCGTGCTGGAGATCGGCGCCGGCAGCGGCTTCATGGCCGCCTGCCTGGGCTCGCTGGCGCGCGAAGTGGTGAGCATCGAACGTCACGCCGACCTGGCCGAAGCCGCGGGCGACCGCGTGCGCGCCCAGGGCATCGGCAACGTCTCGGTGATCGCGGCCGACGCCTTCGCCTGGCTGCCCGACCGCCAGTTCGACGCGATCTGCGTTTCCGGCGCGGTGGACACGATCCCGTCACGTTTCCTCGAGTGGCTGCGTCCGGAAGGGCGGATGTTCGTCGTGCACGGGCGCGCCCCGGCCATGGACGCCGCACTGCTGCACAACGAGGTCAACGGCGCGCGCATCGAGTCGTTGTTCGAAACCGGGCTGGCCTATCTCGCCGGCGCCGCACCGCCCGCCGAATTCAGGTTCTGATACGTTCCCCCCGTTTTTCCGCCAAGGATTCCCGATGCTCCGCCGCCATCTCGTTCTTTCCCTCGCCCTGGCCCTGTCGTCCGCGCCGGTCTTCGCCCAGGACCTGATGCAGACCTACGAGCTGGCACGGGTCAACGACCCGCAGCTGTCGATCGCCGAATCCAGCCGCCTGTCCACCCGCGAGAACGCGGTGCAGGCCCGCGCCGCGCTGCTGCCGCAGATCGACGGCAGTGCGCGCCTGAGCCGCTCGCACGATGCCGGCACCACCGGCACCTCGCGCAGCCGCAGCTACGGCGCCTCGCTTTCGCAGAGCGTGGTGGACTTCGGTGCGATCGCCAACCTGCGCGCCCAGCGCAACTACAGCACGGCCGCCGACTACGACCTGGAGGCGGCCGGCGACGACCTGATCTCGCGCACCGCCAACGCCTATTTCGACGTGCTGGTGGCGTTGGAGACGCTGGCCGCGGCCGAAGCGGCCGAGACCGCGTTCCAGAAGCAGTTCGACTATGCCGACCGCCGCCTGGAAGTGGGACTGGCGCCGATCACCGACGTACACGAGGCGCGCGCCCAGTACGACGCCGCGCGTGCCAATACCATCCTGACCCGCAACGCGCTGCAGGACGCCTACCAGGCCCTGGCCCAGATCACCGGCACTCCGATCAGCGCCCTGCGGGCACTGCCGGAGGATTTCCGGCCCGAGCTGCCCATCGGCGGCGATGCCGAGGCCTGGGTCCAGCGTGCGCTGGACACCAATCCGAGCCTGCGGGCGTCGCAGTACGACGTGCGAGGCGCGGAGTACAACGTGCAGGGCGCGCGCGCCGGGCATCTTCCGAGCCTCGGCCTGGGCGTCAGCTACAGCAACGGCGCCAGCTGGTACTCGCCCGGCACCGTGGTGCCGCCGGCGGCCGAAGGCTTCGGCGACAACGAGGGCCATACGATCGGCCTGACCCTGACCGTGCCGATCTTCTCGGGCGGGGCGACCCAGTCGCGCGTGCGCCAGGCCATCGCCAGCCGCGACATCGCCCAGGACCAGCTGGAGCAGAACCGCCGCGCGATCGAGCGCAACACCCGTTACGCCTACCAGGCCCTGGTCGCGGGCATCAGCGAAGTCGAGGCGCGCCGGCTGGCGCTGGTGTCCGCGCAGAGCGCGTACGACGCCTCGCAGGTCGGCCTGGAAGTGGGTACCCGCACCGTGATCGACGTGCTGATCAACCAGCAGAACCTGTTCGCGGCCCGGCAGAACTACGCCACCTCGCGCTACAACTACCTGCGCAACCGGCTCCTGCTCGAGCAGGCCGCGGGCACGCTGGACGTCGCCACGGTGCAGGACATCAACCGCCTGCTGACCGTCGACACCACCGCACCGGTCCCGGTGCAGTAAGACCGGCGCCAACACGCGAGACCCAGGGAGCCGGCGCAAGCCGGCTCCCTCGTTTTCCGGCCCAGCGCCCCGCAGCCAGCCGCCGCCCGGGCCGGCACCCGCCTGGTCCGGCCGCTGCACCGGTGGCAGGCAGGCCCCGCAGCCGCCTCAGGCAGGCGGCAGGTCCGCGGCGATGACATCGAGCGTGCGCTGCAGTGCGCCGCGACCGTCGCGAACCAGGGCCAGGCCCGCTTCGCGCATCCGTCCGCGCTCGCCCGCGTCCTCCAGCAGCTGCGCAAGCTGCAGGGTAACCGCCCGCGCGTCCTGCCCGATGCGCAGGGCACCGGCCGCCTGCATGCGCTGCGCGATCTCGGCGAAATTGTGCAGGTGCGGCCCGGTGACAACGGGCGTGCCGACCGCCGCCGGCTCCAGCAGGTTGTGGCCGCCGACGTCCTGCAGGCTGCCACCGACGAAGGCGACGTCGGCGCAGGCATAGAACTGCTGCAGCTCGCCCAGCGTGTCGACCACGAACACCGCATCGCCCTGGTCGGGCCACTGCGTCAGCCGGCGCGTGGCCACCCGCCAGCCCGCATCGACCGCCTGCTGGGCGGCGCTACCGAAGCGCTCGGGGTGGCGCGGCGCCCACACCATCAGCAGGTCGGGCCAGCGTTCGCGCAGGTGCCGATGCATCTCCACCACCGGCGCTTCCTCCTCCGGATGGGTACTGGCGGCGATCCACACCGGGCGCCCGCCGATGCGTTCGCGGAAGGCCTGCGCGGCACGGGCGATGGCCTCCTCGTCCAGGGCGATGTCGTACTTGAGGTTGCCCGTGACCGCCAGCGTCGCGGCCGGCGCGCCGAGTTCGCCGAAACGCCGAGCATCGTCCTGCGACTGCGCGGCCACGCGGCGCATCGTGGCCAGGACGCGCGCGAGCAGCGGGCGCAGCACGCGATAGCCGCGCAGCGAGCGCTCGGACAGGCGCGCGTTCACCAGATACGCCGGGATGCCGGCGTCGCGGCAACCGAACAGCAGGTTCGGCCACAGCTCCGTCTCCACCACCAGCGCGATCCGCGGGCGGAAATGCGCGATGAAACGACGCACCGCCCCGCCCAGGTCGTAGGGCAGGTAGACGTGTTCGACCCGCTCGCCCCAGAGCGCACGCACACGCGCCGAACCGGTCGGGGTGATGGTGGTGACCAGCAGCCGCCGCCCGGGCGCGGCCGCGAGCAGGGCGTTGACCAGGGGCGCGACCGCGTTGACCTCGCCCACGGAAACCGCATGCACCCATACCGGCGTGGGCTGCGCGGGCGCCGCGTAGTGCGCGTAGCGCTCGCCCCAGCGCTCCAGGTAGGCTTCCTGGCGGAAGCCGCGCCAGATCAGGTGGTAGACCGTCACCGGAACGAGCAGGTAGAGCACGGCCGAATACAGGCCGCGCAACAGGCGTTCGGTCGTGTCGGCGGCGGACATGCGGACAGGATAACGGGTCCGGGGCCATGGCCGGACTCGACGCCACCGCTGGCGGATCGCGTGATAGCAGCGCGAGCGCAGCCATGGCGCTCGCCGCACGCGCGGCCGCGACGGGTGCCTCGTGCACCCGCGGACTACAATCGGCCGATGGCTTCCGACACCTTGCCACCCCCGCCCCTGTCGCCCCGGAACTGGCCCACCTGGCTGGGCATCGGCCTGATGGCGCTGGCCGCACGCCTGCCCTGGCTGTGGCAGCGCGCGATCGGCCGCGGCCTGGGGACCGTGCTGCGCGCGCTGCTGCGCGACCGCCGCGAAGTGGCCGCGCGCAATCTCGCCCTGTGCTTCCCGGAACTCGACGCGGCGCGGCGCGATGCCCTGCTGCGCGAGCATTTCACCGCGCTGGGAATCGGCCTGTTCGAGTTCGCGCGCGCCTGGTGGGGCTCGGTCGGGCCGATGCGGCGTGGCCTGTCGGTCGAGGGCCTCGAACACCTGGAGGCCGCGCGCGCGGGCGGCCGCGGCGTGATCGTGGTGTCCGGGCACTTCAGCACGCTGGAGATCTGCGGCCGGCTGATGTGCGACTTCGTCCCGCTGGCCGGCATGTACCGGCCGCACGCATCGCCCGCGATGGAGTGGGCCGTGCGGCGCGGCCGCGCGCGCTACGCCGCCGCGATGTTCCCCAAGCAGGACGTGCGCGGCGCCGTGCGGCACCTGAAGAAGGGCGGCCTGCTGTGGTACGCGCCCGACCAGGACCCGAGCCGCGGCGACGCGGTGTTCGTGCCCTTCTTCGGACAGCCCGCGCACAGCCTGACCTCGACCCACTCGCTGGCGCGCCTGTCGGGCGCGGCGGTGGTGCTGTTCGAGCATCGGCGCCGCGCCGACGGCGGCTACACGCTGCGCCTGTGGCCGGCGCTGCAGGACTTCCCCTCCGCCGATCCGGCCGCCGACACCGCGCGCGTGATCGCGGGGATCGAGACCATGGTGCGCGCCGCGCCCGGGCAGTACCTGTGGATCCACCGCCGCTTCAAGCGCCAGCCCGACGGCAGTTCCCCCTACGACGAGGCGCCCGCGCCCTAGGGCCGCACCGTGGCGGCGGCCTCTGCCCGGGCGTCCCCGGCGGTCAGGGGACGGCGGACCGGCCGGCCGCCGGGACGCGCCCGGCCAGCAGGCTGCCGGCATACAGCGCCGCCAGCAGCAGGGTCAGCCCGCCCCAGAAGGTGGAATAGAACGCGAGGTGGGTGTTGAGCGGGAATACCGTCGCCGCCAGCGCCAGCATGGCCGGACGCGCGCGGTCGCGGGCCTCGCCATCGGCAAAGCGCCAGGCGCGCCAGGCCATGGCCGCGCCCGCCAGCCACATGAGCAGGCCGAACAGGCCGGTCTCGCTGAGGATCTCGAGCACGATCTGGTGGGCGTGGAAGGCAGGACCCTCGCCCCAGGCCGCGGGCTGGCCCGGCTCCGGATCGCAGTCGGGGAAGGCGCGGCGGAATCCGCGCGCGCCCACGCCGTTCAGCGGATGCTCGCGCGCCATGCACAGCGCCGCGCCCCAGATGCGGGTCCGGCCCGACAGCGCGCTGTCGACGCCGTCGCCGTCCTCCACGGTCCATGCCTGGGCGGTGCGCAGCACGCGCTGCTGGACCTGCGGCGACGACCAGGCCAGCGCCGCCAGCGCGATCGCGCCGGCCGCGAACACGCCCAGCAGCTTCTTCCAGCCCAGCAGGCCCCAGCCGCTGACGGCCAGCACCAGGGCAAAGGTGATCCACGAGGCGCGCGAGCCGGCGAACAGCACGACGAGGCCGACCAGCAGCGCGGCCACGATCCAGCCGGTGCTGCCGAAGCGGCGCCCGGCGAAGTACAGCGCGAACGGCGACAGGCTCGCCAGCACCACCCCGAGCTTGAGGTTGCAGGGGCCGAGCACGCCCCCGAGGCGGTCGGCCAGGGCCAACTGCTCGGCGCTGCACATCGGCCGGCCGCTGATCGCCTGCTTGAGCGTGTCGATGCTCCAGAACAGCGGGCTGGTGCCGGTGAGCACCTGGACCAGCGCGTCGAGCGTCCAGACCAGCACGATCACCGCCAGGCCGCCGAAGGTCGTGCGCCGCCCACGTGGCGAGGCCACGGCCGCAGCCGCCAGCCACAGGAAGGGCAGGTAACGCAGGTCGACCAGCGACTCGCGCAGCGCGCGGCCCTGGTCGATGGCGCCGAACGAGGACACCAGTTGCGGCAGCCAGTACGCGAAGAACAGCACGCTGGTCAGCGCCCAGGCCTGGTGGCTGAGCAGGCGCATGCCGCCGCGGAAGCGGCCCACCAGCAGATGCACGATCGCCGCCAGCGCGCCCAGCACCATCACCGCCTCGGCGTAGCCGGGCGCCGGCCACAGCGCCACGAACGCCAGCACCCAGTGCGGCGCCCAGCGCCAGCCGGTGGCGGTGGACTCAGCCGTGGAGGACGGAGGTAGCGTCGCGGAGTTCGTCATAGACCGAAAGCGTGGCGTCCTGCATCGCCTGCAAAGTAAACGGAATGGTATCGGGAAGCGACGGCGGACGTTCCAGCAGGGTACGCGCGGCGAGCGCCAGCGCGGCCGCGTCGAACGGCGGCGCGACGCCGCCGGGCTGCAACTCGCGCAGCAGTTCGCCGCTGCCGCCGTGGTCCCAGCCCAGCACCGGGCGCCCGACCGACAGCGCCTCGATCACCGTCCGGCCGAACGCCTCGGGCTTGCGCGACAGCTGCAGGACCAGGTCGCTGGCGGCGTAGGCCTGGGCGATCGCGGCGGTGGGGGCGGTCATCGCCAGCACGTCCGCCACGCCGCTGCGCGCGGCCTGCTGTTCGAGTTCGGCGATGTAGCGCTCGCGGCCGCGCTCGCGCGCGCCGGGCATCCACAGCCGTGCATCCAGGCCGCCCGCCCGCAAGGTCGCCAGCAGCGCCAGCGCGTCGGCATGCCCCTTGAGGCGGGTGCCGCGCCCCGGCAGCAACAGCAGCGGGCCCTGGCCGCCCAGGGCCGGGTACTGCGCGGCCAGCTGCGCGCGCGCCTCGCGGTCCGGCCGCGGCGCGCGCGGGAAATCGCGCGGATCGATGCCACGCGGCACCAGCCGCAGGCGCAGTGGATCGGTCTGCGGATAGTGCTGGAGCACGAAGTCGCGCACCGTGCGCGAGACGCAGATCACGCGCTCGCCGCGCGCCATGATGGCGCTGTAGCGCGAGGGCGAATTGAGTCCGTGCACGGTCGTGACGAAGCGCGGGCGCGCGCCGTCGGGCATGGCGGCCAGGGCGCGCCAGCCCAGCCAGGCCGGCAGGCGCGAACGCGCATGCACGATATCCACGCGTTCGCGCGCGAACAGTCGTCGCAGCGCCGGCACGTGCCGCAGCACCAGCGGCGACTTGCGGCCGATGTCCATGTCCACGTGCTGGGCGCCGGTGTCGGCCAGGCTGGGCAGCAGGCGCCCGCCGGCTGACACCACGATGGCGCGATGGCCCGCGCGCACCAGCGCATCGGCGATCTCGAGGGTGGAGCGTTCGACGCCGCCCGATTCCAGCGCCGGCAGCAGCTGCACGACGGTCAACGGCCGCGGCACGCGCCTGCCGCCCGCCGGCTCAGTCGACCAGGACGAAGTGCGCGCCGCAATAGGGACAGTCGGCCTCGCCGCCGTCGGTCTCGATCGGCAGGTACACGCGCGGATGCGAATTCCAGAGCGCCATCGACGGCAGCGGGCAGCTCAGGGGCAGGTCGTTGCGATGGATCTCGTAGCGCGTCTGCGCATTGGCCTGCGTGATCTGGGGCTGCGTGGCGGTCATGGGTACGGCATCCGGATGGAACCGTTGCATTCTAGCCCGCCAGCGCGGCCGCCAGTGAGTCCGGCGACCGCGACCGGCCGGTCCACGGCGGCGCCGCGCAGGGGCGGCGGCGGGCGCGGCCGAGCGCGCCCCGCTCCCCGGCTGCCCGGCCCCGGGGGCGGTAGCGGGCCGCGGCCAGCGGCGGCCCGGATGGCCGGACCGGCCCGGCCCGGTGCGTCGACGCGCTCAGCCTGCGGCGGCTTCGCCCTCGGGCGCGGCGGCGACGGCCTCGGTGGTGATCGTGATCTGCACGTCGTCGCTGACGTTGGGCGCGTAGGCGCCGACGCCGAAGTCGCTGCGCTTGATCGTGGTGGTGGCGTCGAAGCCGGCCGCCGGGCGCTTGAGCATCGGATGCTCGCCGAAGCGGTTCATGGTCACGTCCAGCACCACCGGGTGGGTATTGCCCTTGATGGTCAGGTCGCCGGTGACCTTGAGGCGGTTGGGGCCGTCAGGCTCGACCGAGGTGCTGCGGAACGTGGCCGCCGGGTATTTGTCGGCCTCGAAGAAGTCGGCGCTGCGCAGGTGCCGGTCGAAGTCGGCGACGAACGAATTGAGGCCAGTGAGCGGCAGCGTCACCTCGACCGAGGAGGCCGAAGGATTGTCGGCGTCGACGACGATGCGGCCCTCGGCCCCGCCGAAGTTGGCGACCGGGTTGGAGAAGCCCAGGTGGTTCCACTTGGCGAGCACCGTGGTGTGGGTGGGGTCGATGACGTAGATGCCCGACACGGCTTCGACGGCCTCCACGCCCGGTGCCACTTCGGTGGCGACGACCTCGCTGGCGGTGACGGCGTCCGCTGCCGGCGCGGCGGTGTCGGCCGCGGGCGTCTCGGACTTCTGGCACGCGGCCAGGGCCAGGGTCAGGGCGAGGGGGAGCAGGAGCCTGTTTGCGCTATGCATGGGATTGCCTCTGGAAGCGATGAAGGGGAAAAGGCCGCGCCGTCGCCGGCCGGGCCGGCGTTGCGGGAAGATCATGCGCTCATTCGATCCTGGCCGCCTCGTCGAACGACAGCCGCGGCGAGCGCGGATAGAGCGTTGTCCGATCGCCCTGGCCGAGGTTGACCAGCACGTTGGAGCGGATCGACGTGCCCTTGAAGAAGGCCTCGTCGACCTGGGCGTTGTCGAAGCCGGTCATCGGGCCGGTGTCGAGCCCGAGCGAGCGGGCGGCCAGGATCAGGTAGGCGGTCTGCATGCTCGAGCCGCGCAGCGCCACGCGCTGCAGGCGCTCCTCGGGCGAGCCCTCGAACCAGGACCTGGCATCCACGTGCGGCAGCAGCACCGGCAGCTTGTCGTAGAAGCGCAGGTCGTGCCCGACGATCACCGTGACCGGCGCGGCCATCGTCTTGGCGTGGTTGCCCTCGCTCAGCGCCGGCCCCAGCTTGGCCTTGGCCTCGGGCGAGCGCACGAACACGAACCGCGCAGGGCAGGCGTTGGCCTCGGTCGGTCCCAGCTTGAGCAGGTCGTAGAGCCGGCGCAGCGTGGCATCGTCGATCGTGCCGGAGAAACCGTTGTAGGTGCGCGCAGTGCGGAACAGCTGATCGAGCGAGGAGTCGGGCAACGGCGTCATGGCGGTCCTGGCAGTGGCGAAGGGAAGACAGTGTAGTGTTCCATGCACAGCCCTTTGCCCTGCTCACCGCAACTCATGATCACGACAATGGAACGGGAGATGATCCGCAGCGGTGATACGACGCAGATCTGGGCGATGAGCGATGGCCGCGCCGGCAATGCGCGGCAGGCCGATGCACTGGCCGCGGCCCTGGGCGGCCCGGCGCGGACGCTGCTGCTCGCGCCGCGCGCGCCCTGGCGCTGGGCGGCGCCGCGGCGCCTGCCCGGCGCGCATGCCGGCTTCGGCCCGGAATTCGCCACGGCCCGCGCCACCCCGCCCGCGCTGGCCATCGGCTGCGGGCGCCAGGCGGCGCTGGCCACGCGCCTGCTGCGGGACGGGGGCTCGGCGGCGGTGCAGATCCTCGATCCAAGCATCGATCCGCGCCACTGGGACCTGGTGGTCGTCCCCGACCACGACGGCCTCACCGGCAGCAACATCGTGACCCTGCTCGGCAGCCTGCATCCCGTCGACGATGCCTGGCTGCAGCGCGCGCGCATCGACCATCCCGGTCCGGGCCTGCTGCCGGGGCCACGCACCGCGTTGCTGGTGGGCGGCCCGACGGCGAACGCGCCCTGGACCGCCACGCACCTGGATGCGTTGCTGGGCCGGTTGCTGGAGGCGCGCGCACGCGAGCAGGGAAGCGTGCTGGCCACGACCTCGCGGCGCACCCCGCCCGGACTCGTCGAACTGCTGCGCCGCCGCCTGGCCGGCGTGCCCGGGCTGTTGTGGACCGCAGGCGAGGACGCCAATCCCTACCCGGGCCTGTTGGCCTGGGCCGACCGCATCGTCTGCTCACCCGACTCGGTCAACATGGTCTCGGAGGCCTGCGCGACGCGCGCACCGGTGCACGTGTTCGAGGCCGCGCTTGCGCGCAGCCGCCCGGGCCGCTTCCTGGGTGCGCTGGCCGCGCGCGGACGCCTGGCCGCGCTGGACGCAGCGCCGGACCCGGCCATCGAGCCCCTGCGCGAGACCGCGCGCGTGGCCGGGCAGGTGCGCGCGCGGCTGGGTCTGCCGGGCTGAGAGGCCTCGCCTTGGACCAAAGACCAAGCCGGCGGTGGCGCCGTGGCTGGGTATCCTGCCCGTGCCCGACCACGCGGTTGCGCATCCCCTGCCATCGCCGGAGCCAGCCATGCAGTCCCTGATCCATCTGCTGTCCGATCCGGTACTCATCGGCGTGGCGGTGCTGGTGGCCGCCGGCGCCCTGTTCGCCCGGCTGGCCGCGGCGCGGCCGCTGGAAGCGCGGGTGCGGATCCTGCGCGGGATCTGGATGGGCGCCTTCATCGCCCTGGCGATGTGGGGCATGCAGCAGGAGCGCATCGTGCAGGCGGCGGCCGCCGAGCCGGGCGGCGAGGCGCGCGTGGGCGTGGCCAGCAAGGGCCAGGTCCGCTACGTGACGCCGGCGCAGGCAACCCGCCAGGCGGCGGTGCTGTGGGTGGTGCTCGGCGCGGGACTGACCTTCGCGCTGGTGGAGATGCTGGTGCTGCGTCGCGGCGCCCGCGACTGAGGGACGCCAGCGCTCAGCGTGGCGGTGCCGCCAGTTCGCGTGCGTCCAGGACGCCATCGCCGTTGGCATCCTGGCGGGCGAAGCGGTCGGCCAGTCGCGCCAGGTGTTGTTCGCGGGTCAGCCTGCGACCCTTGCCGCCCGGCTGCTCGGCCGGGGACAGCGCGCCGTCGCCGTCGCGATCCATGCCGTCGAAGGCGTAGCTCATCCAGCGCTGGTACTCGGCCAGGGACACGCGGCCGTCGCCGTCGATGTCCATCCTCGCCAGATACTCGCCGGTCTGCGTGACCTGGGCGGCGGCGGGCAGCGCCAGCATTGCCAGCAGCGCACCCGCGGTCGCGCCTGTCCGCAGGTGCCGGCGGGGCGTCCCCGCGCGGCGCGTCCGGCCCTCTCCCGGCGGTGGGAGAAGGCCGGCCGGGTGCATCAGGCGCGGGCCGACTGCAGCGAGTAGCCCTTCAGCCGCGCGGCGTAGTCCTGCAGCGCGCGGATACCGGTGGCTTCGGCCTCGCGGCACCAGGTCTGGAGGTTCTGCAGTGCTTCACCGGCATTGGTGGTGCGTGCTTCCAGCACGACCGCCAGCCTGCGGCGGTATTCGACCAGGGTATGGATGCGCGGGCGCTGCGAGATCCACTGCTGCATCTGCTCGCGCGCCTCCGGGTCGAGCCAGCGGCCGTCGTCGACCAGGCCCTTGCGCAGCTTGCGCGGCAGCAGCGAACGCAGCTTCGCGCCGGCCGCCTGCGCTTCCTCGCGCAGTGCCGGCATCAGCACGTTGCGCTGGTAGTCGGTCATGGCCTGGAAGCGGTGCGCCAGCAGCGCGCGCATGGTGTCGGTGTCGGGCACCTGGATGTTGGGACGCACGTCCAGCGACGGCGCCACACGCAGCACCTTGGCCAGGCGCACCTTCTCCAGGCTCTTGATCACCACCCAGCCGATGTCGAGTTCCCAGCGGCGCAGGGCGAACTTGGCCGAACTCGGGAAGGCATGGTGGTTGTTGTGCAGTTCCTCGCCGCCGATCCACAGCGCCCAGGGCGTGAGGTTGGTGGCCGTGTCGGTGGTCTCGAAGTTGCGATAGCCCCACCAGTGGCCCAGGCCGTTGACCACGCCCGCGGCCCAGAACGGGATCCACAGCATCTGGATCGCCCACACCGCGACGCCGGCGAAGCCGAACAGCCCGAAGGAGATGAACAGCAGCAGGGTCGGGCCCAGGGTGGCGTAGGGGGTGTAGAGGTGGCGCTCGATCCAGTCATCGGGCGCGCCGCGGCCGTACTGCTCGATGTCCTGGCGCATGCCGCGGGCCTCGCGATACAGCTCGACGCCGCGCCAGAAGACGGTCCCGATGCCCTTGAACTGCGGGCTGTGCGGATCTTCCTCGGTCTCGCACTTGGCGTGGTGCTTGCGGTGGATGGCCACCCATTCGCGGGTGATCATCGAGGTGGTCAGCCACGTCCAGAACCGGAAGAAGTTGGCGATCACGGGATGGAAATCCACGCCCCGGTGCGCCTGGCTGCGGTGCAGGTACAGGGTGACGGAGAAGATGGTGAGCTGGGTGGCGACCAGCAGGTACAGCAGCATTTGCCAGAAGCCGAGCTGGAGCAGGCCACCGGCCAGGAAATCGATGAAGGACGCGGGCATGACGGTGTCGAAGCGAAGGGATCCCCGGCATCATGGCGCCGGCGCCCGCCCAAGGCCACCCCTACGCTACCGTATGGAAATTCCCCTGTTCATCCCCATCTCCGGTCCGTGACCCAGATCGCACCGCCCCCGCCCCCTGCCCTGATCGAACTGGATGACGCACGCGTCTGGCGCGGCGGTCGCGCCGCGCTCGATGGCGTCAGCCTGCGCCTGCCGCTGGGCCGGCATACCGCCATCCTCGGGCCCAACGGCTGCGGCAAGTCCAGCCTCATCCAGTTGCTGACCCGCCAGCTGTAC
>Ga0233383_1000231_pt1 | contig 23481 bp, 21 predicted proteins | sample ElkDunMinimDraft_14_FD_191542 | JGI IMG/M metagenome (GOLD analysis project Ga0233383, IMG submission 191542) | Fecal eukaryotic communites from dung pellets of Tule Elk in California, USA - Elk Dung G16 | ecosystem: Host-associated > Mammals > Digestive system > Large intestine > Fecal | place...
TCACCGTGCCACCCGGCACCACCTGGGTGGTGTGGTCGGCGCGGCGCTGGTCGCCGTGCACCTTCCGGGCCCGGGTGATGGACTCGGTCAGCGCGGCACGTACATCGGGGTCGAGTTCCCGCTCGGCGGCGGCGATCGCCTCGGCGGGCACCCGCAGCTCGGCCAGGCGCACGCCGTCGAAGCGCTCGGTCGCCTCCCGGATCGCGGCGAAGCCATGCTCCCGCACCGCCTCGACGACGGGAGCGATCTTCTCGACCGCCACGGAGACGTCGAGCTGGGCGCGGGGCAGCAGTCGGCGGACGTCGGAGACGCCGCCGCGCAGGTCGATCCGGTTCAACACTCCTGCGAGTCTAGGCGGCGCGGCGTGTCCGGACGGCGCGCGGCCACGGTGCGGGACGGTGACCCCAGCCACGCCGCCCACCGGACACCTGCGGGCCTGCCGACCGCGCGGACGCCGGATACCCTCGCAGGGTGAGTGCCAGGTTGCCGCTCTTCCCGCTCGGGACCGTCCTCTTCCCCGGTCTGGTCCTGCCCCTGCACGTCTTCGAGGAGCGCTACCGCGCCCTCACCCGCGACCTGATGGCGCTCCCCGGCGACCCGCCGCGGGAGTTCGGCGTGGTCGCCCTGCGGCAGGGCTGGGAGGTCGCGCCGCCGGGCACGGCCGACCACGGCGGGGTGAGCCTCTACGAGATCGGGTGCAGCGCCGAACTGCGCCAGGTGACAGAGCTGGCCGACGGCGGCTTCGACCTGGTGACCGTCGGCCGCCGCCGGTTCCGCATCGAGGAGCTGCTCGACGCCGGTACGCCGTACCTGACCGCTCGGGTGCAGTGGCTGCCCGAGGGCGACGGGACCGACGAGCAGGCCGACCGTCTCGCCCCGCGGGTCCTGGCGGTCTTCCGGCAGTACCTCGCGCTGATCCGCCCCGGCGAGGCCGAGGAGATCTCCGAGCAGCTTCCCGACGACCCGACGGTGCTGTCGCACCTGGTGGCGGCCACGGCCGCGCTGACCCTGCCGGAGCGGCAGCGGCTGCTCGCGCTCACCGGCACCGCCGCCCGGCTCCGCGCCGAGCTGCGGCTGCTCAACCGGGAGACGGCCCTGCTGCGTCAGGTCCGGGCCGTTCCGGTGCCGTTGGCGGAGCTGGGCGTGACGTCGAGTCCGAACTGAGACCGGGGCCTTCGCCGGGTCCGTCGGAGGACGCCGGCCCGGCGCTCGGCTGCGCGGACGACGGCGCGCCGCCCTCCGGCGCTCCCGGTGACCCCGGCCCGGCACCCCACTGCGAGCCCGTGTCCCACTGCGGACCGGCACCCCACTGCGGTTCCGCGGTCCAGCCGGAGCCGGCGCCCCACTCCGGCTCGGGCGTCAACGACGGCCAGCGCGACCAGCCGGCGAGCAGGGTGTACATCACCGCGGCCCCGAACGCCGGCAGCAGCACCACCCCGGTGAAGACCGGGATACCGCTGCGCAGACCAGGGATCTCACCCGCGTAGAGCCAGGTCAGCCCGCCGGCGCGCAGGTCGGCGGGCTTGGTGAAGGTGTCCCCCGGCCTGCTCGCGGCCAGCAGCTGCCCGAACTCCTCCAGCCCGACCTGCCGACCGACCCGCCAGGCGAGCAGTGCCGCGCCGAGACAGCCGAGCACCACCACGAGCAGGGTCACCGGGCCCCGGTGCCGGCGCAGCAGCAGCCAGCCGGCGATCGCGGCCAGCACCCCGAAGACGAGCCCGAGCAGCCCGAACCAGCCGTCGGCCGCGATGAACTGCTCCGGCTGGGCGCTCGGCACCACGACGCACTCACTCGGCGAAGCCGTACCGCAGTCGGTGGTCTTGAGGACCGGAATCTCGGGGGCGACGACCGCCCAGAGCAGACCCAGCGGCACGCCGAGCGCGATCACGCCGGCCAGCAGGGCCCCCCTGGACAGCAGCGCGGCACGCCGCGACGGGGGCGCCGTGGGTGCGTCCGCGCCGGGCAGGCCGCGATCGGCGAAACGGTCGGGTACGGAGTGGGGCTCGGTCACCCGCCGATCCTCTCAGGCTGCCGCCGGGGCCGTGGGGGCACCTGGTGAACCCGGCGCCTCAGCTGGTGTAGGGCTCCAGCATGGTGGCAGCGGCCTTGAGCCAGGCGTCCCGGGTGCCCGGCTGAAGGTTCTGGTACTCGATGGAGGAACCGGCCTCCAGCGCCGGGTCGTACGGCACCACCGCCACGGCCCGGGTCCGGCCGGCAAAGTGCCGCTCGAGGTCGTCCTGCAACGGCGACCGCCCCGGTGTCGGACAGGAGATGAGGGTGACCGCGTTGTCGGCGAGGTCGCCGAGCCCGACCTCGTGCAGCACCTCCAGCATCCAGTCGCCGCTGAAAGCGGCGTCCTCGCGCGGCACGGTGGTGAGCACGAGCTGGTCGGCCGCCTGCATCACCGCCCGCCAGTTGGCACTCTCCACGTTGTTGCCGGTGTCGACGCAGATCACCTCGTGGGTGCGGCGCAGCAGCTCGATCACGCGGCCGACCGTGTGCTGGTCGAGGCGTTCGGCGAAGCGCGGGCTCTCCTCGCCGGCGAGGACGTCGTAGGAGCCGTCCGCGGCATGCCGCAGGTACTGGTCGAGGCAGTCGTTGAGGTCGGCGCCGTTGCGGATCTCCACGGTGGCCAGGTCGCTGACGAGGTGGCGGATGGTCCGGGCGTGCCGGGCGCTGCCGGCCCGCAGGCCCAGGGTGCCGCGCAGTTCGTTGTCGTCCCAGGCCAGCACACCACGTCCGCGCACACTGCCGATGGTGGCCGCGGCCAGCACCGTCGCGGTGGTCTTGTGCACCCCGCCCTTGGGATTGGCGAAGGCCAGCACCTGCGGTCTGCCGAGGTCCCGGCGCAGCGTCTCGGTCGCCTGCTGCACCTCCCCGCTCTGCTTCGGCTCGGGTTCCGGCTCCGGGCGGCGGGCCCGGGTGCGCACCGGATAGGCGGCGGCGACCGGCGCCGGCGGCAACCCCGGCGGCTGCTGCGGCGCGGTCGGATAGGCGGCGCGGTAGGCGGGTTCGGGCTGATAGCCGGTGTCGAGCAGGGCGTAGCGCGACGGCAGGGGCGGCTCCTGTGGCGGGTAGCCGCGGTCCAGTAGCGAGTACCGGGACTCGGCGGGGTCCGGCTCGGAGCGGGGCGCGGGCACCGGCGGCCGGGCGTAGCGGTCATCGGGGATGCCCGGCGGCTGTGGTGCAGCCACCGCGGGCCGGGCGTGACGATTCACGGCTGCGCCCGGCGGCTCCGGCGTCAAAGGCCGGGCGAAGCGGTCGACGGAGAGGTCCGCCGGCTCCGGCGCCGCCGACCGGGAGTAGCGGTCGACGGAGACGCCCGGTGGCTCCGGCTCCGGGTCGCGGTAGCCGTCGGAGAGGCTGCCGAGTTCGGCGTAGCGGGACGAACCGTAGCCGCGCGACGAGAACTCCGCGCCACTGTCGTACTCGTCGACGCCCGCGCGGTCGTAACCGGAGGCCGGCTCGGTGCCGTAACCACCGCGCGGCGCGGAAAGGTCCCCGTAGCCCGCCGCCGGGTCGGCGCCGTAGCCCACGGACGGATCGGCGCCGTAACCGCCGCGTGCCGTCCGATCCGGACTGTAGCCCGATGCCGGGTCGGCGCCGGGGACCGCTCGCGACGCCCGCGTCTGCCCGCCGTAGGGCGGCCGGGGGGCGGGGTCGGCGCCGTGGCCCTCGTCGGGCCGGTAGCCATAGCCGGCGCCGTACTCCCGTCCGGAGCGGGGCCACCGGTCCGGCTCCTGGTCCGCCTCGGCGGGGTAGCCGATGGAGGCCCGCCCGGAGTAGCCGATGGCCCGGGGTGCGGGCGCCTCGTCGGCGGGCTCCGGAGCCCCGCGGTGCTGGTCGTCGCCCCGGTCCTGGCCGCGCGAGCCGAGGCGCGCCCGGTCCAGCAGCGTGCGCCACCGCGGGGCCGGTTCCGCGCTCCGGTCCCAGCCGGTCTCGCTGCCGTCCACAGCTCGCCCTCCCAGCGCCGTCGGTGTCGCCCTGACAGGCTACGAAAGCAACCCTATTTGGGCCACCTTCCGTGGTGCACACCGCTATCCCCACCGATCGATACCCGGGTGATATCACCGGGAATCGGATGATCTTCAAGGGATCGGGGTCCAGTCCGGCCCGATGGCCGAGGCCTGCGGAAACGTCCGAGCGGCACCGGACCCGCCCGAGGGCAGCGCCGGCAATGGGTCGCCGACCCGGCCGACGGCACAGAATATTTCGCTGTGGACAGCAATTGCGGCGCGGGCCGGGGAGCGAGCGCCGGCCCGGTCATCCCGGCGGCGCGGATTCCTGCCCGGCGGTGGGCAGCGGTTGCGGTGTGTCGTCGACGCCGTCCGGTGTGGCAGGTGGAACCTCCGGCGTGACCGGCCCACCGGGGCTGACGGATTCGTCCGGCACGGCGGAGCGCGTCGGCGCAGTGGGCGGGGAGTGCGCAGGGCCCGGGGTGCCGGCCGACGACGACGGGATCGGGTCAGGCCTGCGCCCGGGCTCTCCCGCCGGCGGGTCCGACCGCTTGCCCGCCCGCGGTTCGCGCCCGCGTTGCGCGGCCGCCCGGTCGGTCTGCTCGGGCAACGGCGGGGAGAAGACCGCCCGGTCCAGATTCCACACCTCCGGCGCAGGGTCGACGGCCCGGACCGCGGCGCGTCCCGCGATGTCCTGCAGCAGTCGCGGGGTCGCGCGGATCACCACTGCGTAGACGCAGGAGCATCCCGACCGGTAGGCGAGCGCCTCCGCCTCCGCGGCGACCGCCTGCTGCTCGTACGTCCGGCGCTGCCCAGCCGCGCGCTCGGTGCCGGCCCGTGCGCGGTACCCGGCCGCCTCCCGCTGTCTGCGCGCGGCGGCCTCCCGCATCGCCGGAGTCAGGTCCCCGGCGTCCCGTAACGCCCGCAGGCGCAGATTGGCGGCCTCCCGGCCGGGCAGGTTGACCCGGGCGAACGCCTCGGCCACCGGCACCTCGCCGAGCACCGACCGCAGCCGGTCCGCGCCGAGGTAGGCCGAGAACGTGACCAGGGCGTACGTCGGCTCGTCGGAGCCGGGCCCGGTGTCGGCGGCGAGCCGGGCGAGCTCAGCGTCGGCGGCAGCCAGGTAGCCGGCCACCGGCTCTCCTTCCAGGACGCCGACCACGGCCATCTGCGGCAGCGTCAGCTCACCGGTGGCGGGGCGGTCGACGGCCCAGGCGGCGGTCACCGCCCCGACCACGGCGCAGAAGAGCGCGACCGTGCTCAGCGCGCGCAGGCGCACCGGACCGTGGCCGACACGGAGCAGGGCCCGGGCGATCGGCGGCAGCAACCATCGGTCGAGCCGCCTCAGGGAATCGCCCAGCGCCAAGGCGGCCCCTCCTCGTCAGTAGTCGCGCAGCACTCTCAGTGCCCGCTCCAGATCGTCAGGGTAATCGCTGACGAAGCTGACCTCGTCCCCCGTTCGGGGGTGGACGAAACTCAACGAGTGCGCGTGCAGCCACTGACGGGCGAGGCCGACCCGCGCGGAGAGGGTGGGATCGGCGCCGTAGGTCAGATCACCGACACAGGGGTGCCGCAGGGTGGAGAAGTGCACCCGGATCTGGTGGGTGCGTCCGGTCTCCAGCCGTACGTCGACCAGGCTCGCCGCCGGGAACGCCTCCATCGTGTCGTAGTGGGTGATGCTCGGCTTGCCGCCGGAGACCACCGCCCAGCGGTAGTCGTGGTGCGGGTGCCGGTCGATCGGCGCGTCGATGGTGCCGCGCAGCGGATCGAGGTGGCCCTGCACCACGGCGTGATACCGCTTCTCCACCTCACGGAACTTGAAGGCCCGCTTGAGCGCGCTGTAGGCGGTCTCGCTCTTGGCCACCACCATGATGCCCGTGGTGCCGACGTCGAGGCGGTGCACGACGCCCTGCCGTTCGGCCGCACCACTGGTGGCGATGGTGTGCCCGACGGCGGCGAGCCCGCCGATCACCGTCGGCCCGGTCCAGCCGGGGCTGGGGTGCGCGGCGACGCCGACGGGCTTGTCCACCACCACGATGTCGTCGTCGGCGTAGACGACCCGCAGTCCGGGCACGGCCTGCGGCACCACGGTGACCGGCGCCGGCGGGGCGGGCAGGGTCACCTCCAGCCAGGAGCCGCCGCTGACCTTGTCGGACTTGCCGCGTGGGACGCCGTCGACAAGCGCGTCCCCGGCCTCGACCAGGGCGGCGGCGACGGTACGTGAGAGCCCGAACAGCCGCGAGACGGCCTGGTCCAGGCGCATCCCGTCGAGGCCGTCGGGAACCGGAAGGCTCCGGGTGTCGCCGGTCAGCGAGCTCATGCGGACTCCTCCGTGGGGGCGTGGTCGGTCTTGGCGACCGCGTCGGTCGAACGGGTGCCGTCGTGCCGGCGGCCGGTGAATTCCAGCAGCACCGCCAGCAGCACACCCGCCACGAGGGAGCTGTCGGCGAGATTGAAGATCGGCCAGAGCTGCCCGTACGGGTCGAAGAGGCTGATCATGTCCACGACGTGCCCGACGAAGGGTCCGGGGTCACGGAAGAGACGGTCGGTCAGGTTGCCCAGCGCGCCGCCGAGGACCAGACCGAGCGAGACAGCCCACGGCACCGAACGCAGCCGCAGAGCCATCCAGCCGATCCAGCCGATCACGGCGATGGTGATGACCGAGAAGATCCAGGTGTAGTCCGCGCCGAGGCCGAACGCTGCCCCGCTGTTGAAGGTCAGGGTCAGATGCACCGCCCCGCCGAGCAGCCGGATCGGCTCCCGGCCCTCGAGGTTGCTCAGGGCGAGCTGCTTGGTCCCCAGGTCGGCGAGGTAGGACACCAACGCGACGAGGCCGAGCACGATGACCGCCCTGCGTGCGCGGCGCGGGCCTGCGCCTCTGCCGATCGTCTCCTCCACGGGCCGTGCTGCGGTCATCTGCTCCCCATCGACGTCGTGCGGTGCAACCTGTGGTCACCGCGGGCGCCGGAGGAGTCACCTCAGCGCCGCTCCTCCAGCTGCTTGCAGGTCACGCAGAGAGTGGCCGACGGGAAGGCGGCAAGCCGCTCGACGGGGATCGGCGTGCTGCACCGTTCGCACCAGCCGTAGCCGCCCTCGTCCAGCCGCTCCAGCGCCCGTTCCACCTGCGTGATCCGTTCCAGGATGCTGTTGGCGAGAGAGATCTCCTGCTCGCGCTCGAAGGTCTTGGTGCCGGTGTCCGCCTGGTCGTCCCCGGCGGAGTCGGTCAACCGGTCGCGCTGCAGCTCGGTGATCTCGCTCAGCGTCTGATCGTACTCGGCCCGCAGTTCGTCGTACCGGGCCGCCAGCGCTGCGCGGATCTTCTCGGTCTCGGCAGCGCTGCGGGTGACCTTCGCGGCGGCCGGCTTGCGGCCGGCGGTCCTGGTCTCGACTGGCTTGGCCATGGTCGCTCCCTCGCACCGCGCCTGCGGCGATCGTTGACATCCGACGACGGCCGCCGGATCCCGGCGGCCTGGTACAAAAGGGGCGCGCAGCCGGTCGGCTGCGCACTCCAGAGATTGGCAAGAATACGGAACGTAGAGGTCCGCGACAACACACCGTGCCGACGTACCGTAGCCGACCCTCTACACATGCCCCGATTTCGGGCAAAAGCCACGCTAGCAGAGGAATGTCGGACAGGACCCGCCCTTGACCGGGCAGAAACGGATTCAGTCGTCGGCACCCCGGCCAAGGACCCACACCGCCGCGGCAGGACGCTCAGTCGTCGGCTCCCGCACGGAGCCGAGCCAGCCGGGCGGGCAGATCCGGCGGCGCCGGCTCGACCAGGAAGAGCTTGTCGCGACTGGTGGCGCCGCGGCGCAACGACACCGCAGCGGGCCGCAGACCCAACGCCTCGGCCAGCGCCCGCCGGGCGGCCTCCGTCGCCCGGCCGTCCACCGCCGGGGCCTGCACCGCGATCACCAGCGCCGGGCCGTGACCGCCCTCGAAGCCGCCTCCGACCCGGGTACGGGACGCACCGGGCTTGACCCGGACGGCGACGGTCACACCTGCGCCCGGCCCGGGCGCGCCCTTCCTGGCCACCCCTCAGACCGGCCGTTGCTCGGCGAGGAGCGCCGTCACGGGGCGGCACCAGCCACAGGGCGAGAAACCCAACCCGACGGCCTCGGCGACCGTCAGCGTCTCGGCCGGCCGGTCCCGCAGATGACGGCAGTCGGCCAGGTGGTAGCGGGGACGACCGTCCATTACGTGGACCGCGGTCTCCAGGCCGGCCAGCCGACGCAGGTCCGTCGGCTGCACCGGCTGGGCCGGCGGCTCGTCGGCGAAGAGGCCGCCAACGCCGGAAGCCGGCGAGCCGGGCGGTTGCCGCCACCCGTTCTCACCGGCTTCGGTTGTGCTTCTTACGGGGTCACGCCGCGCCGAGGCGGTGGCCGTGTCCCGGTGGGTTGCGCCAGTGCCCCGCCCGTCGCGTCCGGCACGGGTCTTCCTCCCGCCGGCCCGGGCCGCGGATGCCTGGCGGGCACCCACCATCAGGGCCACCGCGGCGAGCAGACTCGCCGCGATCGAACTGGTCAGCAGCAGGCTGGAGCCGGCCGTGAGACCGAGCACCAGCAGGGCGACCGCGACAAGGATGAGCAGCAGACTTACCACTATCACTGCTCACCCCCGCCGCGTCGCTTCGGTTCAGGCGCTCACGAACCCAGGATCAGCGATTCGCTTCCAGGGCGCTGGAGCGGCTGCCCCCGCCGTAGGAACCGGCCAGACCGGCAGCGGCGAGGCCACTGCCCGCGCCCGCGCCGGTGACCGGACGGTTGCTCTCGCCGCGGTTGAGCTCCGCCTCGACGCCCTGTCCACGACCATCGAGGTCGCGCAGCTGCGACTCCAGGTAGGACTTGAGCCGGGTGCGGTACTCACGCTCGAACTGCTTGAGCTCCTCGATGTGCTTCTGCAGCGCCGTACGCTTGGCGTCCAGGCCGCCCATCGCCTCCTGGTGCCGCTGGCGGGCGTCCCGGTCCAGCGCGTCGGCCTTGGCGCGCGCCTCGCGGGTGACCTCCTCCGCCTTGGCACGAGCCTCATCGAGCAGCTGGTCGGCCTCACGCCGGGCGTCGGAGAGGTGGTCGTCGGCGGTGCGCTGGGCCATCATGAGCACCCGCAGCGCCTGCTGCTCACCGTCGGCGCCGCCGGCGGCGGGACCCTGCGAACGCGACTGCTCCAGCTCCGCCTGCATCGCGCGCGCTGCCTGCTCGGCCTGCGCCTTCTCGCGCTGCACCCGGTCCAGCTGGGCCTTGACGTCGTTCAGCTCCGCCGCCAGTCGCGGGTCGGCGCCGGGACCGGCAGGAGCGCCGCCCCGTCCGCCCCGCTCCACCTGGGCGCGCAGCTCGTTGTTCTCCTCGATCAGACGGGCGAGCTCGCGCTCTACCTCGTCCAGGAAGGCGTCGACCTCCTCCTCGTCGTACCCCCGCTTGCCGATCGGCGGTTTCTTGAAGGCGACGTTATGCACGTCAGCCGGTGTCAGCGGCATCGAAACTCCTCGGGTCAGTTGCGGCCGCGTATCGAGCTGGACCACCGGATCATCATCCCGTGATCAACCGCTGTAACACGAACTGCATCAGCACGAACAGGATAACCAGGAGCACAAGGGAAGCCAGGTCGATGCTCACGGTACCAATTCGCAACGGTGGGATCACTCGCCTCAACGCCTTGAGAGGGGGATCAGTGACGCTCCACACGACTTCCAATCCCGCCGCCGCGGCGCGCCCCGGCTCCCAGCGCCGACCGTACTGAAGAACGGCTCCCAGGACGAATCGGGAGAGCAGGACCAGCAAGAACACATAGACGACCAGATACAGGACCTGTAGCACGATCGACAACACGGTAGGCGCGTTCCCTTGCTCGGGGCGGTCAACTCAGGCTGAAGAACCCGCCCTCGGCGATCTTGGCCTTGTCCTCAGCGGTGACCTGGACATTGGCCGGCGAGAGCAGGAACACCCGGTTGGTCACCCGCTCGATCGTACCCCGAAGTCCGAAGGCCAGCCCGGCGGCGAAGTCGACCAGGCGCCGGGCGTCCGCCTCCTCCATCTCGGTGAGGTTGATGATCACGGGGGTGCCGTCGCGGAAGTGCTCGCCGATCGTGCGCGCCTCCCGGTACGTCGTGGGGTGCAGCGTGGTGATCTGGTACCGCTGCTCCTCCTCGACGGTGGCGACCCGCTCGCGGACCTGGACCTGCGGGGCCAGGGCCAGACTGTCGCGGGTGGGGTAGCTCAGCCCAGCGGAGCTCTCCGAACCGGAGGTGCGGGTGATGGAGCGCACACTCGAGCGGTGCTCGCGCTCCACGTGCTCCGGCCGCTCGTCGTCGCCGTCGTCGTCGAGGGCGGCGGCCCGGGAGACTCCGCGATCGGTCAGCCGGCCCCGGTCACCGGAGCGCAGCCGTCGAGCCGGCGGCTCCTCGGCGTCGTCCTCGTCCTCATCGGCGAACTCGTCGCGGTATCGGCTCTGGCGGTACCGCGACTCGCGGTAGCCACCCTTCTCGTACCCACCGTCGTCGTAGCCCCGGTCTTCCTCGTCCTCGACCAGGCCGAGCCAGACACCGGCCTTGCGCAGTGCACCCATCCGCGCCCCTCCGTCCACCTGCGGCATACGCCCCCGTACCCGTGCCGGCGAGCACGGGGATCGGCACTGCCTCTACCCATCGGCCGGTCCAGTCACTCCTGAAGATCGAACGACTGTTCGTCACGACCAACCGGTGGTCGCCATCGGGACGACCGTCCGAACAACACCGATGTAGTTTGCTGATACGCGATGAGGCTACCGCAGCGAGTGACGCTTTCCGAGTAACGCGCTGCCGACACGGACGTGTGTCGCGCCGTGGGCGATCGCGACCTCGAGGTCCCCGCTCATCCCCGCCGAGATCGCCGTGGCCTCCGGATAGTCGGCGCGCAACGCCGCGGCGAGCGCGGCCAGCCGGGCGAAGGCTCGCGCCGGCTCCCAGTCCAGCGGCGCCACCGCCATCAGGCCGGCCAGCCGCAGCGGCCCGGCCCCGGCCACCTCGGCAGCCACCCGGTCCAGGCTCTGCTCCGGGGACGCGTCCCCGTCGGCCACCGCGCCGCCACGTTCGGCGTCACCGTCCAGACTCACCTGCACCAGCACGTCGAGTGGACGCTCCCGCTCCCGCTCTGCGGCGGCGGCGAGCGCGCGGGTCAGCCGCACGCTGTCGACCGAATGCACCGCGTCGGCGTACCGGACCACCGAACGGCACTTGTTGCGCTGCAACCGGCCGATGAAGTGCCAGCGCGGCGTCGCTCCGGCCGCCGCCACCTCCGCGGCCTTGGGCGCCGCCTCCTGGTCGCGGTTCTCCCCCACGTCGGTCACCCCGAGCCCGGTCAGCAGGAGCACGTCCGCCGCCGGGTACGTCTTGGTCACCGCGATCATCGACACCTCGGTGCGGTCCCGCCCCGCCGCCGCGCAGGCGTCGGCGATGCGGGCCCGCACCTGGGCCAGCCCGGCAGCCAGTTCGGCCCGGCGGTCGTGCCGGGCCGTCGTCGCGTCGTCCATGGCTCGTCGCTCAGGAGCCGTTCTTGAGGAAGTCGGGAATGTCCACATCGTCGAAGGGCACCCGCGAGCTGGGCTGGTTCGGCGGGTAGGCGGTCGCCTGCGCCGGGGCTGTCGCCGCGGAACCCGAACCGCCGGACCCGCTCACCGACGTGGCCTTGCGCGACGGTTCGGCGGCCTTGTAGGACGGCGTGCCGCCGTCGAAGCCGGCGGCGATCACGGTGACCCGGACCTCGTCGCCGAGCGCGTCGTCGATGACCGCGCCGAAGATGATGTTCGCGTCCGGGTGCGCCGCATCGGTGACCAGCTGCGCGGCGTCGTTGATCTCGAACAGACCGAGGTCGGATCCACCCGCGATGGAGAGCAGCACGCCGCGGGCACCGTCCATGCTCTGCTCCAGCAGAGGGCTGGAGATCGCCGCTTCGGCCGCCTCGACCGCACGGTTCTCGCCGCGGGCGCTGCCGATGCCCATCAGGGCGCTGCCGGCCCCGCTCATCACGCTCTTGACGTCGGCGAAGTCGAGGTTGATCAGACCCGGGGTGGTGATCAGGTCGGTGATGCCCTGCACACCGGAGAGAAGCACCTGGTCGGCCTGACGGAACGCGTCCATCATGCTGATACCCCGGTCACCGAGGGCCAGCAGCCGGTCGTTCGGGATCACGATGAGGGTGTCGCACTGATTGCGCAGCTCCTCTATTCCCGCCTCGGCCTGCACCTGACGCCGCTTGCCCTCGAAGGAGAACGGGCGGGTGACCACACCGATGGTGAGCGCGCCGAGCTTACGGGCGATGTTCGCCACCACCGGCGCGCCACCGGTGCCGGTGCCGCCGCCCTCGCCACAGGTGACGAAGACCATGTCGGCGCCCTTGAGCACCTCCTCGATCTCGTCGCGGTGGTCCTCGGCGGCGTTCTTGCCGACATCGGGATTGGCGCCGGCGCCAAGCCCTCGGGTCAGCTCCCGCCCGACATCGAGTTTCACGTCGGCGTCGCTCATCAGCAACGCCTGCGCATCGGTGTTGATCGCGATGAACTCGACGCCCTTGAGTCCAACCTCGATCATCCGGTTGACGGCATTGACGCCGCCGCCACCGATGCCGACGACCTTGATGACCGCCAGGTAGTTGTGCGGAGGTGTCATCGCCAGTCCTTTCCCTTCGAGATTGGCGCCGCCGATCGCGCCGGCTCGGCCAGTTGACAACGCTTCGGCCGGAAGAGCGAAGGGGTAAACCCTCACCCTCTACTAGAGGCTTTGACTTATGTCAACTACTGATCCTCTTCGGGCAACGTATGCGCCGCCACGGCGAGAGCCAAGGACCGCCGTCGGCGTGTCGCCGCGCTGAACCCAATCCGGACCGGACCGGCCGGATCAGGCACTGATGGTCTCAACGGATCGTAACGACATCGGGGACGCTCACGTCGATCATGGTCCCCTCCCGCTTCAGCAGTTCCGTGGCGACCGCCGCCTTGACCGGACTCGAGGTTGCGTCTCCCCACACGACAGTGCGCTCCCCGGCCAGCCGCAACCTGATCCCGGCCAGCCCCGTCACCGTGATCTCGACCAGCTCGGCGCGCAGCTCGGGAGTGAGCGCGGTCAGCACCTCCACCGCGGCATCGGTCTCAGGATCGTCCGGGCCGGGTTCCGCCAGCCGGACGACGGGCAACCCCTCCGGAGCCTGCGCCACGGTGCGGAACACGACACCGGCGGCGTCGATCACCCGGAAGCCGTCGTCGCCGGGGACCACCGCCAGCGGAGTGCGCTCGATCACCCGTACCGTCAGGGTGTCCGGCCAGTCACGACCGACCTCGGCCCGCTCCACCTCGGGAAGCGTCCCGATCCGCGCCGCGACGTCGGTGAGATCGACCCGGGCCAGCGGCGTACCGGCCGGCACCGCCGCGGCCTCGCGCACCCGGGTCGGGGTCACCAGCTCGGCGCCCGTCACCTGGACCCGCGTCACCGCGAAGACCCCGGTGCCGAGCAGCACCCAGGCCAGCACGCCCGCGAGGGCCACCACCCCGGCGCCGACCGCCCACGGCAGCGCGGCACGCATCCGCCGCCGGCGTGCCCGCTGCATGAAGCGGCGCACCGACGGCGGCACGGCGTCGTTGCCGGCCCGGACCAGTTTCCAGCGCCCGGCGCCGGTCCGGTCGGCCCGCCCACCGGGCGCGGCGCCGCCCTCACCGGCGCGGGTGCGGCCGCGCGGGCGCCCCGGCGTCATCGCGACGGGGAGTCGGTACCGCCGGCCGCGGCGGCACGCGTAGCGGCCTCCCGGGCCAGCGCCTCCAGCAGCTCGTCGCCGAGCAGCGAGATCGGCGGGGCGCCCATCGTCAGCACCACGTCACCGGGGCGGGCCCTGCGCACCACCTCGGCGGCGACGTCGTCGAAGGACGGCAGGAAGACCTTGCAGCCCGCGGGGAGATCGACCGAGTCGAGCAGGGCAGCGCCGCCCTCGCCCGGCCCGCGCTCCTCCCCCGGCCCGAAGACCTCCAGCATCAGCACCTCGTCGGCGAGACCGAGCGCGGCGGCGAGTTCGGCGTGCAGATCCCGGGTGCGGTAGACCCGGTACGGCTGGAAGACCACCAGCAGCCGGCCGTCGCCGGCCACCTCGCGCATGGTTCGCAGCGCAGCGGTCATCGAGGTCGGATGGTAGGCGTACTCGTCGTAGACGGTGATGTCCTCGACACTGCCCTTGCGCTCGAAGCGGCGCCGCACGCCGGGGAAGGCGGCCAGCGCGCTGCGGGCCGCCTCCACCGGCAACCCCAGGTGGTACGCGGTCAGCACCGCCGCCGCGCTGTTGAGGCCGAGGTGACGCCCGGGAACCGGCAGTCGCATCTCTCCCAGCGACGTGCCGTCGACCGTGGCCAGGTAGTGCACGCCCCGGGCGGAGGAGGCGACATCGGTCAGCCGCAGGTCGGCGTCGGCGGCCTCGCCGTAGGTGTAGACCCGCCGTCCTTCGCTGCGCAGCTGCACCGCCAGCTCCCGGGTCCCGGGGTTGTCGGCGCAGACGACCACGAACCCCTCCGGGTCGGTCAGCCGGGCGAAGTCGGCGAAGGTCGCCGCCAGGTTTGCGTAGTCGCCGTAGGTGTTGAGGTGATCCTCGTCGATGTTGGTGATGATCGAGACGTACGGCCGGTAGAGCAGGAAGGAACGGTCGCTCTCATCGGCCTCGGCTACGAAGTACTCGCCGCTGCCGTGGTGGGCGTTCGACCCGGCCTCGGAGATCTCCCCGCCGATGACGAAGGAGGGGTCCACCCCGGCCTGCTGGAAGATCAGCGTGACCATCGAGGTCGTGGTGGTCTTGCCGTGCGTGCCGGAGATCGCGATGGTCTTGCGGCCGGTCATCGTCGCGGCCAGCGCCTCCGAGCGGTGCAGCACCCGCAGCCCACGCCGGCGCGCCTCGGCCAGCTCGACGTGGTCCGCGGGGATCGCCGTGGAGTAGACGACGGTGTCCACGCCGTCGAGGTTCGCCACGTCGTGGGCCATGTGGATCGTGCCGCCCAGCGCCCGCAGCCCGGCCAGCGACGGCCAGTTGCGCAGCTCGCTGCCGGAGACCCGGATCCCCCGGGTCAGCAGCAGCCGGGCCAGGCCACTCATGCCGACCCCGCCGATGCCGATCAGGTGCACGGCACCCAGGTCCTCGGCGGTCAGCGTGCCGGCCGGGGTGAACTGTGCGGTGTTCATAGGTTGTACCTTCCATTCGCGGCACGGCCGGTCACCGGCGCACCGCCTCGTATACGAAGTCGAGCAACGCCTCGTCGCCGTCACGGCGGCCGTATGCGGCTGCGGCCGAGGCCATCGCGGCGAGCCGCCGCGGGTCCCGGACGAGCCCGATGACGTTCTCCTCGATCCAGTCCGACGTCAGCTCGGCGTCGTCGACCAGCAGCCCGCCACCGGCCTGCACGACCGGCAGGGCGTTGCGCTTCTGCTCCTGGTTGCTGTGCGGATAGGGCACGTAGATCGCCGGCAGCCCGACCGCGGCCACCTCCGCGCAGGTCATCGCCCCGCCGCGGGCGAGCATCAGGTCCGCCGCCGCGTAGCCCAGTTCCATCTGCGACAGGTACGGCAGCGTGACGTAGGGCACCGGCAGGTCGACCGGGACCGGCACCGGCTCGTTGCGGGCCCCGATGACGTGCAGCACCTGGATGCCGGCGGCGGCCAGGGCCTTGGCCGCGCCGGCGACGGCCAGGTTGATCGACCGGGCACCCTGCGAGCCGCCGGCGACGAAGAGGGTGGGCAGCTCCGGGCGCAGGCCGAAGTGCCGGCGGGCGGCCTCCCGCGCGGCGTCGCGGTCCAGGCCGGCGATCGCCCGGCGCAGTGGCACCCCGACGACCCGGGCGTCGCGCAGCAGTTCGGACTGCTCCGGTTGGTGCGGGAAGCCGACCGCCACCTTCCCGGACATCTTCATGCCGAGCCGGTTGGCCACCCCAGGTGGCACGTTCACCTCGTGGATGACGATCGGCAGACCGCGCCGCCACGCGGCGAGGTAGGCCGGGACCGAGACGTAGCCACCGAAGCCGACCACCACCTCGGCGCGGACCTCGTCGAGGACCCGGCCGGCAGCGCGGGCGGCGGTCCACATCCGGTCCGGGGTGCGCAGCAGGTTCATGTTGACCGACCGGGGCAGCTGGTACGCCGGGATCGGCCGCAGATCGTAGCCCTGTGGCGGGATCAGTTCGTTCTCCAGCCCGCGTGGGGTGCCGAGGCAGGTGATCCGGACATCGGGGTCGTGCCGACGCAGACAGTCGGCGAAGGCGAGCAGCGGGTAGATGTGCCCTCCGGTGCCGCCGCCGGCGAGTACCACCGAGCGCAACGGGGCCATCAGCGTCTCCTCTCCTTCGCCGAACCGGAGCCGATCCTGGTGACGCGGTCGCCGCGGGTGGCAGAAGCCTCGTCGCTGCGCCGCATTCCCGATCGGGGCCCGACCTTTCCCCCTTCCGGCTGCCCTTTCCGGCGCCGGGCCGGCGGCAGCGGCGGCAACGGGGCCCAGAGTAGTCGGACCCACCGGGCCGGCGGACGGGCGTGCAGGGCCCGGGCCGCGTCGGGCTCGGCGCGGGCGAAGGAGGCGAGCATGCCCACCGCGGCGAGCGTGACGACCAGGGCGCTGCCACCGTCGGAGATGAAGGGCAACGGGACGCCGGTGATCGGCAGCAGACCGACGACACCGCCGATGTTGATCACCGCCTGGCTGACCAGCCAGGTCGTCACACCGGCCGCGGCGAGCCGGCGGAACGGGTCGTGCACCCGGCGGGCGATACGCAGCCCGGTGTAGGTCAGCACCGCGAAGAGGGTCAGCACCACCACCGAGCCGACAACGCCGAGCTCCTCGGCGATGACGGCGAAGATGAAGTCGTTGTGCGCCTCGGGCAGCCAGTTCCACTTGGCGCCGCCCTTGCCGAGTCCGGCCCCGAACCACCCGCCGTTGTCGATCGCGTCGCGGGCCTGGCAGAGCTGGAGGCTGTCACCCCAGCACTCCTCCTGGCTGGGCGTGGTGAGAAAGGAGGTGAGGCGCTTGAACCGGTAGTTCTCCGCGCCCTTCGCACCCGAACCGGCGCCCAGGGAGGCGGCGGCGATCAGCAGGCCGACCCCGAGCAGGGCGGCCATCGACAGGCCGGCGAAGACCCGCAGCCGCACCCCGGCCGCCCAGAGCAGCCCCACCACCACCGCCAGCAGGCAGAGCATCGTGCCGAGGTCGTTGTAGCCGACCAGGACGCAGAGCAGCACCACCCCCGGGAAGAGCGGCGTCGCCAGCTCGCGCCACCAGCCGAGCTTGGCGCCCTTGCGAGCCAGCAGGTCCGCGCCCCAGAGCACCAGGGCGAACTTGGCCAGCTCGGCGGGCTGCAGCTGGATGGGGCCCAGATGCAACCAGTTCAGATTCGCCCGGATCGGCCCGATGCTGACGTCGCCGTCACTGAAGCTCTCCAGCACCACCATGGCGTTGAGGAGCCCCAGCAGCGCCAACGAGACCAGCAGCAGCGGCTGTCCCAGCGCCCGGTACGTCCGGGCGGGCAGCCGCTGACAGGCCCAGAAGGCGACCAGGCCGATCGCGGCGAAGATCGCCTGCTTGGTCAGGGCGGCGAAGGCGTTGCCGCCGGTGGCGAACTCCCGCAGGCTGGTGGCGGAGAAGACCATCGTCAGGCCGATGATCAGCAGCAGCGCGGAGCTGGAGATCAGCAGGTAGTACGAGGCGAGCGGGCGGGCGAGCAGGCCCCGTAGCAGCGCCAGGCCCGCCGCCGGATCACGCAGCCGGCGGCTCGGCACCGCCGCCTCGGCGGCGCGCGGCGGCTCGTCGGGCACCCGTGCCTTCCCGCCACGAACATCACGCCGCTGTGCCGTCATGCCCTGGTCGTCCCGTTCCTCCCCCATCCGGCCATCATTCCCTGCCCGGCGCCCGCCGACGCCGCGAGGTTCGCGGCGTGTCGGCCGGGCCGCCAGACGGGCCGGGCCGCCGCCGCCGTGATCACCGGCGGCGGCGGCAGGGCCGGTGATCAGCCGATGGCCGCAAGATAGTCGCTGTAGAAGAGACCGAGGGCGATCGCCACCCCGATGCCGGCGATGATCCAGAAGCGGACCACGATGTTGACCTCGCTCCAGCCCGCCAGCTCGAAGTGGTGCTGCAGGGGCGACATCCGGAACACCCGCTTGCCGGTGGTGCGGAAGGAGATGACCTGGATGACCACCGACATCGTGATGATCACGAAGAGCAGACCGATGATCGGCAGCAGCAGCACCGTACGGGTCGCCATCGCCATACCGGCGATCAGACCACCCAGGCCGAGCGCACCGGTGTCGCCCATGAAGATCCGCGCCGGTGAGGTGTTCCACCAGAGGAATCCGACACAGGCACCGGCGCCGGCCGCCGCGATCAGGGCGATCTCCAGCGGGTCACGGACCGTGTAGCAGTAGTCCCGGGTGTACGCCGGGTCGGCGCACCAGTGCCGGTACTGCCAGAAGGCGATCAGGGCGTACGCGGCGAGCACCATCACCGAGGCCCCGGTGGCGAGACCGTCCAGGCCGTCGGTGAGGTTCACCCCGTTGGTCGTGGCCATCACCACGAAGATGAAGATGATCACCGAGGCGATCTTGCCCACATCCAGGACGTCGATGTCCCGGATGAACGACAGGGTCGTGCTGCCGACCGTCTCGGTGTTGGTCGTCACGCCATCGGCGTCGACCATGCTGCTCGGGAAGTAGAGCGCGACGACGCCGAAGACCGCGCCGACCATGATCTGCCCGAAGAGCTTGCCGCGCTTGTTGAGACCGGCGCTGTTCTTGCGGCGCACCTTGAGGAAGTCGTCGATGAAGCCGACCGCTCCGGAGAAGACCATCAGGCCGAGCAGCACCAGGGCGGTGACGGTCGGCTCGACCTGGGCGATCTGCTGGTCCGGCAGGGTGGTCAGCGCCAGGTGACCGGCGACGTAGGCGATCACCGTGGCGACGATGAAGACCACGCCACCCATCGTCGGCGTGCCCCTCTTGCCCTGGTGCATCGCCGGGCCGTCGGAGCGGATCGGCTGCCCGGCCTTGAGCCGGGTGAAGACCTTGATCGCGATGGGGGTGAAGAAGAGGGAGATCAGGAAGGCCACTCCCATGGCCACGACTACCGCTCTCACGCCACACCCGTTCCCGTCGCGCCGGCGCCGGCGTCGGCGCGCAGTGCGTCGGCCACCTCCCAGGTGCGGTACCGCGAGCCCTTCACCAGGACGACGTCACCCGCCCGTAGCTCCGCGCGCAGCGCCTGCACCGCCGCCGCCTGATCGGTAACCAGCACCGACTTGCCTCCCCAGTTCCGCACCGCCGACGCACCGTGGTGGATCGGCGCGGCCGCCTCCCCCACCACGATCAGCCGGTCGACATCCAAATCCGCGACGAGCCGGCCCACCTCGGTGTGGCCGTCCCGCTCGTACTCGCCCAGCTCTGCCATGTATCCCAGCACCGCGAAGGTGCGCCCTGCGCCGCCCATCCCGGCGAGCGCCCGCAGCGCGGCCGCCATCGACGCGGGATTGGCGTTGTAGGAGTCGTCGACGACCGTCACCCCGTCGGGGCGGTCGAAGACGTCCATCCGCCGGCTGGAGACCAGCCCCAGCTCGTTCAATGCCAGTGCCAGGTCGTCCAGCGGCATGCCCAGCTCGCGGGCGACCGCCGCGGCCGCGAGGGTGTTGCCGACCTGGTGGCGTCCGGTCAGTCCGAGCCGCACCGGCCGGCTCCCCTCGGGGGTCACCAGGGTGTACGAGGGCCGGCCCCGCTCGTCGAGCGTCACGTCCACGGCCCGTACGTCCGCGGCGGCCGCCTCCCCGTAGCGCACCACCCGGGCTGCGGTGCGCCCGGCCATCGCGTCGACCCGCGGGTCGTCGGCGTTGAGCACCGCGAGCCCGGCGGCCGGCAGCTGCTCGACGAGTTCCCCCTTGGCCGCGGCGATCGCGTCCACCGAGCCGAATTCGCCGATGTGCGCCACGCCGACGTTGAGCACCACGGCGATGCGCGGCGGCGCGATGTCGCAGAGGTAGCGCACGTGCCCCGGCCCCCGGGCACCCTTCTCCAGCACCAGGAAGCGGGTCCGCTCGTCGGCCTGCAGCGCGGTGTACGGATGACCCAGCTCGTTGTTGAACGACCCCGGCGGCGCCACTGTCGGGCCGAGCCGGGCGGTGAGCTGTGCAATCAGATCCTTGGTCGTGGTCTTGCCGGAGGAGCCGGTGATCCCGATGACGGTGAGCTGGTCGAGGCGGTCGACCACAGCGCGGGCCAGCGCCCCCATCGCCGTCAGCGCGTCGTCGACGAGCACCATCGGCACCCCGGGCACCTCGCGGGTGCCCAGGACCGCCGCGGCGCCGTCGTCGCGGGCAGCCGGGGCGAAGTCGTGCCCGTCGGCCTGCTCTCCGGCGAAGGCGACGAAGAGCCCGCCCGGTGAGACCTTGCGCGAGTCGAACTCCACCGAGCCGGTGACCACCGCCTGTGGGTCGGCTCCGGCGAGCCGGCCGTCGACCGCGGCGGCCACCTCGGCGAGCGTCAACGCAATCACATTGCCTCCCCTGCCGTGCCGAACCGGGCGCTGAGCGCCTGCGCCAGCTCGGTCCGGTCGTCGAATGGCAGCACCTCGCCGGCCACCTCCTGGCCTCGTTCGTGTCCCTTGCCGAGGACCGCGACGATGTCGCCGGGGCGGGCCAGCGCCACCGCCTCGTCGATGGCGGCGCGGCGCCCCGCGATCTCCAGCACCTCGGCGCCGGGAACACGCCGGGCGCCGGAGAGCACCTCGGAGCGGATCAGGGCGGCGTCCTCGGTGCGGGGGTTGTCGTCGGTGACAAGCACCAGCTGGGCGCCCTCGGCGGCGGCGGCTCCCATCACCGGCCGCTTGCCGCGGTCACGGTCGCCGCCGGCGCCGATCACACAGAGCACCCGGCCGCCGCCGGCGGTGAGCTCCCGCAGCGCGGCGAGGGCGGCCACGATCGCGTCCGGCTTGTGGGCGTAGTCGACGACGCCCCGCACCGGACCCGGCGCGTCGATCAACTCCAGCCGGCCGGGAACCCCGGGGCAGTCGGCGACCCCGGCGGCGGCGGTCGCGGCGTCGACGCCGACCGCGACGAGCATGGCGATGGCCAGCAGCGCGTTGGCGACGTTGTGCCGCCCGGGCAGCCGGACCCCGGCGGGCACCGCCTGCCCGCCCGGTCCGTGGGCGGTGAAGCGCTGGGTGTAGCCGGATCCGGTGATCTCCGCCGCCCACCAGGTCGCCCGGCGGTCCCCGGCGGCGGAGTAGCTGATCGTCGCGGGGGTGAAGAGCGGCGCCAGCGCGGGGTCGTCGAGGTTGAGCACCTCGGCGCCGCAGCGGCCGTCGAAGAGCCGGGCCTTGGCGGCGAAGTAGTCCGCCGAGTCGGCGTGGAAGTCCAGATGGTCGGAGCCGAAGTTGGTGTAGCCACCGACGGCGAAGCGGACCCCGCCGACGCGTCCCATCGCCAGCGCGTGGCTGGAGACCTCCATCACCACGGCGGTGACACCGGCCTCGCGGGCCGCGGCGAGCATGGCGTGCAGGTCGGTCGCCTCCGGGGTGGTCCGCACGCTCTCCACGACGGTGTCGCCCAGGCGCGTCTCCACGGTGCCGATCAGCCCGGTGCGGTGGCCGGCGGCGCGCAGGCCGGACTCGACCAGGTACGCGGTGGAGGTCTTGCCGGCGGTGCCGGTCACGCCGATGACCAGCAGGTCGGCGGTGGGGTCGCCGTAGACGGCCGAGGCGATGGGGCCGAGTGCCTCCCGGGGGTCGGCGACGACCAGCACGGGCAGCCCGCTGCCGGCGGCGAGTTCGGCGCCGGCGGGATCGGTGAGCACCGCGACCGCGCCTGCGGCGGCGGCGTCGGCCGCGAACTCGGCACCGTGCCGGCGGGCGCCGGGCAGGGCGGCGAAGAGGTCACCGGGGCGGACCTCGTGGCCGGCATGGGTGACTCCGGTGACCGTCACCTCCGCGGCGCCGGCAGGCGGCTCCACAGCGAGCCGCGCGGCGAGATCGCCGAGCCGGGTGGACATCACGGTACGGGGACGCGGATTGCCGGGCACGGCGTCAGACCCTACCCTTTCGTCCGGCCCCGACCACACTGCCGTCCCGGTGGTTCGTCGGCACTCACCGATGATGTCGCGATATCCCTGCTCAGCGCGGGAAGACCTCGAACTTGGGCGGTGCGGCGCTGCTCGGGGGCACCCGGTAGTGGGCCAGGGTGAAAGCCATCATGTCGGAGAAGATCGGTGCGGAGACGTCCCCGCCGCCGCCGGACGGGGTGTGCACGAAGACGGCGATGACGTACCTGGGGTTCTCGGCCGGGGCCATGCCGATGAAGGAGGCGACGTCGCCGGCGACCTTCTTGCCGTTGACCAGGCGCCAGCCGGTGCCGGTCTTGCCGGCGACCCGGTAGCCCTTGACCGCGGCCCGCCCGCCGGTGGCGTCCGGAACAGTCGTGACCGCCTCCAGCATCCGGCGCAGCGCGGCGGCGTTCTCGGTGCCGAGCACCCGCCTGCTGTCGAGCTCGACGTGCTGCTCGGTCCCGTCGGCGCCGACGATCTTTTTGATCAGCCGGGGCCGGACGTAGACGCCGTCGTTGGCGATGGCCGCGTAGGCGGCGGCCATCTGCAGCGGAGTGGCGTCGACGCTGTGCCCGATCGGGACCGAGCCGTACGACGAGTCGCTCCAGTTCTCCGGGGCGAGCAGCGCGCCGGAGGCCTCGCCGGGCAGGCCGACCCCGGTCGCTTCGCCCAGGCCGAACCGGCGCTGGTAGTCGTGGAGCTTTTCCGGCCCCAGCCGGTCGGCGACCATGATCGTGCCGACGTTCGAGGAGTGGGCGAGCATGCCGTCGAGGCTCATCCGCCGGCCGTTGGCGGGATAGGTGTCGGCGAAGGTCGTGTCGCCCTTGCGGATGGCGTTGGGAACCGCGAGCACGGTGTCGGGTTCGACGGCTCCCTCCTCGAGGGCTGCGCCGAAGGTGATCGCCTTGTGCACCGAGCCCGGGTCGACAATGAAGCTGGTCGCGGCGTCGGACCGGTCGGCCGGGTCGCTGCTCTCCCAGTTCGCCGCGTCGTAGGTGGGGTGGCTGGCCTGGGCGAGGATCTCGCCGGTGCCGACCTCCAGGACGACGGCGCTGGCGGTCGCGCCGGCCACCCGGGGCATGCTCTCGCTGAGCAGCTTCTGGACCTGGAACTGCAGGTCGGCGTCGATGGTCAGGTACAGGTTGCTGCCCGGCTCGGCCTCGTCCCGGTGGCTGTAGCCGCCGGGGATCGGCGCGTCGAGACCACTGTTGCCGGCCTCGTAGGTCCAGCTGCCGGGCCGGCCCCGCAGCACCTCGTCGTAGCGGGCCTCCAGCCCTTCCAGGCCGACCATGTCCCGGCCGGTGAAGCCGAGCAGGTTCGCGGCGAGGTCGCCGCCGGGCACTTCGCGGCGTTCGTCGCGTCCGCTGTAGATGCCCTCGAGCTTCAACTGCTCGATCTTGCGGGCGGTGTCGACGGAGACGCCCCGGGCGACGTAGCGGAAGCGCAGCGGGGTGCCGAGCTCGG
>Ga0233383_1000232_pt1 | contig 23384 bp, 19 predicted proteins | sample ElkDunMinimDraft_14_FD_191542 | JGI IMG/M metagenome (GOLD analysis project Ga0233383, IMG submission 191542) | Fecal eukaryotic communites from dung pellets of Tule Elk in California, USA - Elk Dung G16 | ecosystem: Host-associated > Mammals > Digestive system > Large intestine > Fecal | place...
CAACGTCCTCGGCCTCCTCTCGGGTCACGACCTGGCGGTACGCCCGGTGGGTCGTCATGAGCTGGTGATGGGTTCCGGTCGCGACGACCCGTCCGCCGGACAGGAACGCGACCTCGTCGGCGACGTCGAGGACGAGCGGGCTGCTCGACACGACGACGGTCGTACGGCCTGCGCGGTGGCGGCGCAGACGCGAGGCGACGCGTGCCTCGGTGTGCGAGTCGACGGCGGAGGTCGGTTCTACGAGGACGAGCACGTCGGCGTCGGTGAGCAGGGCGCGCGCGAGCACGACCCGCTGCCGCTGCCCGCCCGACAGAGAGCGCCCGCGCTCGGCGAGCTCGGCGTCGAGCCCTTCGGTGAGACCGTCGAGGATGTCGTCGGCGGACGCGGTGGTGATCGCCCGGTCGACCTCCTCGCCGGTCGCTGTGGCCCTGGCGTCCAGGGCACTGCGGAGGGGACCGCTGAAGAGTGCGGCGCCGGTGTCGTTGACGACGATCCGGCGGCGCAGCTCGCCGCGCGAGAGAGCGCCGAGCGGCACCCCGCCGTACGAGACCGCGTCGACGTCGCCGCCGGGCTCGACGTATCCGCCGAGGCGGTCGGCGAGCGTCACGGCGTCACGGGGGTCGTCGCTCACGATCGCGGTGAGGACGCCCTTGCGGCCGACGAATCCCGAGCGGTCGTCGACCAGGTCGCCGTCGGGCGGGCTCACCGGCTCGGCAGGGTCGCTGACGCTCGGCTCGATCCGGAGGATGCGAACGACGTGACGGGCGGACACGTGGCCACGGATCAGCTTGTTGGCCGCCTCGGTGAAGGTTCGCAGCGGGAGCATCAGGAACGTCGCGTACCCGTAGAACGCCACCAGGTCACCGGCACTGATCTGACCGGTCGCGGCGAACCGCGCGCCGAGCCAGACCACCAGCACGACGAACGCGCCCGGCAGCAGGACCTGGAAGGCGTCGAGCACGGACTGCACGCGGGCCACCCGGACACCGGCGCGGCGTACGTCCTGCGAGGCGGCACGGTAGCGGCGGTCGAACATCGCCTCGCCACCGATTCCGCGCAGCACGCGCAGCCCGGCGACGATGTCGCTGGCCAGGGTGTTGAGCTCGCCCTGCAGCGCCCGCGCCTGCTGGTTGCGCCGGTTGAGGTGACGCAGCAGCGGACCGGTGGCCAGCATGAGCACGGGGACGCCGATCAGCACGAGGAGACCCAGGGTCGGCGAGGTGCGCAGGAGGACCGCCGCGACCACCAGGTACGCGACGATCGACCCGATGAACCGGCCCATCACGTCGACGAAGTTGCCGAGGTTGGCGATGTCGGTGGCACCGACGCTCACGACCTCGCCGTGGGCGACCCGGCGGTTGAGCTCCGAGCCGAGGCGGCCGGCGTGGGTGCTGACCAGCTGTACGGTGCGGTACGCGGTGTCGAGCCACATCTGGACGGCGTACCGGTGCCGCATGATGCCCGAGAACGCCTGCACGGCACCGATCACCAGGAGCAGGGCCGACCAGAGGACGAGAGCGCGGCCGGCGCCGACGTCGACGACGGCGTCGATCGCCGCGCCGATGACGGCGGGCACTGACGCCTGCGCCACCATCCAGGCGATCCCGAAGGTGATCGAGGCGACGAGGGTCCAGCCCTGAACCCGAAGAATCCACGTCATGTACCGCGTCGCCGAGCGAATGTCTGGGGTGCCAGGGTCGGCGAGCGGGAGGTTCTTCACAACCGCCAAGCCTAGGCAGCGCGAGCAAGCAGGAGCGAACGAATATCGGCCCCTGTGACGGGACTCTCGGCCGAGCCTCCCGTGAGGCTGCGTGCCGCCGACGCGCCGTTAGACTGGGCGCTGGTGTGCCGGGAAGTCTGGTCGGCGTCGTCCCGACGACCCCAGAAGGAGCACCGTGTCCCACAACAACACCGTCCTCGGCAGAGGCTCGTGGCCTGAGACCTCCCGCATCGCGGCACTCCTGCGGCAGGAGACCGTCGGCGGCTTCCTCCTGATCGGGGCCGCCGCGCTCGCGATCGTGCTGGCCAACAGCGGCCTCGGAGACGCGTACACGACGCTGCGCGACGCCCGGATCGGACCCGAGTCGCTCCACCTCGACCTGACCCTCGGCGCGTGGGCGGCCGACGGACTGCTCGCGATCTTCTTCTTCATCGCCGGGCTCGAGCTCAAGCGCGAGCTCGTCGCCGGTGACCTGCGTGATCCCCGTCGTGCGGCGATCCCGATCTTCGCCGCCGTCGGCGGCATGGTGGTGCCGGCACTCATCTTCGTCGCCGTCAACCTCGGTACGGGCGGCAGCGCGCTGCGCGGATGGGCGATCCCCACGGCCACGGACATCGCGTTCGCCCTCGCCGTGCTCGCGGTCCTCGGTTCGTTCCTACCGACCGCGTTGCGGACCTTCCTGCTGACGCTCGCCATCGTCGACGACCTGCTCGCGATCGTCATCATCGCGTTCTTCTACACCGACCACCTCGCCGTCGGGTGGCTCGCTGCGGCGCTCGTGCCGATCGGGATCTTCGCGGTGCTGGTCCAGCGACGGGTGCGCTCGGGGTGGCTCCTCATCCCCCTCGCGCTGCTCGCCTGGGGGTTCGTCCACGCCTCCGGGGTGCACGCCACGGTGGCAGGCGTGGTCCTCGGCTTCACCGTGCCGGTGCTGCGCAGCAAGGCTGCCGGCGGCCCTGAGGCAGGACCCGGTCTCGCCGAGCACTTCGAGCACCTGTGGCGCCCGGTCTCGGCAGGCATCGCGGTGCCGATCTTCGCGTTCTTCGCCGCCGGGGTCGACGTCGGCGGGATCAGCGGGCTCGTCGAGGCGAACCGCAGCACCATCACGTACGGGATCGTGCTCGGCCTGGTCCTCGGCAAGACGCTCGGCATCGTCGGGGCGACGTGGCTCCTGGCCAGGTTCACCCATGCGCGCCTCGACCCGACGCTCGGATGGATCGACGTCGTCGGTGTCGGCCTGCTCGGCGGTATCGGATTCACCGTGTCGTTGCTGATCGGGGACCTCGCGTACGGTCTCGCCTCGACGTACGACGAGTACGTGAAGATCGGCGTGCTCGAAGGCTCCGTCCTCTCCGCGTTGCTCGCCACGGTCGTCCTGCGCCTGCGCAACCGGCGCTACCGGCGTATCAGCGAGGAAGAGTCGCGCGACGACGACCGCGACGGTGTCCCCGACGTCTACCAGCGCGACGACGACGCGTAGCCCTCCCCCGGTCCCCCCGTTTGCCACGTTCCCGTGGCAAGCACCGCTCACCCTCGGCAAATTTGCCGAGGGTGAGGCCCGTTTGCCACGGGAACGTGGCAAACGGTAAAGCGATTGACCGCCCCGGGGCTCGGGGAGAGACTCGCCGGGTGCCGATCGCCGCGATCCTTCCCGTCCCTCTGCCTTCCTCGGCTACGTCTCCCGAGGCGTGGGCGCTGCTGGGGGTCGAGCGCGTACGGGTGGCGAGCGACGACGCGCTCCACGGTCACCACGACCTCACGCCGAACTTCGCGCAGATGGCGTCGATCCTCGCCGATCGCACGTACCGTCCGCAGCACCGCTTCGTCGCCGTCTGTGACGACCGCCGTACGCCGGAGTCCGTGGTCGGCCACGCCTCGATCCGGTTGCCCCAGGTCGGCGAGACCGACGTGGCGCACCTCGACCTCGGGGTCGACCCCGCCTGGCGCAGGCGCGGGATCGGGACGGCGCTCGCCGCGTTCCTCGCGGAGCGGGTCCGGGAGGCCGGACGCGCCGTGGTCACCGCCGAGACGGCGTACGGTGGGGTCGCCGATGCCGATGCCGATGCCGATGCCGAAACGATCGCCGCGACGACCGGCGTGGGCAGCGTCCCCGCCGACGATCCCGCGACCCGCTTCGCCGTCCGGCACGGGTTCACGCTGGAGCAGGTCGAGCGGCAGTCCACGCTCACGCTGCCGGTCGACCGCGATCACCTGGCCGCGCTGTCCCGTACGGCGGCCGCCGCAGCCGGCGACGCCTACCGCCTCCACACGTGGCTCGACGAGATCCCCGAGCCGTGGCACGCGGAGTACGCCCGGCTCCTGACACGAATGTCCACGGCCACACCGTCCGGAGGGATGGTGCAGGTGGAGGACCCGTGGGACGTCGCCCGGCTCCGCGAGGCGACGGCACGACGGCAGGCGACCGGGGACGTGGCGGTCATCGTCGCGGCCGAGCACGTCCCGACGGGCAAGCTCGCCGCCTACACCGTCGTCGAGTTCACCGACTCACGTCCCGAGTCGATGATCCAGGAGGACACTCTCGTGCTGCCGGAGCACCGCGGGAACCGCCTCGGGATGCTGGTCAAGTCCCGAGCTTTGGAGACGCTGGCGTCCGTACGCCCACAGGCCCGGCGCATCCACACGTGGAACGCCGAGGAGAACGCCCACATGCTGGCGATCAACGTCGCGCTCGGCTACCGGCCGGCGAGCGTCAGCGCGCAGTGGCAGCGGCGGCTCGGCCGCGCCTAGGGTGGACTTCGATATCGGCTGTTCCCGTTCGTCATCTGAGTGAAGGCCCCGAAGAGCGGGACCCGAGCGAGGGAGATCCGATGACCGAGCGCTATCTCTTCATCCTCTTCGACGACGAGTCCACCTGGGTGGACGCGACCCAGGCGGAGTGGGACGCGATGATGGCCGCGCACGACCGGTTCAGCCGTGCCATCAAAGCGGCGGGCGCCATCGACCACGGCGGGGAGGCACTCCAGCCGACGACGACGGCGACCACCGTGCGTACGGGCCCGGAGCCGGTCGTCACCGACGGGCCGTTCGTCGAGACCAAGGAGGCCTTCGGCGGCTACTACGTCATCGAGTGCGACGGGCTCGATGCCGCGCTCGCGCTGGCCAAGCAGGCTCCGAGCCAGGTGGTCGAGGTGCGGCCGATCCTCGATGTCGGCACGTGACACCGGCGGAGGGCAGCGACGCCGCGGCGACGGTCGGTGACCTCGTCGCGGCGGTGCACCGCGAGCACTGGGGCCGCGTGGTCGCGGCGACCGTCGGTACGGCCGGCGACCTGGACACCGCCGAGGACTGCGCCCAGCGTGCGTTCGAGCGCGCCCTCGAGACCTGGCGGCCCGCGACGGTGCCGTCGAACCCGGTCGGCTGGCTCGTCCGGACCGCCCGCAACCATGCGCTCGACCTGCACCGGCGCGCGGGCACGCTGCGTACCCACGCACCCGAGCTCGTCCTCCGCTAGGAGGCACGGTACGCCGACGCGCCCGCCTCCCGCTGGAACGACGACCTGCTCCGCCTCGTGTTCACCTGCTGCCATCCCGCGCTCCTCGAGGCCGACCGCGTGCTTCTCACGCTGCGCGTGGTGTGCGGACTCCCGACGCCCACGGCGGCGGGGCTCCTGCTGCTCAAGCCCGCGACGGCAGCGGCGCGGCTCACCCGTGCCAGGCGGAAGATCGCATCGGCCGGCGTCCGGTACGCCGTCCCCTCCGCCGAGGACCTCCCGGGACGGCTCGACGCCGTGCTCGCGGTCGTGCATCTCGTGGCGACCGCGGCGCACGAGCGTCCGCGCAGCCCGGAGACCGACGCCCTGGAGCAGTCGGCTCGGGGTCTCTCGACCAGCCTCGCGGAGATCTTCCCCGAGGAGCCGGAGGTGCTGGGTCTCCTCGGGCTCGTGCTGTTCACCCAGGCGCGGACCGCGGCGCGACGTGCGGCAGAGGCGGTCCTGCTCGATGGTCAGGACCGAGGTTCGTGGGACCCGCGGCTGATGGCAGGCGGCCGAGAGGCGACGAGCCGGGCCATCGAGAGTGCGCTCGCCCGCGACGGCCGCGCCGGCCGGTACGCACTGCAGGCCGCGATCGCCGGCGTCCACACCGAGGCGGCGAGTGTCGAGACGACGGACTGGCCCGCGCTGCTGCGGTTGTACGACCGGCTGGTCAAGGTCTGGCCGACGTCCGTCGTACGGCTCAACCGTGCAGTCGCCGTGTCGTACGTCCATGGTGCGTCCGCCGCACTCGCCGAGGTCGACGCGGTTGCCGACGACCCGAGCCTGCGCGAGTATCCGTATCTCTCGGCCGTACGGACGAGGCTGCCGCCGCGTACCGGCGCGCTGTCGCGGTCGCCGGCGACGACGACCAGCGCCGGTTCCTCAAGGAGCGGCTGGACGCGCTCGGCCGCTGACCCTGTGGGGTCCGGCGCAAGCCCTCAGGCGGAGACGTCGTGCGCGTGGTGGTCCAGATCGTGCAGAAAATACGTGGCGAAGGTGGTCACCGTGAACGACGACGCCCCATCGGAACGGCGGCCGGTGCGCGACCACTGGGTGGCGTCCACGGCGTCGAACGCGTCCGCCGTCGACGCCGCTTCGCGTGCCAGGTCGTCGGCGACGGTCGCGGGATCCTGCGCGGCATAGCGGGACTCGACGGCCGTGGCGTCCTGGTCCCAGTCGGGGTAGACCGGGTCGTCCTCGTCCAGCATGAGCCCGAGGCGGAACCGGTAGAGCGCCAACACGTCGCGGACGTGGCAGGCGTACTCCAGCGGCGACCAGGTGCTGTCGTCGGGGCGCTCGGCGACGTCGTCTCGGGCGAGAACCCCCGGCCACAGCGCGGCGTTCACCCGGACGCGCGCGCCGACCTCGGCCGGGACGACGCCCGCGGGGTCGAAGCCGCACTCGGGGCACGCCTCACGCGTGGCCCAGGTCCAGTCCTTCGTGTCGGGGACGATCGCCACGGCTCACTCCCACTCGATCGTGCCCGGTGGCTTGCTGGTGATGTCGAGGACGACGCGGTTGACCTCGTTGACCTCGTTGGTGATCCGGGTCGAGATGCGCTCGAGCAGCTCGTACGGCAGCCGGCTCCAGTCGGCCGTCATCGCGTCCTCGCTGCTGACCGGACGCAGCACGACCGGGTGGCCGTACGTGCGGCCGTCACCCTGGACGCCCACCGAACGGACGTCGGCGAGCAGGACCACCGGGAACTGCCAGACGTCGCGGTCGAGGCCGGCGGCGGTCAGCTCCTCGCGGGCGATCGCGTCGGCATCGCGGACGATCTCGAGCCGCTCCTCGTCGACCGCACCCACGATGCGGATCGCCAGACCCGGGCCGGGGAACGGGTGGCGCCAGACCATCGCCGCCGGGAGGCCGAGCTGCTCGCCCACCTGGCGGACCTCGTCCTTGAACAGGGTCCGCAGCGGCTCGATCAGGCTGAACTCGAGGTCCTCCGGGAGGCCACCGACGTTGTGGTGGCTCTTGATGTTGGCCGCGCCCTCACCGCCGCCGGACTCGACGACGTCGGGGTAGAGGGTGCCTTGGACGAGGAACTTGACCGGCGTGCCGGGGGTCTCGAGGATCTCGCGCTCGGCGGCCTCGAAGGTACGGATGAACTCGCGACCGATGATCTTGCGCTTCTCCTCAGGGTCGGTGACGCCCTTGAGGTGCCCGAGGAACTGCTCCCGCGCATCGACGACCTTGAGGTTGACGTCGGTCGCGGCGACGTAGTCGCGCACCACCTGGTCGCGCTCGCCCTTGCGGAGCAGGCCGTGGTCGACGAAGACGCACGTGAGCTGCTCCCCGATCGCGCGCTGCACCAGCGCTGCGGCAACCGACGAGTCGACGCCGCCCGACAGCGCGCAGATGACCCGCGCGTCGCCGACGGTCTCGCGAATGTGGTCGACCTGCTCGTCGACGATGTTGACCATCGTCCACGTCTGACGGCATCCCGCGATCTCCACGAGGAACCGTTCGAGGACCTTCTGCCCGTGCTCGGTGTGCAGGACCTCGGGATGCCACTGGACACCGGCCAGCCCGCGGTCGACGTCTTCGAACGCCGCGACGGTCGCGCGCGGCGAGGACGCCGTCACGGAGAACCCTTCTGGAGCGAGGGTAACCTCGTCGCCGTGCGACATCCAGGCCCGCAGGCTGTCCGGCAGGCCTGCCAGCAGGACGCCGGGATCACCGACGGTGACGTCCGTACGGCCGTACTCGCGCTGTCCCGTGCTGGCGACGGTGCCGCCGAGGGTCTGCGCCATCGCCTGGAAGCCGTAGCAGATGCCGAAGACGGGGGTGCCCTGCGCGAAGAGCGCCGGGTCAAGCCGCGGCGCGCCCTCCTCGTACACCGAGGACGGTCCGCCGGAGAGGATGACGGCCTTCGGGTTCTTGGCGAGCATCTCCTCGACCGGCATCGTGTGCGGGACGATCTCGGAGTAGACCTTGGCCTCACGCACGCGGCGAGCGATGAGCTGCGCGTACTGGGCACCGAAGTCGACGACGAGGACCAGGTCGTGGTCAGGAATCTCGGTCACTCCCCGATCCTACCGAGCCCGGCACGCCACTCCTTCTCCCGAGCCGCTCCACTCCCCCGCGCCCCCGCTGGTCGAGTAGACCGAGCCGCGCGCTCCCCCGCTGGTCGAGGAGACCGAGCCGCGCGCTCCCCCGCTGGTCGAGGAGCACGAGCCGCTAGGTGTACTTGGCGAGGACGTATCGAGACCCTGTGGATACTCAACGCACACCGGCACCCAACCGCGCCACACTGCCGTGCATGGCATGGATGTACATCCTCGAGTGCTCGGATGGCAGTTTCTACGTCAGCAGCACGCGAGACATCGAACGCCGACTTGAGCAGCACAACAACGGGACCGGAGCCGCGTACACGAGACAGCGCCGTCCGGTCGAGCTGGTGTACGCCGCAGAGTTCGCGTCTGTCGACGACGCGTTCGCGTGGGAGAAGCGAGTGCAACGGTGGTCTCGAGGTAAGCGACAGGCCCTGATTCGTGGCGACTATGCCGCGCTTCCCACGCTCTCCAGGAAGGACTGGGCAGCGCGACGGGGGGATCCGGGTCTCGATACGCCCCTCGCCTAGCGGCTCGGACCTACTCGACCAACAAAGACAAGCGCTACCCAACCAGCACGGTCCGGCCTCGATACGCCCCTCGCCGCTACTCGACCAACAAAGACAAGCGCTACTCGACCAACGAACCGTGCTGCCTCGTCAGCTGACGCCGACGATGGGCAGACGCAGCGCCGCCGGCGCGGTGTCTGGGACGACCGGGCTGTTCGGCGCCACCACGTCCACCCGCACGTAGCCTGAGCCGACCTCGGGCCGCGCATCCGGCTCACCGCGGTTCGGCCAGAATGCCATGGCGCGCTCCGCCTGGGCAGTGATCGTCAGTGACGGGTTGACGCCGAGGTTCGCGGAGATCGCGGCACCGTCCACGACGTGGAGTCCGTCGTACCCGTAGAGACGGTGGTACGGGTCGATGACGCCTGTCTCCGGCGAGTCCCCGATGGCACAGCCGCCGATGAAGTGGGCGGTGAGCGGGATGTTGAACGGCTCGCCGATGGTGCCGCCGGCCGTCCCGTCGATCTTGGCGGCCGTACGGCGCACCGCCTCGTTCGCCAACGGGATCCACGACGGGTTGGGGTCGCCGCTTCCCTGCTTGGACGTGAGCGAGAGCCGCCCGGTGAGCCGGTTCTTCTTCATGTACGTCGTGATGGAGTTGTCGACCGACTGCATGACCAGCAGGATGATCACCCGCTCCGACCAGTGCTTGAAGTCGTACAGGCTCCGCACGTTGCGCCGCTGTGCCCACAGCTCCCGCAACCAGGTCTGCCACCGCGGTCGCGGGCCGTCGCCGTCGGTCAGCACGGTCTGCAGCATCGCCATGGCGTTGGAGCCCTTGCCGAAACGGACCGGCTCGATGTGCGTGACCGCGTCGGGGTGGAACGAGGACGTGATGGCGACACCCTCCGAGTAGTCGACGTCTCGGCCGCCGGCGATGGCGCCGAGAAGCGACTCGGAGTTGGTCCGGGTGAGCACACCGAGCCGCGCGGAGATCCGAGGAAGCCAGCCTTGGGAGCGCATCCGGTGAAGAAGCTTCTGGGTCCCCAGCGACCCGGCCGCGAAGACGACCTGGTCCGCGGTGAAGAGGCGGACCTCCTTGCGCCGGCGGTCCGTACGCCGCGTCTCGACCATGTACCCGCCGACCTTGCGCGGCGCCACCCGTGTGACCGTGGTGAGGGCGTGGACGCGGGCACCGGCCTGCTCGGCCAGGTAGAGGTAGTTCTTGACGAGCGTGTTCTTGGCGTTGTGGCGGCACCCCGTCATGCACTCGCCGCAGTCCGTGCAGCCGCTGCGCGCAGGTCCGACGCCACCGAAGTACGGGTCGTCGTGCGTCTCGCCCGGTCCGCCGAAGAACACGCCGACCGGCGTCGCCCGGAACGAGTCACCGACTCCCATGTCGTGGGCGACCTCGCGCATGACCTTGTCGGCCGGCGTCGTGAACGGGTACGTCGTGACGCCGAGCATCCTCTTCGCCTGGTCGTAGTACGGCGCCAGCTCGGCCTTCCAGTCGGTGATGTGACCCCACGACGGGTCACGGTAGAACGGCTCGAGGGGCTCGTACAGCGTGTTGGCGTAGACCAGGGATCCACCTCCGACGCCCGCCCCGGACATGATCATCACGTCCTTGAGGAGGTTGATCCGCTGGATGCCGTAGCAGCCGACCTCCGGCGCGAACAGGTACCGCTTGAGGTCCCACGAGGTCGCGGCGAAGTCCTCGTCGCGGAAGCGCGCCCCGGCCTCGAGGACGCCGACGCGGTAGCCCTTCTCCGTGAGCCGGAGCGCCGTGACGCTCCCGCCGAAGCCGGAGCCGATCACGAGGACGTCGTAGTGCGTCGGGGTCGAGTCGTGGTTCACAGCGACAGGGTATGACTCCGGTCACGCCGTCGCTACCCCTGGGTAACAAATACTTCATCCTTGATGGCGTATAGCGACGCGGCGCCCTGGGCTCAGAGGCGTTCGATCTCGACGAGCGCGGCGCAGTCGTCGGCAAGCTCGGCCAGCTCGTCCCCGTGCTCGAGCAGGACCCACCCGACGACGTGTCGGACCACCGCAGGCCGACCCTCGTCGTGGACGGCCGGCGCCGGGACGATGAGGTGGCTCACCTGCTCCGCCAGCTGGGCCGTCCCGGTCAGGCCGTGACCTCCGAGCTCGAGCATCCGCGTCCGTACGGCCGGCCCCGCGGGCAGCCGGACGACCTCGACCGACGGCTGGTCCTCGGCGACGGCCGTGGTCGCCGCGCGCGCACGCTCGGCCTGCAGCACAGCCTCAATCGTGGCCATCTCAGGCTCGGCCACGAGCACGTCGGCCCACAGGGTCGCGAGGACCCCGTCGTCGACCTGCGGGATCCAGAGCGCGCCGGTCTCCGCCTCGAGCTCGCGGTACGACTGGCCGTAGCCACGCAGCTGCGAGCCCAGCGCGACAGCCGTGCCCTCCTGAGCCCGCAGGTCACCCACCACGTCGTCCGCCCAGGCGGCGATCGACTCGCCCGGCTCGGGTGGTGTCACCCAGCCGTCGTCGGGGAAGTCCACGTAGTAGACGAAGTCGCGTGATCCCACGGCGCTCACCATACCCACGTGAACGACCGGGCCACGGCGTCGAACAACGCCGACATGGCCTCGGCGAGCGGGAGCAGAGGGGTGGAGAAGTCGAGCAGCACGAACTCGGTCGTCCCGGGGATGACGAACGCGTGCTGGACGACGAGCGTGTCGAAGCGCGACCCTTCGACCGTCGCCGGGACCATCCTCGCGACGCGCCCACACGGGTGCCCGAGATGGAGCCCTGCAGACCGGTCCGCGTCCCGGCCCCCCACGGTGAGGAACCCGGCGAGCACCTCCTCGGCCGTGACGCCCAGCTCGGCTTGCTGGCTCAGGGTCACCGTCATCGAGCAGGCGATCGGATAGCCCTGCGGCGCGGAGAAGGAAAGGTAGAGCTCCACGGCGCCCGGATCGACGCGCTCGGTCGTCTCCTCGAGCAGGCGCCGGACCTGAGGCGCCAGCGAGTCACGGTCCGGCCGCCTGCCGGTGACCAGGTCGACGACGCGGTCGATGTCGCCCTTGCGATCCCGTCTCCCGAGCCGGATCCGCGCCCAGTCGTCGGGCAGGACGAACGTGAAGTCGCGGGGTACTCGCGACGGTTCGCGGCTCATGCCGCGCTCCTCACGCGAACGACCTGGGCCCACCACACCGCGAACAGGCCCGCTGCCACGGCAGCAAGACCGAAGAGCGCCTGAGCGTACGGACCGGGCGAGACGGCCGCGAACCCCACGCCGAGCACCGCCGCCATCCCTGCCTCGTACGGGCGCGGGGGACGTGACGGGCCCACAAGCTGCGGTACGGCGACGACCGGCAAGGGATTGCCGTCTTCCACGGCGAGCGACGCCGACAACCGCCGGCGCAGAGCCGAAAGCCGCTCGGAGCCCCACTGCACCGACGTCGCGTCCAGGAGGACGTTCCCCCGCCTGACGATCTGGAGACCGCTCCGGTGCACGACGACGCGCGCACGCGGGTCGAGAGCCACATGTCCGGCCCGACCGGCGACCGGGTCCCAGACGTACAGCCGCCGGCCCTCGTCCACGCCGCTGACCTGAGGGGTCCAGAGGCCACCGACCACCCACTCGCGCTGCCTCGCCGGTGGCCGGCGCCGGCGAGGGCGGTAGGCGAGCACCAGCAGGAGCAAATACGCCGACGCACCGCCCACTGCCACGTCTGCCCGGTCACCCGCAACCGCGACGACGACGCACACGGCGGTCACCAGCGCCAGGCCGAGCTGGACGGCGAGGGCACGGCGCATGCCGCGACGGTCGACTGGATCGAGCACAGGTCCGACGTCGCGTCGCCAGCCCTCGGAGCTCTCGGGGACCGCGAGGGCACGGCCCAGTCGCGCCTGCAGGTCCGCCGCTCGCCGCCGCGAGGCGGCGGGGTCGCCAGGCAGCACCTCCCAGTCGCGAAGATCGACGGCTGCGCTGACTTCACCGCCTGGCGCGACGAGGACCGTGAGCGCGCCCGGGCCTCCTTGGGGGCCAGGCGGTACTGCGCGCAACGTGCACCCCGACACGTCCACCACCTGTCTGCTGCGCCCTCGACGGACGACCAGCCGCCCCGGGCGGGCCTCGATCGACGTGGACGCAGCCCAGGGGGCGCGGTCGAGGGTGAGGAGGGCAGGTCGCCACTGTGCGAACGGATCGACGCCCACGTCAGCGCTCGACCGGGCTCTTCTGGAAGAAGGACTCCCGGATCTGCTTGATGTCAGCGATGCTCCCCATCGCTCCGGCCCCGTAGGCACCTGCCGCCGCGTACTGGGACTGGCGGAGCGCGACGGAGACCTTCGGCAGCGCGGCGACCCCCTGCGGCAGACCGTAGTTGGCGAACTTGAGGGACGAGACGTCCTTGAACGGGTTGGAGAAGAACCCTTGCTTCCAGTCGGAGGCCTGCGGCTTCCAGGTCAGGTTGCCGCGGTCGAACTGACGCGACAGCGACTTCGCCTCGCTCCCGCCGCCGGTCACCCCGTCACGGCGAGCCTGACGCTTGGCACCGCGCGCCGAGATGTTGCGGGTCTGACGCAGCGACTTGATGTACGCGGGCTTGGACAGGCCCCGTGCCGCCTTCACCAGCGAGCGTCCGGCAGAGGTGAACGCACGGCCCGCCCCGAAGCTGAGCACGCCGACGGCGTCCCAGATGACGTTCTCCCAGGTTCCCTTGCCGCCCACGAGAAGCGCGATGTTGGACAACAACGAGATGAGGCCGGTGAGGAGGGCGAGCGCTCCGAAAAGGGCGGCGAACGGCTGCAGGAACGGGATCACCGAGCAGATCGCCGCCAGCACCCCGAAGATGGCCGACAGCTTGCCCATGATGTCGGCCAGCCCTTTGAGGAAGCCGGCAACGTTGTCCCAGCGCGAGTCCTTGAGCTTGTCGGCCCCGAAGATCTCGTCGAGGGTCTTCTTGGCCGTCTCGCCGGCCTTGTCCCAGTCGTCGTGGATCTCCTCCAGCCGGGTACGGAGGGGTCCGAGCTTGTCTTCGGCGGTCTGCAGATCCTTGTCGGCCGCGGTCTGCTGGTCGGGCTCCGCGGAGTCCGCACGACGTCGCGCGCCGTCGATCTCGTCCTCCACGGCGCCTGCGCGCACCATGACGGCGTCGGCCTCACCCTGAAGGCCGTCGAGGGTGGTCGCGTACGTCGAGAGGGCGGACGACACCTTGTCGTAGCGGTCGTAGGCCTTCTTGATCGTGTCGGACGTCTCTCGCGTCTTCTTCTTGAACTCTTTGCCCGAGTCGCTGTCCCACGCGGTCGCCGAGTCGTGGATCGTGTCGAGCGCCTTCACCGCCGCGTCGATGGCGTCGGCAGTGTTTCGCAGATCAGCGGCCAGGACACGGATCTCGTACGGGTCACCCGGCGTCGGATCGGAGTCACGCAGCGGCGACCAGTCTTGACGTCGTGCCATTCACTTGCCTTCCAGCGCCCGGACGAACTCGTCCTCGAGATTCTCGAAGGCCTCGGCAGCAGCCTCGGCGGCGTCGCCGAGGCCCTCGATCGCCTCCATCATGTCCTTGCGCCTGTCGTCCCAGCTGTCCGCGAACTCCTCGAGCCGCCCGCGCAGCGCCGGGTGCGCGATGGTCTCGTGGTCTGGCCGTGACCACGACGTGGTCTTGTCGAAGCCCTGGTGGGTCCTGCGCAGGCTACGGCCGGCCGTGTTGAGGACCTCGGTGTCGACGGCGATGCGTTCGGCTGGCATGACTCACCTTCGGGAGACGGCGTCCTCGCAGGATCGTAACCGCCGCGGAGGTCGGCCTCGCACCGCTAGGCGCGCCCGGTCTTCTTGAGCAGCCGGAGCGCCGAGGTCACGGCCTTCTGGTACGCCACATCGCTCACGAAACGCGGGGCCGACAGCGGCAGCAACCTCTGGTTGGCCACCGACTGTGTCTCGGTGTAGCGGTGGATGCCCTCCGCTCCGTGCCGGCGGCCGATGCCCGACTCGCGCATGCCACCCATCGGGGCGTCGATGGTGCCGAAGGTCGCGGCGAAGCCCTCGTTGATGTTGACCGTGCCCGCCTTGATGTGTCGGGCGAGCTCGCGGGCACGCCCGATGTCGCGGGTGAAGATCGCGGCGTTGAGCCCGTACGACCCGGCGTTGGCGCGCTCGACCGCCTCCGCCTCGTTGCCGAAGCGGTAGACCGACACGACCGGCCCGAAGGTCTCCTCGGCGAAGCACGTCATCGACGGGTTCACGCCCTCGAGGAGCGTGGGCTCGAAGAAGTAGGGGCCGACGTCGGGGCGGGGACGTCCGCCGGTCAGGACGTTCGCCCCCTTGCTCACCGCGTCGGAGACGTGCGCGGTGACGGTGTCGAGCTGACGCTGCGAGACCAACGACCCCATGTCGCCGCCGTAGGAGAGATCCGCCGACAGCTTCATGCGCTCGATGCGCTTGACGAGCCGCGCGACGAACTTGTCGTAGATCGCGTCGGCGACGAACAGCCGCTCGATCGAGACGCAGAGCTGACCGGCCGACGAGTAGGCCCCACGTACAGCGCCCTCCACCGCGCGGTCGATCTGCGCGTCGGCGAGCACCAGCATGGCGTTCTTGCCCCCGAGCTCGAGCGAGCAGGAGACGAGGCGCTCGGCGGCCTGGGCGGCGACCTTCTTGCCCGTCGCGGTCGACCCCGTGAAGCAGACGTAGTCGGCCCGGTCGATGATCGCGCCACCGATCTGCGGGCCGGGACCCGACACGATCTGCCACAGTCCGGCCGGGAAACCGACCTCCCGGAACAGGTCGACGACCGCCAGCGCGGACAGCGGGGTCTGGCTGTCGGGCTTGTGGACGACGGCGTTGCCTGCACCGACCGCCGGCAGACCGTCGGAGATCGCGAGCGTCAGCGGATAGTTCCACGGAGAGATGATGCCGACGACGCCCTTGGGGACGCGGTTGATCCGGGCCTGCGTCAGCAGAGGGTAGACGCCGGGCACCCGCCGGGTCTTCAGGTGACGCTCGAGGGTCCGTGCGTAGTAGCGGGCGGTGAGGGCGACGTGCAGCACCTCGTCGTACGCGTGCGTGCGCGCCTTGCCCGCCTCCCACTGAACGAGGTCCATCAGGTCGTCGGCGTGGTCAAGGACCGCGTCGTGCAGGTCGAGCAGGAGCGCCGTGCGGTGGGCGAGCTCCGTGCGGGCCCAGGTCTTCTGAGCCGCCCGGGCCGCGGCGAAGGCGTCCTCGACGTCTCCCTCGTCGGAGACCGGCAGCGTCGCGATCGGCTGGCCGGTGAACGGGGCGTACGTCGTCTCGGAGCTCCCCGACGTCGCGCGCAGCTGAGCGGTCAGCCGTCGGACGCGCGCAGGGTCGAGCGCGAACGACGCCGACGGGTCGTGCTCGGGGTCGGCGGGGAGCGCGCCGTGCGACGGGGCAGGGAAATCGCGGCGTGACATGCGGCCACTGTAGAGCGGCCGTCATCGGGTCGCTACCCCGCGGTAACACACGTTTCACATCGTGTGGCGACCGCGCGCCGCAACGGCGGGAGAGACCCAAGAGGCGGGCCTGATCCCGCTCAACGCGTGCGGAAGAACCTCTTCGTCACCGTGCGTACGAAGGTCCGGCTCGCCTCGCCGACCGCACGGTCCAGCGGCAACCTCCGTACGCTGCGCGAGGCGCTCCGGCTCGTTCGGACGCGGCCCATCCCGGCACGGCGCGCGGGCGTCCCACTCGTGTGGTCCGTGTCGTCGCCCATGAGGCCATCCAAACGCGGACCGGCCGCGCTGTCACGCCGAGGCGGGCTACTGGACGACGACCTCGACCCGCTGGAACTCCTTCAGCTCGGTGTACCCCGTCGTCGCCATCGCGCGGCGGAGGGCACCGATGAGGTTCATCGTGCCGTCTGGGGCGGTCGACGGGCCGAAGAGGACGGACTCGAAAGAACCGACGGTGCCGAGATCGATGCGCTGGCCGCGCGGCAGGTCGGGGTGCCACGCCTCGGCACCCCAGTGGAACCCGCCTCCGGGGGCCTCTGCTGCCCGCGCGAACGGGGACCCGACCATGACCGCGTCCGCACCGCAGGCCAGCGCCTTGGCGAGGTCGCCGCTGTGACCCACGGATCCGTCGGCGATGACGTGCACGTAGCGGCCACCGGACTCGTCGAGGTAGTCACGCCGCGCTGCGGCGACGTCGGCGAGGGCGCTGGCCATCGGGACGGCGACGCCGAGGACCTGGCGGGTGGTGTGCGTCGCTCCCCCGCCGAAGCCGACGAGAACGCCGGCGGCACCGGTGCGCATCAGGTGCAGGGCGGCCTGGTGCGTGGCGCAGCCGCCGACGACGACCGGCACGTCGAGCTCGTAGATGAACTCCTTGAGGTTGAGCGGCTCGGTCTGCCCCGAGACGTGCTCGGCCGAGACCGTGGTGCCCCGGATGACGAAGAGGTCGACGCCGGAGTCGACGACCGTCTGCGCGAACTGCTTGGTCCGCTGCGGCGAGAGAGCACCGGCGACGGTGACCCCGGCGTCCCGGATCTGCTTGAGCCGCTCGTGGATCAGCTCGGCCTTGATCGGCTCCTGGTAGATGCGCTGGAGCCGTACCGTCGCCTCACGGGACTCCAGGCGCGAGACCTCCTCGAGCAACGGCAGCGGGTCGTCGTACCGCGTCCAGAGCCCTTCGAGGTCGATCACCCCGAGCCCGCCGAGCTTCCCGAGCATGATGGCCGTCTCGGGCGACATGACCGAGTCCATCGGCGCGGCGATGACGGGGATCTCGAAGCGGTATGCGTCGATCTGCCAGGCCGTCGAGACCTCTTCGGGGTCACGCGTCCGCCGGCTCGGCACGATCGCGATGTCGTCGAACGCGTACGCCCTGCGGCCGCGCTTGGCGGCGCCGATCTCGATGTCCATGTCTCGCAGTCTAGTGAGGCCGCCCGGAGACGCCCGACCCCCGTACGGGCGTCAGAACCGCGAGTAGTTGGGGGCCTCCGCCGTCATCTGGATGTCGTGCGGGTGGCTCTCCTTGAGACCGGCGGCGGTGATACGCACGAACTGGCCGCGGTCCTGGAGCTCGGGGATGGTCCGCGAGCCCACGTAGAACATCGACTGGTGGAGCCCACCGACGAGCTGGCGGACGACCGCTCCGAGCGTGCCGCGGTAGGCGACCTGCCCCTCGATGCCCTCCGGCACGAGCTGGTCGTCGCGCGTGACGTCGGCCTGGAAGTAGCGGTCCTTGGAGTACGACTTCTTGCCGCGCGAGGACATCGCGCCCAGCGAGCCCATCCCGCGGTACGACTTGTACTGCTTGCCGTTGACGAAGATCAGCTCACCGGGGCTCTCCTCCGTGCCGGCGAGCAGCGAGCCCACCATGACGGTGTCCGCGCCGGCGACGAGCGCCTTGGCGATGTCCCCGGAGTACTGGAGTCCGCCGTCACCGATGAGGGGGATCCCCGCCGGCCTGGTCGCCTGCGACGCCTCGTAGATCGCCGTCACCTGGGGCACTCCGACACCGGCGACGACCCGGGTCGTGCAGATCGAACCGGGTCCGACGCCTACCTTGACCGCGTCGACGCCCGCGTCCACCAGAGCCTTCGCACCGGCGTACGTGGCGACGTTGCCACCGATGATCTGGACGTGCGAGGTGGCGGGGTCTCGCTTGAGCCGGTGGATCATGTCGAGCAGCGCCTTGGCGTGGCCGTGGGCCGTGTCGACGACCAGGACGTCGACGCCGGCCTCGACGAGCGCCGTCGCCCGGTCCCAGGAGTCGCCGAAGAAGCCGACGGCGGCACCGACGAGCAGGCGCCCCTGCGCGTCCTTGCTCGCGTGCGGGAACTGCTCGGACTTCACGAAGTCCTTGACCGTGATCAGGCCGCGCAGGTGACCGGTCTCGTCGACGAGCGGGAGCCGCTCCTTCTTGTGGCTGCGCAGCAGCTCGGCGGCGTCCTCGCGGTCGATGCCGACGGGGCCGGTGATCAGGGGCATCGGCGTCATAACCTCGCCGACCGTCTTCCGGGACCACTCGGCCAGGGGCACGAAGCGGAGGTCGCGGTTGGTGACGATGCCGAGCAGCTTGTCGTCACCGTCGACGACCGGAAGTCCGGAGACGCGGTACTCGCCGCAGATCTCGTCGAGCTCCTCGAGCGTCGCCTTCGGGGTGATCGTGATCGGGTTGGAGATGACACCGGTCTGCGTCCGCTTGACCAGGTCGACCTGGTACGCCTGGTCCTCGACCGACAGGTTGCGGTGGAGGATCCCGATGCCGCCCTCGCGGGCCATCGCGATCGCCATCCTGGCCTCGGTGACGGTGTCCATCGCCGCGGAGACCAGCGGGATGTTGAGCGAGATGCCACGAGTCAGTCGTGCCCTCGTGTCCACCTCGCTGGGGATGACGTCGGTCTCTCCCGGCAGCAGGAGGACGTCGTCGTACGTAAGACCCAGCGGTGCGAACTTCTCCGGTACACCAACGGCGTTGAGATCCATGAGGCCCTTCCTTGCGCCAGACGTCCCCATCCTAACGAGGACCCCCTGTGCGCACTCCAACGCGGACGGCCGTCCGGCGCTTCCCGATGGATGCTGCGGTCCTGGTCACTCCGAGGGCGCGCTCTGCGGCACCGTCAGACGGGGGAACCACCACGGTCGCTCACGGTCCTCGTCGCTCCCCCAGCCGCGCCCGTCACGGTCACCGTCACGGTCTCCACGGCCGTCACGGTCACCGCGCCCGTCACGGTCACCGCGCTCGTCACGGTCTCCCTCGCGAGGTCGGTCCACGCCGGGCTCACGGGGGTCGGACGGCCGGGGCGGCACCGGAGCGGGCGACTCGGCCCGTGGCGTGGTGGGCGCCGGTGACGGGCGGTCGTGACGAGAAGGCTTGTCGTCACGGTCGTTGTTGCGCGCCGGCCTCTCGTCGGCCGCGGAACGGTCGGCGACGGCGTCGGCACCCGCGCGTCCGCCGACGACACCGGGTGCGGTCGGCACCGCCGTGGGCGGGGCCGTCCTCGGCGCTCGCGCATCGCTCGTTCGAGGGTCGGCGAACCCCTCTCCCAGGCCGACCGCCCGGTCGACGACGAAGCGCAGCGGCGCCACGGGGTTGCCGGCGACCGCCTGACTCACGCCCATCGAGAGGACCACAGCGGCGGCCGCCCCGATCGTCGCGGCGCGCCGGGTGTGGCGGGTCGCGAGAGGCGGGACGTGGCGCCGCCGTGGGCCGACCCCGTGCAGCGGCTCGGCACGGTGATCCGGGGCCGCGGCGCCGTCTCGTGAGGTGGGGCGCTGGTCGAGGGCGACGGCGCGCCACGAGCCGAGACCCCGCAGGAGCGGGTCGTCCGGCGTGTCCCCGGCGAGCAGCGCCTCGATCAGCTCGTCGTCGCGGGCGACGGGGTCGTACCTGCTGCTCATGCCTGCACCTCGCCACGCGTGGCCTCGCGCGCACGGTGCAGCTCGCGCAGCCGCTGAAGCGCACGGTGCTGCGCGATGCGCACAGCCCCCGCGGTCATCCCCATGGTGAGACCGACGTCGGACGCGCTCAGCCCCATCGCGACCCGCAGCACGAGCACCTCACGGAGATGGTCGGGCAACGAGTCGAGGAGCTCGAGGACGTCCTTCGCCTCGAACCGGTCGAGAACCTCGCTCTCTGCCGAGGCCACCGCGCCACCCAGGTCGGGAACGGCCTCGACGAGGACGTGGCGGGACCGGTACGCGCTGCGTTGAGCGTCGGCGACCTTGCGGCTCCCGATGGCGTAGACGAACGCCTCGAAAGGGACGCCCTGGTCCTCGAACCTCGGCAGCGCCTGGAACACGGCGATGCAGATCTCCTGGGCGACGTCGTCGGCGAGCTGACCGCCGTCGCGGTAGCCGGCGAGCCTCGCCCGGCAGTAGCGGTGCGAGACCATCCGGACGTCACGCATCAGGGCGTCCATCACCTCGCTGTCACCCATCGCACGGTGGGCGAGATCGCTCAGGTCCGCCTCACCGGCGAGGTGGCTGGGGGGCATCGGTCGTGGTCCTCCGGGTCGGGCGGCGGACACAAGGGTCCGGGGGTGTGCGGGGAGCGCCCGAGCTGCGCCTCGCATCACCGTCCCACGTCCGTCCGCGACACGCCAGAGCCGACGCGCCGAAACGACGGACGGCCCGTCCCGGGAGAGGGACGGACCGTCCGGTCACGACGGATCGCGCCTGGCGGCGCGACGACGTCAGTGCGAGTGAGCGCCGTCGGCGGCGTCGTCGTCAGCGGGCTTCTCGACGACCAGGGTCTCGGTCGTGAGCAGCATCGCTGCGATCGATCCGGCATTGGCCAGCGCGGAACGCGTGACCTTCACCGGGTCGAGGACGCCCTGGGCCACCAGGTCGCCGTACTCGCCGGTCGCCGCGTTGTAGCCCTGGCCGCTCTCGCGGACCTTGGAGACCACGACGTAGCCGTTCTCTCCACCGTTCTCGGCGATCCAGCGCAGCGGCTCGACGGCCGACTTACGCACGATCGCCACACCGACGGCCTCGTCGCCCGAGAGACCGAGGTCTCCGTCGAGGACCGACACGGCGGTGACGAGAGCCGAGCCGCCACCGGCGACGATGCCCTCCTCGATGGCCGCGCGGGTCGCGGAGACCGCGTCCTCGATGCGGTGCTTCTTCTCCTTGAGCTCGACCTCGGTCGCGGCACCCACCTGGATGACGCAGACGCCGCCGGCGAGCTTGGCGAGGCGCTCCTGGAGCTTCTCGCGGTCCCAGTCGGAGTCGGTCGCCTCGATCTCGGCCTTGATCTGGTTGACCCGGGCCGAGACCTCGTCGTCCTTGCCGGCACCGTCGATGATCGTCGTGTCGTCCTTGGTGATGACGACGCGACGGGCGGTACCGAGGTCCTCGAGGCCGATCTGGTCGAGCTTCAGACCGAGGTCCGGGGTGACGACCTGCGCACCCGTGAGGACCGCGATGTCCTGCAGCATCGCCTTGCGGCGGTCACCGAACGCCGGAGCCTTCACCGCGACCGACGAGAACGTGCCGCGGATCTTGTTGACGACCAGCGTCGACAGCGCCTCGCCGTCGACGTCCTCGGCGATGATGAGCAGCGCCTTGCCCGCCTGGACGACCTTCTCCAGCAGCGGCAGGAGGTCGGCGATCGCCGAGATCTTGCCCTGGTTGACGAGGATGTAGGGCTCGTCGAGGACGGCCTCCATGCGCTCGGTGTCGGTCACCATGTACGGCGAGAGGTAGCCCTTGTCGAACTGCATCCCCTCGGTGAACTCGAGGTCGGTGCCCATGGTGTTGGACTCCTCGACGGTGATGACACCGTCCTTGCCGACCTTGTCGAAGGCGTCCGCGATGAGCCCGCCGATGTGGGCGTCACGCGCGGAGATGTTGGCGACGTGCGCCATGTCCTGCTTGTCGTCGACGTCGCGGGCCAGCTCGAGGAGCCGCTCCGAGACGGCCTCGACGGCCTTGTCGATGCCGCGCTTGAGCGCCATCGGGTTGGTGCCGGCGGCCACGGCGCGCAGGCCCTCGTGGACCATCGCCTGGGCGAGCACGGTCGCCGTGGTGGTGCCGTCGCCGGCGATGTCGTTGGTCTTGGTGGCGACTTCCTTGGCGAGCTGGGCGCCGAGGTTCTCGAACGGGTCGTCGAGCTCGACCTCACGCGCGACGGTGACACCGTCGTTGGTGATCGTCGGCGCGCCCCACTTCGAGTCGAGCACGACGTAACGGCCCTTGGGGCCGAGGGTGACCTTGACGGTGTCGGCCAGGATGTCGACGCCACGCTCGAGCGATCGACGAGCGCTCTCGTCGAACTCAAGAATCTTGGGCATGGGGATCCTTCTGGGTTGTGTCGGGCCCGGAGCCGAGCCCGTGAGCGGCGGACGAGGAAGCCCGCCCCAACGGCCTGAGACCGCTGGGGCGAGCGACGTCGCTACTTCTCGATGACCGCGAGGACGTCACGCGCCGACAGGATCAGGAACTCCTGGCCGTCGTACTTGACCTCGGTGCCGCCGTACTTGCTGAAGACGACGACGTCGCCGACCTTGACGTCGACGGGGATGCGCTCGTCGCCGTCCTCGTTGAAGCGACCCGGACCGACGGCCAGGACCTCGCCCTCGGTGGGCTTCTCCTTGGCGGTGTCCGGGATGACCAGACCCGAGGCAGTGGTCTGCTCCGCCTCGAGAATCTTGACGACGATACGGTCCTCGAGCGGCTTGATGGTGACCGACACTTGTCGACCTCCCCTTTCGGTGTGACCCCGTACGCGGTTCTCACCCGTACGACATGACTGGGAATGTGGTCCTACGGAGGTGCTTGCGGGACACGCCGTCGCGGGGATCGTGCGCCACTGCACCGTTAGCACCCAGGATACGAGAGTGCTAACCCCCACCGTAGAACGGGGTTAGCACTCGGTCAAGCAGAGTGCCAATAGAGGGCGCTGGGAGACTGGAAGCATGGACCTCGCGACGTTCGACCTGCTCCGCGCGACGGAGGGTCGGCAGGTCCTCCGGGAGGCGACGGAGGCGTACGGTCACGTGGGCGATCTCGCGCTCGGGACGCGTCTGCGCGCCGCCGGGCATCCGCCGGACCTCGTCGCCGCGGCGATCGGGCAGGTCGCGCTGCGCCGGCGCGCAGCGGCCAAGCTGGGGGCAGACGCGGGCGTGATGTACTTCCTGCCGGACGCCCTGGAGCAGGCG
>Ga0233383_1000233_pt1 | contig 23379 bp, 24 predicted proteins | sample ElkDunMinimDraft_14_FD_191542 | JGI IMG/M metagenome (GOLD analysis project Ga0233383, IMG submission 191542) | Fecal eukaryotic communites from dung pellets of Tule Elk in California, USA - Elk Dung G16 | ecosystem: Host-associated > Mammals > Digestive system > Large intestine > Fecal | place...
ACTGATCAGGCGCCGGCCGGGGGGGATGGCGGAATGCCCGTCCCAGCGGTCGGCATCTAGCGTGGTGATGACCAGTTCGATGTCGGGATTGGCGTCCTGCGCGGCAGGCGCGGCGTCGGGCCCGTAACGCCGATGGGCGGCCGCAGCACCATCGCCGTAACTTCCCGGTCTGTCAGTCCGGCGCGGTAGCCAGAGCCTCGTCCAGCTGCGCGAGCCGCTCCGGGGTGCCGACATCGGTCCAGCGTCCGGGATGGTGTTCGCCGCTGACGCCACCGCGCGCCATCGACGCGCGCAGCAGCGGCGCAAGCCTGAAGCGCGGTGGCGTGGCATCGACACCGGGCACGTCCCCGATGGTTGCGCGCCAGTGGCGCAGCAGCGCCGGGCGATAGACGCCGATACCGGAGAACGTGAGGCGGGATGGACCTTCGCTGCGCACCCGTCCGCCCTCGAGCGCGAAGTCGCCGGCGGGGTTGTGCGCGGGATTGTCGACCAGCACCAGATGCGCATCTCCGTCGGGTTGGGCGGGCAGGCGTCCGAGGTCGAAGTCGCTCCAGATGTCACCGTTGATCGCGATGAACGGCGCATCGTCGAGCAGGCGCAGGGCATGCAGCATGCCGCCGCCGGTCTCCAGCGGCGGCGCGCCCTCGTTCGAGTAATGCAGCCGCAGGCCCCAACGGCCGCCGTCCCCGAGCGCGGGGGCAAAGGTTTCGGCGAGCCACGAGATATTGACCACCACGTCGCGTACCCCGGACGCGGCGAGCCTCTCCAGGTGCCAGACGATCAGTGGCTTGCCGCCCGCGACCAGCAGCGGTTTGGGCGTGGTGTCGGTCAACGGGCGCATGCGCTCGCCCAGGCCCGCAGCGAAGATCAGGGCCTGCCGGGCCCCGGAAGACGATGACGACATGGCAAGGGGTCCTGGGCTGCGGGGGCGCGACAGCGTACCCGGGCGGCCGGCATCGGGCGAGCCGCCGTCGGGGATGTCCGTCACTGCGGCGTACGGAGTGGGGCGCATGCTTGAAGCGCTCTTTGCCCCCCCCCATGCCCGCAGGAGTTCCCATGATCAGCTCCTCCCGTCCCAGAACCGGCCTTGCCGCGGCCACACTGGTCGCCGCCATGCTCGCCGGTTGCGCCTCTACGCCGCGCATGAGCGATGCCGAGAAGTACGCGCTCTATGAAGCCCATGCCGGCGCACCGGTCAGCAGTTTCCGCTACTTCGGCTCGCTCAACGGTTTCACGCCGCTCGGCGACAGTGCGCTGGTGATCTGGACGCGGCCCCGCGAGGCCTGGCTGCTGGACCTGTCGGGCAGTTGCCCGGATCTGCCCTACACCAACGCGATCGGCCTGACGAGTTCGATGGGTCGCGTCAGCGCGCGCTTCGACAAGGTGCTGGTGCGCAGTTTCGGGTCGATCAACATCCCCTGCCAGATCCGGGAGATCCGCCCGCTCGACGTCAAGGCGATCCGTGCGGCGGAGAAGCAGAACGCTGCCGACGCGCCGGCGATGGATCAGCCGTCGGACGTGGGCACGTAACCGGCGACACTGCCGGTCTGGCGCTCGAACAGGTACTTGCGCATCTGGTCCTCGAGGAAGGCGCGATGCTTGGGATCGAGGGGCGAAAGCCGGTTCTCGTTGATCAGCATGGTCTGGTGCGCGAGCCAGCGCGCCCAGGCCGGCTTGCCGATGCTCGCGAATACCTGCTTGCCGAGTTCGCCCGGCCAGGGAATGAAATCCAGGCCCTCGGTTTCGATCTGGTCGTGAACGCAGAAGACGCGTCGGCTCATGTTCAATCCTCCTGGGCGACGCGCGGCGCGAGCAGCAGCGTGCGGATCGGGGCGGGGATGCCGAGGGTTGCGAGTTCGTCGCGGGCCACCCAGCGCAGTCGGTCATTGTCGCGCACGTGATGACGCGCGGCGAGCCCGGACCAGTGCAGCGGCTGCAGGCGAAGACGGAAATGGGTGAACCCGTGCTGGACCGGCTGCAGGCGGCGCGGCGAATCGACATCCACCGGATCGACGATTCCCGGTGACCGCCCGGCCAGCCAGTCCAGGGCCTGTGCATCGTCGTCGGCCTGCGGCAAGGACCACAGCGATGCCCAGATACCCGTCGGCGGGCGCTTCTCGAGCAGCACGCGACCCTGGCCGTCCTCCAGCAGCAGCACGCTGGCCTCCCGTTCGGGCAGCGCCTTCGCAGGGCGCGGGGTCGGCAGCTCGTCCACCCGGCCCTGGAGGTAGGCCGCGCAATCGGTGTTGACCGGGCACAGCAGGCAGGCGGGATTGTGCCGCGTGCACAGGGTGGCGCCGAAATCCATCTGCGCCTGGGTGTAGTCGGCGAGGCGATTCGCAGGCAGCAGGCCTTCGGCGATCGCCCACAACCGTGTCTCGACCTTCGGCTGGGCAGGCCAACCCTCCACCGCGTGGCGCCGCGCGAGCACCCGCTTGACGTTGCCGTCGAGGATCGCGAAGCGATCCCCCCAGGCCTGCGAAAGGATCGCGCCGGCGGTGCTGCGGCCGATGCCCGGCAGCGCCAGCAGGGCGACGGGATCGCGTGGCAGGTCGCCGCCGTGCAGGTCGACGCAGCGCTGCGCGGCCGCGTGCAGGTTGCGTGCCCGCGCGTAGTAGCCGAGCCCGGACCACAGCGCGAGCACGGTGTCCTGTGGCGCGCTGGCCAGCGCCTGCACATCGGGCAGCGCGGCGAGGAAGCGCTCGAAATACGGAATCACCACGCGCACCTGGGTCTGCTGCAGCATGATTTCCGACAGCCACACCCGGTAGGGCGTGCGCGGATGCTGCCAGGGCAGGTCGTGACGGCCGTGTACGTCGAACCAGGCGAGCAGGCGGGTCGCGTAGTCGCCGTGCGCGCTCATGGGGCGGGATCTCCGCTGCCGTCGTCGATCGTGATCTCCACGCCGTCGAGCACGGCGCCAGCGATCTCCACCCGATCGGCGGTGAGGCGCCCCTGCAGCGGCGGCAGCGGGCTGCCGCCCGTCGGCGCGGTGAGCCAGTCGAGCATCGCGGCGATGCGGACCTGGCCGACGAAGCCGGCGCGGGGATGTTCCAGGCGCAGGGATACCGGCGCCGACGCATCCCTCGGGCCGGCGTAGCGCAACGCGAACGGCAGCGGCGCCACATCGTCCGACAGCGGCGAAGGCAGCGCCGGCCACGCCTCCGGCCAGCGTTCCAGGCGGCCGTCCAGGGCGACGTCGAGCAGCTCGCCGACCGCGATATGGCCGCCCGCAATCACCTCGGGCACCGGGCCGGCACCGCGCAGCACGAGACCCAGTGGCGCCAGGCGCACAGCGTCGCCGCCGCCACCACCATCGCCGCCGGCATGCAGGTCGCCATGCAGGCCGAGCACGAAGGGCAGGGGATCGGCATTGCCGTCGGGTTGCCAGCGGGCGTCCAGCGCCAGGCGCAGCGGCGCCAGCACGAGGCCGGGTGTGGCGGTGTCGGGGCTGCGCGCCGCATCCAGCTGCAGGACGCTGTCGAGGCGTCCGCTGGGATGGAGCAGGACCAGGCTACCGAGCGCGTTCAGGGCGTGCGCATCGACCGCGCGATCGGCGCGTACGCGCAGGCCGAACAGGGCCTGCAGGGTGTCGACGTGGGCCGTGCCCGAGACCCGGGCGTCGATCGCGCGCTCCGCATGCAGCGCAGGCAGATCGAGCGTGAGCGCTTCGACATGCCAGCCACCGCCCTCGAGGCGTCCGTCGCGGATGTGCACGCCGTCGCTGATCGTCGGCACCTTGCCGTCGCCCGGTGGGCGTGTGTCGAGCCAGCGCAGCAGCGTGGGCAGGTGCAGGCGCGGGCTGTCGAGTTCCACGCGGGTGAGATCGAACTGCGCGCCGCGGCTGCGGATGGTCGACCAGGGCAGCGACAGCAACGCCCGCTCGGTCACGAGCAGCGGCTCGCTGTCGTCGCCGGGAGCGAATACCGTGACATTGCGCACGACCAGCTGCGGCGTGCCGCGCAGCCGGTATTCGACATCGCCGTCGAAGCCGACCCGCAGGCCCAGGGTCGGCTCCATGCGAGCCAGCAGCAGGCGCAGTGCGCGCTCGGGCGGCAGCATGATCTGCACCAGCAGCGCGAGCGCGATCAACAGCAGCAGTAGCCCCAGGAGGACGCGCAGCCAGCGCTGGCGCCGCGGCGCCGGAGTGGCCGGCGCCGGCGCGGCGGCACTCACGCCCCCAGCGTCTCCGGCAGCATCGCGTCGACGAAGGCTTCGGCGTCGAATACCCGCAGGTCTTCGGGACGCTCGCCGATTCCGGCGAAGCGGATCGGGATGCCGAACTCGCGGGCCAGGGCGAACACCACGCCGCCCTTGGCCGTGCCGTCGAGCTTGGTGACGACCAGACCGGTGACCTGGACCGCCGCATTGAACTGGCGCAGTTGCGACAGCGCGTTCTGGCCGGTCGTGCCGTCGATGACCATCAGGACTTCGTGCGGAGCGCCGGCGTCGATCTTGGCGAGTACCCGGCGGATCTTGCCGAGTTCGGCCATCAGCCCCTGCTGGGTGTGCAGGCGGCCGGCGGTGTCGGCGATCAGCACGTCGGTGCCGCGCGATCTGGCCGCCTGCAGCGCGTCGAAGGCGACCGCGGCGGGGTCGGCGTCCTGGCCCTGGGCGACGACGGTCACGCCATTGCGTTCGCCCCAGGCCTTGAGCTGGGCGACGGCGGCCGCGCGGAAGGTGTCGCCTGCGGCGAGCATCAGTCCGTGGCCCTCGTCCTTGTAGCGCTTGGCGAGCTTGCCGATCGTGGTGGTCTTGCCGACGCCGTTGACCCCGACGGTCAGGATCACGAAAGGCCGCGCCGAGGCGTCGATCTCGAGCGGCTTCGCAACCGGCTCGAGCATGGCGACGAGGTCACTGCGCAGCGCCTGCAGCAATGCATTCGCATCGACGAATTCGCGTGCCTTCATGCGCTTGCGCAGCGACTCGACGAGTTCGGTGCTCGCCGAGACGCCGACATCGGCGGTCAGCAGCGCGGTCTCGATCTCGTCGAGCAGATCGTCGTCGAGCTTGGGGTTGCGCGAGAACAGGCCGCCGAAGCTGCGCGCCAGGGTGCTGCCACCGAGGCGTTCGCGCCAGCCGGACTTGCCCGGCGCGGCGGCCGGCATCGTGCTGGCGAAGACATAGTCGGCCAGCGCGGCCGCCGGATCGACGAAGGCGGGCGGGGGCGGCGCTGCAGGCGGCGTGGTTTCGACGGCCGGGGTGAGGCCTGCGGGCGCATCGGCGGCAATCCCGTCGTCGCGCTGCGGCGTATCGACGACCGTTGCATCGACGCCTTCGTCGGCGGCTGCCGGTGGTGATGCCGCAGGCGGGGCCGCGACCGGCGGCTTCGGCACCGGCGGCGCAGGTGCGGGAGCCGCTGGCGGCGCGAACGCTGCGGCGATCTCCTCTGCACTGAGGCGGCGTCGGCCACCGTCGGTGACGGGCGTATCCGGGGTTTTTTCGCGCTTGAACCAGCTGACCATGCGGCGGTCGGGACGGGGATGGGGGAGAATGGCGCGCATGGTAGCACCCGCCTTTCAGCCGCCCCGTGTGGGCGCATCCGCTTGAACACGCCGCGCAACCGGCGGTCGAACACCGACCGGAACACCGGCCCGGGCAGCGTGCGTATCGTCGGTGGACGCTGGCGCGGCACGCGTCTGGACGTGCCCGCGGTCGCCGGCCTGCGCCCCACCTCCGACCGCGTGCGCGAGACCCTGTTCAACTGGCTGCAGCCGGCGTTGCCGGGCGCACGGGTACTCGATCTCTTCGCCGGTACCGGCGCGCTTGGGCTGGAAGCGGTCTCCCGTGGCGCGGCGCACGCCCTGCTCGTCGAGCGCGACGCGGGACTTGCCGCAGCGCTCACTGCCGCGGCGGCGCGGCTGCCCGGCGGTGATGCGGTCACGGTTCGTCGCGGCGACGCGCTGCAGGTCGCAGCGGGCCTGCCTGCCGGCTCCGTCGACCTCGCCTTCGTCGATCCGCCGTTCGCCGCCGATCTGTGGGGGGGCGCACTCGAAGCGCTGGCACCGGCGATGGCTGCCGACGCCTGGCTCTACGTGGAATCGTCCAGCGCGCAGCCGGCATTCCCGGGCGGAGCGTGGCGCCTGCATCGCGAGCTGCAGACCCGCGAGGCGCACTGCGCGCTGTACCGGCGCGCCGGCTGATGCGCGCGGGCGGCGCTGCTACACTTGCGGCCCGCGCACCGACGCCCCCGAATCCGACAGCGAACGCAAGCCATGAGTGCGAGCCGCAACCGCATCGCCGTCTATCCCGGGACCTTCGATCCGATCACCAACGGCCATGTCGATCTCGTCGACCGCGCCGCGCCGTTGTTCGAGACGCTGATCATCGGCGTGGCCGAAAGTCCGGCCAAGCGGCCGGCGATGACGATGGACGAGCGGGTGGAGCTTGCGCGCGAGGCGCTGGCGCACCACGCCAATATCCGGGTCCTCGGTTTCGATTCGCTGCTCGCACACTTCGTGCACGAGGTCGGAGCCGGTGTGCTGCTGCGCGGCCTGCGCGCGGTTTCGGATTTCGAGTACGAGTTCCAGCTCGCCAGCATGAACCGCCATCTGATCCCCGACGTCGAGACCCTGTTCCTGACGCCCGCCGAGCAGTACGGCTTCATCTCCTCCACGCTGGTGCGCGAGATCTCGCGCCTCGGCGGCGACGTGTCGGGCTTCGTGCCCGCCGCGGTCGATCGCGCTTTGCGCAAACAAACGCAACGCTGACGTTGCCCACCTGAAACGCTACAGAAAGAGGGAAATCCCATGAAGTCCATTACCCGTGCGCTGCTGATCGCCTGCCTGGTCCTGCCGGTGATCGCCTGTGGCAAGAAGGAAGAAACGCAGCAGGTCGAAGTCGTCGCGGTCCCGGTGCCGACCACCGAGGACAAGGTCGCCTGGAACGCCTATCTCAACGATGTGGCCGGCCGCCACATGGAAGGCATCAACAATTCGCCCTACGTCTATCTGGTGCCGCCGCCGGCAGCGGCCGCGACCGATGCCCCGCCTGCGGACGTCACGACCACCGACGCTGATCCGACCCTGTCGACGCCGGTAGACGGCGCCTACGAGCGCCTGCTCGAGAAGGCCCAGCAGGACGTTGCCCGCGGCATCACCCGCGGCAACCTGCTGATCTTCGCGGGTCTGGATTCGGCCCGCACCGCCGATCTCGTCGTCGCCTCCTTTGCCCAGGTCGGCGCCGGCACGATGAACGGCGTGCGCGTGCTGTTCATCGGCAATGCGGCCGACAGCGACCGGGTCAAGGCCGTGGTCGAGCCGACCGGTTCGGAATACGTGTTCATCGACACCGCGGGCTGATCCGCTCCCGGCGGCCGCTTTCGCACCCGCCGATCGATCTCCGGAACGCCACCGTGCCCAGGCACGGTGGCGTTTTCGTGTCCGCGCCCACAACAGGGGCGGAGCGCGTTCCACGACTGGAACACCAGTTACGCAGGCGGCCCGTACAATGCGCACATGTCTCTGAAGATCAACGAGCTCTGCGTCAATTGCGACGTCTGCGAGCCCGCCTGCCCGAACCAGGCCATCGCCCAGGGCGAGACCATCTACGTGATCGATCCGGCGCGCTGTACCGAATGCGTCGGCCATTTCGACGAGCCGCAATGCGTGGTCGTCTGCCCGGTCGAATGCATCGACCCCGATCCCGATATCCCCGAAACCCAGGTGCAGTTGCTCGCCAAGCTGGCGCGCCTGCGGCAGGAGGCGTCATGACGCGTGCCCGTATTCCGTTGGCCGGGATACCGGCATTGCTGCTGTCGTTGTTGCTGCTGGCGGTCGCGCCGTCGTGCGCGCGCGATGTCCGCGCGCCGGACGTTCCCGCTCCGGTGACGTCGGTCGCTCCGGCGACGCCGCCGGGCAATGCGGTCGCCTCGGCGCATGCGCTGGCAACCGAAGCGGGCCTGCAGATCATGCGCGAAGGCGGAAACGCGTTCGATGCGGCGATCGCGACGTCCGCGGTGCTGTCGGTGGTCGAGCCGATCTCGTCGGGGCTCGGCGGCGGCGGCTTCTTCCTGCTGCACGACGCCAAGACCGGCCGCGACATCTTCATCGATGCGCGTGAGACCGCGCCGGCCAGCGCGCATGCCGACCGCTACCGTGACGTGAACGGCGAGTTCGACCGCGACCGCGCCGAGAACGGCCCGTGGTCGGCGGGAATTCCGGGCCTTCCGGCCGCATTCGTGCATGTCGCCGAGCGTTATGGCGCGCTGCCGCTGTCGCAGTCACTGGCGCCGGCGATCCGCATCGCCGAGGACGGCTTCCCGGTCTATGGCCGTTTCGCCCGTGGTTACCAGTCGCGGCGCGCGGTGATGGAGCGCTACCCCGGCACGCGCGCGGTCTTCCTCGCCGACGGTCGTGCCCCGCAGGAGGGCGACACGTTCCGCCAGCCCGATCTGGCGCGAACCCTGCGCCTGCTGGCCGAACGCGGTTTCGACGGCTTCTACCGCGGCGAGACCGGCGACAAGCTCGTCGCCGGCGTGAATGCCGAGGGCGGCCAGTGGACCGCGGAGGACCTCGCCGCCTACAAGGTGATCGAACGTGAGCCGATCCGATTCCGGTACCGCGGCTGGACCGTGACCACCGCGCCGCCACCGTCTTCGGGTGGCATCGCCATGGCGCAGATGCTGCAGATCCTCGAACCCTACGATCTACCGGCCATGGACGATGCCGCGCGTACGCATCTGGTGGTCGAATCGATGCGCCGCGCCTTCCGCGACCGTACCTTCTATCTGGGCGACCCCGACTTCGTCGACATTCCGCAGCGCACCCTGCTCAGCCGCGACTATGCCGCCGGCCTGCGCGCGACGATCAACCCCGACAGGGCGACGCCGAGCGAGCTGTTGTCGGGCAAGCCGACACCGCTGGAGGACGAGGAGACCACGCACTTCTCGATCGTCGACGCCGCCGGCAACCGGGCGGCCGTCACGCAGACGGTGAACCTGCTCTTCGGCAGCGGCCTGGTCGCGCCGGGCACCGGCGTGCTGCTCAACAACGAGATGGACGATTTCGCGCTGCAGCCCGGCGTGCCGAACGCGTTCGGCGTGATGGGATTCGATGCCAACGCGCCCGCGCCGGGCAAGCGGCCGCTGAGCTCGATGACGCCGACGTTCCTCGAATCGGACGAGCGGGTGGCCGTGCTCGGCACGCCCGGCGGCAGCCGCATCATCACGATGGTGGTGCTGGGCATCCTCGGCTACGACGCCGGTCTGGGCGCGCAGGCGGTGGCGGCGCTGCCGCGCTACCACCACCAGTGGCTGCCGGACCGCATCTCGGCCGAGTCCGACACGTTCTCGGCCGACACCGCCGCGAAGCTGCGCGCCCTCGGTCATGCCGTCGACCTGCCGGGTGACCGCGCTGCGGGCGGACGCGGGTCGAGCCATGTCTGGGGCAACCTGCAGACGATCGAGTGGAACCGCGCCCAAGGCAGCCTCAGTGGCGGCAGCGACCCGCGCAATCCGGTCGGCGCCGCGAAGGTGGAGGCGGTCGCGCGCTGATCGCCGGCCTACAATCGGCGCAGGATCCGGCGGGGAGGGGCGCATGAAACTGTGGTCGATCGAAGGTAATTCGCAGAAGCTCGACGGCGGTTCGATGTTCGGCAACGCGCCGCGCGCGATGTGGACGAAGTGGTCCACGCCCGACGACCTCAACCGTATTCCGCTGGCGACGCGCGGGCTGCTGGCCACACCACTCAACGGCAAGACCGTGCTGTTCGAGACAGGCATCGGTTCGTTCTTCGAGCCCAGGCTGCGCGAGCGCTTCGGCGTGCAGGAAGACCGGCACGTGCTGCTGGATTCGCTGCGCGCCGTGGGGTTCGAACACACCGACATCGATGTCGTCGTGCTCAGCCACCTGCACTTCGACCACGCCGGCGGCCTGCTGGCGCCGTGGGAGGAGGGGCGCGCGCCCCAATTGCTGTTCCCCAACGCGACCTTCGTGCTTTCGACGCCGCACTGGCTGCGCGCGCAGCGCCCGCATCCGCGCGACCGCGCGAGCTTCATTCCCGGGCTCTGCGAACTGCTGGAGGCGACGGGACGGCTGGAGTTCGTCGAAGGCGCGCGCGCGCCGTCGCTGGGCGATGCAGTGCGCTTCCATTACAGCGACGGGCATACGCCGGGAATGATGCTGGCCGAGATCTTGGGTCCCCGCACGCAGGACGACGGTCCGGCCCACGGCGGGGTGGTGTTCTGCGCCGATCTCGTGCCCGGCCTTCCCTGGGTGCACGTGCCGATCACCATGGGCTACGACCGCTACCCGGAACTGATCATCGACGAGAAACTGGGCTTTCTCGCCGACATGGCCGCGCGCGACGTGGGCCTGTTCCTGACCCATGATCCCGGCACCGCGCTCGCGCAGGTGGTGCGGGGTGACGACGGACGCTTCTCCGCCACCCGTACCAGCGCGACGCTGACCGCGCGGGAGCTGCATGCGGAGGCCTCGTCATGACGCCGCGCATCTCCCTGTTGATCGCATCGCTGCACGTGCTGCTCTATCTGGCGCTGACGCTGCGCGTGATCCTGCACCGCCGCGCGCACAACGTGGGCCTGGGCACGGGCGGCGACGCCACGCTGACCCGCAAGGTGCGCGTGCACGGCAACTTCAGCGAATACGTGCCGCTGGGGCTGCTGATGCTGGCGCTGCTGGAACTGGCGGCGACGCCGATTCCACTGCTCTGGGCGTTCGGTATCGCCCTGCTGCTTGCGCGCGTGCTGCACGCGATCGGGCTCGGTGGTTCGGCCGGCTACTCGTTCGGGCGCTTCAGCGGGGCCCTGCTGACCTTTGCCACCCTGGTCGCCATGGCACTGCTCGGCGTCTGGCGCTTCGCCGCGGGTGCCATGCTGGTGGCCTGAGAAGGTCCTGGAAGCCGGCGCCATGCCGGGTCATGGAGTTGCCTGCCGGGCTGCTCGCCAGGTGCGCGGAGACAAGGCGCGATGCTGCAGGCGCGCGAAGGCGCGGGTAGCGCGAGCGCGGGCATGCACCGTCGACAGATGCGCAGCGCAAGCGCTCTGGGCCCCGCGCCGCATCATGCGGGGCCTTTGACACCCCCCGGCAGCGGGGTTCCTAGCGGGCTTCAGGCAGCGCCGACAGTTCGAGCCGCCCGTCGGCGTGCGCCCGCAATACCGAGCCCTGCTCGAACCAGTCGCCGAGCACGATGCGCCGGCAGTCCCGGTCGCCGACACGCAGCGTATGGATCGCGGGCCGATGGGTGTGGCCGTGGATCATCGTGTCGATGCCGTAACGCATGAACCACTCGTCGACCGTTGCCGGTGCGACGTCGGTGACGCTTTCCATCGTGCCGGCGCCACGCAGTGCGGCCGCGCGGGCCTGGCTGGCGTCGCGCGCCTGCTGGGCGAAGGCCAGGCGCACCGGCAGCGGTTGAGCGAGCATCTGCGCCTGCCATTGCGGGTTGCGCACCTGCGCGCGCACGGCCTGGTACTCGACATCGCCCGTGCACAGCAGGTCGCCATGGGTCAACAGCACCGGGCGGCCGTAGAGATCGATGACCGCCGGGTCCGGCAGCAGGGTTATGCCGGCGCGCCGCGCGTAGTCGTGGCCGACGAGGAAATCGCGGTTGCCGTGCATGAAGGCGACAGGTACGCCCGCGGCCTTCAGCGCGGCCAGGTGCCGGGCGACCGCGGCCCCGGCCTCCGACGGATCGTCGTCCCCGACCCAGGATTCGAACAGGTCGCCAAGGATGTACAGCGCATCGGCCTTGCGGGCCTCGCCGTCCAGCAACGCCAGGAACAGGGCGGTGATCTCCGGCCGCGCGGGATCCAGGTGCAGGTCGGAGATGAAGAGCGTGGTCATGGCGGCATTGTAATCCGGCCGCCGGGGCCGACCGGGTGCGCCGGTTAGAATGCGCACTGTTCCCGCACCGAGCTTCGCGCATGTCCTGCCGCACCCGTTTCGCCCCCAGTCCCACCGGTTACCTGCACATCGGCGGCGCACGCACCGCGCTGTACTGCTGGCTGGAGGCGCGCAGGCGCGGCGGGCAGTTCGTGCTCCGCATCGAGGACACCGATGCCGCGCGCAGCACCCAGGCCGCGATCGACGCGATCCTCCAGGCAATGGACTGGCTGGGTCTGGATTACGACGAGGGCCCGATCTACCAGACCCACCGGCTGGACCGCTATGCCGAGGTCGCCGAGCAGCTGGTGGCCGCGGGCAAGGCCTACTACGCCTACGAATCGAAAGCCGAGCTCGATGCGATGCGCGAGGCGGCGATGGCCGCCGGCGAGAAGCCCCGTTACAACGGCGCCTATCGCGATCGCAACGAAGCCAAACGCGACGACCCCAACCGCGTGATCCGGCTGAAGAATCCGCTCGAGGGCACGGTGGCCTGGGAGGACAAGGTCAAGGGCCGCATCGAGATCGCCAACAGCGAGCTCGACGATCTGGTGATCTTCCGTCCCGACGGCTACGCCACCTACAACTTCGCGGTGGTGGTCGACGATCTGGACATGGGCATTACCGATGTCGTGCGCGGCGACGACCATGTCAACAACACGCCGCGCCAGATCAACATCTACCGCGCGCTCGGCGCGGACGTGCCGGCGTTCTCGCACCTGCCGATGATCCTCGACGAGCAGGGCGCCAAGCTGTCCAAGCGCACCGGCGCCGCCGATGTCATGCAGTACCGCGATGCCGGCTATCTGCCGCATGCCCTGCTCAACTATCTGGTGCGGCTGGGCTGGTCGCATGGCGACCAGGAGATCTTCTCCATTGCCGAGATGCAGCAGCTGTTCGACCTCAAGGACGTCAACGCCAAGGCGGCGCGGCTGGACATGGCGAAACTCGGCTGGCTCAACCAGCAGTATCTGAAATCCGACGATCCGGCCGAAGTCGCGGCGCACCTGGAATGGCATCTGCGCAAGGACGGCTACGATCTGGCGAGCGGCCCGGCGCCGGTCGATGTGGTGCTGGCCCTGCGTGACCGCGTGCAGACGCTCAAGGACATGTCCGAACGCGCGGCGGTCTGGTACCGCCCGCTCACGACCTACGACGACAAGGCGGTCGCCAAGCACCTGAAGGCCGAATCCCGCGCACCGCTGGTGGATGTGCGCGCGCGTTTCGCGGCCTTGCCGGCCTGGAATGTCGAGGCCATCGACGCGGCATTCCGCGAGACGGTCGAGACGCTGGGCCTGGGCATGGGCAAGGTCGCGCAGCCGCTGCGCGTGGCGATTACCGGCACGCAGGTGAGCCCCGACATCGGACACACGGTGTATCTGGCGGGGCGCGATCAGGCGCTGGCGCGCATCGACGCGGCGATCGCGATGCTGCCGCAGGAGGGCGCGGCCTGAGCCGAGGCTGCGCTGGCCGCTGAGTCTGTCGTGCGGCGCACGTCCTCTGGCGCTGCGCCGCACGAACTGCCGACGCCCTGGCTTGCTGGCCCCCGGCTTGCCCCAGACCCGCGGGCCGCACGCCAGGCTTCGGCGGCGGCGTTCAGGTGCGCTTGAGTCCTTGTCGCCCGGCACTCATCATGGATGCATGGCCACGCACGCCCACCCCTGCACCGATCCGCATCATCACGTCGACGACGCCGCCGGTTTCATCGGCGCGGTGGAGCGTGCCTGCGGCGAACGCGGGCTGCGCCTGACGCCGATCCGTGCCTATGTGCTGGGCCTGATCGCCAAGGCGGGGCGGCCGCTGAAGGCCTACGACCTGCTGGATCAGGTGCGCGAGGGCGATGGCCCTGGCGCCGCGGCCCCGCCGACGGTCTATCGCGCGCTGGATTTCCTGCTGGCCAACGGCTTCATCCACAAGCTGCAGTCGGTCAACGCCTTCGTGGCCTGCCACCACCCGAGCACGGCCCAGCACTCGGTGCCGTTCCTGATCTGCGACCGCTGCCACAGCGCGGTCGAACTCGAGGACGAGGTGGTCGTCGGCGCGCTCGACGCGCGCGCGCGCGCGCTCGGCTTCGTTCCGCAGGCACAGACGCTGGAAGTGCACGGCCTGTGCGCGCAATGCGCGGACGCCGCCAACGCCTGACCCGGCTTGGGCTGCAGCAGGCGAAGCATCCGGCGATCGGCGCTTCCCCATCGCAGCACGTCGCCACCCACCGGATCCACGTCCATGGCGGGACGGTGCGCATGCCTGCGTGCGCGGTGGGCATGTGCCACAACGACGTGGCTGATATGAAAAGCCCCGCCGCCGGAGGCCGGCGCGGGGCGAGACGTCACAGGTCAATGGCGAGCGATCTGATCCGCCGGGGGTTCGCGGTCAGAAGAACACGCGGACCCCGCCGGCGACCATGCGCCCCGGCAGCGGCGCGAGATCGCGCAGCAGCGAAGTGTGCGGGCGGGCTTCGCGATTCGTCAGGTTGCGACCGTCGAGGAACAGTTCCCACTGGGTGCCGTCGGCTTCTCCCAGGCGCCAGGCGATACCCGCATTGACCAGGGTGTAGCCGGGGCTCGGATCTTCCAGCGCAGCAACGCGGTCCTGCTTCTGGTAGCGCACCGCGCCGGCGTGCGCCCGCAGGCCTCCGAGCGTCCAGTTGATGTCGGCGCCGAAGCGCGACGGGGCGATCCGCGGGAGATTGCCGCCCATCGCGATGTCGGCGTGGTAGTGGTGGCTGTGGTCGCCGTGCGGCACATCGAAATGCACGTGACGCGTGCCGCTGCCGTCGAGTTGCGCGCGTACGATGTCGCCGAACAACCGCAGGTCGAAATCGCCAGCCTCCGACTCGACGAGGTGGAACTTCGCTTCGGCCTCCGCGCCGCGGAAGGTCGCGTCACCCTGGGTCCACAATCGCACCGGGAACCCGTCCTCGGCCACGCCGGTGTCGGCGAGGTAGGTGTAACGCTTGAACTTCGTCTGGTAGACCGCGGCCTTGAACTCGACGCGGTCGGTGTGTGCATGCAGGCCCACTTCAAGGCGCTGGCCGCGCTCGGTGTCGAGGTCGGCGTCGCCGATCTCGATCGAACGGGTCGCGATGTGCGGGCCGGCCGCGAACAGTTCTTCGTTGCTCGGCGCGCGCTCGGAGATGTCCGCGCCGAAGCGCAGGTCGAACGTCTCCGACAGATGCCAGATCGCCGCGCCCGACAGGCTGCTCGCGTCGAACCTGCGTGCCTCGCCTGCGGCCGGATCGATCTCGACACGCTCGTGGCGGCCTCCGAATTCGAGCTTCACCGGGCCGAAGTCCTTTTCCTGCACGACGAACAGGCCCAGGGTGTCGGTCACGCTCGGCGGCACGAAGGCTTCTTCGCCGACCGCGCTGAAATCGACATGGCCCACCTGCAGGCCGAACGCGCCGTCCCAGCCGTTGAAGGTGTTCTGCACTGCTTCCAGGCGCGCCTCGGTTCCCTTGTTGGTGAAGCGCGTCGCAGCCAGGCCGCCTTCGAGTTCGACGTGCTCGTAGTCGTTGTGGGCGGCCCGCAGGTTCAACGCCCTGAGGAACGGCAGCGGATCGTAGATGCCGCCCTTGAGATCGATGCGGTTCTGCGCGAGATCGATGCGGACCTGGCCGTGCTCATGACCGTGCTCGTCTTCGCCATGACCATGCCCGCCGTCGTGTCCGGGCTCGTGCCCGTGCTCATGGCCATGGTCATGGTCATGGTCATGTCCGTCGTCGCCTTCGGCATGGGCATGGGCACCGTCGGGCAGTCCGTAGTTGGTGCGGTAGGTGCTCAGGGCGACGCCCAGATGGCCGCGCTCGCCGAACCAGGTCGCACCGACTGCGCCGGCGCGGGTGCGGATCGAGCTGTTGGGCAGGGTGCCGTAGGCGTTCTCTTCCTCGCCGTGCCCATGGTCGTGGTCATGTCCGTCATCGTGGCCATGGTCGGGACCGTCCGGCACCTGCGCGAAACCCGGGATGTCGAAATCGCCCGTGTTGCGGATCAGGCCGTCGACATGCAGCACGAGGTTGTCGCCGCTGACGCCGTCGAGGCGGAACATGCCGCTGCGCTCGTCGTTGCCGCTGCCTGCGCGCAGCTCGGCGCGGCCGCTGAGGGGGCGGTCGGGCACTTCGCGCGCGATGCGTCCGTCGACCACGTTCACCGCGCCGCCGATCGCGCCGCTGCCGTAGAGCAGGTTGGCCGGGCCCTTGAGTACCTCGATCTGGTCGGCGAGGAAGGGCTCGATGCCGACGGCGTGGTCGGCGCTGACCGTCGAGGCGTCCATGCTGCCGATCCCGCCGGAGAGCACCTGCACGCGCGGGCCTTCCTGGCCACGGATGATCGGTCGACCCACGCCGGTGCCGAAGAAGCCGCTCTGCACGCCCGGGAGCGAGGACAGCGTGTCGCCCAGATTGCCGGCCTTGCGGTCCTCGAGCGCATCCCCGTGCAGCACCTCGACCGGATGGGCCAGGTCCTCGGCGTCGCCACCGAGTGGCGTGGCGGTGACCTCCACGCGTTCGAGCGTGGTCGGGTGGGCGTGCGTCTGGTTCTGGCTCTGCGCGAGCGTGGCGGCGGCTGGCAGCAGCAGGGCGACGGAGATGGCCAGACGTGAACGGCGCGGCACGAAGCGGTGGGTCATGGCTGGAGTACACTGGAGGACGAGGAGCGAATGTTATAATGTCACGCAAATCCCCGCACCCCCCAGAAGACATGGCCGCCCAAGATTCCGCCCTTCGACGCGCAGACCGTGTCGGGTTCGCCGCCTCGTTCCTGTGTGCGCTTCATTGCGCCCTGTTTCCGATCCTGCTGGCGCTGCTGCCGGCGTTCGGTCTGAATCTGGGGGGCTGGATCGATCTGGATCAGGCCTTCGTCGTGTTCGCGACCCTGCTGGGCGCGACCACGCTGACCCTGGGATGGCGGCGCCATCGCGCGTTCCGCGCCTGGATGCTGCTGCTGCCGGGCCTGGCGCTGGTCTGGGCGGGATCGTTCAGCCAGTTGCACGACCACACCTTCGGCCATGCGGTCGTCATGACGATCGGGGGGCTGCTGCTGGCCGGCGCGCATCTGCTGAACCTGCGGCTGACCCACGCCCACCGCGTCGGGTGATCGGGAGACCGGTCCGGGCCACGTGCTAGAATCCGCGGTCCAGTGCGCCGGAGCGGTGCACTTGCGTCCAACATATCAACACGCAGCATTCCAGGAGCACAGCAATGGGCAAGGGCGACCGCAAGACCCTCAAGGGCAAGCGCTACAATTCGAGCTACGGCAATTCCCGTTCGAAGGGTCTGGTCAAGGCGACGGGCACCGCGACCGCGCCGGTCGTGAAGAAGGCCGGCAGCAAGACGGTTGCCAAGGCGCCGGCGAAGAAGGCAGTGGCCAAGAAGGCCGGCTGAGTCTTCCAGCCTCTGCGCGTATTGAAAGCCCCGCATCCGCGGGGCTTTCGCGTTATGGAGCGGGCGCCCCGGGCGCGGCCGGGTTCAGGCCAGCCGCTGGCCACCGGCGAATGACATCGTCAGCAGCGGGCCGCCGAGCCAGTAGGCGAGTTCGGCCGGATGCGCCAGTTTCCAGCAGGCGAAATCGGCGCGCTGGCCTACGGAAAGTCGCCCGCGATCGGTCAGTCCCAGCGCCTGCGCCGCGTGCACGGTGGCGCCGCGCAGCGCGTCCTCCGGGGTGAGGCGGAAATGCGTGCAGGCCAGTTGCATGGCCTGCCGTAGCGAGAGCAGCGGCGAGGTGCCGGGATTGCAGTCGGTCGCGATCGCCATCGGCACGCCGGCGCGGCGGAAGGCATCGAGCGGCGGCAGCGTGGTCTCGCGCAATACATGGAACGCGCCGGGCAGAAGCACCGCGACCGTGCCTGCCTGCGCCATCGCGGCGACCCCGGTTTCGGACGTGTATTCGACATGGTCTGCCGACAGGCCGCCGAATTCCGCGACCAGCGCCGCGCCCGCGCCATCGCTGAGCTGATCGGCATGCAGTTTCACCGGCAGCCCCAGCGCGTGCGCCACCTCGAACACGCGCCGCGTCTGCGCTGCGCTGAAGGCGATGCGCTCGGCGAACGCGTCCACCGCATCGACCAGGCCTTCCTCGTGCAGCCGCGGCAACCAGCCGCAGACCGCCTCGATGTAGTCGTCGCTGCGACCCGCGAATTCCGGCGGCAGTGCATGGGCGCCGAGAAACGTGGTGCGCACGGTGATGCCAAGCAGCTCGCCGATGCGGCGCGCGACGCGCAGCATCTTGCGCTCGTTGTGGAAGTCGAGGCCGTAGCCGGATTTGATTTCCAGCGTGGTCGCGCCGTCGGCCACCAGGGCACGCGCGCGTGGCAGCGACTGGGCGAGCAGGGTGTCCTCGTCGGCTGCGCGCACGGCGCGTACCGTCGAGACGATGCCGCCGCCGGCGCGTGCGATCTCCTCGTAGCTGGCACCCTGCAGGCGTTGTTCGAACTCCGTGGCGCGGTTGCCTGCGAACACGACGTGGGTGTGGCAATCGATCAGGCCGGGGGTCACCAGACCGTCCGTCTCGATGACCAGGTCGGTGCGCGCCTCGATGTCCTGCGGAAGTCCGGCACGCGGGCCGGCGTAGGCGATCACACCGTCACGCCAGCCGAGCGCGGCATCTTCGATCAGGCCATAGCCGGTGTCGTCGGCCAGCGTGGCGAGCGTTGCGCCGAGCAGCAGGCCGTCCCAGCGATCAGTTGCCATCGCCGCCTCCGTTGAGACCCACCAGTCCACCGCTGTCGACGCGATCGGTGCGGGTGGCGGGCAGGTCGCCCGCAGCCGTCCAGCCGCTCGCGTCTGACGCAGACGGTCTTGCGTCGAGATGCGCGGCCGCCGCGACCACCGGCAGCGTGAGCCCCGCACGGACGACCGGGGCCGCGATGAGGATGGCGTTCGGCATCTGCTTCCTGTGCGCGCTTGGAGTGACGGGTTAGCCTAACGCACCGCCCGAGGAACCTTCCGATGCGAGATGCCGACACGCCGCATGTGCAGCGCACGCCCGCAGGCTGGCGCCTGCCCGGGATCGCCAATCTGCATTCGCACGCGTTCCAGCGGGCGATGGCGGGCCTGGCGGAAGTGCAGACCGATCCGGCGGATTCCTTCTGGACCTGGCGCGAGACGATGTACCGCATGGCGGCGCGTTTCGATCCGGGCCTGCTGCGCGCAGTGGCCACGCAGTTGTACGTGGAGATGCTCGAGGCCGGCTACACCACGGTGTGCGAATTCCATTATCTGCACCACGCGCCGGACGGCGCCGCGTATGCGCCCGCTACCGTGATGGCGGATGCGTTGATCGCGGCCGCGCGCGACACCGGAATCCGCCTGACCCTGCTGCCGGTCCTGTACATGGCAGGCGGTTTCGACGGCCGCCCGCTCGGGGTGCGCCAGCGCCGCTTCGGTCACGCGGTCGATGGCTATCTGCAGCTGTTCCAGGACCTGCACGCGCGCCAGGGCGAGCACCTGCGCGTCGGCTGCGCGCTGCACAGCCTGCGCGCGGTGCCGGCCGAGGCGATGCAGGCGGTGCTCGAAGGCCTGCCTGCCGATGCGCGCGTGCACATCCACATTGCCGAGCAGGTCGCCGAAGTCGACGAATGCGTCGCCTTGCGCGGCGCGCGACCGGTCGCCTGGCTGCTCGACCACGCGCCGGTCGATGCGCGCTGGACGCTGGTGCATGCGACCCATCTCGACGCCGCCGAAGTGGCAGGCATTGCCCGCAGCGGCGCGACCGTCGCGATCTGTCCGACCACCGAGGCCAACCTCGGCGACGGTCTGTTTCCACTGCGGGCGTATCTCGATGCCGGTGGCGCCTGGGGCATCGGTTCGGATTCGCATATTTCGGTGTCGCCGGTCGAGGAGCTGCGCTGGCTCGAGTACGGCCAACGACTGGTCGCGCGACGCCGCAACATCGCCGTTGGCAGCGCCACGCCGAGCGTGGGCGCGACCCTGTTCGATGGTGTGCAGGCGAGCGCTGCCGCATCGACCGGCTTCACCTCGCGCGACGACGCCGTGGTCCTCGATGCGGCGGCACCGGTACTGGCTGGCGCGACCGCAGACGACGTGCTCGACCGTTGGGTGTTCTCCGGCAACCGGCCGCTGGTGCGCGAGGTGCACGTTGGCGGTCGCCGCCTCGTTGCAGACGGACGGCATGCGCTGCACGAGGGCGCCGCGCGCGACTACGCCGACGCGATGCGCCAGCTGCTGGGCGGCTAGCGCGGCGGCATGCGCACCGGGGCTGTCGGCACGCAGCGGCAGATGGATCTTGCGGTTGCGTGGCCCGATCCGCGCCGATGCCCGTGGGCGATTCCCGCGATGCATCCCGGCTGCGCGCATTCCGTCGTGCGATCCGGTGCGTTCGTCGCAAACCCCCGCGCGCCCGATGCCGGGCGAAGAGCATGGCAACATTCCAGACAGGAGGTCCTGACATGTTGCCGAACGCAATGACCCTCGCCGCGCTGCTCGCCATCAGCGGTGGCGCATCCGCGATGACCGACTCCGCGCTCGCGGAGACGGTCGACCGGCGCCTCGCAGGCGACCGCACCGGCGCGTGCTTCGCGGTCGCCGTGGTCGAGCGCGACGCGGTGGCCCGCGCCTACCGCTGCGCCGACGGCGCCGCGACGCCGCGCATCGGCGCCGACAGCGCGTTCGAGATCGGCTCGGTCAGCAAGACCATGACCGCCGCGCTGCTCGCCCAGCTGATCGAACAGGGCCGTGCCTCGCTGGATGATCCGCTCGCAAGCCTGCTGCCGGAGGGCACGCCGGTCCCGACCTTCGATGGCCAGCCGATCCTGCTGCGCCATGTCGTCACCCATACCTCGGGCCTGCCCGCGCTGCCGGCGCGGATGCAGGTCACCGATGCCGCCGATCCTTACGCCGCACTGACCCCGGAAGCGTTGCTGGCTTCGCTCGGCGACGTGACCCTGTCGCGCGCGCCCGGATCGCAGTTCGAATATTCGAATTTCGCCTCGATGCTGCTGTCCTACGCAGTTGCGCGCCGTGCCGGCCAGCCTCTGGAAGCCCTGTTGCAGGAACGCCTGTTCGCGCCGCTCGGGATGACCGGGGCGTATCTCGCGCAACCGCCGGCGCAGGTGCGCGCGGCGGCGGGCCATCTGCCCAATGGCGACGTGACGTCGGCCTGGACCATTCCCGGCGACATGGCCGGGGCAGGGGGCGTGCGTGCCACGCTCGACGACATGGTGCGCTACGTGCAGGCGCAACTCGGCCGTGCGCCCGGCGCCGACGCCGGGCCTGTGCTCGCGTCATTGCGGGCCACGCAGCAGCCGGTTTCGCAGCAGCCGCCGATGGCGATGAACTGGATGATCGTGCCGCTGGCCGGAAGGCAGGTGCTGATGCACGAAGGTGGTACTGGCGGTTTCTCGTCGCTGGTGGGGTTCGATCCGGTGCAGGGTCGCGGCGTGGTGGTGCTGTCGGATACCGCGCTGACCGCGCTCGGCGGACTTGGCGGGCTCGGCGCGCACCTGCTCGAGCCGTCGATGCCGGTCAGCCCGCCGCGCAGGCTGGCGACGCCGCCGGAGGAACTCGTCGATGCGCTGGTGGGCACGTGGCAGCTCGGCTCCGGCCTGCAGGTGGAACTCGCGCGCAGGGGCGATGGCCTGACGATCCATCCGGCGGGACAGCCGGTCTTCGAACTTGCCTATGACGATGCCGGCGATTTCTTTCCCGTGCGTTTCGATGCCCTGCTGTCGCCGAGGCGTGCATCCGACGGCAGCTACAGCTTCGTCTGGCACCAGGGCGGCGGCGCCATCCCGGCAACGCGGGTGCACGCGGCAGCGGAGCCCGCGCAAGGCCGGGCCGAGGCGGCGCCGGTCGCGGCGCTGTCGGAGTACGCGGGTGTCTATCCGCTGGCGCCGGGGTTCGCGCTGACGATCGACCAGGCCGATGGTCAGCTGCGCGCCCAGGCCACCGGGCAGGGTGCCTTCACGCTCACGCCGTCGAAGGCGGATGTGTTCGAAGCGCCTGCGTACGGCATCGAGCTGCGCTTCGAGCGCGACGCTTCCGGCGCGGTCATCGCGCTCGACCTGCACCAGGGCGGACGGGTCACGCGCGGCGAGCGCGACTGAGGCCGCGCAGTGACCGAGACCACGGTGCCGCTCTACCAGCCCTTGCCCGACAGTGTCGTCGTCGGCGGAAACCTGCTGTGGACCCGCTACCGGCGCTATCCGGTGTTCAGTCTGCCGTGGCTCGGTGGACGGATCCTGCTGTTCGGCAGCGTGATCGCGGTGTTCTCGCTGCTGACCCTGCTGGGCACCCTGCTGTCGCCGGCGAGCGTGCGCGGCGCGCTGACGGCGACGGCCTACACCTTCTTCGGCTTCCTGCTGATCACCACCGCCGGTCCCGCACTCGCCACTGCGGTCCGGCACATGCGCCTGCCGCTGGCCCGCGAACGCGTGGGTGTGGTGCTCGCACTGTGCACCGGCATCGGCGTGTCGTGGGTGGTGGATTCATGGGCGAGTGCGCGCATCAACGAATTCCTGGTCTCGGAGATGGGCAGGAGCGTCATCGATATCGACGCCGCGCGGCGCGAGGCGGGGAGCGCGGCGATGCAGGCGGTCTCGTTGGGGGTCCGCCTGCTCACCCTCGGGCTGATCTACGGCCTGCTGGGCGGCGGGGCGGCCTTGCGCGCGTACTTCCTCGAGCAGCGGCGCCTGTCCGAGAGCCGCCACCGCAGCGAACTGGCGCAGGCACAGTCCCAGCGCCGCGAGTCGGAGTTGCGGCTCGCGGCGCTGCAGGCCCAGGTGGAGCCGCATTTCCTGTTCAACACGCTGGCTTCGGTGCGTGCACTGGTGCGGCAGGACGCCTCGCGCGCGGAGGCCACGCTCGATGCACTGGTCGACTACCTGCGCACGACCATCCCGCGCCTGCGCGATGGCGAGGCCGGCCTGCGCGCGACGCTCGGCGACCAGCTCGACATCTGTGCGCGCTACCTCGAAGTGATGCGCCTGCGCACCGCCGATCGCCTGCGCTACACGATCGAGGCCGACGATTCGCTGCGCGCGCTGCCCTATCCGCCGCTGCTGTTGATCACCCTGGTCGAGAACGCGATCAAGCACGGCATCGAACCCAGGCCGGGCGCAGGTCACGTGTGCCTGCGTGCGTGGCGCGAGGCGGACCAGCTCTGCGTGGCCGTGACCGATGACGGCGCGGGCCTGCAGCCCGGCATCGGCGGCGGCATGGGGCTGGCCAACGTGCGCGAACAACTCGCTGCGCGCTATGGAGCGCGGGCGAGCCTGCGGCTTTCGGGCGCCGTCACCGGCGGCGCGCGCGCCGAAGTGCGCACGCCACTGGAGGGCGGATGAGCGCGAACACCTGCGTGACCGCGCTGCTCGCCGAAGATGAAGCGCCGCAACGTGCTGCGCTGCTCGCAATGCTCGAAGCCGCCTGGCCCGGGCTCGACATCGTGGCCGCATGCGAGGACGGCATCGTTGCGTTGCAGGCCACGGCCGAACACCGGCCGCGGGTCGCCTTCCTCGATATCCGCATGCCCGGCGTCGGCGGTCTCGATGTCGCCCGCGCAGTCGTTGCCGGCGGGGGGCTGGT
>Ga0233383_1000237_pt1 | contig 23303 bp, 23 predicted proteins | sample ElkDunMinimDraft_14_FD_191542 | JGI IMG/M metagenome (GOLD analysis project Ga0233383, IMG submission 191542) | Fecal eukaryotic communites from dung pellets of Tule Elk in California, USA - Elk Dung G16 | ecosystem: Host-associated > Mammals > Digestive system > Large intestine > Fecal | place...
CGCGCTGCTCTTCGGCGGCGCCCGGGTGGCCTTCGTCGACACCCCCAACGGCATCCCGGTGACCTTCGCCGAGCAGGCCGCCTGAGGGGACGTTTCCAGCGGCTGGGAAACCTTGACCGGCTTCTGGAGCGCCCCTAAAGTTACTCCGAAACAGTGTTCCGCTTTATGGAACACCTTTAGGGAATGAGGCAGAATTGCGCCCTCACGTTGAACTCATTCAAGAAGACGACTACGTCTGGCACGGCGCCGAGCTGCCCGGCGGTGAAGGTCGCGCCAGCGAGCGCCGCCTTTCTGTCGACGAAGAGGACGGCTCGTCGTCGCTTCGCGTCGATTTCCACACCGACTGGGGCCGGGGCCCGGGTATTCATCACGCCAACACCGAGTACTACGTGCTCGAAGGCTCGATGACCTACGGCGGAAAGCAAATCGGCAAGGGCGGATACGTCTACGCACCAAAGGGTGTGCCTACCGACGCGATCACTTTCGCCGAGGGCGCGCGGATCCTGCACTACCGCGAATACGGTGACGCCGGTTTCGACGCCGTCGACTCCATCAAGGCGCCCCGCTGGGAGAGCGCCCGCGAGGACATCATCGTCATCGACAGTGACGCGATGAAGTGGGACGCGGTGCCCAACCCGGGCCCGATGCCCGGCCTGTTCATCAAATACCTGCACGTCGACCCGGTGACCGGCTTCTACACCCGCCTGGTGCACGCCCAGCAGGGCTGGTCGGACCACCGCCTCGCGCACCACCCGTGCTACGAGGAGGCCTACACCACCCAGGGCCACATGGAGTACAACTTCGGCACCCTGGACCTGGGCACCTACTTCTTCCGGCCGGCGCGCGTCAAGCACGGCCACTTCACCACCATGGAGGGTGGCGCCACCTGGCTGCTGCGCTCCGACGGCGAACTGAAGAACTGGTACACCCAGAACGAGTGGGTCCGCTGGGGCGGCGACGGCGTCAACTACACCCCCGAGGGCCTCAACGAGGAGCCGCACCCGCCGACCCGCTGGTCGTCCTCCACCCACGACCTGGCGACCCCGTGGCGCTCCGAAGAGGACATGCGCCAGATGACCGCCTCGTGGCAGTTCCAGATCGACCAGGGGCAGCAGAACACGCCGATCAAGCACCAGGGCACCGGCGCCGACCCGTCGATCCTGGCCATCATGAAGGCGATGGACGCGGCCAACCTCCAGGGCGGCCACGGCGGTCACGAGCACAGCCACGACCACGACCACGACCACAGCCACGGCGACCACGACCACAGCCACGAGCCGGCCGAGGCCGCGCGCGAGGTCATCAACCTCGACTGGGGCTGGTCGGGCAAGGCCGTCGAGCACCGTGACGAGCGGACCGGCCCGCACGCCCACAACTGGGGCACCCGCGTCGACTGGAAGGACGGCGACCCGATCCCGGCGCCGATCATCTCCTCCCTGCCGGTGCGCAGCCGCTCCCGCGGCCGCTGGGACGGCGACGGTATGTGACCTGCACCAACGCTCCGCGACCCACGCCTGCGGGCGTGGGTCGCGGGGTTTGCGGGCCGCGGCCGCAGGCAGCCGGACGGCCCAGTGACAACAAAGGAGAAAGCTTGTGAACGGTCCGGCAGACAGCGCCTACGACGTGGTCGTCATCGGCGCGGGCACGGCGGGGATCCCCTGCGCGATCAGCGCCGCCCAGGGCGGCGCGCGGGTGCTGCTGGTGGAGAAGGACAGCCTGATCGGCGGCACCCTGCACATCTCCGGTGGCCACCTCGCCGCCGCCGGCACCCGCCGCCAGGCCGAACGGGGCATCGAGGACTCGCCCGAGGCACACCTGGACGACATCCGGCGCATCAGCCAGGGCACCGCCCGCGAGGACCTCATCCAGATCGTGGCGAGCAATGCCGCGCAGACCGTCGACTGGCTCGACGAGCGCGGGTTCGCCTTCGCGGCCGAGACGCCCCGCATCGTCTACGGCCACGAGCCGTACCACACGGCCCGCACCTACTACGGCCGCGACGAGGGAATGTCGATCCTGGAGGTGCTCCGCGCCGAACTGGAGAAGACCCAGGCCGGGCACGACCTCACCCTCTGGACCAACGCGCCGGTCACCGAGATCCGCCAGGACGACCAGGGCCGGGTACGGGGGGTCACCGTCTACCGCGAGGGTCGCGACGTCGAGATCGACGCGCCCTCGGTGGTGATCGCCACCGGCGGCTTCGGCTCCGAGCACGAGCTCTTCGAGGAGCTGGAGAAGTCGCCGCTGGTGTCGGCGGCGTACAAGGCCTCCACCGGCGACGGCATCCACCTCGGCATGGCCGCCGGCGCCGGCCTGCAGGGGGAGGGGACCTACCTGCCGACCTTCGGCGGGCTGCCCGACCCGCGTACGCCGGGACGGGCGAACTGGTCGGACCGGCAGCGGCTGACCAGCGAGCGTCCCCCGTTCGAGATCTACGTCAACGTCGAGGGGCGGCGCTGGGTCGCCGAGGACGAGCCCTCCATCGACGAGAAGGAACGGGCGCTGACGAAGATCACCGACCAGACGTTCTGGACGATCTTCGACGACGCCGCGCTGAGCCAGTCGACCGGCGCGATGGAGATGGTGGTCGGCGCAGAGCCGGACCAGGTGCGGGCCATGATGAACAACCGCCCCGGCCTGCACAGCGCCGACAGCATCGCCGAGTTGGCCGCCCTGGCCGGCATCGACGCGGCGAACCTGGAAGCCACCGTGGCCCGCTACAACGAGGCCGTCGCCACCGGCGTCGACGAGGAGTTCGGCCGCAAGCACCTGCCCGCGCCGATCGCCCAGGGGCCGTTCTACGCCATCCGCAACCACGCCATCACCCTGGTCACCTTCATGGGGCTCGACATCGACGGCACCTTCGCCGTACGCGACGAGGCGGGCGCGCGGATCCCCGGCCTCTACGCCGTCGGCGAGGTGATCGGCGCGGGCGCGACCTGCGGCAACAGCTTCTGCTCCGGCATGCTGGTGACGCCCGCGCTCACCTTCGGCCGGCTCCTCGGCGAGCGCCTGGCCCAGCAGGGCGCCTGACGATCCGCCCGACGCGGTGCCCTGCTTCCCACATGCAGGGCACCGCGTTCTCGGTTGCCGCCTTGGCAGGCGATCACGCCGAGACCCGCACGGATCTGCCCCTGCGTGACAATCCAAGCCGTCCCAGCGTCAGCTCTTCGGGATCGTGCAGCGTGGAGGGCGCAACCGCAGGTGATGTGGGGACACCAGCGGGCTGTCAGGCAGCGGTGTACAGGTAGGCCGTGATGTCAGTCGCGCCGTTTACCTTCCAGTCGAAGTTCGTCCTGGAACCCTTCGGGCAGGCTTTGGCGAGCGGGACTCTCGCGTCACCGGTGTTGGCAAAGGCCTTGACGTAAGCGCACTTGCCGTCTGCCTTGGTGTCTTCCACGAACCCTTCGATCCTGGCGTTGGTCCCGTTGGTGCAGCTGATGTTCCATGAAGCCGCTCCGCCGTCAACCGTGACATTGTTGAAGACCGCTCCGCATCCGGCCTGGATGCTGAACGAGGCGGGTAGGGTCTCCTCCGCTGCCGCAGCCGGGTTAGCGACTCCCAGTGTCGCCGATGCAGCGAGCGCCGCTGCGGCTGCCAGCCTGATGGCTTTTTGCTTGTTCACTTCGTAGTCCTTTTCTTCCGTCATTCAAATTGCTGTCCATAAAGCGGCGGGACCCGTGCGTTCGCCAAGCCTTGGCTATGAGACGGCACTAAATGGTAGGGGTATCGCAGTGTTGCGGCCCCGGCAACTGACGGCAGGAAATATATCGAGAGTGGACAACGTCTACAGCCCCGTGGCGCATGACCAAGATCACATTGACATCGCCGTTCGTCGTGATGCAGCGCAAGGAGTTCGCCCTGACGGGATGAGCGCGTGGAGCCGATGGACTTGATGACGCACGTGAGCGCGCAGGTTTTTCAGCAGCTCAGAAGCCTCGTGAAGGTGCGTAATCCAACGTGCCGCCTCCTTGACGTGTTGCCGCCGGGCTGCGCGACCTGGCCCACCCGCCGCAAGCCGGCGCTCGGCACCTCGAGCGGGTGCTTACCGGATAAGTAGTTACCTGGTAAGTTCTCGCGATGTGCTGAGAAACGCGGTGCGTTGGGGACTGTTGGCCCTCTTCGCTGATGGCCCCAAGTATGGATACCAGCTCCGAACGGAGTTCGACACGCGTACCGGCGGCAGCTGGGCGGTGAACGTCGGCCAGATCTACACCACACTGGATCGTCTTGTACGGGACGGGTACGTCTCATCTGCGGGCGACAGCAGGGATGGACTGGCGATGTACGAAATCACAGATCAGGGGCGGACAGCCCTGGAGTGCTGGTACGTCACCCCAATCACCAAGACGGATCGCCCACGCAGTGAACTGGCGATCAAGTTGGCGATGGCAACAGCCGACCCCCGTGTGGACATCGCCGTTGTAGTGCAGAAGCAGCGGACAGAGTCAATGCGACAGATGCGCGACTACACCGACCTGCGCAGACATGCCAACGACAGTGGCGATCTCATCTGGCCGCTGTTCCTGGACCATTTGATCTTCGCGCTCGAGAGTGAGATCCGGTGGCTTGATCACGCGGAGGCGATGGTACTGCGGCGCGAACAGATCCAACCGGCGTCCGACCTGACGCCCGCTGTCTCCGAGGCCCCCCTGTCAGGGCAGGTGCAGCGATGAGTGGCCTGGTGCTGCGGCTCACCGACGTCGAGCGGGTGTATCGCGCGGGCGAAGTGTCGGTGCGTGCGCTGGCCGGTATCAGCCTGAATGTTCGAGCGGGCGAACTTGTCGCGGTGATGGGGCCTTCAGGGTCGGGAAAGTCCACACTTCTGTCCATCGCCGGCGGTCTCGACACGCCTACGGCCGGCTCGGTTGAGGTTGAAGGGGTAGAGCTCGGCGGTCTGGGTCCAACGGAGGTGGCTCACCTGCGCAGGGACCGAATCGGTTATGTGTTTCAGGACTACAACCTGGTGACCGACCTGACCGCCGCGGAGAATGTCGCCCTGCCGCTGGAACTCGGCGGCACCGGAACACGAGCGGCCCGCAAGGCAGCTGTCAGTGCGCTGGACGAAGTCGGCCTTTCCACTGTCGCAGACAGGTTTCCCGACCAGCTGTCCGGCGGGCAACAGCAGCGCGTCGCAATTGCCCGGGCACTGGTGGGACAGCGACGACTGGTACTGGCCGACGAGCCGACCGGCGCTCTCGACTCGCAGACCAGCATCGCCGTGTTGAGGGTTCTGCGGGCGCGGATAGACGCCGGGGCGGCCGGCGTACTGGTCACCCATGAGGCGAGGTACGCCGGCTGGGCGGACCGCACCATCTTCCTTCGGGACGGTCGCCTGGTTGACGCAACGTCGGAGCGCGACGATCCGCAGCACCTGCTGAGTGAGTCATCGTGAACGGCCTGGTCAGCTCGTGGCGTGTCGCGCTTCGCATCGCACGTCGCTCCGCGCTCCGCCATCGGGGACGAAGTGTGCTCATCATGCTGATGCTGTTCATTCCCACGTACGCGGCTACAGTCCTGCTGACCGGTTGGAGCAACCTCAGCGGTACTTCCGCGCAGGAAACCACGTTCACCATGGGCCGCGCCGATCTGATCGTCGAGTCCGACGACCGCGCCGAGATTGCGGCCACGCTCCCCCCGGGCAGCCACACCACGCTGTTGGTTCAGGCCCGCACCGTGGTCCAAGGCCCCGACGGGCCGCGAGTGTCCGAGTACGAAGCGACCGACTTGACTGATCCGATCAACAACGGTCGGTACGTACTCCGGGCCGGGCGCGCCCCCGGCGGGCCGGCCGAAGCGGCAGTGACCCGGGCGATGGCGAACGAACTGGGGCTGGGACTGGGTAGCCGTGTCACCGCCGGGATGCCACAGCGGGACCTCACCGTGGTCGGGTTGATCGACTGGAGCCGGTCGCTGCGCGCATCCGGGCTGATCGTTCCATACGATGCCCCGCTGTCCTCGGCACGCGCCAAGCTGATGGTGGAGTTGCCCGGCGGCGTTGAATGGTCGCCGGCACGCCTGAGCCCCGGTGTCGGCAGCGTCTCGGTCCTGTCCCGCGAGCAGATGGCCCCGACTGCCGCTGAGCGCCGGATAGCGGCGGCCGGCGCGCTGCTCGTGGCCAGCTTCGCCGGTGCGCAGATCGTCCTTCTCGTAGGGGCGGCCTTCACGGTCGGCGCTGCGCGGCAGCGCCGGGAATTGGCCCTTGTGGCCGCCGCCGGCGCGACGATCCGGCAGGTCAGCCGGATCGTCGGTGCCGGCGGTCTGCTGCTCGGGATCATCTCCGCAGGCGCAGGCGTGATCCTTGGTCTATTGACCTTTGCCGCTGCCGGCTCGTCCATGGAACGCATCGCGGACCACCCGCTGCTCGACGTGTCGATCCCCGCCTGGCAGTTGGCGGGAGCCGCCGGGCTCACGCTGTGCCTCGCGACCCTGGCGGCCCTGCTGCCCGCCCGTGCCGTCCGAAAGCGTCCCGTACGCGGCGCTCTGGGTGGTCAGCGGGATCAGTCGCGCCTGGATGTTGTCGGCGTGGTGTCGGGCGCGATCCTGATCGCTGTCGGAACGGCAGCGTTACTGATCTCCGGTAACCCGGAGGGCCGGTCGGAAGCGCTCGCGGCCGGCGGCATCGCCCTACTGCTCGGCATCGTCGCCTGCACGCCAGCGTTCGTGCAGGCGATCGGACGCCTCGCCGCCGGGCTGCCGATGCCGGCCCGGCTGGCACTGCGCCACGCCGTACGGCACCGGCTTCGCACCGCCGCAGCGATGGCGGCGGTGATCGCCGCTGTCGCAGGCAGCGTCGCGCTCGCGTTGGCCGGCTCGGCGCGCGGTGAGGCGGTTCCCACGCGGCTGGATGCCCGGCCCGGACAGGTGCTGGTGCCAGTCGACGCCGCCGAATTGCTGAGTCCATCGGAGCGGGAGCGTTTGGCGGCTACCCTGCCGGCACGCGCTGTCGTCACGATTCAGGCTGCCACCAACGTCCACGCCAACGTGGCGTATCACAGCTTGCCAGGTGGGCCCACCGATTCCACGGCGCTGACCGCCGCCGAGCAGCGGGACATCGCCGTCGGTGGGGCTGAGCTCATCCGACTCGTGACCGGCCGCGCCGCCACCACCCCGGAATTGGCTGCCCTCGACCGGGGAGACGCTGTTGTCTTCAACGACACGCTGGCAGCGAACGGCCGTGTCATCCTGTCGTCCAAAGACCAACCACCGACATCATTGCCGGCCGTCGTGGCCGCCCGTCGGGACTACTTCACCAAACTCCCCGGTCTGGTCATCTCGCCCGCTACCGCGCAGCGACTCGGGCTGGAGATTCGGCCCCGGCTAATGGTCGTGGACACCACTCGTGTGCCGAACAGGACGGAACTCGCCAGCGCGGACGCGGTGCTGCTGCAAGCGCAACTCCGTGCCGCCAACCCGCCCGGGTCGCCGGTCACCGTCAAAGCAGTGGCGGCGGACAAGCCGACCCGCGAGGTGACGACGATGTTCTACCTTCTGGTCGCAGTGAGCGTCCTGGTCACCCTCGTGGCCAGCACTGTGGCGGTCGGACTGGCAGCAACGGAGCTTCGTCAAGATCTGACGACCATGGCTGCGGTCGGCGCCACACCTCAAATCCGCAGGCGCATCGCGGCGGTGCAAGCCCTGGTCATCGTCGGCGCCGGTGCCGTTCTCGGCCTCATATCCGGAATCGGCCCCGCAGCGGCCTACGTCGGTTACAGCGTCGAACTCCGCTGGCATGTTCCGTGGCTCGCACTGATGGCCATCGTGCTCGGTCCGCCTGTCCTTGCGACCGTCGTCGCGCGCGGCTTGATGCGCGGCGAGTATTCCCTCGTCAGACGTCCCACCTGAGCTGGGGCCTCCGGCCCTCGGCAAGGCGGCCAAAGCAGCTCGCGGGAACACCCTCGGAACCTCCGACGGTGTTCTCGCGAGCCCGGCGAGGCGACGCCGACGACCGTAGCGCCGCGCGGCATATGCCGCTGGGCCCGTCCGCGGCTTCCAGCGGGCAGTATGGGTCGATGCTCACCGCCCGGCGGCTGCCAGCAGGCGTACCGAGCGAGGTGGATCCACGCGACGCCCATGACTCGACGAGGTGCAGACGGCCGTAAACCTCACCGGTCGCGCAGTGCCGCGTCCAGTCTGACCATGAGGAACGCGGCTACTGCCGACGGGAACGGGCGGATACCGCCGCAGCACGTCGACCAGGACCGGCGTGGCCCGAACCCGGGCTCCGGCGACCACTGGCTCGCCGGCGGCGGGATCGTCAGTGGCGCGCAGTTCGGCGATCCGGGCGGCGTTCGCGGCGGCGCGGAGGATGTGGCCGACCTGGTGGGCTTTAGTTTCGCCGTACGCGACGAGGCGGGCGCGCAGATCCCCGGCCTCTACGCCGTCGGCGAGGTGATCGGCGCGGGCGCGACCTGCGGCAACAGCTTCTGCTCCGGCATGCTGGTGACGCCCGCGCTCACCTTCGGCCGGCTCCTCGGCGAGCGCCTGGCCCAGCAGGGCGCCTGACGACGCGGAACGTGACGCCCTGCCTCCGGGACAGGGCGTCACGTTCCCGGTTCGGCCCGGCAACGTCGCGGCGTCCCGGGACGTCGGGCAGGACGTGCACGCGATCGGGCCCCGGAAGTGCAGCCGGTCTCACTTCTCGCGCAGCGCCGCGTCGAGCCCGGCCATGAGCGCCGCGACGCGGCTGCGGCCGGCGGGCGCGGGCGGGTACCGCCGCAGCACGTCGATCAGCTCCGGCGTGGCCCGGGCCCGTGCCTCGGCGATCACCCGCGTTCCGGCGGCGGGATCGTCACCGGCACGCAGTTCGGCGATCCGGGCGGCGTTCGCGGCGGCGCGGAGAATGTGCCCGACCTGGTGGGCCTTCGCGATCGGGTGCAGGTAGGCGGCGGAGGCGGCGTCCCCGGCGGCCTGGGCGGCGAGCCGGGCCGCTTCGCCGCCGGCCTCCCGGGCCGCGCGGTGCGCGTCCATCGAGGTGACCCGCTGCAGCCGCGTCCGGGGCGCGCCCTCGACGAACTCCCACGCCGCCGCCAGCGCGGCCCGGGGCCGCGGGTCACCCGGGTGGGCCTCCTCGTAGACCGGCAGCACCTGCTGGGCGGTCCCGGCGACGTAGCGGGCCACGGTCCGCAGCTCCTCCGCGGTCAGGGTGAAGTCACCGGTCACGCGAGAGCACCTCGTCGACGAAGGCGATCTGGTCGGCGGCGACCCGCTGCCGCAGCCCCGCGTCGGTGTAGAAGGAGAAGTGCGTGCCCGGATAGTGCCGCAGCCGCCCCTGCGGCGCCCGTCGCGCCAGCCGGCTGCTCAGCTCCTCCGGCGACTCGGCGTCGTCGGCGGCGAGGCAGACCAGCAGCGGCACCCGCAGCCGGGCGGCCGACTCCTCCGGCCGGTAGCGCATCATCGGCCACGTCGCCCGGGGCGCGACCTGGTTGCGCCAGAGCGAGCCGCCGGCCGAGAGCGTGCCGATGTGCTCCTTCGCCTCGGCCGCGTTGGTGATCGCCACCTCGCCCGGCTCGCCGACCAGCGGAATGTAGTGCGGGCTCAGCCCCAGCCGGCCCCGCAGCGCGTCCCACCCGATCGCGCTCAGCAGCCGCAGGGTGTACCCGGTGGACCGCCCCTGCACCTTGCGCGGGAAGCCGTTGAACGGGATCTGCGCCACCACGGCGGCGATCCGCGGGTCGTCGGCGGCGACGGTGATCGCGTGGGCGCCGCCGAGGGAGTTGCCCCAGAGCACGATCCGGTCAGAATCGACGGCGTCGTCGGCCCGGGCGAAGGCCACCGCCGCCCGTACGTCGGCGAGCTGGCCGTCGATGTCGACGACCTGACGCGGCTCGCCCTCGCTGCGGCCGAAGCTGCCGTAGTCGAAGACCAGGGCGGCGAGTCCCGCGGCGGCGAAGGTCCCGGCCCAGCCGAAGAGGCGGTCCATGGTGCTGCCGAAGCCGGAGCACATCACCACGCACGGCACCGGCCGCGCCGCCTCCGGCCGGAACAGGCGGCCGGCCCGCCGGCCGCCGTCACTGGAGAACTGGACATCGACTTCGGTGAACGCGTCCATGCCCCGACGGTAGCGCGGAGGCGCCGGGTCCCGGTGTCCCCGCGCAGCGGCCGGCCCCGCTCACCACGAGCGGGGCCGGTTGCGGTCAGCGGGAGTAGTCGTAGAAGCCGCGGCCGGACTTGCGGCCGAGCAGGCCGGCCTGCACCATCCGCAGCAGCACCGGCGGGGCGTAGTGCAGCGGCTCCTTGAACTCCTCGTACATCGCCTCGGAGATCGCCTGGATGGTGTCCAGGCCGATCAGGTCGGCGAGCTTGAGCGGGCCCATCGGGTGGGCGCAGCCCAGCTCCATGCCCCGGTCGATGTCCTCGACGCTGGCGAAGCCGGAGTCGTACATCCGGATCGCGGAGAGGATGTAGGGCACCAGCAGCGAGTTGACGATGAACCCGGCCCGGTCCTGGGAGCGGATCACCGTCTTGCCGAGCACCTGGGCGGCGAAGCCCTCGGCCGCGGCCGAGGTCTCGTCGGAGGTGAGCAGCGACGGCACCAGCTCCACCAGCGGCTGCACCGGCGCGGGGTTGAAGAAGTGCACGCCGATGACCCGGTCGGGGCGGCTGGTCGCCATCGCCAGCTTCATGATCGGGATGGAGGAGGTGTTGCTGGAGAGGACCGCCTCCGGGTCGGTGACGATCTTGTCGAGGCGGGTGAAGAGGTCGAGTTTGATGTCCTCGCGCTCGATGACCGCCTCGAAGGTCAGCTGCCGGTCGGCCAGGTCGTCCAGGTCCGAGGTGTAGCGGATCCGGCCCAGCGTCTCGGCGTGCTCCGCCTCACTGATCTTGCCCTTGGCCAGGGCCTTGCCCAGCGACGCCTCGACCCGCTTGCGTCCGGCCGCGGAAGCCTCGGGGGAGACCTCGTACGAAATCACATCGCAACCGCTGCGGGCGCAGACCTCGACGATGCCCGAACCCATCAGGCCGGCGCCGAGCACACCTACGCGTTTGTTGTCGTTCATCATTGCTGTCCCTTTTTCGGTTCGTGCGCGGACTCTGGCGGAGATCAGCCGACGACTGTCTCGCCGCGGATCAGCGACTTCGCGACAACAGTACGCAGGATGTCGTTGGTGCCCTCACCGATGCTCATCAGGATGGCGTCACGGTAGAGGCGCTCCACCTCGAACTCGGTGGAGTAGCCGTAGCCGCCGTGCACCTTCATCGCGTCGATGGCCGCCTCCAGCGCCACCTCCGAGCAGAAGATCTTCGCCATGCCGGTCTCACCGTCGGCGCGGCCGGACTTGACCGCGTCCGCGGCCCAGTACGCCATCAGCCGCGCCGCCTGCAGTTGCGTGGCGACCTGGGCGAGCTTGAGCTGGATGGCCTGGAAGTCGGCGATCGGCCGGCCGAAGGCCTTGCGCTGCTGGGCGTAGGCCAGCGCCTCGTCGTGGGCGCGCTGGGCGATGCCGACCGAACGGGCGGCGATGTTGACCCGGCCCCACTCCAGCGCCGAGAGGACCTGCTTCATGCCGATGCCCTCGACGCCGCCGAGCAGCCGGTCGGCCGGCACCCGCACGTTGTCCAGCAGGATCTCGCAGCTCTCGGTGCCCTTGTAGCCGAGCTTCGGGATGTCCTTGGTGACGATGAAGCCCTCAAGGTCGGAGTCGATCAGCAGCACGCTCATGCCCTTGTGGGCCGGCGTCGCGCTCGGGTCGGTCTTGACCAGCACCGGCAGCGGGTTCGCGTACCGGGCGTTGGTGATCCACATCTTCGAGCCGTTGACCACGTAGTGGTCGCCCTCGAGCCGGGCGGTGGTGCGGATGCCCTGCAGATCGGTGCCGGCGTCGGGCTCGGTCAGGCCGATGCCGGTACGCCGCACACCGGTCGCCAGCTCCGGCAGGTACGCCTGCTTCTGCTCCTCGGTGCCGTGCATGGCGATCATGCGGCAGGCCAGCGAGTGGCTGCCCAGGATGCCGGCGATCCCCATCCAGCCCCGGGCGATCTCCTCGAAGACCAGCGCGAACGAGACCGGGTCCAGGTCCAGGCCGCCGTACTCCTCGGGGATGGTGATGCCGAACAGGCCCATGTCGGCCATGCCCTTGACGATCTCGGTCGGGTAGCGGCCGGACTGCTCCCACTCCCGCGCCACCGGGATGATCTCCCGGTCGACAAAGTTGCGCAGCAGCGCCCGGAACTCGCGCTGGTCCTCATCGAACTTGAAGTCCACGTCGTACCTCTCGTCGGTGGGCGCGCGTGCGCCCGGGGAAAGTCAGTCGGCAGGGGTGAAGACCGGCAGGGCGCGCCCGTCGGGAAGGTCGACCCAGGCCACCCGGACCCGGTCGTCGATGTGCCACACCTGCGCGTCGGCGCCTTCGAGGCGGGTCAGCAGCAGCACCCCGCAGTCCAGGCGGACCCGGGCGATCACGTACGGCACCGCCAGGTCCTTGCGCGGCGCGCGGTGCACGACGGTGAAGGAGTCGACGACGCCGGCCCCGGTGTCGTCGCGCCAGACCAGTGCACCGGTCTCGCCGCAGCCGGTGCAGACCCCGCGCGGCGGGTGCTGCACGGCGCCGCAGGACTCACAGCCCTGCACCACGAGCCGGTGTTCCCGGGTGGCGTCCCACCAGCCCGCGGTGATCTCGTCGGCCGGCGGAACATCCGGCGCGCTCATCGAGTCGATCACGGCTCTACCCCCAGAACGACGGTGGCGTGGGTGGAGAGGATGCCGCCGGTGCCGTGGGCCAGCGCGTGCCGGGCCCCGGGCACCTGCCGGTCCCCGGCCTCGCCGCGCAGCTGACGCACCGCCTCCACCAGCAGCAGCACCCCGTACTGGCCGGGGTGGCAGTAGGAGAGGCCGCCGCCGCTGGTGTTGAGGGCCAGCCCGCCGCCGGGGCGGATGTTGCCGTCGGCGATCAGGTCCAGCGCCTCGCCCGGGCCGCAGAGCCCCAGCGCCTCCAGGGTCAGCGCGACGGTGATGGTGAACGAGTCGTAGACCTCGAAGACGTCGATGTCGCCGATGCCCAGCCCCGCGCGGGCCAGGGCGTCCTGGGCGGCGCCGGCCGCGCCGCTGACGGTCAGGTCCGCCACCGCGGTCATCGAGGTGTTGGTGGTGCGCTCGCCGTAGCCGAGCACGTGCACCGGCTTCTTCGCCAGGTCCCGGGCGCGTTCGGCGCTGGTGAGCACCACCGCGCCGCCGCCGTCGGTGACCAGGCAGCAGTCGCCGGCCGTCAACGGGCTGGAGATCATCGTCGAGCCGAGGACGTCGTCGACGCTCAGCGGCCCGGCGCCGTACCGGAACGCCTTGGGGTTGAGCAGCGCCCACTCGCGGGCGGCGACCGCCACCTCGGCGAGCTGCGCCCGGGTCTTGCCGTAGACGTGCAGGTACCGCTGCGCGGCCATCGCGTAGTACGACAGCGGGAACAGCGGCGCGTACGGCGTCTCGAACTGCGCCTCGGGGGTGTGGTTCTCCAGCACCCCGGCCAGCGAGCGGGACTTCGCCGACCGCTGGTTGGAGGCGAACGAGATCACCACCACCTCGGCCTGCCCGGCGGCGATCGCCTGCGCGGCGCGCGCCACGAACATCTCGAACGCCGACCCGCCAGCGTACGTGGAGTCCGTCCAGCGCGGCGTCAGCCCGAAGTGGTCGGCGAGCTGGGTGGCGGAGAAGCGGGAGACGCCGGTGGTGGCGATGCCGTCGACGTCGCTGAGCTTGAGCCCGGCGTCGGCCAGCGCCCGGGTCACCGCCTGGGTCTGCAGGCCGAGGATGGAGGCGCCGGTGACGCCGAGATCGCACTCGGCGGCACCGACGATCGCGACCCCGCCGCTCATGCCGCGCCCAGCCCGTCGGCGCGTCCCAGCAGCACGGTCGCGCCGGCCTTGGCGACCGCGACCCGGGTCTCCTGCCCGTCGGCGTCGACCACCACCACCCGCTGGGTCACCACGACCTGGTCGTCGCCGGCCTCGGTGACGGTCCCCTCACAGCGGATCGTCTCACCGGCGAAGACAAGCGCCTTGAAGGTGAAGTGCAGCTTGCGCACGAAGCACTGCGGCCCGAGCCAGTCCTGCAACTGCTCGGTCAGCAACGCCCCGAAGACCTGCCCGTCTACCACCGCGGCCGGCAGCCCTTTGCGTTCCAGGAACGCCGGGTCGTAGTGCATCTGGTGCCAGTCCCAGGTGGCGCCCGCGTACGCCACCATGTCGGTGAGCGTGATGGTGCGGGTCAGCTCGGGAACGGTGTCGCCGACGCGGGGCGTCATGAGTTGCCTCCCAGGGCGACGAAGATGATCGTCTCCTCGTTGGTGGCCAGCAGCTCGCCGTGCTGGTTGGTGTAGGTGGCCCGGGAGGCCACGATCAGCATGTCGGTGCCCGACCCGGTGCGCTTCTCGGTCATGTCGGCGATCTCCCACGTCGCGGTGACCACGTCCTCGGGGCGGATCCGGCGGAAGAACTCGTACGAGTTGCCGCCGCGCACGGTGCGGGTCCCCGGCAGCTCCAGCCCCCAGGTGTGCCCGGCGTACCCCTCCGGGTCGCGGGCGATGTTGGCGTACTGGTTGGTCTCGCAGATCAGCGTCGGCGGGGCGGTCACCCCGGCCAGCCCGTGGGCGCGGGCGTACTCCGGGTCGGAGTAGAGCGGGTTGTCGTCGCCGATCGCCAGCCCGAAGTAGCGGCCGGCGGCGGCCCCGAACTCCTCCGGAGCGGTGTAGACCCGGCGCTCGCCGATGCGGGCGCGCAGTTCGTCGGTGAGCAGTCCCATCAGGCGGCCTCGGCGGGGTAGAGGGCGGTCGGGAAGACCTCCAGCAGGAACTCCGGGCGGAGCAGGTCGGCGCAGATGGCGCCGGTGGAGGCCGGCCACGGGGCGGTCAGCAGCCGCTCGCGGACCGGGGCGACGACCCGGTAGTTGCGCAGCTCCCGCTCCACGCAGAACTCGATGGTCGAGAGCAGGTGCTCCGGGCCGAGGCCGGCGTACTTGAGCAGGTGCAGGATCGCGCCGTAGGTCACCTCGGCCTGAGCGGCCAGGTCGCCGGGGTGCAGCGCCTGCTGGGTCTCCATGTCCAGGGCGGCGAAGCCGGACATGAACAGCGTCCGGCCGGCCTTCACGCCCGGGGCGTAGGTGAGGGTGTCGTAGCGCGACCAGCCCGGGTTGACCAGCTCCAGCGGGTGCCGGGAGGCGGTCACGTCGATGGCGACGAGCTGCTCCGGGTGGTGCAGCCGGCTCATCAGGATGCCGCCCGCGCCGGGGTAGACCCCGCCCTTGCCGAGCAGTTCCTTCCGGACCCGGTGGGTCTTGCGGTACACCTCCCGGGTGCCGGGGGTGGAGTAGTCGTAGGTGGTGACCGCGTTGTCCAGCGAGAGCCCGACCTGGCGCAGCAGCACGTCGGCCTGCTCCAGGCAGTAGCGGTACTGGCCGACGAAGTCGCCCGGCGCGACGATGTCGCCGTCTGCGTCGATCGGCACCATCGTCGGCAGGTGCACCGTCCCGTCGTGCCCCTCGACGATCGCCGAGGGGACCCAGGTGCCGGGGGCGCGCTCCTCGCTGGCGGCCAGCAGCCGCGTCCCGCCGCCCTTGGTCGCCCGCAGCTCCACCTCCAGGAAGGCCGTCGAGCGCACCAGCCGCTCCACCACGACCGTGGTGATCGTCGGCTGGTGGTCGCCGAAGAGCTCGGCGCGGACCGCGGCGGCCTCCGCGTAGTGCGGCAGCCCGGAGAGGGTGACGTTCTCGGTGATGTGGGTGACGTCGGAGAGGGACAGCCCCGCCCCCGCCACGATGGTCAGCACCTTCTCGTACGCGGTGCGGGCCTGCTCGCGCATGGTCCCCTCGACGCGCATCTTGCCGATCGCCGGGTCGAACTTCGCCGCGGTGTGCCCGGAGGTCCAGGCGTGCTCGCCCTCGGCGAGCCCCAGGCAGAAGGTGAACCCCTCGTACGGGAACCAGTGGAAGTCCGCGGGCTTGATCGCTTCCAGTGCCATGTGGTCAGTCTCCGTGTTCGGTGTGGGCGGCAACCGCGGCGGCGCACCCGCGGATGAGGTCGGTCAGGTCGGGGGCCGAGTCCAGTTCGGTGACGGCGCGCACCAGCTCCGGCGCGGGCCGCCCGACGTTGGTCTCGAACTTGGTCACCAGGGCCGCGTCGGTGAGCGGGGCGCTGCCGCCGCCGGGGCTGCGGTCCACGTGCCCGGTGACGCGCCGGCCGTCGGTGAGGGTGATCGTGACGTCGCCGGGGGCGTCGGCGGCGACCACGCCGGGAGCCGTCGCCACGTCCCAGGTGACCCGGGCCGCCAGGGCGGCGATCTCCGGGCGGGCCAGCGACTCCTCGGCGAAGGTGTCCACGCCGACGCGGCCGTCGGCCAGGACCGCGCCGACGCACCACGGCAGCGAGAACTTCGCCGCGTACGCGCTCGCCGGGCGGGTCAGGTCCCGGCCGGTGTCGCAGACCACCGACGCGGAGTCGGGGTGCACCACGGCATGCACGGCGGCGACCTGGTCGGAGGTGAACCCGTGGCGTTCCATCGCGTCCAGCACGGCCGCCATGGTGGCGTGTGAGAGCTGGCAGGCCGGCCAGGGCTTGATGCCGATGGCGGTGGTCTCCCACCGCTGCCCGAGCCCGGCGGTGATGCTGCCCGGGTCGGTGGTGCCGGCGGCGAGGGCGTCGTAGACACCGTGCGGCCCGTCGAAGACCGTCTCCGGTCCGGTCGCCCCGGCGGCGGCGAGCCGGGCGGCGATGATGCCCGCCTGGGAGGCGAAGCCGGGGTGCAGCTGCTTGGTGGAGGCGCCGGTGCCGAGGAACGCGAGCAGGCCGCCGGCCTGGCTGCCGGCGATGCCGAGCGCGTCGGCGGTGCGGGCGGCGTCGAGCCCCATCAGCCGGGCGGCCACCACCGCCGAGGAGAAGACCCCGGCGACCATGGTGGCGTGCAGGCCGCGGGCGTGGAAGCCGTGCGGCGCGGCGGCGGCGACCCGGCAGGCGGTCTCGTAGCCGGCCACGGCCGCGGTGAGGACCGCCGCGCCGGAGGCGCCGCGCTCCTCACCGACGGCCAGGGCGGCGGGGAGCACGACCGCGGTGGCGTGCACCAGGCCACCGGCGTGGGTGTCGTCGAAGTCCAGGGCGTGCACCAGCGTCCCGTTGGCCAGTGCCGCCGCCGACGCGCCGAGGCGCTCGGCGGTGCCCAGGATCGTCGACTCGGCCGGGCCGCCCAGCCCGCGGGCCACCGTCAGCGCGGGCGTCGCCGCGCCGGTGCGGACCGCGGCCAGGGCGGTGCCAAGGCCGTCGAGCAGGTGCCGGGCGGCGGCGGCCCGCACCGGCGCCGGCGCGCTGATCTCACCGGTGGCCCACTCGGCCAGCTCCCGCGCGATCATCGCCTCAGGCCTCCACGGCGCCGAAGGCGCCCTGCTGCTTCAGCTCGCTGACCCGCTCGTCGTCGAGGCCGAGGATGTCGCGCACCACCAGGTCGAAGTCCTCGTTGCGCAGCGGCGCCCGCCGGTACGTCGGGGTCTCGTTGCCGACCCGCACCGGGGAGGCGACCTGGGTGACGGTGCCGAAGCGCGGGTGCTCGGTCTCGACGATCAGGTTGCGGGCCAGGGTGTGCTCCTCGCGCAGCGCCGCCGGCACGTCGTTGATCGGACCGCAGGGGATCGCGGCCGGGTAGAGCACCGACAGCCACTCGTCGACGGTGCGCTTCTGGAAGATCTCCTCCAGCTGCGCCAGCAGCTCCACGCTGTTGCGCTGCCGGCCGGCGAACGTGCCGTACGGCGAGTCCGGCTGGGCCCACTCCGGGTGCCCGACCACCTCGGCCAGCCGCGCCCAGAACTTCTCCTTGGCGCAGCCGACGACCAGCCACCCGTCGGAGGCCTCGAAGGCCTGGAAGGGCACCAGCGACGGGTGGGCGGAGTGGCGGGTACGCACCGGGGTGAAGCCGGCGTTGAGGTGCCAGGTCGCCGGGTAGGTCAGCATCCCCATGGCGGTGTCGTAGAGGCTGACGTCGCAGTCCATGCCGACACCGTCGCGGCGGGCGGCGTGCAGCCCGGCCAGCAGCGAGATCGCGGCCACGAAACCGCCGGAGTAGTCCACCAGCGACAGGCCGGACTTGGTCGGCGGGCCGTCGGGCTCACCGGTGAGGTCCATCCAGCCGGCCAGGCCCTGCAGCACGTAGTCGTAGCCGGGCTCCTTGGAGCGCGGCCCGGTCATCCCGAAGCCGGTCAGCGAACAGCAGACGATCTTCGGGTTGATGTGCTTGAGGTCGTCGTAGGTGATGCCGATCTTCTTCGGCACGTCGCCGCGCAGGTTGGAGTAGACGACGTCGCTGACCTTGACCAGCTCCTCGAAGACCTGCCGCCCGGCGGGGGTGGAGAGGTCCAGGGAGAGGCTGCGCTTGTTGCGGTTGAAGGTCTCGAAGAAGAGCGAGTCCTCCTCCTCGCCGTAGGGCGGGACGTAGCGGCCGACGTCGCCGCCCATCCGCGGGTCCTCGATCTTGATGACCTCGGCGCCCAGGTCGGCCAGGTGCACGCTGCCGAACGGGCCGGCGCCGTACTGCTCGACCGCGATGATCCGCACGTCTTCCAGCGGCTTCATGCCTTGCCTCCAGTGAGCTCGGCGATCAGGGCGATGATCTCGTCCTGCGCCTTGCGGGTCTCCGCGGCCTCGATGCCGTGGGTGGGGGGACTGAGCTTGACCGAGTCGGCCCTGCCCTCGTACGCGGCGATCTGCGCGGCGACCTGGTCGCGGTCGCCGACCAGGGTGAGCGCCTCGACCATCTCGTCGGTGACGGAGTCGGCGAGGTAGTCGGCGCCCCGGCCGGCGCGGAAGGCGTCGATGACTGCCTGCTGCTGCTCGCCGAGACCGTGGAACTCGAAGAAGTCGGCGTAGGTGCGGACGCTTGCGTAGAAGCCGACCAGGCCGGCGACGCGGCGGCGGGCCTGGGCCGGGTCCGGGTCGACCGAGCAGCAGGCGGAGACCACCACGTCCAGGTCGGCGCGGGTCTTGCCCTCGGTACGGCCGATGCCGGTTTCCAGCTCCGGCAGGATCCGCTCGGTCAGGTAGCGCGGCGAGCAGAGCTCGTGGCTGATCCAGCCGTCGCCGATCTGCCCGGCCAGGCGGGTCATCGCCGGCCCCATCGCGGCCAGGTAGACCGGGATCCGGTCGCGGACCACCGGGAAGGGCCGCTCGTAGCCGCGGATGCGCATCGGCTCGTACTCGCCCTCCAGGGCGATCTCGTCGCCGCTGGTGCAGGTCGCGATGAACTCGCGGATGTTGCGGACGGTCTCGCGCAGGTGCCCGACCGGCTTGCCCCACTGGGCGTTGTGCCAGTTCTCGTTGAGCCGCTGCACGCCGCTGCCGAGCCCCAGCACGAACCGGCCGCCGGAGATCTCGTCGATGTCGAGGGCTTCCAGGGCGGTGACCATCGGGCTGCGGGTGAAGGCCAGCGCGATGGCGGTGCCGACCCGTACGGTGCTGGTGGCCTGGGCCAGGGCGGCGGCGGTGACGGTGGCGCTGCGGTGCAGTTCCGGCACCCAGACCGTCTCGGCGCCGGCGGCCTCGGCCCGGCGGGAGACCTCGGCGAGCTCGGCGAGCGTCTCGCCCCAGGGGGCGTAGGTGATGCGCATGCGGCTGGTCACTTCCCGTCGACGGTCAGGGGACGCTCGGCGGTGGGGAAGGTGTCGGCGAGCTGCTCGGCGCCCCGCTTGTAGACGTAGAAGGTGCGCTTGAAGGAGCAGACCTCCTTGCCGTCCTGGTTCAGGGTGCGGGTGCGCACGGTGACGATGCCGGCGTGCGGGCGGCTGCCCGACTCGCGCTTCTCCAGCACGATCGACTCGCTGAAGAGGGTGTCGCCGGCGAAGACCGGGTTGGTCATCCGGATCTCGTCCCAGCCGAGGTTGGCGAAGGCGTTCTGGGTGATGTCGGTGACGCTCTGACCGACGGCGATGGCGACGGTGAAGGTGGAGACCACCAGCGGCTTGCCGAACTCGCTCTTCTTGGCGTACTCGCTGTTGAAGTGCATCTGGTTGGTGTTCATCGTCAGCAGCGTGAACCAGGTGTTGTCGGCCTCGCTGACGGTGCGCCCCAGCGGGTGCTGGTAGATGTCACCGATCTCGAAGTCCTCGAAGAACCTGCCCTGCCAGCCCTCTTTGACGCCCATGTCCCTGCCCTTCCGCGCGCGGTCCGATGACGCGAACCTAAATGTCTGACATATTGTTGTCAACGCTTTCGGAACACCGTTCCACAGAGCGAGCCAGCTGGCCACGGCGGGCCGGGGATATGTCAGACTCAGCAGAACCGGCAGCGCACCGCGGGTGCGGCCCGGTCCGCCGGAAGCAGGCGCGACGGCCTCATGGCGTACGGCAGGAAGAGGCGAAACGATGACCACACCGGACGTGTCACCGTCGCCGGCGCTGCCCGTGCAGAAGGTCCGGCCCGCCTACCAGCAGGTCGCCGACCAGCTGCGTGAACTGGTGATGCGCGGCAAGCTCGCCCCGGGCGACCGGCTGCCCGCCGAGAGCGAGCTGGCCGCCATCTTCGGCGTCAGCCGCAGCACCGTCCGCGAGGCGCTGCGCGCCCTGACCTCCCGCGACCTGCTGGTGACCGTCCGGGGCACCACCGGCGGCACCTTCGTCGCCCGGGTCCAACCCCACCAGGTCAGCGACTACCTGGAAGCCAGCATCGGCCTGATGTCCGGCGACGGCATGAGCGTCGGGGAGATCCTGGAGGCCCGCGAACTGCTGGAGGTCCCGGCCGCCGGGCTCGCCGCCGAACGCCGTACCGACGAGCACCTGCGGCTGCTGGAGGAGGCGCTGGAGCACGAGGAGCGCAGCCGCACCCGAGGGCTGAAGTTCCGCGAGCACCGGCAGTTCCACGGCGTCGTCATCGCCGCCGCCCACAACAGCCTGCTCGACGTGATGACCGAGCCGATGTTCCGGGTGCTGCAGGGCCGCTTCCTGCGCGACGACCTGACCGAGGACTACTGGCGCGCGATCGACAACGACCACCGGGACATCGCCGCTCTCATCGCCGCCGGCGACGGCCCCGGCGCCGAGACCGCGATGCGCGAGCACCTGCGCCGGCTACGCGGCGTCTACCAGTCCTGACCCCGTCCACACGACACCGAGGAGAACACCTGTGAGCCTGTTGGAGAACCAGACCGTCGCCGTCCTCGGCGGCACCGGACCGCAGGGCCGCGGCCTGGCCCGCCGCTTCGCCGCCGCCGGGGTGACCGTGGTGCTCGGCAGCCGCGCCGCCGACCGCGCCCAGGCCACCGCCGCCGAACTCGCCGAGGCGACCGGTGGCCCGATCACCGGCGCGGCCAACGCCGACGCCGCGGCCGCCGGTGACATCGTCATCGTCGCCGTGCCCTGGGACGGCCACAAGGAGCTGCTCACCGAGCTCGCCCCGGCGCTCGCCGGCAAGATCGTCGTCGACTGTGTGAACCCGATGGGCTTCGACAAGCAGGGCGCGTACGCGCTGCCGGTCGAGGAGGGCTCCGCCGCCCAGCAGGCCGCGGCGATCCTGCCCGACAGCCGCGTCGTCGCCGCCTTCCACCACGTCAGTGCGGTGCTGCTGGAGGACCCGGAGGTCACCTCCCTCGACACCGACGTGCTGGTGCTCGGCGACGACCGGGCCGCCACCGACGTGGTCCGCGAGCTCGCCGACACCATCCCCGGCATGCGCGGCATCTTCGCCGGCCGGCTGCGCAACGCCCACCAGGTCGAGGCGCTGACCTGCAACCTGATCAGCATCAACCGCCGCTACAAGGCCCACTCCGGCCTGCGCATCACCGACGTCTGACCGGGCGCGGGCACGCCGGCTCCACGGCGTGCCCGTCCCGAGTTGACGGCTCCTCCTTCCCGCGCTAAAACAGGAACCAGAAGTTGAGTCACCCCGACTCAACCCGAGTCCTTAGGCCTGGGAAACCGCAAGGAGTGATCGCCATGCTGATGCGCACCGACCCGTTCCGCGAGATCGACCGCTTCGCCGAGCAGTTCTTCGGCACCGCCGCGCGTCCCGCCGTGATGCACCTGGACGCCTACCGCGACGGCGACTACTTCTACGCCGCCTTCGACCTGCCCGGTGTCGACCCCGACAGCATCGACTGCACCGTCGAGCGCAACGTGCTGACCGTCCGCGCCGAACGCAGGCGCCCGACGGGGGAGAAGGTCGAACTGGTCGCGGCCGAGCGCCCGATGGGGACCTTCACCCGGCAGCTCTTCCTCGGCGACACCCTCGACACCGACCGCCTCGAAGCCGGCTACGACAACGGCGTGCTGACCCTGCGCATCCCGGTCGCCGAACGCGCCAAGCCCCGCAAGATCAGCATCGTGGCCACCGACAACGGCCGCAAGCAGATCAACGCCTGATCCGCACGGCGTCGCCCGACGGCCGCCCACCCCGCACCGGGTGGGCGGCCGTCGCCGTCAGCGGGTCCGGATCGCCTCCGCGTGCCGCCCGCCCCGTCGGCTGGGTACGGTTCTGCACATGGTGATCGACAGTGCCGCGCTCACGCCGTCCCGCCCCACAGCGAACGCGCTCGCGCTGCCGTCCACCCCGATGGACTTCACCGACGCCTGGCTGGCCAACCGCCGGCTCTCCGCCCACACCCGGGCGGCGTACCGGGGTGACGTCGCCGGCTGGCTCGCCTGGTGCGCGACCCGCGAACTCGACCCGCTCACCGTGACCTTCCTGCAGGTCAACACCTATGCCCGGGAGCTGGAGTCCACCCCGGACCGGCGTACCGGCCGGCCCCTGGCGCCCGCGACGGTGGCCCGCAAGCTCTCCGCGGTCTCCAGCTGGTACGACTTCCTCGCCAAGCTCGGCGCGGTGCCCGCCAACCCCGTCGCCGGGGCCGACCGCCCCTACGTCGACCGGGACCACTCGGCCACCGTCGGCCTCACCCCCGCCGAGGTCGACGCGCTGCTCGCCACCGCGGCGGCCGACACCGGCCCGCACGCCCTGCGCAACACCGTGGCGGTCACCCTCCTGGCCGACCTCGGGCTGCGGGTGGGGGAGCTCGTCGGCCTCGACCTGACCGATCTGGGGCACGAGCGCGGCCATCGCAGCATCCGCTTCACCGGCAAGGGCGGCCGCCCTCGCCGCCGCGCCCTGACCCCCACCGCCGGTTATGCCATCGACAGCTACCTGCAGCAGCGGGCCACCGCGGCCGGGGTCGGCGTCGACACGCTCACCGGGCCGCTGCTGGTGACCGCCGCCGGCAACCGGCTGGACCGGCACGCGGTCTTCCGCCTGGTACGCCGCCTGGCCCGCGACGCGGGCATCGCCGCCTGGGCGAGCCTGTCGCCGCACTCACTGCGCCACGCCTTCGCCACCACCGCCCGCGGCGAAGGGGTG